>Ga0209382_10013115_pt1 | contig 10194 bp, 6 predicted proteins | sample SoiMetdeltSBSDD5_FD_187599 | JGI IMG/M metagenome (GOLD analysis project Ga0209382, IMG submission 187599) | Bulk soil microbial communities from a Populus tree surrounding site in Tennessee, USA - Soil MetaG P. deltoides SBSDD5 (SPAdes) (version 2) | ecosystem: Environmental > Terrestrial >...
TCAGCAGCGGCTCGCACGGACGCACGTCCTCGAGGAGTATCCGCAATACCCCAACGGCACGTTCGGCGATGCCGCCCCGCGGTCGGGGAACGCCTCTGGCGGCGGGCAGCCCGGATGGATTCTCAAGTGCAAGGGCTGGGAGACCGATCCCAACGCCTACATCTACTTCATCACGCAGGCGCCGGTCTGGGACGCCATCTGCAAAGTGATAGGTCGTGAGGAATGGTTGACCGATCCGCGGTACGCGACGCCAAAGGCGCGGCTGCCGCATCTGTCGGAAATCTTCGACGGGATTGAGGAATGGACGAAGACCAAGACCAAGTTCGAAGCGATGGACATCCTCAACGGGCATGACATCCCGTGCGGACCGATTCTCTCCATGAAGGAGATCGCGGACGAACCGTCGCTGCGCGACACAGGCACGGTCGTCGAGGTCGATCACCCGACGCGTGGGAAGTACCTCACCGTCGGCAATCCGATCAAGATGTCTGACAGTCCGGCCGACGTGAGGCGATCGCCACTACTCGGCGAGCACACGGAAGAAATCCTGGCCGAACTCGGCTACGCCGCTGATCAGATCGGCGCACTGCGGGCCGAAAAAGTCATCTGAAACGAGCTCTGCACATGACGATGATCACCAACCCGACCGAAGAAGTCAGACGTGTGCTCGATGCAGTCAAGGCCGAGGGCCGCACTGCGCTCACCGCACCCGAAGGCAAGCTCGTGTGCGAAGCGTATGGGATCGTCGTTCCCAAGGAAGGCGTGGCGACGTCGGCCGCCAACGCGGCGGCGATCGCGACGGCGATGGGCTTTCCAGTGGTGCTCAAGATCGTCTCGCCGGAGATTCTGCACAAGACCGAGGCGGGAGGCGTGCTGGTCGGCGTCAAAAACGCCGAGGACGTCCAGAAGGGCTTCGACACCATTGTCGCCAACGCGAAGAAGTACAACGCGAAAGCGAACATTCTCGGCGTCCAGGTACAGCAGATGCTCGCTGGCGGCCAGGAGGTGATCATTGGCGCGGTCACCGATCCCGTGTTCGGCAAGCTGGTCGCCTTCGGTCTGGGCGGCGTCCTGGTCGAAGTGCTCAAGGACATCACGTTCCGTCTGTCGCCCGCGACGCAGGAGGATGCGTTGTCGATGCTCGACGGCATCGCTGCAGCGCCGATCCTCAAAGGCGTCCGCGGTGCGGATCCGGTCAATCGCGACGCGCTCGCGAAGATGATCCAGAACGTGTCTCAGCTCGTCTCCGACCACCCGGAAATCGCGGAGATGGACCTCAACCCGGTCTTTGCCACGAAGGACGGAGCGATCGCAGCCGACGTCCGCATCGTCGTCAATTTTTCGCCGGCGCCGGCTCGGTTCCGCCCGAAGCACGAGGACATCGTGCGCGACATGAACCGCATCATGAAGCCGACAGCGGTCGCCGTCATCGGCGCCTCCTCGGAGGCGGGCAAGATCGGCAACTCGGTGATGAAGAACCTGATCAACGGCGGGTACAAAGGGCAGATCTATCCGATCAACCCGTCCGCCGACGAGATCATGGGCCTGAAAGCCTACAAGAGCGTCAAGGATGTTCCTGGCGACATCGATGTTGCCGTCTTCGCGATCCCGGCGAAGTTCGTGGCGTCAGCGGTGGCAGAGTGCGGAGAGAAGAAAATTCCCGGCGCCGTCCTCATTCCCTCGGGCTTCGCCGAGACCGGCAACGTCGAGGGCCAGAAGGAACTGGTCGCAGTCGCCCAGAAGTACGGCGTCCGGCTGATGGGCCCCAACATCTACGGCTTCTACTACACGTGGAGCAACCTCTGTGCGACGTTCTGCACGGCCTACGACGTCAAAGGCCACGCGGCGTTGTCGTCGCAGTCGGGCGGCATCGGGATGGCGATCATCGGCTTTTCCCGCTCGGCGAAGATGGGCGTCTCGGCCATCGTCGGTCTGGGGAACAAGTCGGACATCGACGAGGACGATCTGCTGACATTCTTTGAGCAGGATGACAACACGCACATCATCGTGCAGCACTGCGAGGACCTGAAGGATGGGCGCGCGTTTGCCGAAGTGGCCAAGCGCGTGTCGAAGAAGAAGCCGGTCGTCGTGCTGAAGGCCGGACGTACCTCCCTGGGATCCAAGGCCGCCAGTTCGCACACCGGTGCGCTCGCGGGCAACGACAAAATCTATGATGACGTGCTCAGGCAGTCCGGCGTGATTCGCGCGCGCTCGCTGCGCGAGATGCTCGAGTTCGCCCGCGCGCTGCCCATCCTGCCGACGCCCAAGGGCGACAACATCGTGATCATCACAGGAGCTGGCGGTTCGGGCGTGCTGCTGTCGGACGCGGTCGTGGACAACGGCCTGTCGCTCATGACGTTTCCGCCGGACCTCGACGCGGCGTTCAAGAAGTTCATTCCTCCTTTCGGCGCATCCGGCAACCCGGTCGATATCACTGGAGGCGAGCCGCCGAAGACCTACCAGAACACCGTCCGCTTCGGGCTCGAGGATCCGCGGATCCACTCGCTCATCCTCGGCTACTGGCACACGATCGTCACGCCGCCGATGGTGTTTGCCAAGCTCCTGGCCGAGATCGTCGAGGAAATGCGAGAAAAGGGCATCGACAAGCCCGTGGTCGTCTCGCTGGCGGGCGATGTCGAGGTCGAGGAGGCGTCAGAGTATCTCTTCGATCACAAGATTCCGGCGTACCCCTACTCGACGGAGATCCCGGTGGACGTGCTCGGCGCCAAGTACAAGTGGGCGCGCGGTGCCGGATTGCTCTGACGTCAACTGGCTCGCCGCCAACTACCGGCCTCGACGATCGATCAGATAGATGTCGGAGTTCTGCTGGATCACATCGAAGACCAGCCGCTTTCCGTCAGGCGTGACGTCGAAGGCACGATTCTGTCGCGCATTGAAGTGTCCGACCGCGCGCCGCTTGTTCGTGTCGAGATCGAGCATCGTGAACTCGGCTTCGACGCCGGAGCGGCCCACGTAGATCCGGCTCGTTGCGCTCTTCTGTCAGTGATGCATGGTCGCCAACGTGGCCGCATCGAGATGAGCGATAGAGCGTGTGTCCTGGAAGGCGCGGATGCCTTCAATGCCCTGCTCCCGACCGATACCCGACGCCTTCATGCCGCCGAACGGTGCACGGAGGTCGAGGCGGGTGGCACCGTGGTCGTTGACCCAGACGTAACCACAGACCATCTGACCGCCAACGCGGTTGGCCTTCTCGGGATCGGCCGTCCAGACTGAGCCCGCAAGGCCGGCCCAGGAGTCGTTGGCCGCCTTGACTGCTTCTTCTTCCGTCTCGAACGGAATGATCGGGATCACCGGACCGAACTGCTCTTCTGTCACGACGCGGAGCTTCGGGTCGGGGTTGACGACGATGGCTGGCCGCACGAAGTTGCCGCCCTTCATGTCGCCGCCCGGCAGTTCGCCGAACTCCAGCACGTTGGCGCCCGAATCCTTCGCTTCCTGAATCAGCGCGTCCACGAACTTCTTCTGCGCCGGCGAATGCAACGGACCCATGGTCGTGCCCGTCTCGAGTCCGTAACCGAGTTTGACCTTTTGCAGCCGCGCCGACAGGCCGCTCACGACTTCATCGATCCGCGACGCGTGCACGTAGACGCGTTTGGCGTTCATGCAGATCTGGCCGGTCGTGTCGTAAATGGCCGCAAAGAGACGATCGAGGTGCGCCTCGTCCAGAATCGCGTCCTTCAGAATCACGGCCGGGTCGTTGCCGCCCAGTTCCAGCGTGACGCGCGTCAAGCTCGCCGAGGCCAGTTCCATGATCTTCTTGCCACCGCCCACCGAGCCCGTAAAGCAGACCTTCGCGATCTCGGGGTTGCGAATCAGCGCGGACATGTTGGCATCCGCGCCAGTGACGACGTTGAGCACGCCTGGTGGCAGCTGCTCGGCAATGCGCTGCACGACGCGTGTCGTGGCGAGTGGAGCCGTCAACGGCGCCTTCACGATGACGGTGTTGCCCGCCAGCAGCGCATGCGGCAGCGACGCGCCAAGGATCGCAATCGGCCAGTTGAAGGGCACGATGATGGACACGACACCTAGCGGCTGGTACGACACCGTGGTCTGTACCGGAATGGCACCGGGAACGGGCGGTAGCACCTTCGCCGTGTCGACCTCGTCGGCGTGGCTCAACGCCAACTTCCAGCGAATCTCCAACACCAGTGAATCGACCCACGCCTCGAAGCGGACCTTGCCGTTCTCCTGCGACAGGATCGCCGCGTCGGCGTCGCGGTTCGCGCCGTCGATGCCCTGCAGAGCGGCCAGCATCTTCTCCGCGCGCTGCGGCGGCGTGAGAGCGGCCCAGGCCGGATACGCAGCCTTCGCTGCAGCAACTGCGTCGCGGACATCCTCCGGCGTGGCTGAAGCCGCATGACCGACCACGACGCCCGGCTTGGCAGGATCGGCAATCGCCATCGTTTCAGAGGTTCGTCGTTCCTTGCCCCCGATGAACAACGCGGTGGTGACCGTACTCGACGTGAGCGTGCTCGCTGGTGTGGCCATTGCGTGTTTCCTTTCCTGCGTTCTCCGAACGTGCGGAAGGCGCGATACGTTACTCCGATTTCGCCTGAATGCCTCGGCCAAAGTGGTTGGGAGCGGGACAATCGACTGCTGACGAGCCTCGCTTTTGACCCTTGCCTTTTGACTCTTGACCTTGAGCGCAGCGAAGTGGTGCGCCCAGCACGACTCGAGCCCGCTGGCGTCGAGCCGCAGGCGAGAGCTCGCGGGCACGGTTCAGTCCGGGGACAAAGGTAACAGTTTAGTCCGGCGACATGGGTGAGACTTTTCCGGGACCGTCGTCACACGGCGGGCGGCGCCGATGCCGTCGTTGCAGGTCGGGCACAGATGCCGAATGGTTACGGCCACGGGGGTGCGGGCAGGGTATCACCGTGGGTTCGTTAAAGACAGTCGGGCAGGCATTCACTGTGCAAACCCGAGCGCGGCTTGTCGGTTCAGTGCTCGCGTCCTCGTATCGATCGTCGGCGGAGAACACGACCGCAAGCTGCTACCTGCGAGCAGACAGGAAATGGACGGGATGTTACGGGCGAGACACGAGCCGTAGGGTCCCGTTCTTCCAGTCCTGGAAAATGCGCTCGGCACGGACGGTATCATCGAACTGGAAGCGCCACGTCTTGTCGCGAATGCGCAGGGTATCGCCCTCGACGGTCACGTCATCGCGCCCGACGGCGAATGAATCCTCCGGTTCGTCCGATTGAAATCGAAGCCCCTCTCGCGTAAACGTCAAGCTCCCGTGACAATCGCGGAGGCGATGTTTATGCGTCACCCGATACACGACACGCGATGCTTTTGGTGTAGCCGGGTTGCTCCCGGCACTTTGGCCAGGCGTCGGGCTCTGCGGAGCCGTTTCAGTCTTTGTTTCAGGCGGGGCTGGCAGTGGAGCTGACTCGACGCGGCTGTTCGCTTCTCGCTTGGATGCTTGCTGGTTCAGCAGGTGTCCCAGCAGTGCCAACAGAATCAGCAGTCCCGCTAGGAGCGCCCAGGCTTCCGGCCGCCTCGGCTTTTTTATACGAGTGTCACGAGTCGGTTCGCCGTTCGGCGGAGTCGAAGTCATCGCTGCGAAGTGCTACGTGAGCTTAGGGGTTTTCGCGGAGGCCATCCGGCTTGCGTTGACACGCCTGGTGCTTGGGCTCGGACTGGGCGAAGTCGCTTACGTTTGGCCCATCAATACTCCTCACTGAAGAGCCCTGTAACAGACCCGGATCGTGGCTGCGGCGAGGCGGCTCGGGTTTACGACGGCGAGCGGCATCGCCGATGCGCGGTGCTCGGTTTTCATCTTGCAATATTGGCCGCACTTCTCGCATTGGGTAAACCAATGGGCGATCCGGTAACCAACAATCCTTCTGATGTCACACTGACGTGTCCGGTGTGTTCCACCGCGCTCACAATGGCTCAGGCAACTCCACGCTTGGACGTTTGGCTCTGCGAACACTGTGGAACGAGCTTGACGGTTCCCCGCGAGGCGTGGGCCGCTGCGCGTGACTCGCGTCGTCCTCCACGTAGCTCGTGAGCAGTGGCTGCGAACTCAACGCCGACCGCAATGAAATGCGGCTACGCCACAGATGCGCCAGCAAAAAGCGGCGAGAGACACTAAGACTCAGGTGTGAACGTGACAACGCGGCCATCTCCGTGGCCGGAAGCACAGTGCGGGCAGGGTGGCCGAGATGCGCCGTCGGGAGGACGATTCGTCTCGTGGCTCATTTCTTTCGTGGGACTTTGCGGCGCTCGGTTTTCTCCGTCCGGCGCACCCCGGCAATGCGTTGATTCAGGATGTCGAGTTCGGCTTGAAGCGCGTTGATCTTACGACGTTGTTCCTCGGCGTGTTTGAGAAGCGTGGCGAGTTCCCCCGCTCGCGTTGAGTCATGCCGGACGACACGGTAACAGGACGGGCGAGCCAAAGAAACCCGGTCAACGCCGTAGGCTGCGCGAGGCGTTAGGCGATTTTGGGTTCGCTAGGCGGGAGCGTAATGTCGCGCGGCGGCGCGTCCGGGTTGCGTTTGTCGTGCGCCCAGACGTGACCGCAATGGTCACACCTGTAGTAGTCCACAAGCGAGTTGGCGCTTGCGCTTTCAAGCAAACGGCCCGGCCGCTGACATGTCGGACACGTCCGGTGGGGCATGGGGCAACCCTTGGTGCTGTTAAACGGGAAGCTGCGATCATAGATCACTCCCACGGACATTCCAAAGCGAGCAGGCCGCTCGGCGATCAACCACGACCGCTCAGACGTCCCGGCCGTGGGAAATCGAGCCCTGGCGTCATCGCGGCATCCCAGTCCTTGAAGATCCGGGCTGTGGTATTTCAGCCCCGCGATGCACGCCTTTCGATTGGATTGCTGTCGGTAAGCCGACATGCATGGTCGGGTAGCTGACTGATCTCTCGTCCGTCTGTCCGACACGCGGACCGAATTTCTACGGAATCCTCAATATTCGTTCACGAGTAAGCGTGGATCGGATCGTGCTCGTGCTACGACAACTGCCACACCTACCGCTACTCGCGGTGCCGGCGAAACCGTCACGATTCCCTTCAACCCCTCATTATCTCAGCCTGATGAGTATTGCCTTCTCTCGCCTCTGCGACTTTTTAGACCGCCAGATGCGTATTTCCTACGTCTACCAGCCGGTGATGCTCGAAGTGCTGCTGGCCAGTGGCGGCACCGCACAAATCCGAGACATCGCCGCAGCCATCTTGGCGCACGACGAGAGTCAGATTGATTACTACGAGGAGATCGTCAAGAGGATGCCGGGGAGGGTGCTCGATTCACACGGGATCGTTGAGCGCCAGGGCGGCACCTACAGGCTCACAGTGGACATCGCCGACCTGAGCGACGAGGAACGCGCGGATCTCCTTCGTCGCTGCCACGAGGCAGTCGAGAAGTTCAAGGCAAGCCGGGGAGACGCGATCTGGCAGCATCGCGCTACCGGTTTGGGAATCATCCCGGGAAAGATCCGGTATGAGATTTTGAGGCGTGCAGCGTTCCGCTGCGAACTGTGTGGCGTCTCTGCCGACGAGCGGGCACTCGACGTGGATCACATTGTCCCGAGAGCAGCGGGCGGCACAGATGATCCCGAGAACCTCCAGTCGCTCTGCTGGTTGTGCAACACGAACAAGGGCGCGGGAGACGATGCTGACCTTCGAGGAATTGGGGATTCCTACGCACTGCGGGACGATGGCTGCCCGTTCTGCGCCATGCGTGCCGATAAGGTTGTTGCTGAGAACTCACTGGCGTTCCTCATCTCAGATGTCTTTCCCGTAACCGAAGGCCACCTGCTCGCGATCCCCCGTCGCCATGTCGCTGACTACTTCAACCTTCACCTGCCGGAACGGAACGCAATCCAGCGGCTACTGGACGAGGGCCGGAAGCTTCTGGGTGCGAAACACCCCGATGTCTCTGGGTTCAACGTGGGAATCAACTGCGGAGAATCGGCAGGGCAAACGATCTTCCACTGCCACGTTCACCTGATTCCACGCAGATTCGGAGACGTGGCGAACCCGCGAGGCGGGGTGCGCGGAGTCATCGCGGGGAAGCAGGACTACACAAGCACCCCGTGACCCGCGAAAATCGGCTCGCCTGAACAACCACCGCGAGGACAGTGGCGGGCAACCAAGCCGATTACAAATCACGCTCTTGACCTTCCTCCGGCTCGGCCTTATAGATCCTTGGGTCCCGACCCTAACAAGCCTCGGGACCAGCGCAATGCCAGTCGAACAACAGTGTCCCGCGTGTGGGAATGGACAAGGGCGCGCTCGGCGTGTGTCCACGATGCCGGGACGTAGAGACATCGTGGTCGTGGACATGGCCTGTGACTCCTGCTCGCACCAGTGGCGCATCGAGCACGCCTCGCCGATGGGACGACCGACGCACGCAAACATCAGTAGCTCACCGCAGCCGCCTCAGTAAACAAGTGGGATCGTCAGGGCATGAAGTCCAGTTTGCATGCCGCGCATTCTGCCACGCGAACGGTCTGCCACGCGGCGTATATCTCTGGCCGAACGACCTGACTGCCCACGGTATGAAATTCGGTAAGACCTCGCGCAAACTTGGCGTGCAGGCTTGCGAGCCGACCGACAAGGATCCTACGGTGTCTAATCCAATGCGACAGGGATCGACGAGGGATTCGTGAACGTCCCAGGATCTGGGTGTGCGCCCCTGTGGGAGGCCGGAGTGCGGAAACTTGCACTGCACGCCAGGTAACTTGTTTGCACTGGCTTCGAGACCTTGATTCTTCGCAGGCTTCTAGCGATTTCGCTCTTCCTGGCAAGCGGGCTATGGCCCGCTTCAGCACACGCTTGCTCGTGTATCACCGAGGGACTGCCATGCGACGCAGCCTGGCGTGTCGAAGCTGTTTTCGTCGGGCACGTCGTGTCAATCGAGTCTTCGACTGGGGCCAGGAGACGCGTGGAGCTCGCCGTTGTCGAAGCGTTCCGAGGCTTGCAACTGTCGCAGGTAGCGCTCGTCGCCGAAGGCAGCAATTGCGACTACCCGTTCAGAATGGGAGAGTCGTACGTCGTGTACGCCTATCGGTCGGCGGACGGGCAACTCACTACCAGCATCTGCGCGCGTACACGTCCTGTGGCTCAAGCCACTGAGGACCTGACCTACCTGCGCTCCCTCGCAACCATGGATCCGGCCAGTCCCGCGCGCGTTGACGGCCGAGTGCTGCTCTATGAATGGCCGACACCTCCGGGCGGTCAGTGGAAGCCTGCGCCTCGTGTCGCGGTTACTGCGACGGGCGGGGGTCGAACATTCTCGGCGCGTACAAATGATCGCGGCGAGTTCCAGCTGACCGGCCTGAGGCTCGGGACATACGACCTGATTGCGACAGCGCCGGACGGCTACGACGCGGTGAAGCGAACGGTGGAGATTCACGATCCACGAGGCTGCGGCACAACGGCGCTGTTCATCAGACATGACGGCCGAGTGATGGGTCGCGTCGTTGACGGTCGCGGCGGCGGTATCGGAGGCCTACCGCTCGAACTCGTGCGGTCGGCGGAACTCGACACGCCGGGTGGCAGTCCGACGCGCGTTCAAACCTGGACGAGAAGCGACGGAACATTCGAACTCCGGCTCGTCGATCCGGGAGAGTATCTGCTCGGATTCAACGCCATCCGGTCGCACAACGGACGGCTCACATTCACCCGCGCGCTCCATCCGGGTGTGCTCGAACCAACAGCGGCGACCAGGGTCCAGGTCACCGCCGGCGAACGTGTGCGCCTTGGGAACTTCGTCGTACCGGAGAGTATCAAGCTCGTGACCGTCCCCGGCATTGTCGTTGACGAGGCCGGTCGCCCTGTCCGAGGTGCAATCGTTGCTCTTCGGGATCGTACGGAGGGTCCGAACGTCATCGGACCGAGGTTTGTGACCGGCGACGACGGACGGTTCGCGTTTTCGCTGGTCGATGGCGGGAGGTACGACGTGCATTTGACGCGCTATCTGGGAGATGAGCGTCGGCCGAGCGAAGTCCAGACCAGTGTCGTGCCGTTTACCGCATCGCCTGAAACGGCGCTCCTGACCGTCGTCATGAAGCCGAATAGGAACTGACCGTGCGGCGTCTACTCTTTGTCTGCCTCTTCGCGCTGGCTGGCCATGCAAGCGGTGTCGCATCGCAGGTCCCGCAAGCACCTGGGTCTCCCTCATCCGGTGTCATCACTGGCATCGTGAGAGATGAATCC
>Ga0209382_10013116_pt1 | contig 10193 bp, 8 predicted proteins | sample SoiMetdeltSBSDD5_FD_187599 | JGI IMG/M metagenome (GOLD analysis project Ga0209382, IMG submission 187599) | Bulk soil microbial communities from a Populus tree surrounding site in Tennessee, USA - Soil MetaG P. deltoides SBSDD5 (SPAdes) (version 2) | ecosystem: Environmental > Terrestrial >...
CTGGACGTCGCCTCGACCCAGAAGGCGCTGGCCGCGGCCTGCACCGACGCCGGCATCTGCAAGTAAAGGGAAGCCCCTAACCCCCGACCCCTAGCCGACCTACCATGGGGCCCCTTCATCCCCACGGCCCCATGCGTGGGGGAAGGGGAGGCCGCCTATACGTCTCGGGTTTTCTCCCCCTCTCCAACGCAATGGGGAGGGACGTCGGCGAAGCCGATGTTCGCGCCGCGCAGCGGTCGGGGGTGGGGCCTTGTGGCAAGGAGTTTCATGCGCCAGGAAGCGGACAGCGCCGTCCTCCCCGCCGCCGCGAGCCGCCCGCGCGCCTCGCGGCGGTCGATCACGTCCGACCAGGCCATCGCGATTGCGCTGGTGACGCCGTCGATCCTGGCGATCGCCGTCTTCGTCTACAGCTTCATCGCGCGGACGGCGTACATCTCGCTGGTCCGTTGGAACGACATCGCGCCGGACTACACGTTCGTCGGGCCGACCAACTACATCCGCCTGCTGGACGTCGAGCGCTTCCAGATCGATCTGAAGAACACGCTGATCTTCACCGTCACGTTCATCATCCTCTGCCTGGCCGTCGGGCTGCTGCTGGCGATGCTGCTCGATCAGCGGATCAAGTTCGAGGGCGTGTTCCGGACGATCTTCATGTTCCCGCTGGCGATCTCGTTCATCGTGACGGGGGTGGCCTGGCGCTGGCTGGAGACGCCGAGCTCCGGGATCAACCTGCTGTTCGACGCGGTCGGCCTCGACTTCTTGATGAACGGCTGGTTCACCGACCCGAACATCGGGATCCTCGGGGTGGTGCTGGCGGCGTTCTGGCAGATGTCCGGCTACGTGATGGCACTCTACCTGGCCGGGCTGCGCGGCATCTCCGACGACGTGCGAGAGGCCGCGAGAGTCGACGGGGCCGGCGAGTGGCAGCTGTTCTGGCACGTCATCTTCCCGCTGCTCCACCCGATCACGCTGACGGCCGTCATCATCCTGGGCCACATCTCGCTCAAGATCTTCGACCTGACCGTCTCGATGACCGGGCCGGGCCCGGGCTTCGCGACGGACGTGCCGTCGCTGTTCATGTACCAGACGACGTTCTTCGGCAGCCGATTCTCGCAGGGCGCGGCCGTGGCGATGGTGCTGCTGCTGCTGGTCAGCGTCCTGATCGTCCCGTACCTGATCTACAACGCGCGCACGGAGGAGCAGCGATGAGCGCGCGGATAGCTGGACAGTCCAGGTCGTCGATACGCCCGGGGCGGATCGCGATCTACGTCACGCTGGTGATCTTCGCCCTCTTCTACTTGATGCCGGTCTACGTGCTGCTGGTGACGGGGATGAAGTCGTTCACCGAGGTGACGCTGGACCGGATGTGGGCGCTGCCGGAGGGGTTCAGCCTGGACAGCTTCCGCGACGCCTGGCTCGGCAACGATCAGACGGCGATCCCCGGCATCGCCAAGAACTTCTGGAACACGATCCTGCTGACCGTCCCGGCCACGATCATATCGGCAATCCTGGGCTCGGTGAACGGCTACGTGCTCTCGAAGTGGAAGTTTCGCGGCGCGGACGTGCTGTTTCCGGTCTTGCTGTTCGGGATGTTCATCCCGTACCAGGCGGTCCTGATCCCGCTGGTCCAGACGATGCAGCTCCTGGGGCTGTACGGCTCGATCCCGGGCCTGGTCTTCGTCCACGTGGTCTACGGCATCCCGATCACGACCCTGATCTTCCGCAACTACTACGCGACGGTCCCCGGCGAGCTGGTCGAGGCGGCCCGCATCGACGGGGCCGGCATCCTCGGGGTCTACCGCCAGATCATGCTGCCGTTGTCCTGGCCGGGCTTCGTGGTGGTCATCATCTGGCAGTTCACGTCGATCTGGAACGAGTTCCTCTTCGCGATCGTGCTGACCAGCAATCCGCAGGTCCAGCCGATCATGGTGGCGTTGAACAATCTGGCCGGCAGCTACAGCGTGCAGTGGAACATCCAGATGGCCGGCGCGCTGATGGCGGCGCTGCCGACGCTGCTGGTGTACATCCTGCTCGGCCGGTTCTTCCTGCGCGGGCTGCTGGCCGGCTCCCTGAAGGGGTAGTTCAGTCGATCAGCGATGATGCGGGCGGAACCTCGCGCTAAGATCATGCTGTGTCTGATCAGCGGCGCGAGATTCGGCTCGCCGCACTGGCCGGCGCGAGCGAGGTGCGCGTCGTCACACGCCGGCTTATCTATTCGCTCCGGCCGTCACCCGCTGGATGGTCCCTCGATTGGGCAGACCGACAGCTCAGGACGGCGTACGACCAGGAGTATCGATCTCTTGTCCCATTCATGCTTGACCGAATCCGGCGTGGTGACGATCGGGAGACCGTCACAGCCGAGACTATCCATGAAATCTGGACGCGCGTTGCCCGCCGCCTCGGGTTGCGCTATGGTCTGGAAGGGGAGGCCGTCGAATGATTCGCATCGACGAGGAGCTATCAATCCCGATCTTCAGCCCGGTCTGTACCTGGTGTCGGCACCTGCGCGACTCCGGCGTCAATCGCCAGTGCGACGCGTTCCCGAACGGCATCCCGATGGAGATCTGGAAGGGCCAGAACGATCATCGGGCGCCGTTCCCGGGCGATGGCGGCATCATCTTCGAGCCGATTCCGGAGCCCACGAAGCGTCGTTCAGCCTAGCGTCACGGCCCGGTTCCGATCGCGCTCAGGGCGTCGGGAAGCTGACTACGTCCACGGTCGTGAAGCCGATCATCTCGTCGTCGACCAGGAAACGGTAGACGTAGCGGCCGAGCCGGTCGAAGCGGACGCTGATGCTCCAGGTTGTCTCGTGGACGGCGCGCTCGGGCGTGATCGTCACGCGGTGGACGGCGCGGCCGGTCTCGCAGCCCGAGTCCAAGTCGGCGATCACCAGCATCAGGTCGTGGTCGCCCGGGGCAAGCGCGCACTTGGTGTAGACCACGCACTCGTCGACGCCGGGGACGCTGCGTAGCACCACCCGATCGTAGAGGCCGTTCAGCACCGGGCGGCCGTCGTCGTCCTGGGTGACGCTGTGACACAAGAGCAGCGCCAGCAGCCTCGGACCCACGATCGACGCACCTCCTCGGATCGCGCAGTTGTACCACCCGCGAGCCGTCGGAGCTCCGGCGCCTACCGCTGCATCGCCGGCCGCGTGGCCGACGTCATCGCGCCGAGGAGGGCCAGCGCACTGATCGTGAGGAACGCCGCGCTGACGGCCGGGACCACATACGCGGGATCGGTCAACTCGTGCCCGGCCAGCACGGTCGCGAAGACCGCGCCGGCCAGCCCGAGGCCGAGCGTGTTGCCGAGCGTGCGCGCCGTCGAGAGGATGGCGGCGGCGACGCCGCGATGGGACTCGGGGACCGCGCCCATCACGGCGCTGCTGTTCGGCGCCCCGAACAGCCCCAGGCCCGCGCCGATGATCCCCAGCGTGACGACCACCATCGACAGCGGCGTCTCGCCGTCGACGCGCGAGAGCAGGAACAGGCCCAGCGAGAGGATCAGCATCCCGAGCGTGGCCGGTATCCGCGAGCCGATCCGGTCGGCGAGCGACCCGCTCAGGATCGTGAGCGAGCACATGACCAGCGGCTTCGTCACCAGGACCAGGCCGGCCTCGGCCGGAGAGAGGCCCCGCCCGAGCAGCAGGTAGATCGGCGTCAGGAAGACGACCGAGCCGGCGCAGACGAAGTTGAGGACGGCGGTGACGACCGGCGCGGCGAACGCGCGCTGGCGGAACAGGCGCAGGTCCAGCATCGGAGCGGTCAGCCGCCGTTCGAGCACCACGAACCCGAGCAGCAGCACCAGCCCGAGCGCCAGGAACCCGATCACCGCGAACGAGCCCCAGCCCCAGGCGTGGCCCTGATTCAGCGCCACCAGCACCCCCATCAGCCCCAGCATGTAGAGGGCCGCGCCGGCCACGTCGAAGCGCTGGCGGCGCCCGGACGGCTCGTCGCGCTCGATGAAGCGCAGGCTCAGAACCAGCGCCACCACCGTCACGGGGATGGTGACCCAGAAGATCGCCCGCCAGCCCAGGAGGCCGGCCACCAGGCCACCCAGCGGCGGGCCGAGCGAGTTGCCGAGCTGGACCATCATCGACTGGAACCCGAGCACCCGACCCCGCCGCTCGCGCGGGAAGGCGTGGGTCAGGATCGCCGCCGAATTGGCCCAGATTGCGGCCGAGCCGAGCGCCGTGACCGCCCGCGTGGCGATCAGGAGGGTAGGCGTGGCCGCCAGGCTGGAGAGCGCCGTCCCCACCAGGAACACCGCCAGCCCTCCGACGTAGATCGGCTTGTGGCCGTACAGGTCGCCGAGCCGCCCGAAGCTCAGCATCAGGCCGGTCTGGATCAGCATGTAGATCGTCAAGAGCCAGCCGATGGTCGCGATCTCGATGTCGAGCTCGTGGGTCAGGACCGGCAGCATCGAGTTGACCATGCTGCCGTCGAGCGGCCCCACGAAGGCGCCGACCGCGACGCCCGCGAATGCGGTGTACGCGCCGAACGGAGCGACGCGGCGAGCCACGGAGGCCCGGGTGTGTGCCGTCATGGCTGGGCGTTGCTGCTGGGCTTCCTCGATCATCGTCGGCATCGGCCCCAAGAGGTCAGACTGGTGCCACAGCGTACTGCCCACCGCCGTCGCGATTCCAGCCGAGGACGGCTGATGCGGCGCGCCTCGGCGCCAGCACCCCCAAAACCCGACACCCGAAGCCCAAAACCCCGGCTCAGCGCCAGTCGATGCCCCCGAACCCGCCCCGCCCGACCTTGCGCGGCGACTGCGAGAGGTCGCGGGGGAGCAGGTACAACCCCCCGCCGCCCAGCATCGCCATCCAGTAGCCGTCCGGCGACCAGGCCAGCGTCGGCTCGTCCTCCTCGAAGGAGGTCAGGCGGTACCACGGCCCGCCGTAGATGCTCATCACCCAGACGTCGCCGGGCGGTCCGTGCGCCATGACACCCTTCGCGAACACGCCCGAGAGATCGTCCGGCAGGCGCGCCTCGCCGTACGAGATGCTGCCGATGAAGGCGATCTCCGTGCCGTCCGGCGAAAACCTCGGCGACGTGATCTGGACCAGCTCGTCGGTCGGCACCAGCACGCGCTCGGAGATGCCGCCGACGTCGGTCAGCACCAGCTCGTTCAGGTAGCCGGTCTTGACGGACGGCCGGACGTACGCCAGCAGGCGACCGTCCGGCGAGACGGCCGGCCAGCCGCCGACGGCGACCGCTCGGGCCGCGGCGGTCGCCCCGAGCGCCGCGAACATCACCTGGCTGCTGGCCGGCGAGCCGGACGGCGGCAGGTGGTCGTAGTAGATGCCGGAGCTGTCGGGCAGCCAGGCCGGCGCCCCCAGCAGCGCCCCGTCGAGGTCGTGCTCCGCGACCGGCAGCGCCTCCCCGCCCACGGCCGGGACGACCAGGATGTCCGATCCCCCGACCCGCTCCGAGGGGCGGCGACCGAAGCGGCTGATCGCGAGCTGGGTCCGGTCCGGGGACCAGGCGGCGTGCCCGGCCACCCCCACCGGCGGCATCACCGCGACCGCCTCCTCCGCCCCCGTCGCCACGTTGGTGAGGATCACGCCGGCCCCGTGCGGCGCCGCGATCGTGCCGAACGGGCCGTACGGCAGGTCGCTCGGCACGACGAAGCCGCCCTGACCGTACGCCGGCCGCGCGATCAGGACGGCGATCAAGAGCGCCGCCACGACCGAAAGGGACCTCACCCCCCAACCCCCTCTCCGTGCCGGAGAGGGGGAGTGAGCCATCGTTCTCCCCCCTCTCCGCGCCGGAGATGATGTCGGCGCAGCCGATATTCGCGCCGCGCAGCGGGGTCGGGGGGGTGAGGTCATCAGGTCACGCCGAGCGGCGCAGCCGGGCGAACCCCAGGATACCGAGGCCGCCGACGACGAAGACGAGGCCGAGCGCCAGCAGGCTCGGGGCCGCGCCGAAGACGTCCGCCTGGCCGGAGGACGGCAGGACGGTCGGGCTCTGCTGGGCCGGGGCCGGCGCCGGGGCCGCGAGCTGCGCCTGGATCCGCTGCTTGACGGCAGTCGATGAATCCTGGGCCTTCGTCTGGATCTCCTTGAGCGCGTTCTGCTGATCGGAGCCAGTCGCGGTTCGGGCGCGGTTGGCGGCGGTGACCACCGAGTCCATGTCCGTGCCGACCTTTGCCAGGACGGACTTGTCCTCGGCGCCGCTGGCCGGGCGCTGGGCCGCCTCGTCGGCCGCCGCCTTCGCCGCCTGCGCCTGGTTCGTGATCTCGGTGAGCTGGGTCGCGATCTCGGCCGGATTGGTCAGGTTGACGCTGGAGTTCGCCCGCTGGACGAGCGCGTCGAGGCGCTCGTTGGTGGTCGTGAAATGCATGCGGGCGAAGGCGGGCGCCGGGGCCACCAGCGCAACGCCGAGCGCCAGCCCGGCCAGTGACAGCATCAGTCGCTTCACCACGGTCTCCCTCTCCTGGTTCAGTGGTCCCGACGCCTGGGCGTCGGGCCGGGTTCGTGCCCCGTCTGAGGGCCTCTCGCGAAGACACGGCGTGCCGTGTTGGTCGGCGGTCACCTCCTCGTCGCCTGGTCTGCCGAGACGGCGCAGCGGAAGCCGAGGTCCTTCGCTGCTGTTGTGACCGGCTCGGCGAGTCGACGTGTCACCTCGATCGAGTTCGGCAGGCTGAGCCACGAGCCGCCCCGCGTCACGCGCGACGTGGTCCCCTCCGTGCCGCCGGCCGGGTCGGCGAGCGGGTACGGTCGCAACGCGCTGTCGGTCCACTCGCGCGCGTTGCCGGTCATGTCCAGCAGGCCGTACGGGCTGGCGCCCTTCGGAAATCCTCCCACCCGCTTGGTGTCCGGCTCGCCCTCGGTATTGTTCTCCACGTTGGCGTACTCCGGGTGCGGCTCGTTGCCCCAGGGCCAGCGCCGGCCGTCGTCGCCGCGCGCCGCCTTCTCCCACTCGGCCTCGTTCGGCAGGCGCTTGCCGGCCCACCGGCAGTAGGCGGTCGCGTCGTTCCAGGAAACGTTCACGACCGGGTGCTGGACGCGCTCGGCATCGTAGAAGCGCGGGTCGAAGTTGGCCGCGTCGAAGTAGCGGCGCCAGTCGCCCTCGGCCCTGAAGCCGGCCTGGTCGGCGAACCGCGCGAACTGGGCATTCGTGACCTCGTGGACGTCCATGTAGAAGGCGGGCAGGTCGAGCTTGTGGTTCGGCGCCGTGGACGGGTCGCCGTCCTGGCCCATCTCGAAGGCGCCGGCGGACACCAGCAGCATGTCGACGCCGTCGCGCCAGGCGATGCTGGTCGCGAGCGGAGCCGGCGGGGCGGTCGGGGTGGCCTCCGGCTTCTGCTCCGGCGTCGCGGCCGGCGGGGCCGAGGTAGCGGTGGCCGGGGCCGCGGTCGGCTTCATGTCGGCTACCTGGACGGTCGGCTTCGCGGGCTGAGTCGTCGGCGCGGCGGTCGGCTTGGCGGCCGGGGCGCTGGTCGCCGGCGCCGACGTCGCGACGGCCCCCACGACGGTCGGCGTCGCCGTGGCGTCGCCCCGCGCGGTCGACGGCAGCAGGCCCGGCACGGTCAACGCGCCGATCAGGATGCCGACGACGACCAGCCCGCTGAGCGCCCAGAGCAGCACCGGCGAGCGCTTCCGACCGGGGCCGCCCACCGCCCGCGCCTCGTCCGAATCCGGGTCGATGCCGCGCTTCGCCAGCTCACGACGGTGCCGCTCGGCAGCGCGCGCCTCGACCACGTCCGGCGGGAGCCCGGACTCCGCGTCGATCTCGCGCTCCAGCGCCGCCAGTCGCGCCAGGCGGGCCAGCTCATGCTGGCGGTCCTCCTGCTGCTTCAGCGCCGCCGTCGCTGCCGCCGCCTGCTCGCGCTGCTCCTGCTCCAGGCGCTCCTGCTCCTGGCGCGCCCGCTCGGCACGCTCGCGGTCGAGCTGCTCCTGGTGCTCCCGCTCGATCTGCTCCTGGCGCAGCCGTTCGGCCCGCTCCCGCTGCTCGCGCTCCTGGCGCTCCCGCTCGACGCGCTCCCGCTCCAGGCGCTCGGCCTCCTGCGCCTCCCACTGCCGACGGGCCGCCTCGCGGGTCTCGTGCTCGCGCCGGGCCGCCTCGCGGGCCTCGTGCTCGCGCCGGGCGGCCTCGCGCGCTTCCTGCTCGCGGCGTGCTGCCTCCTGGGCCTCCCGCTCGCGACGGGCCGCCTCACGGGCCTCGCGCTCCCGCCGCTCGACCTCCAGCGCCTCCAGCCGTCGGCGCTCGGCCGCGAGCGCTTCCTGCCGCTGGCGCTCCTGCTCGGCGCGCTGGGCGGCCTCCTGGCGGGCCCGTGCGCCGGCCAGGCCGGCGTCCGCCGCCCGGACCAGCTCGATCACGGCCGGATCGTCGTCGGCGCGCAGCCCCAGTCGGTCGATCTCGTCGACGGCGGCCTGCCAGCTCTGGGCGTTGACCAGGCCGGCGATCCGCGACTGCTGGGCGATCCGCGCCCGCCACTGCTGGATCTGGCGCTGGATCTGCGCGCCGTGCGGGAAGCTCGGGTGGTCGCGGATCAACTGCGCGACGATCCCCTCGGCACGGGAGATGTCGCGCGCCCGCAGCGCCTCCTGGGCCTGGTCTGCCAGGATCAGCGGCGCCAGCGCCAGCCGCAGCTCGCTCGCAAGCTGGCCGGCCGAGGCCTGTCGCTCCTGGGGGCGCTTCGCCATCGCCCGCTGGATGACCTCCTCCACCGCCGCCGGGACGGGCCGCTCCGACGTGGAGATCGGCGGGACCGGGCTATGGACATGCTGGTGCAGGATCGACATCGGCACGCCCTGATACGGCACGCGCCCGGCGAAGATCCGGTAGATCATCACGCCCAGCGCGTAGACGTCGCTGCGGGCGTCCAGCGGCGAACCGGTGATCTGCTCCGGGGACATGTAGTCCGGCGTGCCGAGCAGGGTGTTGGTCACCGAGGCCGTCGCGTCCAGCAGCTTGGCGATGCCGAAGTCGGAGAGGATCGCCGCGCCGTCCTTGTCCAGCAGCACGTTGGACGGCTTGATGTCGCGGTGGATCAGGTTGTGGCGGTGCGCGAAGTCGAGCGCCGAGGCCACGCCGGTGACGATCCGGTCGATCTCGGCGGCGCCGATCGCCCGGTGGAGGCGCTTCTCCAGCGTCTCACCGTCGACGAACTGGAGGACGAGGTAGGCCCGGCCCTCCTCCTCGCCGTAGTCGTAGACGGTGACGATGTTCGGGTGTCCGGCCAGCCGGGCGGATGCCCGTGCCTCGATCTGGAACCGGTTGCGGGCGCCCTCCGGCTCGACCATCTCCGGACGGAGCACCTTGATCGCCACGTGACGGTCCAGCGCGGCGTGGTACGCCTTGTAGACGGTGGCGAAGCCGCCCCGTCCGATCACGCCGACGACCTGGTAGGCGCCGTTCCGCCCGAACGACTCCGGCAGCGCGGTCGAGCTCATGGCATGCCCGGACCCGGGCTCGCGAGCCGCGAGGCCCGCGTGCTCGATGCGCTCGCGTCCCCCGACGCCAGGTTCACCGTTGCAGATCGAGACGGCTGTGACACCACACCACGCCATCCTGTCCAGGATCGATGCTCCAGTCCGGAGCATCGCCGATCGGGCCGTGCGCTGGACGCGGCGGGCGACCGAGCGACCGTTCCCGCGTCAGAGCCTGCCTCCGCGGCAGCGACTCGGTGCGCTCTGCCGTCGACGGCATCCCGTGGCTGTGACCGCACGACCTGCTGGTCATGATAGCCGAACGTGGTCGCTCCCCTGGATCGTTTGTGTCGCCTCTCTATCAGACAGCATCGGGGGACGTGCCGGCTGTTCCCTCCATGACAGAGCCGCTGTTTCCCTCCGAACCCGCGACGCCTCCGAGGGGCCGGTCTTCCGTCGCCGGCCCATTCAGGCTAGTGCGTTCAGGCTAATCCTCGCCGAAGGCTGGCCTGTCTCCCGGTTCTTCGTCGTTACGAGTACCGAAGGCCAGGGACTGCGGACAGACAGGAGACCAGGCACTCGGGAGGTCGAAGTGGCCCAGATCGTCACGTCGGCGCGGCTCTGGCCGATGCGTTCGGAAGATGCCGTCCGCCGACTCACAGGCGCGGGCGAGCGGAACACGCGCACCAGAACGTTCTATCTCGGCGTTTCGTCGGGCTTCGCGATCGTGACGTACCTGGCCGTCCAGGCGATCCAGCTCGTCGGCGCGATGCTGAACGCGACCGCCACCCAGACGGATCCGCTGGCGGGAAGCGTC
>Ga0209382_10013118_pt1 | contig 10193 bp, 6 predicted proteins | sample SoiMetdeltSBSDD5_FD_187599 | JGI IMG/M metagenome (GOLD analysis project Ga0209382, IMG submission 187599) | Bulk soil microbial communities from a Populus tree surrounding site in Tennessee, USA - Soil MetaG P. deltoides SBSDD5 (SPAdes) (version 2) | ecosystem: Environmental > Terrestrial >...
AGCCCGGAGGTGTTCGCCCACGGTGCCGGTTCACCAGCCGACGCAGGTCACGTCGTTTTGAGGGGCCTCGTACACCAGCGTCGCGTGCGTCACGTTCGTCACGCAGAACGATCCAGAGCTGTCAACCGCGGAGACGACGCGGACCTTGCCATCGCTGCCGGTGACGCCCGACAGCGTCTGCGTGATGTTCTGGCCCGTCTGGTTGTCATGGCCGGACGCCGTGCCGGTGACGGTGGCGTTGGGAACTGCCGCGTGGTCATGGGTCTTGATGTACACATCGATCCAGCGGCCCGAGTTCGAGCCTTTTTGCGCGCCGTGGCTGATCTGATGAACGTGCATCGTGCCGGCGCCGCTGGGGGTGGTGGCGCTCGCCTGGGCGGAATTGAGGCTCTCGTTGCCTGAGCTGTCGACCGCCGTGACCACGTAGTAGTAGGTCGTCGACGCGGCCAGACCGGCATTGGAATGAGCGCTCGTCGTCGTTCCGCCGTAGAGCAGGTCATACGGTCCGCCGGGAGCGCTGCCCCGGTAGACGTTGTATCCGAACAGGTCGCCCTGCGTGTTGTCGCTCCAGTCCAGATCGATCCGGCTGGAGTTGACGGCCGTGGCGACGAGACCGGCTGGCGGGGAAGGCGGGACCGTGTCGGCCGTCCCCGCCCAGGGGGACATGAATGCGGCGATCAAACCGACGTAGGGTCCTTGATAGCTGATCGAGTTCTCGTTGACCTCCCAGACCTTGGTCCGGTACCAGCCGTTGGGCGAATTGTCGATCCAGTCGCGGTAGAACCGCTCGTAATACGTCGAGGCTCCGGGCGGCTTCGCCAGGCCGTCGTAGTCCTTGTTCGGCCCGCCCACCACCATGCCCGGTGCCGGGCCGTACTGCGAGACGTTGTTGTCGCTGACGCCGTAGTTGTCGACTCCCTTGAAATACGGGTAGTCCGGCTCCGTCACGCCCGGCGGCCGGCCTCGATAGAGCGTCACCGAGTCCGGATCTTTGATGGCGCCGAACCACGAATGGTAGAACTGGAACGACGAGTGCTCCCCGCCATAGGCCGCCATGTTGGTGAGGTAGGTCATGCCCATGGCGTTCTGGCCGTGGAAGTGGTGCAGCCAGTCCTGGGCCAGCTCGCGGCACTCGGCGGCCGTGTGGGAGCCCGTGGCTCCCAGGGCCGCGGCCTCCAGCACCAGCACACCCCAGGAGCCGAAGACCTTGTTGCTGCCCCAGTGGTAATACCCGTCCGCGACCGAATTGCGGTACGGGCCCCGCGCGGCGAACGCATTGTTCACGGTGGTGCCGAGCGCGGTCTTCATCTGGTTGACGGTGGTGGCGTTCGCGCCGGGCGTGCGCATGTAGGCGAAAGCGGCGTGGCTGTTCGGGCTGTAGCCCTCCAGGAACGCGGTCGACCAGTTGGCGTAGCGGGTCTCGACGTAGGACTTCGCGCTGGTCACGGTCGGGTCCATGCGCCACACTTCCGCCGCGGCCCAGAGCTTCCATCCGCCACCCCAGGCGTTGGCGGCCTCGCTCTGTCCCAGGAGGTTGTTCCAGCTCAGGAGCGCGGCCTGCTCGAGCGCGGCCGCATTGCCGTAGGGGTCGCCCAGCGCCGCGCAGATCCGCGCGAACCGGGCGACGCTGGCCGTGAAAATGCCCGTGGACTCGAGCGTGGGCCCGTAGTAGCGATGGTCGTGCAAGGCGTTCGACGGCGGGGCGCTGTCGGGAGCGCCGGCATAATCGTCCCAGACCCGCGAAAGCACGTCGCCGTTCGGCAGCTGCATCTTCAGCAGCCAGTCGATCTCGACCTTGATCTCGTCCACGATGTCGGGCACGCCGTTGCCGCCGCCGGGGATCACCAGCTGACCGTCGCCCCAGACGCCGGGGTTGCTCTCGTAGGCGGTCATCAGCGTGCTCATCGCGAGAAAGAGATCACCCCATACGTATTTGTTGTAGTCGCCCGCGTCGTGCCATCCGCCGCTGAGGTCCAGCGGCCCGTGGTCGGGTTCCCCGCTGGCGGCCGTGGCCGCGGTCTGATAAGCGTGGCAGACACGGGGATCGGCCCAAGGGGCCTGGGCGTAGGGCTGGGAGTGGGCCACGCCGCAGCGCTGGTAGTAGAAGGTCTTGAGCGCGGCCTTGCCGACCTCGTTGTACACGTTGGGGTCCAGCTTGAAGTCGTAGGATTGTGCATTCCAGGACGGGACATAGAGGCGATACGTGCCCGCAGTGCTCAGCGGAGTGAAGTTCACCTGCCAGACGGTGTGCCCGCTAGGTTGCCCGTCGGCCCCCATGCTGGTGATGGAGCCGCCGCTCGTTGGGATCGTGAAGACGACCTGGTCGCTCGTGTTCCGGATCTCCACCGTACCGCCCGGATCGGCGATGAAGATCGCCACCTTGACGTCGCCGGGGCGATAGCCGAAGTAGTCCATCTTGATGTTTTGCGTGACCGGCGCGGCTGACACCGCGACGGGGGCCGCGACCAGCGCGGCCAGCGCTGCGACGAGAGGGATCTTCGTCATTGTTTTCGCCCTCCTCATATGGCGTCCAAATCGCTCCAGGCGTCTGCACCCGGAGTACGGCACAGCATTCGGGGGGTCTGCCCGCATTCTAGGAAGATGCGCGAGATCCGGTCAATAACCCCACGGTTCAGGAGGACTCAAGCGCATCGAGGTGGAACGTCGCCGGAAAGCTGGCAGGTCGTCGATGGCACACACGCCGGCAACGACGGCCAGAAGCCCGGACCGTATCCGCAACCGACGGGTGTAGGCCTCAGGCGGAGCGAAACGGCTTCGTGATCCGCAGGTCCCGGTTTAAAGTCCCAGGGCCGGCTCCGTCGTCCGGAACCACCTCGACCCACGACTGAGCGATGCTATCGGCGGCGCGCCGGTGTGGTCGCCAGGCGGGCCGGCGCACCGACCAGAAGGAGGGTCCATGCTCAATCGCCGATCGTACGTCGTGCTCGTGGTCGCATTCCTGGGGGCGTGCGGCAAACACGACACCCCGACCGCCGTGAGCTCGCCTTCGCCCACTCCCGTCGCCGCGACGCCGACGCCCGCGCCCACTCCCAGCTTCCCGGGCGCGAACAGCTGCGCGAGACTGCCCATCCAGACCAAGGACATCGGCAACTGCCCGGTGGAGGGAGCGAACTTCCAGAAGGAAGTGGAGACGGCCATCGCGCAGGTCCGTGCCCAGCACCCCGAGATCTTCGCGGACGCGGGCCCGAACACGCTGGTCCTCAGCTCCGGCCGGCTGCTCGTCGGGGTCATCGAGAACCTCGACAAGATGGGCCTGTGCGCCGGGTTCGACAGCGAAGAGATCCAGGTCACCAACGACCCGAGTTTCAACGACCAGTACCACCTCATCACCTCGCGCGGGTTCCTGCGCACGGGCGTTTCGATGTACCGCGCCACCTGCCATCCGGCGGCGTTCCCGACCCCTCGTCCTCCCTTCAACCCGACCAGTCCGGGATGCAAGCTGCCCTCGAGCCTCGACATCACGTGCGGGCCCGAGGACGCCGTCTACGACCACGACGTCGAGAGCGCGCTCGACCAGGTCATCCGCGAGCACCCGCAGGCCTTCGACAATCCCCAGGCGCACGCGCCCGCCGTCAACGACGGGTACCTGAACATCTACCACCAGTGGTTCATCGACGCGATGGTCCAGAGGGGGTACTGCGCGTGGTGGGACAGCGAGGAGGTCCAGGTCAAGAAGGAGAACCGCTTCTCCGAGCACTACAAGATCTTCCTGAGCGACGGTCACGTGCGGCGCGTGGACGGCGGCGCCTACCGCTCGACCTGCTGGCCGGCCGCCTTCTAGGCGGCGGAGCCGGGCCTTGATCGGTCATCGGGTGGGTCGCGCGCGCGTCGCGGCCGAGGCCAGGGGCCCGTGCGATACGTAAACGTCGAGGCCACGTTCAAGGCGGACCCGCCGCCGTGCTGTGAATCCTGCCTGCGGCCCGAAGCACATGACCTTCGGGATGACGTGGCGCGAATCAAGGCTGGTCTCGCTCCTACGAGCGACCTCGATTGGACTCGCCATGACCTGTACGACTGTCCATGCCACACGGAGTGTCCGTGGCGAGCGGCGACGCGAAATCTGTTGCTCGAAGTGCGGGACCGGCTTCAAAAGCAGAAGGTCGGGGCCACGCAGCCGGACTAGGTGACCGACTTCCCCGTCCTCGCGTAGCGGGTCAGGGAGCCGACGTCGAGAAGTCCGGCCGGAAGATGAAGATCGAATAGCCCACGCGGTCGATCGGGGTCAGCGCACGAAGCCGATGCATGAGGCGCCGGTCCGCGCCTTCCAGGTAGACGCCCTGGAGGTTCGTCACGCTCACCGCGACGAGCTCGCCCGGCTCGATGTCGCGCACGATCCGCGGCGGGTCCGGATGCATCTTGCTCGGCAGCATCTCACACGGAATCCGGTAGTAGACCGGATCCGCCGAGCCGAAGTAGGACAGTTTGAGCTGCGTGACCGCGTGCGCGTCCGTCCACGATTTCAGGGCCCTCAGGTCCTGCCCCCAGTCCACGTTCGAATCGACCAGGTACTTCCAGCCCTGGGACGGCCCCCCCACGGCCTCGTTGAAATACCCGAGGTAATGCGGGTGGACGTGCACGACGGAGACCGCGTACCAGAGACCGAGCCCCATCACGACCCAGCGACGCGCGCGACCGGCTTTCGCCGCGCGGGCCGCGGCCGCGCCGGCCAGGGCGAAGAGGAACGGATAGATCGGCAGGAGATGGCGGTGGCCGATGTTCATGTGGCGCGTCAGCGTCGCGCCCACGTAGACCGCCACCGGCAGCCAGAGGAAGAGGCGCGCGCTTCGATGCCGCTCGTCGTTGTCGCGCCGGCCGAAGAGAGGCAACGCGAGCAGGCCGAGGAGCGCCAGCGGCGTCTTCAAGGCGAACGTAGCGGGGAAGTAGTACCACCAGCCCTGCTCCGAGATCCGGCCGAACAGGAACGCGGGCCGGCCTTCGGTGTCGCGCCACACGGTGGCGAGGCCGTACACGTACGCGTCGGGCAGGATCGCGGCCGCTCGGATCGCGCGCAGGACCGCCGTCGCCGGTCCCAGCCGCTCGAGGCGCGACCAGCTCAGCGAGGCCACGGCCTCCGGATCGTTCGCGAGCCGCGGCTCGAACGCGTAGGTCGCCCAGACGAAGGCCAGGGCGATGGCGCCGATCGCGAGCAGGACGAGCGCGAGCACCGCGAGGCGAGGAACCACCCGCGTGAGCTCGCGCGGCGCGGCGCGGTAGCGGGCGACGGAAAGGGGCCGTGACGAGAGGGCGATCACGACGGCCAGCGCGATCAGGATCGGCACCAGCACGAGCGCGGAGAACTTGCTCGCGAGCGCCGCGCCCGTCGCCAGCCCGGCGAGGAGGACGCGCGTGGCCGTGATGCGCTCCGTGACCGACTGGAACGCGATCATGCTGAGGAACACGAACAGCGCGACGGCGAGGTCGGTGGTGACCACCTGGCCGTGCGCCAGCACGTCCGGGCTCAGCAGGCAGAGGAAGAACGCGATCGCCCCGGCGAGGGGCCCGAAGCGCCGAGAGGTCCAGAGGAGCACCGCCGCTCCCAGCGCGCACCCGAGGGCGACGACGGGCAGCCGGCCCCAGAAGAGCAGGCGGTCCCCGTCGTTCCATTGATAGAGGAACCGGTGGCCGAACTCCCATTCCTGGGCGAGGGTCCAGGCCGGCAACCCCGTCCGCATGCGGACGTCCATGAGCAGGAGAGGCAGCGCGGCCAGCTCCTTGGCCAGGGGCGGGTGCTCGGGGTTCATCCGGAAGTCGCGGAGGGTCAGGTACGTGTAGCCCGCGGGCAGATGCGCCGTCTCATCGTAGACCGCGGACGTCGTGCGCATGCTGCTGACGGCGAGCGCGCCGTAGATGACCGTTCCGCCCGCGAGCAGAGCCAGGAGAGGCAGTCGTCGGGCGGGCGGCACGGCCCATCTTCCGTCGTTGTGGCACCCGGTCAAACCGTGCGACGGCGCGGCGAGGGCGATGAAGAAGGAGCCACCCGGCGCACCTGGTCGATGAAGGCGCGCAGGTACTCGGGCACGCGGCGCGTGTGCACGGCCGCGTACCACCGGCGGCGCAGGCCGCGGCGGCCCAGCCGCCGCACCGCCACGCGTCCGGAGCGCACGTCGGGCGCGATCGCCCATCGCGCCATCACGGCGACGCCCTGGCCCGCGCGGACGAGCTCCACGATGGCCTCCGTCAGCTCCACGTGGACGACGCGCGCCGGAGTCACCCCGGCGGGGATGAGGAAGCGCTGGAACATGTCGCTGGAGCGGATCGGGATCGCGTAGAGGATCAGCGTCTCGGAGGCGAACTGCGCCGCCTGGACCGTGGGGGACGCGGCCAGGGGATGATCCGGGGCCATCACCGCCACCATCTCGTCGTCGAAGAGCACGTGGTGCTCGACCAGCCGGTTGCCGCTGCGACCGGCGACGATGGCGAGATCGAGGCGGCCCTCCAGGAGCGCGGGGATGGGCCGGCGCGTGGCCTCCACCACGATCTGCACGGACACGGCCGGGAAGCGGCGGCCGAAGTCCTCGAGGGCCGCGGGCAGCCAGTGGTACGCCGTGTAGCACTCCGTGCTCACCCGGATGACCCCGCCGCGGGCCCCCTCCAGGCCCGCCACCTCCGCCTCCGCCCTCTCCAGCGCGGGCAGGACCGCTTCCGCCGTCTCCACCAGCCGGTCCCCGGCCGGCGTCGGACGCAGGCGGCGGCCCGCGCGCAGGAAGAGCGCGGTGCCCAGCCGGGACTCCAGCTCGGCGAGCTGGTGGGACAGCGCGGGCTGGGTGAGGTGCAGGTGCGCGGCGGCGCGCGTCAGGCCCTGCTCGCGCACCACGGCGCGGACGAGCTTGAGGTGACGGACCTCGAGCCGGACGCGATCGCCCTGGGCGGTGAGGGTCCGTTCCTCGCTGGCCGCGGCCGGGGTCGAGGTGGCCCAGACATGACTCTTTCGCATGAATGACATGATAACAATCAATTGGCTTCATTCGACGACGCGGCCTAGACTACTCCCATGGCAACCTCCTCAGCGGCCGGCCCGGAGCCCGGGATCCTGCCCTTCGACCAGGCGCGGCGGCGGCACGTCGTCCTCCGTTTCGAGGGCTTCGAGCTGGATCCCGCCCGCTTCGAGCTGCGCCGCGGCGGCCGGGCCGTCCCCCTCGCCCCCAAGCCATTCGATCTCCTCTGGCTCCTGGCCAGCCGCCTCGGCGCGCTGGTCGGCCGGGACGAGATCCGGGCCGAGCTGTGGGACGGGGAGACCTACGTGGAGTTCGACGGGAGCGTGAACTTCTGCGTCCGCGTGCTGCGCAAGGCGCTGGCCGACGACGCGCGCCGTCCGCGCTTCATCGAGGCCGTGCGCGGGCGCGGCTATCGGTTCGTCCCGACCGTGGCCGTGGTCGGGGACGGCCGCGAGACGACGCGCTGAGGCACCCCGACCACCCGGCGCACGAGGTGTCCCTTCTGGATCACCCAGTCCCCGCGCTCGGGCACGATCGTCGTCCCGCCGGGCCGTGACACCGAGACCGACCGGAGGTCATCCGGCCGGGCCGGATCGAACTCGAGGCTCGTATCGATCCGGCGGCGCGCGATCTCGGGCATCTCCGAGGCCAGGCCGAAGTCGGAGACCATCTTCTGGCGCTTGCTGACCAGCTTCTCCAGGGCGAGGCGCACCTCGGCCGCGGACATGCTGGTGGCCAGGAGGGCCTGCAGGATCTGCGCCTCGGACAGGGCCGCGATCCGGCGAAGCATCCAGCGCGCGTCCTCCGCGCTCATCCGGGCGAAGGCCTCGTTCATGACGTTGGGCGCGAAGCCGGAGAACGTCACCTCGTTCCCCGCCGCCTTCGTGACCGTCCACGGCATCTTCTCGATGTCGGAGTTCGTGCTCCGCAGCATGCGGTGGGCGTCGGAGAGTCCGCTGCCGACGTCGCTGAAGAGGTGCCAGAGCTGCCCGCCCTTCCCGTCCTTCACGTAGGCGAGCCGGGTGTTCTCCCAGCGCATGTTGTACTCGTCGAGCCACGCGCTCAGCAGGAAGACGCCGCGCACCTCGCGGCGGTCCGCATGGTCGAGCTGGTCGTAGTCCCAGGCCCCGATCGCGTGGACGGCGTCGGGTTCGTCGGCCACGGTGCCCGGCTGCCAGACGAGGTAGGCGATCCGGCGCTCGAAGTCCGCGTCGTAGTTGGCGGCGATCGTCTCCGGCCGCGGATGTCCCTTGACGAAGGTCGCGTCGCGAAGGAGCCCGCTCTTGAGCTCGGGCGAGCTCAGGCGGCGGCCGTCCGTCGTCACCGCCGCCGCGATTCGGTCGAAAGGATCCTCGATCTTGGTCACCACGTGCTTGGCGACGGGGACGAGCAGGAGCCGCGCGTACATGGCCAGGAGCCGGCGCGAGTTGTACTCGGTGAGCACGCGCCGGTCGTACTTGAGCTTGAGCGCGGGCATGCGGTCGATGGGGAAGGTGTGGTAGCCGAGGGCGTCGAAGATCCGCGTGTTGAAGGGTCCGCCGTAGATCTCGTCGCCCAGCTTGAACTCCAGCTTCGTCCCGCCGCAGGAGATCGTGAAGCCCGGATGGGCGCCCCAGCCCGTCTTGGGCTTCACGTATTCGCAGATGGCGTCGTGGGTGGGGAGAGCGGCGCGGCCGAAGCCCGCGTAGAGGTCCTTCGTGGCCAGGTCGCCCGGCGGCGTCCAGAAGCTCGAAGCCGGGGGATCGCCGGAGACGGCCGTGGACGGAGAGCCCGCCCGCGCGGCGTCCCGCTCGACCGACCGGTGCGCGCGCGCCTTCAAGAGGAGCACGGGGACGATGTCGGGAACGATCTGGTAGTTCCTCTTGAGCGGGTAGCGGAAGCTGTTGTCCACGGCGTGGTGCAGCTCCAGGAGCTGGTGCAGCGTCGCCTCGCGTCCCGCTCCCTCCGCGCCGTCGCGGCGCAGAAGGTCCGCGAGCGCGATCATCTCGCGGAGGGCCTGGCGCTTTCCGCTGGAGGCCAGGTCGTAGCGGAAAGGAAGGACTCTCTCCGGATGGGCGCCCTCGTAGGCGTGCTGCTTCTCCGCGAGCTGGCTGAGCCGGGAGAGAGCGTCCCTGAACACGTCGAGATCGGCGCGCTCCGCGAGGTCGAGCTTGCGGCGGACGACGTCGCCCTCCACATCGTCGAGGCGAGGCACGGCGACGGAGATCTCGAGGTCCTCGTCGCGCAGAGGACGCGCGAGGCGGCTCGTGAACCGGGAGATCGCGGCCTCGTCCGCCGCTGCCGGTGCGCCTGTAGAGAGTCGGGCGAGGGCGAGAAAGACGGCGAGGACGAGTCGACGGGTCGTCATGGAAGTGGCCCCAGTCCGGGTGAACGAGCGCCCCTTCCGCCAGTGTAGCGTCGCGCTTCGCTGCCGGGACGGGCAACTCGTTGAATCACAAAGCAGTGCGACGCTTCGACGGTCCGATGCGCGGCCCCTTCGCGAAACGGTGTGAGGCGCGTCAGTTTTCGCGGGCGCCTGTCGGTGGTATTACTTACAGCCGTTTTCGCGGGGCGAGGTGTCCATGGCGGCATTCAAGGTGCGGCTCGACGACGGCTCGGAGATGGGCCCGCTGGACATGGAGATGCTGCACTCGTGGTACCAGCAGGGCCTCATCCACCGCGACTCGAAGGTGCGGCTCACGAGCGGCAAGCAGTGGGTGCGGCTCATCGACGCCGTGGACATCTCGGAGTGGGGCGCGTCGGGCGGGACGAAGGGGCGCGGCGAAGAGGAACCGGAGGAGATCGAGGAGTACTCCGACGATCCGCAGCGGTGGCGGATCTTCGTCGGGAGCTTCCTGTTCTTCCTGGTGGCCGCGGGCGCGGGTTACTTCGCGCTGTACCCCGATCGGTGGATCGCCGCGCTGAAGGAAGCTCCCTGGCGTGAGATCGCGCTCGGCCAGGTCGTGATCGCGCTCCTGCTCCTGACGGGGTCGGACTCCGGACGCAAGGTCGCGCGCGTGCTCGTGTTCCTCATGACCTTCAGCCTCTTCGCGGTGGCCGCTCCCGTGCTGCTGCGCGGCTTCCAGTGGCAGCCCATCGCGATCCTCGTCTCGGCCTGGGTGATGGGCTCGGGACTCTTCTTCTTGCTGGCCGGACGGCCGCTGCGCTGGTCGAGCATCGCGCTGTGCCTCTTCTGGATCATGGCCGGTGCCGCCGGGATCGCCTACCTGGGACACGTGGGCCTGTACGCCCCGATCC
>Ga0209382_10013120_pt1 | contig 10193 bp, 5 predicted proteins | sample SoiMetdeltSBSDD5_FD_187599 | JGI IMG/M metagenome (GOLD analysis project Ga0209382, IMG submission 187599) | Bulk soil microbial communities from a Populus tree surrounding site in Tennessee, USA - Soil MetaG P. deltoides SBSDD5 (SPAdes) (version 2) | ecosystem: Environmental > Terrestrial >...
TGCAGCAGCCGCGCCTGATCGGTCCGATCCATCGCATCGAGGCGTGCGCAGGCGAAGGCGCGCACGCTTTCCAGCAATCGATAGCGAAGTCCGCCCGGTCCCCGCTCGACGATGACCAGCGATTTCTGCACCAGGCTCTGCAACCCGTTCAAGGTCGCGCCTGCCTTGGCCTGACCTCCCGCAACGGCCAAGGCGGCGTCCAATGACCAGGTGCCGAAGAAGACGCCAAAGCAGTCGAGTAGTTCGCGCTCCGCCGGCTCGAGCAGCTCATAGCTCCATTCAATGGCCTGCCGAAGCGAGTCATGTCGCTGGGTTGCGCCGGCCTGACGTGCGAGCAGGCTGAAGCGGTCCCCGAGTGCGCCGATGAGTTGCTGCGGAGTGAGTGTCGCGAGCCGAGCAGCTGCCAACTCAAGTGCCAGCGGCAACCCGTCGAGGCACCGGCAGATCTCGACGACAAATGATGCGTTGTCGCGCGTCAACTCGAAGTAAGGCGTGATCGCGTGCGCGCGCTCTCTCAACAAGCGAACCGCGGGTGATTCGAGCAGAGTCCTTAACGGATCTACAGATGTTTCCCACGCCGATCCGGGTAGCCTGAGCGGTGAGACCCAGAATACGGTTTCTTCCGGAACATCGAGTCTCGCCTGACTGGTGCAGATGATAGATACGTTACTGCAGCGACTCAAAACGGTGCGTGCGAGGGCTGCAAGGCTGACCGCCAGGTGCTCGCAGTTATCGAGCAGCAGCAACAATTGCCGCTTGCCAAGCGCCTGAGCGAGCCCGCCTGCAAGATCCGCGCTATCGGGCAGCTGCAGATCGAGCGCTGCGGTGATCAATCCAGGCAGCGCGCGCTCATCACCGGCCCCGGTGAGATCGATCCAGTAGACTGAATTGGGCTGTTGACTTTCACGACGGCGGGCGAGCTCAAGTGCCAACTGTGTCTTTCCCGTGCCTCCGGGGCCCGCGAGCGTGACCAGGCGCGAAGTCGCGGCAACGAGTTCGAGCTGTGTGAGATCTTCGTCGCGGCCTATGAGCTCGATACTTCGCTCAGGCGGTGCGGAACGGCGCAGCGTGAGTTCCCCCACCTGCGCCACCGGCGCTATCCACCGATATCCCTTCGTGTGGACGGTTTCGATGAAGCGAGGTTTCAGCGGATCGTCGCCGAGCAGTCGCCTCAACTCCGCAATGAGCCGCGTCAAGGTTCCGGGAGTGACGATGACCCGACCCCAGACTTGCTCGAGCAGCGTATCGCGCTCGACCAGCGAGCCGCTGCTCTGCAGCAGCACCTCGAGCACCTTCATCGCTTTTGGTTCTGCGTGCAATACGACGCCACGACGTACCAGGCGCACGTCCCGAGGCTCAAACCGGAATTCATCGAACTCGTAAGTGGCGCCGGGAACTGAAGGTGGCTGGCTCATGTGCGAGTGCCCGACCGAACCCCGACCCGCCGGCAGCCGTACAGGAGCCCATACCGGCCTGGAAAATCAGGGTGCGTGATAATCGCACATCGACCAACGCACTGCGTCCGTAAAGTCTGCGATCCCTCTTCGCGGGCCGAAATGTACGCTCAGTAGATCTCGCCGCGCGAAGATGTCAGTACGCCGGCCTCCACCGTGAGCGTGTAGCCGATGCCGCCCGTTCCGCGCCAGCGGTCGATGTCGAAGCCATCGCCAGGACCGACCCGGTACACCTTGACGTTGCGGTAGGTGAGCGGCGTTCCGGGCTGGCAGACTTCCGGAGGCCCGGGCGTGCTGAGGAAGTAAACGTAGGGCGTCGGATGGGTGGGGGTGCTCAACACCTCGGCCGTGCCATCTGTCGGGTCGACGTGCAGCGCCGTCTCGCGGTCTGCGGCGATCGCCCGGCCTTCGGCGGCCCATCCGTCCGTGACCAGCCGCGCCAGGAAGGCCACTGTGCGGCCCATGCGATCACGCTCCTGCAGGTGCTGATCAGTGATCAGGCCCTGCAGCTTCGGTAGCGCCACGAAGTCCCGGTCGAGCGTCAGGTCGCGGTGGAACGGATTGGCCAGGCCTTCCTCGGAGGTCAAGCTGCTGTTGCTCATGGCCGAGTACACGAACTCGCTCATGATCGCCATGCCTGCGCTGGTGCCGCCCACGGGCGCCGGCTTGGCGGCCACGTGATTGATGGCGTCCTCCACCGGCGTGTTCTTCCAGAATTGCACGAACTCAGACTGGTCGCCTCCGGCGATGAACAACGCTTCCGCATTGCGAATGGTCTCGATCACGAAGTCGTTGAACGCCGCGTTCCGGTTCTTGAAAACGATCGTGGCCACGGAGTCGCACGAGCACAGCTCGTAGATGTAGGGGTTGTAGGCGTCGGTGCCCGAGGCCCGGATCACGACGAAGTCGCCGCCGCCGGCGCGCGCGCCCATCCGTACGAAGTTCTCGTCAACGTCGGTACCGCCGCCCTGAAGCACTAGCAGCCCGCTTGTGGACGTCACGACGTCGGCTGAGTTGCCAACAACAAAGTACTGGTAGCCGGGCGCGGCGACTGCCGTGGTCGTCCAGCCTGAGAGGCACAGCCCGATGAGGCCGCTCAGCTTCGCAACCCATGACCGCATACCCGCACCTCGGCTCGTTGGCTGACCAGCCTTTGCCGAGCCTATGGCGGGCATTTTTCGTCGTCAAGCGTGCGCAGTCGCGACCCCAGCGGCATCCAGGGCTGAAGATGATCTCCGCGTGACTTGGGGAGCCTCAACGTGAAGTTCGATCGAGGGCGGGCCATGTAACCTGTTGAAATACGAAAGAACCCTGCGCGGCCGCCGACTATCACGTTGCCGCCGCTCAAAAGAACGCGTGCAGCTGGACGAACGCAGTCCAGCGGTTCTGCAAGTCGTTCTGCGGAATGCCGTCGTAGAGATACCCGCCGATGCGCAGCTGCACGAACTGCATCGGAGTGTATTCCCACAGCAGCGAGTAGCGGTTCTGTTCGTCCTCGTCGACGTCGACGTCTGGCTCGTAGTACTCGACGGTGGCCTTGAGGTTCTGGCCCTGGCGCAGCCGCCAGTCGGCCTCGAGATGGCCGACCCAGAGCTCGCGGCGGCCGGTATCCGTGCCGTCGTCGACGATGTAGTTGACCTCGGCCAGCCAGGAAACGGGGCCTGTGCGCAAGCCCGCGAACAGATTCTGCATCCGGCGATCGCCGGCGTCGGCGTCGTTATAATTGAAGCTCGCGCCGGCCCGCCAGGCGGTTTGTACGTACTCGACGCGCAGGCTCGCTTGCTTGCCGTCGTCCACTTCGGCGCCGCCCGCGGTGCCGTTCGTCGCCGCGAGCTGCGCGCTCCAGTGGGTGGACTCGTAGCCGAACTCGATCCCTTTATCGGGTGTGTCGAAGTTGATCCCCGGCACCTGCCTGATGAACGCGGTATCGTCCTCGAGTCGCAACCCGTACGGCAGGTACATCTGGCCAGCCTTCAGATACCAGCGGCGCTCGTCGAACCAGACCGTGCCGTGCGCCTCGAGGTTGGTGCTCGCGCCGGGTGCCACGCGCTGGTCAATGTACAGCGATAGCCGGTCGGGAATCGGGCTCAGGTCGAGATAGAGCCGCAGCTCATCGACATCGAACTCGGACTGCGACTCCTGATGCGGGATGTCCGTGTACGAAGCGCTTGCGCGGAGATCGGCCCCGAGGCCGATGTACCTGTTGATGATCCCCGTCCATGACTCGCCGTCGCCGAGATCGACCTGGCGGGCGGGCAGCGCCGTCTGTCCCCACGTGCTGCCAAAGGCATTGCGCATGCCGCCGCCGGTCGCGTTGACGTGACACGAGGAGCACTTGAGTCCCTGGTCGACCGCGAAGTGAGGCTCGGCGCGCGCCGCGCCGCAGATCGGACCGCTCAGGACGACGGCTGCGAGAAGGAGTAAGGCCGTACGCCACTGCATCATGGTGTGCCCCCGACGTCGAACTCGACCACGAAATCGCCGCCGGGGCTGCCGTCGCTGTCACCGTCGATGACGATGGCATTGCGACCGGCGATCGGCGCGGGCCCGCTACCGGCGAAGCGAAGCTGGAACCGATCCGCCACCAGCCCATCGCCCGGCAACGCGATGGCCATGACCGTCGGCGCCAGCGTCGTTATTCGAATGGCGATGCGATCGATCGGAACCTCGTTGCCATCGGCGAATGAGCCGTCGCCGCCGCTGCGGGTCAGCGTCACGTTGCCGGCGTGGATCAGCGACGTGTCGAGCTCCGCATCGGCGGCAACGATGATCCGGTTCGCCACGCCGGCGGGCGTGAGGGGTTGCGGCAGCGAAACCGCAACTAGCGTCGCGGGCGATTCGGCGGCGTGCATCGTCGTGCCTGGCTGCGCTCCGTCGATGATCCACTGCCGGATGACGTCGATCGTCTCCTGCGGCAGCGGCGGCCCGCCGAGCGGCATTCGCTCTCCCGCGCGACCCTCGATCTTGTGCACAAGGTAACTTGCATCCGGGTCGCCGGGCGCGACGCGTAGCACCTCGGGCGCCTCGACGCTCGGCACGCCGACGAGCTGCGCATACGAGACGCCGGCTTCGAGCCGCAGTCCGAGCGGCGCGGCCGCGCCCGCGTGGCAGTTCGTGCAGATCGGCGTAAAGACGTTCTGCTGGATCGAGTCGAAATCCGCGGTCAACGGCGGCGGACCGCCCGTATCCGGTCGGCCATTCTCGTCGAGCCCTTCGCCGCTACCCGCGCAACCGGCGAGCGCGAGAATCGCGAGCGCCTCGGAATGCAACCGACTGCGATGCATGCGAGTCCTGCCAGGTCCTGCACGGTGTGACTGCCAGTAAGTACCGCGCGGACGAACTTTGGTTCCGCGGCTTTGGGGACGATGGCGCAGGGAACCTGCGACTCGCCGGCGGGCACTTACTGCTTGGGTGAGCCTTGCCGGAGAGTGTCATGACGTACGCTTCCGATGCGCGCCGCGGACGCGCGGTGACGATCCTGGTGGTGATGGCGACCGTCCTCGCCGCATGCGGCGGCAGCGGCAACGGTGGCAACGGAAACGTCACCGACCCGACTGCCACGCTCACCTCACCCGGAGACACGGTCAGCGGAACGGTCACGCTCGAGGCGACCGCCGACGACGATGTCGGCGTCACCGAGGCACGCTTCTTCGTCGACGACGACCTGATCGGGAGCGACACGACGGAACCCTACAGCGTCGAATGGGACACTACGGAGGTGGTGGACGGCTCGCACACGCTGCGCGTCGATGCGCTCGACGCTGCCGGCAACACCGGGCAGTCGCAGGCGCTCACCGTCACTGTCGACAATGCGATCGAGTTCGCCGTGACCCTGTCCGGAGCCTTCGAAGTGCCCGCGCACGACACCTCGGCGAGGGGAACCGCCGACCTGTCGGTGAATCGCACGACGCGGGCCGTCACCGGACGGCTCACGGTCAGCGGGATGACAGCGACCGCCGCTCACATCCACGACGGTCACGCCGGGTCGAACGGTCCAATCCTGATCGAGCTCGCGCAGAGCACGACCGATCCAGATGTGTTCGACGTGCCGGCGAGCACGGTGCTGACCGAGGAGCAGTTCGCCGACCTGCAGACTGCCGGATTCTATTTCAATGCGCACTCGGGGCAGTTCCCGGACGGCGAGGTCCGCGGCCAGATCGTGCCGCCGGGCTGGACGGTGATTCCGGTCGCGCTTTCCGGTGGCGAAGAAGTGCCCAGGATCGATGCCGACGCCAGCGGCAGCGCGGCGCTGACCTTCGAGGCCGCGACGCGACGGACCTTTGCGCACCTGACTCTGGCCGGTCTCGACGACGCCACCGCGGCGCACGTCCACCGCGCCTTCGCCGGCGCGAACGGCGCCATAGTCGTGCCGCTCGAGCAGGACGGATCGGCAGCGGAGCACTGGTTTGCCGACGACGTGGAGCTCACCGAAGAGGACTTCGACGCTGCGGCGCGCGGCGAGCTTTATTTCAATGCGCACAACGCCGCGCACCCCGATGGTGTGATTCGCGGGCAGATCGTGCCCGACGGCATCGAGGTGCTGTTTACGGAGATGGACGGTGACCAGGTGGTGCCGCCCGTCACGACCACGGCGACGGGGCTCGCCGCGACGACGACCGACCTGACGTCCCGCAGCTTCGTCGCCAACGTGAATACGAGCGGGCTCACCGACGAGACCAGCGGCAGCATCAACCTCGGCGCAGCCGGAGCGAACGGCGACGTTCTGATAGAGCTCACGCAGGACAGCGAAGATCCGACGCACTGGTCCGCGGCGCCGATCACGCTCGATACAGCGCAATTCGCCGCCTACGAGGCGGGCGAGACCTACGCGATCATCGCGACCGACGCGCACGGCGCCGGCGAGATCCGCGGTCAGATCACGCCGCCCCGGGTACCGCCTGATGACACGACGGCCCCGACGGTCGACATCACCGCCCCTGGCGCCTCGGCCACGGTCAGCGGCACGGTGAGCGTGACCGCCGACGCGGCGGACGACACCGGCGTCACCGTCGTGCGCTTCTTCGCCGGCGACACGCAGGTCGGCAGCGACACGACGGCGCCGTACGCCGCGAGCTGGGACACGACCAGCGAGGCGAACGGCGCGGTGACGCTCACCGCTGAAGCCGAGGATGCGGCGGGCAACGTCGGCACCTCGGACGAAGTCGAGGTGACGGTGTCCAACACCAGCGGTGTCACGCTTGCCCAGCTCCAGGCTGACGTGTTCGGCCCGATCTGCTCCGGATGCCACACCGGCCCGACCAGCGGGACGCTGCCCGGCGGGATGAACTTGTCGAGCGCGGCGGCCAGTTTTGATGCGCTGGTCAATCGCCCGAGCATCCAGGTTCCGGGCCGGGACCGCGTCGAGCCCGGCAACCCGGACGCGAGTTATCTGATCGACAAGCTCGAGGGCAGGCCGGCGCCTGGGACCGCGCAGATGCCGCTCGGCGGATCGCTGCCCCAGGCAACCATCGACCGGATCCGCGACTGGATCACGGATGGCGCCCCTGGTCCTTGACCAGGTGCGCTCGACGGGCAGTGAAACTGTTGAGACTTCGAGCGAGCAGTCCTGCGCGTCGGTTCATAGCACTCGCTGCCAAACTTGCGCGAACGTCCGCTTCTGTTGAACGCCGCCGGTCACTCGAAGGGCTGAGTCCGACCCCATTGCGGTCATAAGCTGCAGACCGTCGTCAACGCGCTGATCAAGCAAGCGAAGAAGCTGCCCGACCATCTGTACCAGTCGCTGACCTGGGATCGCGGGGTCGAGCTCACGGATCACAAGCGCTTCACCCTGGCGACCGACATCCAGGTGTACTTCTGCGATCCGCAGAGCCCGTGGCAACGCGGCTCGAACGAGAACACCAACCGACTGCTGCGCCAGTACTTCCCCAAAGGAACGGACCTGTCGGTGCACAGCCAGGCTCGGTTGAACTACGTGGCGAGAGAACTCAACGAGCGGCCTCGAGAGACGCTAGGATTCAAGACGCCGAAAGAGAAATTTCAAGCCTGTGTTGCGTCGACCACTTGAGGCGACTACCCGTAACGGTCATACGCTTTTGATTAGGCGTCATCGACTGCTAGGCGCACACGCGCTATCGGCACTCGCGACCCCGTTCAGTCCATGAACTTCCAAGTCTTGGGGCGCCATCAAATCGACGAATTCGAGTTGTCGCAATGGCCGACGGATCGAAGTTGCGGAAGTTCACCCCCATCCGTTTCCCGCCCCGCGCGATTGGTAGCCAGTGCGTTACGCAGCCACACGTTGCGCATCTACACAACGAAAGACACTTATCACCCCATACGTAGCGGTCGAGGGCTCCCTTGCGAGCAGTGATCTTCACTTGGCTTGGCTCGTAGTAACCCCAAAGGCCAGCCTGGCGGCGACAGATTGAGCAGTTGCAGCTCGTTAGTCGCCGCGGTTTTCTCGGAACGTGGATCTGGACTGCACCGCAGTGGCAAGAACCTGTAAGCATGGTACTGCCCCCTTCCTGCGGCCAGGCTACCCTTGGATCGCGCTGTTATACGGCAAAGTGCGGCATAAAGTGAACGTCCGCTGCTGGCCGCACTCGGTCGTCGGTAAAGCGACTGAGGCCGATGCAAAGCGGTCATCGGTCATCTACATCACATCGTTCTCGACCAAAAAAACCGTTACGATTCGTCGGTCGAGGGGCCGAAATCAGGGGTTCATGGACATGAAATCGAACCACCCACTCGTGATTCTCGGCTTTGCCCTGGGTTTGACGGCTTGTTCGCCGTCGGAAACACCGCCGGCCGGCACCTCGGCCGGCACCTCGGCCGCCCCCGCTTCGTCTGCCGATTTGCCGGCACCGAATCCTGACAACAACGCCTACTTCGGCGATGTCCACGTCCACACCGGCTGGTCGTTCGACGCGCTGACCAACGGCTCCAAGACCACGCCGACGGATGCCTATGCCTGGGCGCAGGGCAAGCCGATCACCGGCAGCGGCGGGCCGGAAATGCAGATCCAGACTCCACTGGATTTCTACATGGTGTCCGACCATGCCGAGTACATGGGCGTCTTTAACGAGATGCAGAACCCGGAAAGCCCCCTCAGCAAGACGGAGATTGCCAAGGGCGTCAACTCACCCGACGCCAATGTTCGATTGCAGACCTTTGCGGGCATCCTGCGCGCCATGAGTGAGGGAAAGCGCGACCCGCAATTGAGCGACCCAGCGTTGGCCCGCACCGTCTGGGCCAAGATCGTCAAAGCGGCTGACGCCAATTACGTTCCTGGCAAGTTCACCACGTTTGCGGGCTTTGAATGGACGTCAAATCCACAGAAGCGCAACCTGCATCGCGTCGTTGTCTTCCGGGACACCGCGCACCTGCCCGATCTGGTGCTCTCAGCACTTGATTCCGACGATCCCGAGAATCTCTGGAAATGGATGGACGCGCAGCGCGCCGAGGGTTCGACGCTGTTGGCAATCCCGCACAACGGCAATGCCAGCGACGGTCGCATGTTCGAGACGGTGAAGTTCGACGGCAAGCCTATCGATGCGGCCTACAACAAGACCCGCGCCGGTAACGAACCGCTCTATGAAATCACCCAGATCAAGGGCACCTCGGAAACTCATCCCGACCTGTCACCGACCGACGAATTCGCCGGATTCGAGCAGTGGGACTACACGCTGTCGGCAGACTTCGAGCGGCCGTCGCATCGCAAAGGCAGCTTCGTCCGCCAGGCGCTGCTGGATGGACTGAGCCAGGCCGCGACGGGTGCAGGCAACCCGTTCAAATATGGATTCATTGGCGACACCGACACGCACAATGCCGCGGCCAGCCACGAGGAGTACAACTTCACGGGGAAGTTTGCCTTTGAAAACAATCCCGAGGAACGCTTGACCGGTGTCCCGGGTTCGCCAGCTGGCCAGGTTCAGCAGATCCAGGAATTCAGCTCGGGTGGCCTGGCTGGTGTCTGGGCCCCGCAAAACACGCGCGAGGCGATCTACGATGCGATGCTTCGCAAGGAGACGTTTGGCACCTCGGGCACGATGATCAAGCTGCGTTTTTTCGGCAGCTTCGACTACGGCACTGGCGATGTGGATAAGCCGGACTTCGTGAGGCTCGCCTATGAGAAGGGCGTGCCCATGGGCGGCGACCTGAAGCCTGGATCCGGCAAGGCGCCGACGTTCCTGGTCATGGCTATGAAGGATCCCAAGAGCGGTAACCTCGACCGCGTCCAGATCGTCAAGGGTTGGCTTGACGCGGCCGGCGAGCAGCACGAGAAGATATTTGACGTCGTCTGGTCGGGCGATCGCAAGATCGGGGCTGATGGCAAACTGCCTCAGGTCGGCAACAGTGTCGATCTCAAGACCGCAACGTATACGAATGACATCGGCGCCCAGCAACTTGCCAAGGGCTGGATCGATCCGGAGTTCAAGCCGGACCAACGTGCCTTCTACTATGCCCGCGTTCTTGAGATACCGACCCCGCGCTGGAACACCTATGACGCGGTGAGGATGAAGATGCAGCCGCTGACCAAGGTGCCAGCAACCATCCAAGAACGCGCCTGGAGTTCCCCAATCTGGTACACGCCGTGAAGCAATTGCGGCGCCCGCGTTCGGAAGCGCACGTTCATATTTCGCCTACCAGCCGCCGTTGAAGTTCACGCGACGCAAGGCGAGTTGAGCGTCAAACCCGGTCGAGTACCTCGCGGTTCGAGCGCCCGACGTTGCCGCATCGCAAACAGGCCGGCCATGGCGAGCAGCATCAGGCCTGCGG
>Ga0209382_10013121_pt1 | contig 10192 bp, 12 predicted proteins | sample SoiMetdeltSBSDD5_FD_187599 | JGI IMG/M metagenome (GOLD analysis project Ga0209382, IMG submission 187599) | Bulk soil microbial communities from a Populus tree surrounding site in Tennessee, USA - Soil MetaG P. deltoides SBSDD5 (SPAdes) (version 2) | ecosystem: Environmental > Terrestrial >...
AGGTCGGGCTCGAGTGCCCGCAGGCCGAGGCCTCCGCTGCCGACATCGAGCACGCGCGAGTCGGCGGTCACCCCGGTAAGCGGGAAGAAGGCCTCGTGGCGGCGGGCGCGCGCGTCGCCGGCGCGCTGCGAGAGCCAGCGCACGGCGGCGTTCCGCCGGCTGGCGGTGGCGTAGACGTCCACGTTGCGAGGATATGGGGCGTGCGCGCCGTGACGTGGGCGGCGGCGCCGGCGCTAGGACCGGCGCTGGTACGTGTTCTGCAGATCGTCCCGCATGACCGTCGCCGAACCCTGGGCGGTGAGCGTCAGGTCGCGCTCGAGCTTGGGTGTGACGTAGGCCCACCCCTCCGGGAGCGCGAGCCGCTCGCCCAGCGAGGCGGGGTCGTCGGTGCCGGACGTCGGGAGGGTCATGGCTCGCGTGCGCGGGTCGTCGAGCTCGCATGCGTTCGGAAGGTTGTGCATGCAACGAGGAGTCTTTCATGCACGCCGGACGCGAAAGTGACGCGAGAGAGGGCGCCTGTTCGGCGCCCTCTCTCCGCATGCACAGCACGATGTCTGGCCCGAATCGACAGGCCGGCGAGGAGGAGTTTGAACTTCCTCCGCAATTGAAGGCAATCCTCATCGCTGTTGAGGCCCTCCGAGAGGATCTCGCTCAAGCCGCGGTGATGGATATCGTCGTTCGGGCGGACGTAGGCAGCGCAATCCTCACGCTCGACCGAGAGTTTCTTGAGCCGCGGGACGTAGAACTGCTTCGCGGCGCAAACGCAACCGCCCTCGGGAAGGTGACCGCCCTCTTTGAGAAACCCGTGTCCCTCCTTAGTCGCCGGTCAGCCGCGCTCGAATCGCTTGGGCGCGAGGAGCGTGGTGGTGTGTGAACAGACCTGGTCGCGGTCGATTCTCTACTCCGACGACCGGATGACAAGCAGTCCTCGGCCCCGATCGACACGCTCCCGCTTTGCTGGTCGAGCCTTGGTCCCGCAGCGTGCACCTGTCTCCCGGCGTTGAGCGGCACGTTTGATCTACTCGCTGTCCGACCAAGGTAGGGTCGCGGTCTTGGCACGAGAGTGCCGGGCCGGTCGGGCACCGGCTCTCCCAGCGGACCAGGAGGCGAGTCCTATCTGCACCGTCCCCCCGACCCTTACAGACGAGTGACCGGTATCCCCGCGGTTCTCTACCACTACACCACGACAGAGGGGTTCATCGGCACGTCGAGAGCAAAGCGCTCTGGCCACGAATGCAGCCTTCCTCAACGATGCACAGGAACTCCAGTTCGGTCGCCGAGAGCTTCAACGATGCCCTCCACCAACAGGCCGACGCGCTCAGCCCGCCAGACGACGAGTCGGGCGGTCCGAACTACGCACGAGCGACCGTTATGCACAGCGCCGCCGACCAGCTCTTCTTCGGCGGGCTATACGCCCGGCGCAGGTATCACGCCGAGTATGTCGCCTACTTTTGTGAAAAGTCCGATGTCCTCAGCCAGTGGCAACGCTATGGAGGACCGGGAGGCTACGCCGTAGGCTTCCGCTCCTTCGAGATAGGGCTCGAACGCCCAGCGGGGTCCAACCACCCGGACTGTTTCACGTTGCGTGAGCAGCGGGCGATTCGGGCCGGGCCGTCCTTTGCTTGAAGCGCGGGCTGCCGTTGAGTTAGACGACCATTGCCGAACAGCGGATACTGGGTGGGCGATATTGGAGCAAAACGTCGCCGTCCTGCGTCGAGGCTTTCACCCACGCGTGCCTCTTTGCCGCGTCGCTAAACCTAGCAGCCCGCGGATGTGGCGCGTTTCCGTGCTTTGGCCAGTTGGGTCCTGGCCTTGTGCACAGAGCGTCGGGCGTTGCGCGTGCGGTGATGTCGGTATCGACGCTTCGCCCGCACTAGGGCAGCCTTTGCTTTGGAGTGGGCATGGCGAAGCAGCGTGCACTTCGCGACCGTCGAGGTATCCCGTCCGGTTGGCCTGGGAATCACTGTCGCCTCGGGCGGCACGGGGCTACCGGATGGCGCTGAGCTGACGGACGGCGGGGGCGTCGGTGCGGCGATCGTCGCCGCGGGGCCGCCGCCCACGGTAATCGTGACGGAGTCGGTGCCCACGCCGCCGCGGCTGTCGGTGACCTTCAGCCCGACATTGACTCGCCCTTCTTCGGTGTAGGTGTGGCTCGGCGTGGACGAGGTCGCGTCGCCGTAGACGCCGTCGCCGTCGAGGTCCCAGGAGTAGGTGAGCGGGTCGCCGTCGGGATCGCTTGAGCCCGTCGCGTCGAACGCGACGGTCAGCGGCGCTGCGCCGGAGGTGGGCAACGCCGTCCCCATCGCGACCGGCGGGCGATTCGGTGACCAGGTGATCCGGCGGATGGTCCCGCCGTCCAGGTCGGCGTAGTAGAGGTCGCCGTCGGGGCCGATCTGGAGGTCCACCGGGTTTGCCGCGCCCGCATCGAACGTGACCCGATTGGCGGGGTCGGGCAGGCCGTTCGCGCCCTGGAGCATTGCCCAGATGCAGTTGCGGCTGTGATCGGCGAAGAACAGGGCGGTGTTGTACGGCGCCGGATACGTTGTCGCGGCCGTGGCGAACGCAATCCCCGTGATCGACGAGTTCCCCGTCGGGCAGGACTCGCCCGAGACGACCGGGACGCCGTGCTGATAGGTGTAGTACGGCGCGGCGACGGCGCGGCTACCGTCGCCATAGAGGTCCTGGCAGAGTCCGAGCGAGCTATAGCCGGATTGCTGCGCCGCGCCCTCGTAGCACGGCCAGCCGAAGTTCGTGAACGTCGTCGGCGAGGGCATGCGATCGATCTCCTCCCACGTGCCCCAGCCGACGTCGCCGATCCAGAGCTCGCTGGTGCCCGGGCGGAAGGTAAAGCGGAACGGGTTGCGCAGCCCCTCGGCCACGATGCGCGCCGCATTGGGGTCGCTCCCGCGCCCAAACGGGTTTCCGGGCGCGGCCGCACCGGTATCGGGATCGAGCCGCAGAATCGCACCATCGAGCGACGTCGGATCGGACATCGTCCGCAGATCCTGAGAGCGCAGCGCACCGCCCTCGTTCGCCGGATCGCCACAGACGTTTGCCTGGTCGATCTGCGTCGGGCTGAGGTTGCCAACGTGCTGGCCCCAGTCGGCAAAGACACCGCTGGCGCCGTCGCCGCCGCTGGCGTACAGGTCGCCGTCCGGCCCGAAGACCAGATCGCCGATGGAATGGGTCTGGGATTGCTGGCACCAGTCGCTCACGAGCGGCTGCTCGGCCACCGATACGTCCCCGCTTGCGGTCAGTCGCGACAGGCGGCCGGAGACCACGCACCCGTTCCCCTTCGGATCCGCGCACGTGTCGTTCCAAACGGGCGCCGTCGCGCCAAGCGGAGCGTCATAGGTGTACAGGGCGTAAACGTAGGGTCGCGTCGGGAACTGCGGGTCAAGCGCCAGCCCGAGCAGCCCGCGGTCCCAGAAGTCGTAGACCTCCGTGCTCAGGTCCGCGAACGTCGTGCCCGCCGTCGCGTACACGGAGCTAAAGACCTTGACGACACCATTCTGCTGAGCGACGAAGACCCGGCCATCGGAGCTAAAGCGGACCGCCGTCGGATGGTCGAGGCCGGAGAACACTGCGCTGTCCTCAAAGCCCGTCGGCAACGTGCCCGCCGCCGCAGGCGACGCCGCGAGACAGACGAGAACGACCACCAAAACGGGCACGATGATCCAGCGCGCCATTGATCCACGACTCGATGGATGGGTGCTTCCCACGACAGCATTCTGACCGATCGCCGAACGGACAGGCTGGCTGCCCGATCACCGACTCGCGCCACCGGCCGTCCTTGCGTCAACGAGAGCGGACCCCCAAAAGCAACGCCCCTCCTGCGCCCCGGTCTACTGTTTCGCCCCTAGCCCTGTTCCCGGTACCTGTCTCGGCTCTGCCGCCCGTTTCGACCCGATCGTCTACGCCCGCCCGAAGCGCTTCCGCGCGTTGTCGATCTTTGCTGCAGCTGCCGGGACCGCGCACCCGCCTGGCTGATCGCCACGCTCCATTGGTCGGGTTCAGACGCTTGATTCGTTCTTGCTCACGCTTCGCCGCGTTGATCTCGTCGAACAGGTCATGCGCCACCTGGCGCTTGCGGCGCTCGGACTCGCGCGCGGCCGCCAGCAGCCTCTCGCGATCTGCCCGTGCGATCGTGAGCCGCTCCTGACGCTCAGCGTCGGCGAGCTGCCAGACAGCATCCTGCCCGCCCTCGGCGTAGGCCGTCCAGGTGCTGCGGTCCAGCGATACCCCCGGCCTTCCGGTCCGCCGTTGGTCGCGCTGCCAGTCCTCTTCCGACCATGGCCGCGGCGGCTCGTCAAGCGGACGCCGATCCAGCCACGGGACTTCGCTGGCCTCCGGGTCGGCCGAGAGTTCACGGATGCGCTCGTCCAGCTCCGCCATCTCATGGGCATCGGCCCGGATCGAAGGAGGCCCACCAGTGAATTCTGTCGGCATCGAGCTGCATCGAAGCCGTTCGCATGTCGCGGTGATCGACGAGGACGGCGAACTCTCGCTCTCGCGGCGGATCGCCAACGAGCCGGACGTCTTCCTTGAGCTGCTCAGTGGCCTCTCGGGCGAGCCGCGGATCGCCGTCGAGGCGACCTACGGCTGAGAGTGGCTGGCCGAACTGCTCGAGGCCGCCGGCTACGAGCTGCACCTCGCGCACCCACACGTTGGCGGTCGAGCTGGTTGGAGCGGATGCCGTTGGTCTCGTGGGTGATGAGGAGGTCAAGGACGGCCCAGACGAGCGACAGGCAGCTTTCCTCGCCGGGGAAGCGTCCCTCCCCCCACACCTTTACCGTCCCTACACCGCAACGTCCCACCACCTTCAAGGTGAACCTCCAGCGGTGAATCGACGACTCAGACACCCGATCCTCCCCGCCCAGACGGGGCCTTTAGCCCTCACAAGCGCCGCCACCCCTGCGCTCTACGGACGAATCGAGGTTAGGGCCTCGACGATCGCATCTACCTCCGGCTCGACCGTCCGGTCGAGTTGTTCACCGTCACGGTCGCTGGCGACGCCCAGGTGAAGAAAGGGGACCCCTTTGCATTGAGCCTTGGCCTGTGCGAGACCGGGGGGTACGTTGGCACCATCGAACGCCACGGCCACAGGCTCGTAGTGCCGCGTCAGTTCGAGCACTCGGACCCGCGCTACATGCTCGAACTGAGCCAGATCAGCGGGTCGAGGAATTCGCTCCCAAGCGACCTCGCTGGCCTCCTCGGGCCACTGCGCGTCTCCGACCACGGCTACGATTGCTTCAGTGTCAGGGCGCAGCCGTTCGGCGACCTCAGCCATGCGCTCAACGCTGCCGGGCGAGTGGCTGTCGGCGAGCAGCACCACCTTTGATTGCACGCGCGATTTGACGCGCCGCGGCAGCGCGGTCCGCCTAACGGCGCCGATGAGGCCTTCAACGCGCTTGCGGTGGATCTCCCACCCGAAGTGGTCGCGTACGAACGCCTCCCCTCGATCGCTGGCTTCGCCATATGACGCCGGATCCTCGTAGAGATTCAAGACGAGATCCCGCACGCCCGAAGGCTCGCTGTAGAGACATGCGGCTTCGAACAGAGGCTCGAAATGAGGTGGGACGATGGTAGGGCAACCGCTTGCGAGTCCCTCCACGATCGCTCGTCCAAACGCTTCGACCATTCCGGGATGATGGAAATACACATGGAAGTCGATCCCAGCGAGGAAGCGCTTGGGGTGCATGCTCCCGAATGGCAAAATGGTCCAATTAGCTGGAATCCGGCCTAGGATTTGCGCGGGGACCCGCCCTCCCCCCAGGATTCTCACGACGAACCGTGGATCATCTGGATACGCGGCGAGCAGCTCTTCCTTAGTCGCGGGCCACTTCTTCCAGTGCGGTCGCGCATGGCGGCCGATCACGGGCTTATCGCCGGCGAAGACCGAGCGATTAACCGCCCACTCATCGACATCCAAGACGTTGTGCCAGTCAGAGGAACTCAAGTTCAAGCGAATGTCGGTCTCCTCGAGCGGCACTCTGACAAGGGGTCCAACCGGCGCCCAGATGACATCCTCACCAAACAGCTCACTTACAACCTCATTGACGGACGCAACCGAGTAGTACGGGCCCTTGGCGCCTTGAAGCTCATCGGTCGGGGACTGATTGACGACCAAGACGACTACATCAGCGTTGATGCGCGGCTTGATGACGGGTAGTTCCACGAACAACCGAGGGTGTCCCAGGATCAGCAGCCGAACCCGAAGCTCTATCTCGGGCGCGGCTAGGCTGGCCAAGCCCGCCTGAATCACCTCGACCAGGCGTGGATTGAACGAACGTCGGCGTGCGAGGTGTGGAGCCCTTGCCGGCACAAGCACGGTGCTGTATCCGGCAGCAACCTGCGCCCGAACCTCCTCCGCGAGGCTGACCGATGTTCCGCCGGAGTATCGGAAGTCGGAAAGCAACGCGATGTCGTAGTCGTAGGTAGGCACGTAAAGCTCGCTCGGTCGCAGCGCGCGCTTATAGCGCCCGGCGGTCATGGTCCGAGGTCGCCGACGGTCGAAAGAGCCGGAATCGTAGCGGGCGGCCAGCCCTCGTAGCTAGGGACACAGCCCGGCCGGGCGACGCTATACTCGCGCTCCGTCGCGAGGGAGGCCGCCGGATTTTTTGCGTCTCTTGAAGGGCGGTCTCAGCACCACTTCGTACGAACTGCTCGTCGTTCATGAGCTCCCGCCAACGCCGCTCGATCAATGTCGATAAGGCAGGTATCAGGGCCGAGTCGCCCGTGGAAGCCAGCCGCCCCGGCGTTTCCTCAGCTCCCGACGCGACCGTGCTCGTGCTGGCCTGGGGCGCCTCCGATGAGGATCTCGTCAGCCAGTTGTCGGACATGGCAGAATGGCGGCGCTCTCGGCCGAACGTTCGACCCGTGTTCGTTACCGACAACTCCACGGTCGAGGATGTAGCCAGTCACGGGTTCGATGTCGAGCCGATCGACGGCGACAGTGGCCTGACACATCGAGCTGACGCTTCGACCCCTGACGCCTCCGGCTCACTGAACGTTCGCCTGCAAGAGATCGTTGACGACTACCGTCCGCATCTCGTCGTGGCCGCTGGTACAGCGTCGCTGCGATCCGCAATCTCTACGGGAGCGCTGGACGCCATACTCTCCGCCTCCCATTTCAGGTCCGTAAAGACGACGGATGACTACGAGCGGGAGGTCGAGCGGCTCGACGCGGCCCGGAAGCTCGAGAAGCGCAAGAAGCGCCGCGCGCGCGAGGACGCTGCCCGAATGGCAGAGAAGCTGGTCAGGCTTGAGGAAAAGCTCAATGCGATGGAAAGGGATGGCCTCCTACCCATTTCGGGCATGGCACCCCTCGACGTCAACGAGGGCCGGCAGTTTCTCGGGCCACTCAACGAGGGGTGCGCGACCACGCTTGTACTCGCCTGGGGACTGACCAAGGATGCGCTGGAGCGGCTCCTTCACGAGATCGGCTGCGCCCAGACCATGCTGCGCGACTTCAAGCCTCTCTTCGTGACTGACTCGCGGCATGTCGACGTTTTGCGGCGAAGCGGGTACAGCTTTGAGCTCGTCCCTTCGTTCACCGTTTGGTCGCGTAGCAACCCGAGCCACAAGTGGGTCGAATTCATCACTTCCCGGATGGATCGGATACTCCGGGACTACCGCCCCAACCGGGTCGTGACCTTCGACGGTACGCAGTCCTTTGACGCCCTTCGTCGGGGCGTCATGAACCGCCTGTTGGGCGGCGGTCCTCGCCTCGAGCATGGTGCCGTCAGGCCACCACGTGATCAATCAGAGCCAAGCCGCGGAGAGGCTCGGGCGACCGAAGTGTCGAGACCACCCGACGCAAGCGAAGATCCCGACCCCACGCGCGGGTCATGACCGCCATGACGACGGCAAGTTGGCGACCACATACCACCGCACGAGTCGCCGGTTGCGCGAGGACAAAGGAGGAGAACACATGCATGCCCGCATGACCCGGTACCAGGGGTCGGCACCCGATGACATTGAGAAGGCGCTGCAGTCCAAAAAGGGTGTGTTGCCGACAGAGTTCGGGCAGACCGAGGGCATGAAGGGCATAGCATTCCTCGTCGACCGGCAGAGCGGAACGATCGTCGTAATTTCGCTGTGGCGCGATGAGGACGCACTGCACGCAAGCGAGGACGAGGCAACTCGCGTCCGCGAGGACGTGACCGGCCCCGGTGAAATTGCCTCCGTGGAGCGCTATGAGGTGGCGCTCCTAAACGTCGAACAAGCGGGATTGATCAGTTAAAAGGTCATGGTGCGGTCGCTCCACTGGACAGGCCCGCCCCGCAACCGCCGCACGCAACATCGACACCACCTTCCACGGAAACACCGCGCCCTTGCGTCTGCGCGGACCAAGCGACGAGGGTTCGGATGACATCGTCGCGGTCAGCGTCGAGTCCGTTCCATCAACGGCGACCATACACGGATCTGGGGCGCCGCGGTAAGGTCGTTGCACATCGATTTCTGCCTCGACCTCGGCGTCTTGGCGATGCGGCTCTTACAACATCCACCACGAAAAGCCGCGTCAGTAGGACCGCGCCGGGACTCAGACTCGGCGCTTCGACGCCAGACGGCCAGATGGCTGTCATCTGAACGCGCTCCAGATGCCGCGCCACCAGCGGGACTGCGGAGCCGTGCGCCAGCCGTGCGCCAGCCCCGTTCTGGCGCCGGGCGGGGTGTAACGCGACGTGACGCAGGTCCGGTAGGCTCCGCACTCACCAAGTGGGGCGGCGCCGCTCACGCCCGCAGCCGCCCCGGAACGGGGAAGAGCGCCTTTCCTCGGACGGGCCGGTCTGGTTCAGTGGCACGGGTCGGGCGGGATGCGGCGCGTGAGGCGGCGGCGATCCGGTTGCGCACGGCCGGCGGCACGCTCGCCGTTCGCGGCCGCCGAGCACGTCGCCGCCGGCGAGCGCGAGCCCGAGCGGCCGCGGGTCACCGGACTGCTCGCACCAGTCGGCGAGCAGTCCGGTGACGACCTGCTCCTGATCGTCGCGCGGAAGGTCGCTCAACGTCACCCAATGGGTCATCAGTCGTCAATCCTCGCCGAGGATGCGGCCGACGCGGTCGCGCAGCTCGGCGGACAGCTCCACTAGCTCGGGGTCGTACACGGCTACGTCGTGCTCGACGCGGCCGGCGTGCTCGAGGTGGTGCCGCTCGGCGTAGCATTCCGGCGCTCGCGTCCTCAGCAGCAGCGCGAGCAGCGAGTCGCTGTAGGTGCGGACGACCTCGCGCTCGCCGCCGATAGAGATCGGCCGCTCCACCCGTGCAGCGCCCGGCGCACCGCTTCGTCCTCGAGCATGGCGAGCACGTCGCGCTCAGCCTCGGCGAACGCCACGGCGAAGTCTTCGTCCGCCTGCCGCCGGCGCCACACCGTCGCACGGCTCACGTCGGCAGCAAGGCACGCCGCGATGATCAGCCCGCGCTCGCGGAACGCCTCGAGCCACGCCGGCGCCCAATCCTTCGCCGCCCGTGTTTTCCGGGTCTTCGCTGCCGCCTTCACGCGCGCGCCCGCGCGCTGGGACGTTGCAGACGTTTCGCGGCCGCGCGGCATATGCGGCTCCTCACGGTTCGGGAATGATCTCGGTCGTGGTGCGGGGCGGACGGCCAGCGAGCCGGCGGGAGGTTCGCGAGACATGGCCGAACGGGGGCAGCAGTCCGTCCGGCCGCGCCGGCAGGCCTCGGGCGGGTTTTGACGGGGGACCCCGCTCGCTGGCCTTCATGGTCGAGCGGGCGTCTGCCGGCGTGGACCCGAAGCCACCGCGGTCGCAGGCACCAATAGCCGCTTTCGACGATCCGGGTGCGCCCGCAGATGCATCGGACATGTGGCCGGCGCACGGCCTTCAAACGTGTCTGGCCACGCGACGTGTGGGGGTTCAAGTCAATGGAGGCACCGGCACGCTCGGTTCGAGTCCTTGACAGTGGGTCCAGTGGGATTGAGGATTGCCCTACGCGTAGAAAGGAGGCCGCATGGCACGGAAGTACATCGATTGCCGCGAGGTCCCAAGCGAAATGAATTGCACCGTGGGGATCGCCGCTGACTCCGAGGAGGAGCTCGTCGAAGCGGCGGTACAGCACGCGGTTGCAGTGCATTCCGACGAGGACACGCCGGAGCTCAGGAAGATGATCCGCGAGGGCATGAAGGAGACCGAAGCGGCCGCCGTTTAGGGCGCTTTTTCGGTCGCTGTGCTGAACG
>Ga0209382_10013122_pt1 | contig 10192 bp, 9 predicted proteins | sample SoiMetdeltSBSDD5_FD_187599 | JGI IMG/M metagenome (GOLD analysis project Ga0209382, IMG submission 187599) | Bulk soil microbial communities from a Populus tree surrounding site in Tennessee, USA - Soil MetaG P. deltoides SBSDD5 (SPAdes) (version 2) | ecosystem: Environmental > Terrestrial >...
TCTGCTGCATCACCTCGTCTGTCACGTGCTCATACTTCTGTTGGACTCCCGACCAATACCAGACCCCATCCCACGGGACGAGGCTCCCGAACACCACGTCATCCACCCGAAAGGTGTCGCCAATCTCGCCCACGTGGATCGTATAGGGCTGCTCGTTCAGGAGGTTGAGCACGTCCATGAAGGGCTCACGAAGCGACACCACCCGAAAGTACGCCATATGCCGTTCATACCAACGGCGCAGATCGCGGTGTTGGTCGTCGGTGAGGTCTAAGGTTGCCGCCAGAATATCAATAACCCCCAACCCAGACCAGTGGGTGGTTTCTTGGCACAGGAAATCATCCAGGGTGGGAATGTCGGCGGTGCCACCGTGGTCACTCACGTAGTGCGCACACGGCAGGCGGAAGAGATAGGAGTTTTGTCCCATCCAGACGAGCTTTCGTTTGACGTCCCAGCCGTACGTATTCGGCGTGGTCAGGAAGGTCTTCACCGCCGAGTCGTACCGCAGACGCGCCAAGCGTGCGGAGAGAAACTCCGCTATCCAGAGCGCAAGCCGCTCTAAGTCCTGATGGTTCGGAGCCAGGATCAGTCCGGGTTCCAGTTCGGCATAGAGGGTCCAGAGGAGGAACTGGATGCGATCAGGATTCAGGGGGGCAGCGTCCATCGCTTCGTCTGGCTGCAGCACACAGGGGAGCGATGTCCCAAAGAAATCGCGATTGTACGCTTCAAGACTCCGCCAGATGCCGATGGCGTGGGAGAGGTCTTCCGCAAACTCCACCAGGAGAGACGCGAGGGTCTCGCGTTGTCTGCTGGAGAGATGCAGTGTGTCAGAGGTCAGCGACCGCTGGGCTTTCGTGAGGAACCGGGTCAAGTCATCAGCAATTTTCGTGAGGGAGCGTTCGCTGCGTCCAAACCCTCGCTGGGGTCGATGGGTACGAAAATCCATGGGGGCACCTCTCCTCTTGCTCCATGCTGCACCGTGCACGTGCGAGCCCTGTCCATGTGCCAACGTCATGTCGCCTCGTTGCGGCTTTTTCTGCGTTGGATATGTCGTAATCGTGCTTGCTTGATGGCGTCCCGCTTCTCAGGGTGTGCCTGCTCATCCGCGAGATCGTCCAAGCGGTCGTGCACATCGCCGCGATCCTCCAAGGCAGGCTGCGCTAAGGCTTGGCGATAGATCGATGCAGCGCGGTCATAATCCGGTGCGTATTCGTAACTCCAATCCGACATCCAGTAGCCATCCCCCCACCAGATGTAGCCCCAGGCGAAGGTGGGAAAGGTCTCCGTCAACGCCTGAAACAGGGCTTCCGCCTGCGCTCGTTGCCCGAGTTCCCAGAGGGACTCCGCTTCATAGCCCCGAAAGTTCCCCAGATTCAAGGCGCTTTCCTCCGTGAAATGCGTGTAGACCCACCGCGCTATTTCCGCACGTTTCGCTGTCAACCGTGCATCCTCCAGTCCCTCGTTGTGGAGCGCCATGTCTAGTTCATACAACATCTCGGTGACGGAGCAGTCTTGGACATCCAGGTGGAACAATCTCTCCAGGGCATCAAACGTCGTGATGTGGGCTGGCGTGTGGTCACGCAGGAGTTCCCAGGCTCGCAACCAATCTTCATACGCCTCCGAACGCATCAACGCACCGAGCTGGGTGGGCAGGGGCGCATCCACTGAGGGCTTCTCCTGGAAAACCCTGCGGGTATGACCGGTGGAGATATCGCCCTGGCGGAGCATGTCCTGTATAAGATCGTGACGGGTATAGTCCGTGTGCCCTTGCCAATGGTGCATGGCAATGACGGTGTGGGGGGCGAGGAGGGCTTCGACCGCACGTATCCCCTCGTCATCATAGTCCAAGGGAAAGCGTTCCATGGCAGGCACAGGTTGTTTCGCCTTGTCTTCCATATAGTGCGCGACGACGGCAAGGCGTTCGTGGGCATCAGGAATGCTGGATTTCAAGTCTTCCAACGTTTGCAGCAAAGCTGCTGGGTCTTTGACAACGACCTCAGCGTGATCGAAGTACTGGTCGAGCGATCTCAGAGAGGCGGCTTCCGCCGTGCTGAGGAGGCGATTGGACACGGTCATCGCGGTGACACGCGCGACCGTCCGGGGAATGTGGTGGTCAAAGAAGCCCAGCGCGTTGGTGGCACGTGCAAAGGAGCGGAGGTTGAGCACGAGTTCCGTCTGCCCTTTGAAGACAAATTCTCCTAAGACCACGTTGTCGGCAGCACGCGAGTTTTTGAATGATAAGGTCCTGGCTTCTTCTGTATAGAGCCAGACCCATCGTGTTTGGCTGGCATCATATTCGAGACAGCGCAACGAGGCGAAGATGGCGCGGAGTTTGTCGCTATCCTCTACCTCGTAATGCAGACGAATCAGTTGCAGGATTTCGCCGGTTGTCGTCATGGCGACCTGGTCGGCACTCTCGGGGGGTATCTGCGTCAAAGGACGTGGAGTACTGAGGTGTTGCTGCCGCCGACGCTGAAGGGCTTGCTGCCGTTTCTGGGCTTTGTTACGCTTGGATTTCTTCATCGTGACCCGTCTCCTGAAAGGCTCTATCGTCCTTGCGATGCCTCTGGCGAGCACGTTGCCACGCTCTCCCGGACACGGAGAGTCTGCTTAGCACGATCTCAGGAGCAGCATGGGCATAGTGTCATGTATGGAGGATACGCTTGGACGTGCTGCGAAGACACGTCCTCCTCTCCTCGCTGACAGGAGAAGGCGCATCGTGTATTGTAGAGGTATACCATATAGTGAGAGACTTCATGCGTCCAGAGAGAGTGCCCCATGGCAACCAAAAAACGCCCAACACGGCGTCCACAGTCCAAGCCCTCCTTCGCCTCGCGTCATCCGCAGCCTTCGACCGCTGATGCCCTGGTGTACACCGAGTACGACATTACCGATGAATCACTTGAAAATCGCGACATCAAGAGGCTCCCAGCACAGGTGCAAGCACGCATTGACGACCTGTACGAGTTGGCACAGCGTGATCCTAGGCAGGCAATCCCTGAGTTGGAACGTCTGGTGACGACCTACCCCCATATTCCCACGTTTGCGAACCATCTCAGCATCGCTTATCTCGCTGCCGGTGACCAGGAGCAAGCCATCGCGATGGTGCGGGAAGCCTATCGTCGTCATCCGCAGTATCTCTTTGCCAAGGTCAACTATGCGAACCTGTGTCTTCAGCACGGGGAGAGCGAGAAGGTGCCAGGCATTTTTGACCATGCCTTCGACCTGAAGCAATTGTACCCGCATCGGACACGGTTTCATGTCTCCGAATTCGCGGGTTTTGCTGGGGTCATGTGTCGCTATTGCTGTGCCATCGGTGAGCAGGACACCGCACTCCTGTATTATCAGATGCTCAAGCAAGTTGCCCCGAAACATCCGATGACCAAGCACGCCAAGCGTGCCCTCTATCCACCCTTCTGGGTCAGATGGCTCCGCACATGGGCAGACAAAAACCTTCCTGAGTAAGCCAACACGAGACAGAGGAGTGATACCACATAGGATGGAGTAGTAGGTATGGCAGTTCAAGTTAAACTCAAAGACATTGTCGAGGGCTTGGAATTCCTGACTGATGAGGGCACTTCGTATCTGAATACGACGACTGGGGAGGTGGTCTACGTCACGACGGAGGAATTACGTGCTGCGGAGAACGAAGAACCCCTCGAAGACTTCCCCGAATGGCAGCATGACGCGATTCGTATCGCGAGAGACATTGTAGAAACGGATCACTATCTCCCGTTACCCGACCGATTCGAGATTCATGAATACCAGATCATGGAGCGGTTCTGCCTCTCGGTAGATGATGACGACCTGCGGGATGATCTGTGTGACGCCATACGTGGTCGAGGAGCGTTCAGGCGTTTCAAAGACAGGATCCAAGCGTATGGGATGGCGGAGGGGTGGTATCGGTACCGAGATGCAGCGCTCCGAGCGATTGCCATGGCGTGGTGTGAGGCACATGGGATTCCATACACGGCATTGAACGTCCATCATGCCGTCGCCGTCTTTGCCTCTTGACCTCCCTTTGTCTTTGTCATCCGCGATGTGTATAGTGCGTGGCGTGCTGTTTCCAGGTGTATCCGTTCGCCCATAGACCTTGCTCACGGAGACCTTGCATGGCTGCTGACACCTCGACTTTACAACCCACAACGATGCAGCAACTCGCATCAGCCGTGTATCCCTCGTTTGCGATGTTAGCAGGGATGCAACTCGATGTCTTCACGCCACTCAACGATGGTCCGTTGACGGCTGCGCAGTTAGCTGACGTGTTGGGGGTTAACGCGGAGAAACTCTCCCGGTTGCTCTATGCGCTGGTGACGGCGGAATTATTGACAGTGGACGGAGACCGGTTTGCGAACACCCCTGAAGCACAGCAGTTCCTGATCAAAGGGAAACCGACATATCTGGGTGGTCGACACGAAAATTTCTCGGAGATGTGGGAGGCACTCCTCCATACCGCAGAGACGATTCGAACTGGTGTTCCCCAATGCAAGAAAGACTTCGCCACGCTGTCACCCGAGGACCAGCTGCCCTTTTTCCGGGGGTTACACCCTGGCACGGTGGCAGCAGGACGGGACTTGGCGGCACGCTATGATTTCTCCCCCTATACGACACTTGCCGATATTGGCGGAGGCTCTGGGGGGATGGCGCTGGCGCTGACGGATGCCTATCCTCATCTGCGGGCTACCGTGATTGATCTCCCGATGGTCACCCCCATCACCCAACGGTTTCTTGCGGAAGCAGGTGCTGCAGACCGCGTCCAGGTAGTCGCTGTGAACGTCGTGCGTGCCTCCGTACCGGAGACCTATGACGTGGCGGTCTTACGCGCCTTCTTGCAAGTCCTCTCCCCTGAAGATGCTTCCCAGGCGCTCACCCATATTGGAGCTGCCATCAATCCGGGGGGACGCATCTATATCGTGGGCAGAGTCCTCGACGATGCCCGTCTCTCCCCCCTGGGAGCGGTGGGCTTCAACCTCCTCGCGCTCAATGAGTTCGACGGGGGAGGCGCGCATACCGAACGTGAACACCGCGAGTGGCTCACGGCGGCTGGTTTGACAGACATTGAGCGTGTCCCTATCGCCGAGGGAGCGAGTATTATGACGGCTCGCAAACCTGTGTAGACGACGTATGCGTCAGGAGGGGGCATCATGGCAGGACGTGTCGAAGGCAAAGTCGCGTTAGTCACGGGAGGAGCATCAGGGATTGGGAGAGCCACCGCCCTGACGTTTGCACGGGAAGGGGCGAAACTGGTTGTGGCGGACATGAACGCAGACGGGGGACACCAGACCGTCCATATGATTACGGAAAACGGTGGGGAAGCCACCTTCGTCCAGGTCGATGTCACCAGCGCCAGCGCCGTCGAGGCGATGATCTCGAAGACCGTGGAGACCTATGGGCGTCTCGACTGTGCCCACAATAATGCGGGCATTGCAGGTGGCTTACGCGCTCGCACCGCAGACTATCCCGAAGACAGGTGGCATCAGGTGATCGCGGTGAATCTGACGGGCGTCTGGCTCTGCATGAAATATGAAATTCCCCAGATGCTGCACCAAGGTGGAGGCACCATTGTGAATACCGCGTCAGCCGCAGGCTTAGTCGGTACCAGAGGGACTTCCGCCTACGTTGCCAGTAAACATGGCGTGGTCGGGCTCACCAAAACAGCGGCGTTGGAGTATGCGCAGCAGGGGATTCGGGTCAATTGCGTCTGCCCAGGGGCTATCCAGACGCCGATGACAGAAAGAGCCTGGAGCGATCCTGCGCGGAGAGCACGCGTCATTGCCAGCGAACCCGTCGGACGGATAGGCAATCCAGAAGAAATTGCCGAAGCCGTGGTGTGGCTCTGCTCCGATGCTGCCTCGTTTGTCACAGGACATGCCATGAGCGTCGATGGTGGGTTTGTGGCACAATAGAGTAGACCATGACTGACGCAACACGGCGTGTGACCCAGTGGATTATCGGCATCAGGGGTGAAGTGCCCCTCGTGGAAGAGCTGGCGACTGCGGAGGATGTCCAAAGTTTTGTCCGTGGACATGTCCGCTGGTCAGATGGGACGCCTGGTCCGGCTATTGAGCTTGAGGATATCGACTGGACAACGGTGGATTGGAATTTTGTCCTGAAAGTGATGCATGCCGTCCTGTAGACATGCTCAATGGGCACTGGTAGAGGCTACGTACACGTGATACCACTTGATGCTCAGCCTACTCTTCACCCTATGCCTTCTGCAAAATACGCTCGTTCCCATACTGGCTGATTGCTGTGCGGCAATGCGGGGAACAGATGCGTCATCGCGTGTTCCAAGTCGTCCATGATGGCATGCACGATCTCATCGAGGGCATAATCAGGAGTGGCATCAAGATACAGGTGCAGATGGTCTGATGCCAACCATAAGACATGGGCTGTGGTCTGCTCAAAGGGTACAGCTGCTTGTCGCACCATGTCAGCCATGGGCTCACGATGTTCACTGGCAAAGACGTTAGTCCGCTGTCTGGTGCTGAGCACGACATGGTACCGGATCGTAAAGTCAATCAGGTCAGGATGGAGGCTCAGTTGTTGCACCGCGTAGGCTCGGAACCATTTGTCCTTTGGGGATATATTCACCGTGTCCTCGCTGCCTTCTTCCATGTGTAGTGCTTCGGTCTCGTCGTGACGCACGACAGACAGCGCGGGTAGAAAAGCCGCACAACGAAAGGGCTGCTTCTCGCTCTGACCCTCGCGCACCAAGTCACACAACACCTGTTCAGCGAATTGGACATCGTCGCAGAATGGACAGGTGTTGACCACGGTCGAGCGATAGTATTTGTAACAGGCTTGACAAAGAGTGGGAATGCTCATCAATGCTCATATCCAGATGTCTAAGGGAAATCATTCATCAGACGTGTACTCCCATAATGCGGTGTTGGTGGCACTTGTCCTGAAGAACCAAGGTGCTGGAGGTCACGCTAATTCGTCCAACAACGCCTTCGCATCCTTGAGGTCTAGCGTATCGAAGCCTTCCGTGAACCAATGGTAGACTGGTGCCAGGAGGTCATGGGCTTCCTGGCGTTTGCCTTGCTGCTGCCAGAGGCGAGCCAGGCTGGTGGCGGCGCGGAGTTCGAGGGATTTGGCTTGTTGATTTTGGGCTACCGTAATGGCTTGCTGGAAGCAGGTTTCTGCCTCAGCCTGGTTGTCTGCATGCTGTTGTAACAGGAGGTCACCCTTCAGGCGATACAACTCTGGTGCGTACCAGCGTTCTCCTGTCGTGTCCACGAGTGTCAGGGCTTCAATGAGTACTGCAAGTCCTGATTCTGGTTCCTCTAGAGTGCTATGGGCTTCGGCGAGGAGCGCCAGAAAGTATGGCTGTAATACCTTTGCTCATGTCGCACGCAAGGTGAGCAAGCCCTGGTGGATCTGTTCGATCCCTGCCTGCGCCTGTCCCTGATGCGCGAGGGTCCAGCCGCATAGGATAGCACTCTGCGCCATCCAGTACGGAAATCCCTGCTCCTGCGTCAGGCGGATGGTGGCGTCGGCGCGTTCTTGGGTGCAACGCACCTCACGACGAAGCTGATGGAATAGCGCAGCAGCACCCAAGGCAAAACTGAGGCTAAACGGGTGCGCACGCTGCTGCGCCAGCGTCACTGCCTCGTGGTTCCGCGCCCATGCCTGGTCAGGATAGCCCAGACACCACAGTACCCAGGCGCCGAGGTCGTAAAGGGCTATATCCTGGGTCATATGCGTAGACGCCTCGGCTGCCGCTCCCAAGTAGAACAACGTCGTTCCTACAGCACGATGTGCTGCTGAGAGCATAACAGGGTCTGGGGTTTGCTGTGCCAGGGCAAGCAGCTCCTCGCCGAGAGCATGTGCCGTCTGCAATTCGGCGCGGACGAGATAGTAATTCCACAGCCCTCGCAACACCGGAAACAGTTGGTGCGGATCTTCGAGGTCCTGACAGAGCTGCCGAGCATACGTGTACGTCTGCCCCACTTCAGCCGCTGCGAAGCCTTTCGTGGCAATCAGCGACGCGCCCAAGGTAATGTGCAACAGCAGTGCTTGTTGACGACGCTCAGGTGTCTCAGGCAGCGTCTGGAGCAACGCCAGCCCTTTGGTGAGGTGACTGATGGCTTCCACATGGGCGGAGCGTTGGATCGCTCTGTGCCCAGCTTGCTGCCAATAGTGGACCGCCTTCTCCGTGAGCCCTGCCTCGGTGTAGTGATGTCCCAGTTCCTCAGAGCGCTCCACCAGCCAGTCAGGATACAGCCGTTCTAAGGCGTGACCGGCTGCAGCATGCAGCACTTGGCGACGGGTGGTGAGCAGACTGTCGTATGCCACTTCTTGCGTCAGGGCATGTTTGAAGACATACGTGGATTCTCGCGCACCAGTGCGTTCAAACAGAAACTCCAGACGTTTGAGTCCCACAAGCAATGGCTCTAGAGGACCTGTACCATCCCAGATCGCTTCCAATAACCGAGGAGAAAATGCCCGACCGAGGACCGAGGCAGTTTGCAACAAGCGTTTGTGGTCCTCCGGGAGGCGATCAAGGCGTGCCAGCAGGACATCCTGAATCGTGTCCGGGACCGTCAGCTCTCCTGGGAGATGCTCATGTTCCAGGATGGCACGAGTCAGTTCCTCCAGGAAGAACGGGTTCCCTTGGGATTTCTCGATGATCGTCTGAATCACCGTCTCCGGGAGAGGCGTGTGCTGACGCGTCGCATGCACCACGTGCAACGCATCGGGGGCGGTCAAACTGCTGAGCGACATTTGCGTGGCGTAGGATTTCTCGATCCACGGGGGGCGGTAGCCGGGACGGTATGAGGTCAGCAGCAGCATGGCAGCCCCAGGGAGACTCTCGACGAACGATGCCAGGTAATCCTGGGACGTGTGGTCGATCCAATGCAAGTCTTCGATCTCAAAAATCAGTGGACGCTGCTGACTGCCTTGGAGACTCATCTGTTTCAACGTGTCAAAGGTCCGTGTCCTGATCGCTTCTGGGGTCAACGGCGCAAGGCGTTCTGTCCCATGCTGCACCGCGAGCAGTTGGAGGAGATAGGGGGCAGATGCTTCGGGGTCCATGCCGACTTCTTGGAGCGCCACGTGTACCTTCTCGTGGATCGTTTCGGGGCTATCGGTCTCCATGATGCCACAGTTATGGCGCAGGACGTCGATCAGGGGATGATAAGGTATCGTGCTGCCATAGGAGAGACAGCGTCCTTCGAGATACGTCACGCGCTTGTCCTGTAACCGCTGCCGAAATTCATAGAGCAGCCGCGACTTGCCACCTCCTGCTTCCGCCACAATCCCCACCACCTGTCCTTGCCCTGCCTCGACTTGGGCAAAGACCGCTTCGAGGGTGGCAAGTTCACGTTCTCGACCAACCAAGGGACTTAATAGGCGTTCACGGCGGCTGGCAATGGGCGAGCGCCTAGGCAGCGTCCCTATCACCTTATAGATGGGTACGGGCTCCGTCTTCCCCTTGATCTCCACGGGTTGTAATGCCTCCAGGTGGACAGCACCCTGTACCAGTCGAGCAGTCGTCCCACTGACCACGATGTCACCAAGGGCAGCTTGTTGCTGGAGTCGCGATGCCAAATTGGTCGTATCTCCAATAGCGGAATAGTCCATACGGAGGTTATCGCCAATGGACCCCACAACGACGAGCCCAGAATTCAGTCTCATACGGAAGGTGCATTCCACCCCATAGGGTCTCCCAAGGTCTGCCTCTTTGAGGGTGCGTTGTAGCGCCAAAGCGGCGAAGACAGCCCTCCTTGCGTGATCCTCATGAGCGAGAGGTGCTCCGAATAACGCCATGAAGCCATCACCGAGGAACTGATTGATCGTCCCTTCATACCGATGTACTTCACTGAGAGCGAGTTCAAAGAACCTGTTCAGTAAAGTATGCATGTGTTCGGGACCAAGACGTTCGGCAATCGGGGTAGAGTTCGCCAGGTCACAGAACAATACAGTGACCTGTTTCCGTTCGCCTTCAAGGGCACTCCTGGAGGTCAGAATTTTCTCGGCAAGGTGTTTGGGTGTGTAGGACAGGGGGTCGCGTGCTTGGTCCGAGGCTGGAACAGAGGCGAGTGCTGGGGTTCCAGGGACCGGGGCGGCGTTGAGACTGATGGTTGCTCACCAATCCACACCAGCACGCGATTGTCCTCGTCCATCGCTAGTTTTTTGGCGTAGATAAGTTCGTCTTTCACCGCTTCCAAAAGGTCGTCATCAAGCT
>Ga0209382_10013123_pt1 | contig 10192 bp, 13 predicted proteins | sample SoiMetdeltSBSDD5_FD_187599 | JGI IMG/M metagenome (GOLD analysis project Ga0209382, IMG submission 187599) | Bulk soil microbial communities from a Populus tree surrounding site in Tennessee, USA - Soil MetaG P. deltoides SBSDD5 (SPAdes) (version 2) | ecosystem: Environmental > Terrestrial >...
GTGCTGGCCGCCAACGCTGCCGGCGCGATCCTCCTGGCGCTTACCATCCATGCTTCCGGCATTCTCGATGGCAATGCGGTGAAGGCGACCGCTGTCAAGATCGCTGAGGCCAAGGGTCAGCTGGCCATCGGCCCCGCCTTCGTGCGCGGCATCTTGTGCAACATGCTGGTCTGCCTGGCGGTGTGGCTCAGCGTCGGTGCGCGCAGCGTCGAGGGCAAGGCCATCGCTATTGCGCTCCCCATCGGCGCCTTCGTGGCGCTTGGCTTCGAGCACTGCGTTGCCAATCTCTATCTGCTGCCGATTGGCATGCTGAGCGGCGCACAGATCGGTGTTGGCGATGTCGTCGGCAACATCGTCCCCGTCACGATCGGCAATATGCTGGGCGGCGTGCTGGTGGCCGTTGCCTATTACTTCGTCTACCTCGCCCAGAAGCGGCCACAGGACGCAGAGCACGCAGCGAGCGAGCCGATGGCGCACGCCGCCCCGCTGTGGCGCGTAAGCGCCTTGGCCGAATGGCCCGCTGCCGCCGCCGGCAATGGCGTCCCGCTCGCTTCCCCAACTACCGGTCGCGCCGACCTTCGTCCGCCTTGCGCACCATTAATCGTGGGCTCGCCAAGTACGAGAACCTCACCCCTCAATCTCGCTGGCATGGCAAGCGCCCTTTTCTAGCCTCCCTATGAGGGGGAGGCGGACGCTGCCCACGTCCGTAGCACCCCCACCAGCTGACTGAATCTGCACAACAGGGGAGGCTTCTGCCAATCCTGTGCACGTCAAGGGCGGCAAGCCGCGTCTCGACCGGGAGCGTCAAGGAGCGGTCGGCCCGCAGCTCGGTCTACAGACTTCTCCAAGAGGAGGCGGAGCGCCGCTAGCCTAGTCGAGCCGGAACCCCTTGGCCCGCACGAAGGCGCCCCAGTCCGCGCGCTCGGACCCCGCGTACTGGCGCACCTTGTCCTCTGACCAGCCGTAGAACTCTGCCGTGCCGAACAGAGGGGTGGCGCGCTGCGCGCGGATCGGCTGCGCCGCCGCGCGGCGCCGGTCGTAGGCGTCGACCGTGTCGCGGATGCCGCCCTCCTCGAATCGGCCATGGTGCACGGTCGCTGACAGCGGCAAGCGGAAGCTCACATGAACCTCGCGCGCCGGCCAGCCGAGACCGAGCCCAGCCACCGGGAATACGTGCTCCGGCAGGCGCAGCAGCTCGCTCACCTCGCGGGCGTGGTTGCGGATAGCGCTGATGCAGGCGCAGCCGAGCCCCGCCGCCTCGGCCGACAGCACGAAGGCCGACAGCGCAATGCCCGCATCGACGGCCGCATTGAAGAAGGCATCGAGATGATCATTGGCAAACCGCTTGCCACGCCACTGGTGCAGCTGACGCTGCCGGCGGTTGTTGCCGCAGAACACGAGAAGCGCGGGCGCGCTCGGGATCCAGTCCTGAGCCAGCGGCCCGATCGACAGCAGCTCGTTGATGCGGGCGCGCGCCGGCTCCTCGACGATAACGATGTCGCGCTGCTGCAGGTCGCTCTTGGTGGGTGCGCACAGCGCCAGCGCACACAAGGTCTCGATTAGCTCCGGCGCCACCGGCCGCTCAGCAAACCGCCGGCACGAGCCGCGGGCCGCCAAACGGCGCCAGGTCTCTGGACAGCTCTGAGGCCAGCCATAGGGCCCCTGCCCCGCCGGTATCGCCGCCAACTCCTCGCCGAACCGCTGAGCCAGTGCCGCCTGCATCCCCTTGACGTCATCGTTCATCTGCTCTTCCTCCCTATCGCGTCGTGGCAAGCCGCAACGCCGATCCGCCTCGCTGTGTGCCAACAACGTCGGCGCCTCAGCTGGCGTGCACGCTATAATGTCGGAATTTCAGAGTTTGCGGACATCGGCGTTAGATCAACCGTGTGCCCGCACCGGTGGGAGGGATAGGCCGCAGCAGGCCATAAGCAGACATCGTGCTGGCGCGAGTGCTGGGCCTCTCGATTACTCCGAATGTCGGCGAGCGGCGCTGCGGTCGGAAATCGACCGTCACGTCGTCGACGCGGTGACAATAGCGGCCGTGTGCGCTCGTCGCCGACCAAGTCGGCGGCTCGTGATTCCAGCAGGGAACCATTGTTGCAGTGGGCCGGCCTCTCATTCGTCGGGAAGATCCATGAAGAACGCTGCCGGATGCTTGTATTTGAAGGAGCTGCTTTTCATCTTCGTCCAACCGATAGTACCTGCCGCTGTCACGGCTGTGGCTGCAAACCAGGCAGCACCGCCTGTCGCAATGGCTGCCCCAGCAGTGGCAATGGCAGCGGTGACACCAGCAGCGCCAAACTTCATGACCTCAGCCTTGATTGCCTCCCATTCACCTTCTGCTTCGCCCACTCGGGCCTGAAAGGTGTTTGCAAAATGGATCGCGTTTTCTTCGTCAAACGGTTGGTCGCCACGGGTCTTCCCCCAGACCTCTGTCATGAAAGAGCGGACGCTCTCTAGGCGTTTCTCCCTGCGTAGCGTCAGTGCGTGTTGAAGACCGAGGTTGTTGAGGTAGTGCAGCTTAGTGTTCTGCACCACCTTGGCGAATGGCGCCCATGCCTTGATCTCAGCGCTGTGTTGCGAACGGTCGTGCTCTATCATTGCCCACCGAGCGCGGAGATCGGTAAACAAGTAGGAACCAGACATCCGTGCTGTCAGTTGGGCCATAGCATATGTGCCACCAGAGCTCTCAATATGGAGCTGCTCGGGGTTGTTTGGGCCAACTGGTTCTAAGAAGTCGGGGCTCTCATCTCTCTCACGCCGCGTGTGGTCTTGCGTATTTGGATGCTTCCCGCGCGTGCTCGGGCTGATCTCTCCAAAAGGGCCCCCAAACTTCGATCACAGGTAAAGAGTGATCGCCACGAGATTCGCAACTCTCTGTTCCTCGGATCGGACGGAGCGCGAAGCGTCCAATCTCCACCCGCGATGGCGAAGAACCCAGACGCATCACGCCTGTATATGCAGTTCAGGGGCGAGTGTGGAAAGAAGGACGAGTTCGCTGCGGAGGTGATTGCATATTGGCGAATCGAAGGGCTTGGAACTTCCACGGTTAGAGCGCATCGCTGAACCCATTGTGCCCTCGATGGACACGATGTGGGGTTGAAGGCGGTCGCGAACAGTGCCACCTTCCATGCATGACCGATAAAGCATTGGACGATCTCAAGGCAATCGTCGACCGGCTCGTACCCAACATGTGGCTTGGTCTTGACCCGGTGGCCTTCGCGCGATTTTTCGGTATCCAGCTAGAGAGGGGCAACTTGGGACCCGCCCGAGAAGCAGCGTTGGCCTTTGCCCGCGAGAATGGGCTCACGATGATGTTCAGCGGCAACAAGGTCGAATTCGGCCGTGCGGATACCAAGCGTGACGACGATGCCTAACCACAGGAAGCGACCAGCACAAAGTCAAACTGACCCACTACCCGCACGCGCCTTCCCCTGACATCTGAAGACCCCGAGTCTTGCTGCTCGACATCGCGTGTTGCTTCCATCGGGGGCTGACCCCGTCAGTGATAGGTGGGTCGAAGGTCGCTGCCTTGCAGTAAGCCTCTCACGGTCTCCAAGACTTCTTCAGTCCTTGCTGGTTTCTTGACGATCGGGACCCCAGCGTACACGTCATTGAACGGTAACCGGCCGGTGTAAATGAGAAAGGGTATGCCCCTTCTCTTCAAGATGGGCCAGAGTTGCTGGCTTTGGCCATCCAAGACTGCTGCAGCGAGATCAGCATGATGTGCGGCCGCACGACCAGTGCGAGCATTGTTTGCCAACACGACCCGCGCACCAGCGGCTTCGAACCCTGCTGCTAGTTTGTCGGCGACTATCCATTGTCGCTGGACGATGAGGATCGTCCTTCCGGCTAAGAAAGACATTTAGCATTTCCCGCTAGGCGTAAACAGGCACGCGCCTTTTAAGAGATTAACATAGCGTACAGGGTACTCGTTCCACCAGTCCGCCGACGGTGTCGGGGCTGATCAGCGGGCCGAAAAACAGAAGGGGCCCGCCCTCTTGGGGCGAGCCCTCTAGGTCTACGCAGCGCTGAAGGGCACCACCTTGTCATTGGCTACCAACCGTCGAGCTGACGGCCTCGAAGGCCGCCGTACACGACGTCGACGCCTCCTTGCAGGCTGCCCTCGGCGCCCCTTCACGGACCCCTTCGAGAGCCCAGTCGAGATCGCCATGAAGGCGACCAGGTCGAGTGCCGCTGGGTGCAGCCACACCGGCGCATGAAGAGGACTGTCCCTCGTGACCTTGCTCTGCTTAGTCCCGCAAATCGGGCCGCACTCGAATTCGGAGCACTGGGAGCAGCTACACCCGCCACGGTGGGCGCTTCGCTGAAGGTGTGGTGCAGGGCCACACTAGGTGTCTGCTCGACCTGCTATGCCGGCGAGCGACAGAACACTTCCCGTAAGAGCTGATCCCCAACATCTGGGCAGACTGCAGTAGGGGATCGGTTGTGTGGCCCTGCACGCTAACTTGGCATCTGTCCTGTGAGGGCGCCACTCAAAGCCCAGACAGCGGTAAATGAGCGTTTGGGGCGCGAACATTAAAAACACTGGGGGCCTGCCGGGTGCACGACTAGCAGCCGAGAAGGTGGCAAGCATCCGCTGCCTGACCTATCCGCACCTCGGGAGTGCCATTGGCATGACCGTCGCGTCCCCATGGGGATGGTGCCGGGCGAGGACGGGCAGACTATCAGCCGGTGCTGGTTGAGCACTGGCTCCAAGACGTCGACGATCCTCTGCTCCTTGGAGACGGTCGACCACTCAGCATCGGCGATGCCGCACAGGTAGTGTCGCTGAGCTTGAGACTGAAGCAGCTTGGTGAACATGCCGCCACCGTAGTTGGGCTCGACGAGGATGTTGGTGATGCCGTGCTTCTTGGCGACCCTGAGGAGTGACACCAGAGTGGCATCGTCGTAGCCGCCGAGGAAGCCGTCGCTCGCCACGAGGAACAATCGTCCGTGTAGGAGCTTCAAGCAGGCGTATTCAGTCTCGTCCTTGCCGCGTCCGCTGGCGTCAACGAACATGTCGTTGCTCTCATAGGGCGCGGCGTCCTTCGAGACCCACATAGGGGCATGATAACGGTCCCCTGAAAGGCCAGTGACGGGCAATGTGGGGGAGCGACTGCCGGACGGCGATCAGGTCGGGAGCTTGAGAGGGTGCTTATCGCGGTGTCCCTGGTCGCAGAACGCCCTTACTGCAGCTCTTGAAGGCGCAGCTTGAGGGGTCGGTCTACCAGTCTCGCCCGCATGGAAGCGGTTGCGGTGGTCGGGATCATCCGCATCGGATACTATATCTGGTGCGAAGCGTTGATTTTGCTCGGGATTTGCGAATGCTGTGACATATCTTGTGACACGTAACGGGATCAGCGCCAGCTAAGCGGAATATGCATAGCGGCGCGAGGCCCCCAGCCGAGCTTTGCTATGAGCGCAAGCTGGTAGTTCGCGCCACCGGCCAGCGGCAGGCACACGCGGTCCGATTTGGCGGACGACGCCCATCAGATAGCCGGGCACTCGACTTTCTCGGCTACCACCGCCGCCATCCGCGCCCACCCCACCCGCGCCATCCCCAGCCACGCCAGCCGTAAATCCGTGGCCGATAGAAGCCACCGTAGAAGAAGCGCGGGCGATAGTAGGAGCGATAGTAGAAGGGGCGGTAGTAGGAGTAGCCGTAGTAGCGCGGCGCGTAGTAACCGCAGCCGCCGCATCCATAGCCGTAGCCGTACCCAAAGGCCGAAGCCGGCGCACTGCCAAGTGCAAGGGTCATCGGCGCAGCGATCACCACGCTGGCAAGGATCAGTTTCCGCATGTGAGTACCTCCTTGGCAAACCCCGGCTCCCTAGAACGCCATGGCTGCGACAGGCGGTCACCCAGGTGAAACCCTTGAACAGCGGTGGTATTGACCGCCGTTTTTGTGCGGGGCCCATGCGACCCATGGGTCTTTTCCTGGTTCCCAAGGTGTTCCTCTCACGATGAGTACATAGAAGTGGGTGTTGATCATGCGTTTGGGTGGAGGTAGACGGCCGGCCTCCCATGGAAGCTATTCTCGGGTGTCGCCACATGCGAGCACTCCTCCGACACCCGTAACGCTTGATAGCCCCAAGGAGCTTACGGCGGGCGCTCTCGGTATAGGGACGCCCGTCGTCTGGGCTCGCCCCTCGATCTGCAGCAGACAATTGGGGCTCACAGCCGCCCTCTGCTAACTGGCTAGACCGATCAGCCACGGCCATACGGCTGAGTGGATGCGTTGGTAGCCCGCCTGCTACGGTGGACCTGCGCTGATACCGCGTAATCCTAGTGTCCTGCCAGGTGCGGGTTGATGCGGGACGCTTGGAGCGGCTGGTCCGACAGGTGCGGGCTTGGGGGGCCAGCCGCCCATCTTTTGAACTGGAATTGCCCCGGCCCGTGATGTCGGTGATGTCGGCGCACGCCGGTCTCGCACAAGATGATCACGATCCAATGACGGTAGTCATGCAATCTATATAGATGCGTTGCCCGTTTGCCATCCAATGGGGGAAGGCGATCGGGTCAACAAAATCCGCTGTGGGTTAGCGGGAAGCGGATTACCTCGGGCGTCCACTACTCGTGCAAGGATGAACTCTATCGGTAAGCGGCGGCGCACGACGGAGGCAACCGTGGCAAGTGATAAAGGTTTGGCGGCGATCAGACTTTTCAACAGACCACTTTATTTGCAGGTGCGCGATGCCCTCGTCGAGCGCATCGGCAAGGGCGACTGGAAGCCAGGTATGGCGATCCCTAACGAAGTCGACTTGGCACGGGAGTTCGGAATAAGCAGCGGCACGATGCGCAAGGCGCTCGACCTCCTGGAAGACCAACGGGTGCTTACGCGCAGCCAGGGTCGTGGCACATTCGTCAACGACCACTCCTCGGCCGGCCTCGTCTCACGCTTCTGGAGGATCAGCGCACCCGACGGCAAGCCGATGAACGGCGACGCCAAGAGGATTGAGATCGTCGAAGCGCCAGCGAACGAAAAAGAGCGCCGGCGGCTGCACCTTGGGGCAGAGGATAGCGTCTATCGTGTGCGCCGCGCACGGTGGCACGCCGACCGTCCATTCGTCGTGGAGGAGGCTTCGCTGCCAACGGCTCACTTTCCGGGCCTTTTGGAGAGGAAGGGCATCGACCACCGGATTGTCGGTCTCGCCCAGCTCTACGGCATCTTGCTCGGCAAGGCCGAGGAGCGCATTACAATTGCGCCCGCTCCGCCGTCTATCGCCGACACCCTTCGTGTCGCGCCCGACACTTCGGTGATGCGGCTGGATCGCCTGCTGCTGACGCTCGATGGGCAGCCCGTTGAGTGGCGCGTAGCCCATTGCCACTTGGTCAGCGGGTTCTATCTCGCCGAAATAGGTTGAGCCGCTTCGTCCGACAGCATCAGTGAACGAAGTCGGATTGACCAGATAACATTTGGCAGAGCTGTGGGCTGCCGAAGTGGCTATGTTTGCATCGCCGTTCCCAGTCGGTGAAGTCGTACACCATTGCTTGGCTCCCCTCGCCCTTGAGGCAGAGTGTCACCCTGCAACGGGGACATGGAAACGACATTCGTTGGCTTCGCTCTGCGGCCACCGGGTGCGAGTAGGCTGCGTCCTCTAACCGTACGCCTCGAATCCGGCCGACCTTGCTTAGTGCCCACGATTGGAGAATGCTCCGAGCGGTGCGAACTTCTCCAACGGCTACCCTCAAAGCCTTCAGCAATACCGATCTAGCAGTACGCAGACGTTTGTCCTGCAGCCGTCGCAAACACTCACGCGGAGCCGGGACCTGATGTTCCGCGATTGCGAACTTAGTCAGTCGTTTGGGGATAGCCGACACGTGCGTAAGCCTCCATCTGTCTACACTACGCACACGCCAGGCGAAATCGTCCACTGAGAGATGGACTTGTCGAGGGCAATCGTGTCGAAAGTGGGCTCTTCGGGTGACTGCGCACCGTCTCGTCGAGCGCCTGTCCAATCTCTTGTTTGACACCGGCGGCAACACGACGCGTGGGAGTAGCAGGGAACTGCATCAGCAATTTGTGGATGTGCACAAAGCCATAGCCTTACGCCATCGCGTCGACCTGACCTCCAATCATCAGGTGTGTAAGGGCTCGGTCCAGGTCAGCTAACATCGCCTTCCTTGTCAGTCCCTCGGCAGGGCGCTTTGCTCTATCCTCCGGTCGTCGTTCCCGGTCCTGACGCGAGACCTCCCAAATCTCCTCCGCAGACGCCCAGTACTCCATCCAGAGCCCCCAGTGATCGCGCCGTAACCAACGCCTGACGGTGCTCTTCGTGGTCCCGATCTCGTCGGCCATCTGGGTCAGCGTCTTCGCGCCTCTAAGGCCGTACGTCGCCGCTTTGCCAACTAAGCCCATAGAGACCCCCGATTCGATGAGCGACCAGAGTCTGAGGGGGTTGGGGCCCGGGAAAGTGGACCCTTCGCCAAAATCGCACGCCCAATAGGCCAAAACGGACGTGATCAATGGCACGCGCCGGTGAAAAGGCCAGAGTTTCCGACCAGTACGCACGCGCGCGTCAGGAGGTCTTGAAAATGGCTGGTCCGCAGGCAGCTAAAGTAGCTCGAAATAGCTCAGAGACGGTCGCGCGATCTGCCTGACTGTCATCAGGGGAGTTTCGTTCGCAATACGCGCAAGCGCGCCTGCGCACATCATGGGGTTCCAGCAATGACAGACAAGCGGATTGAACGGAGCGTCGAGGCCAAGGTGGGGAGGAGCGCCAAATGGCATGCCATCATCGTCGCCCGAGAGCGTGCGACAGAGGAGCGGGCTCGGCTTCGTGAGCTTCGGAACAAACCATGCGGCGCCAGGACGAGGACGGGGCTCCCATGCAGGCGCAAGGGCTGGGGCAAGGGCGGGCGCTGCCCGAACCATGGTGGCAGGTCCACAGGCCCCCGGACACCCGAGGGGCGCGCGCGGATCTCGACTGCGCTCAAGGCACGCTGGGCCGCTCGGCGGACCTCCGGCGCTACAACTCTGCGGAGGAGCGACGAAACAGCCGATGCTTGATCCGAAGGAGATACGGAGGCGGATCGCCCACGCCGAGCAACGGATCAGGGAACGCCTTGCCGAGGCCAATGAGAAGCGTCGGAAGATAAAGCTCGCGCGCCGGCAGCGGCGCCTTGCCCGACGCTCTTGGTTTCAGCAGGGTCGGCTTTGCGGAGCGCCAACGCGCATGGGGACATCCTGCAAGCGCCGCGCGCAGCCGGTCGATGCCTGACACACGGCGGTATCTGATAATCGGGTGCTAACTTTTGCTAAGGCTCGGCCGGATCCCTTGCCGGCGGATGGTAAGTTTATGGTAAGGTTGGACGAGCTCGCGCCGAGGATCGATGGCCCCCAAGCGGCACCGACCGCGGCAGCCAAGGTTGTAGCAAGGTTCATGCGCAAGGCCTGCCAAGAGGGAGCTTCGTTGAGTTGACGCCGCCAACCTAACCTTAGTGTTCCCAGACCTCGATCTTGGCGTCCGGATGTTCGCCCGGGGCCTTGGGCCCTCCAGCCGCGGAGCTCGGGGAGAGGGTGCAGTGAGCCGAGAGAGGAAACCAAGGAGCTGAAGATGAGTACCAACGGCGGGCAGCACGCGCCGCATTCACCGTACCTGGCGCTCGCCCAGCTTTACGAGCGCACCGGTCGCAACGGCCGCCGCTACTGGTCGGACGCATAGAGCAGTTGAAGCTCATGGTGGTGAAGACCGAGCAAGTCTCCAAGGGCGAGCGCGGTGGCAGGCGTTCGTGACGGAGAACCGCTACAGCGCGCCGGCGAACGCTGTGGGGTTTGTCGCCGAGCTGGCGCGGGAAGACAGTGGAGTGATGTGGAGCGCTCCGTTCACCATAGGCGTTAACTCTAGCCTAAAACAGTTCATGTGCATCTTGCGAGGTGCTCGTGCTCGTGTTCGTCTCTGCCGACCGATGGCGGAACTCGGGGTGGTAGCCCTTGATGGCAACGCTCCCCTGTTTCGAAAAGAATGGTCCGCAATCGGAGAGACGGTGCGACGACTTGGGAGCTTGCACATGGCTGAAGAGGCCTTGCTTCGTCAGAAACGTTTCGAGGCCGCGGAGCAAGCGCGGAAAGTCGCGTTGATTGAGGCGACAATAACCAGTTTCGAGAGGATGGTCGCAAACCTCGCTGATGAAATCGCAGCTGAGGAGGAGCGCACTAGGATCAAGGACCCCAACCACGTAGCTTATT
>Ga0209382_10013127_pt1 | contig 10190 bp, 12 predicted proteins | sample SoiMetdeltSBSDD5_FD_187599 | JGI IMG/M metagenome (GOLD analysis project Ga0209382, IMG submission 187599) | Bulk soil microbial communities from a Populus tree surrounding site in Tennessee, USA - Soil MetaG P. deltoides SBSDD5 (SPAdes) (version 2) | ecosystem: Environmental > Terrestrial >...
GCACGCACTGATGCGGGACCAGTTTGCTCTCGGGTGAGCACCCTCGAGCTGCTGGAGTCGAGAAGTGCACCTAAAGGTTTTACGATCCGGCAACCCAAGAAAACTGCACTGTCACTTGCCACATCGCCTTTGCAAGGGGAGGTCACGAATGCCATTGCCGGCCTTAAAGATCTTGATCGAGAGGAATTGGCTGAGCGATGGCGAAGGCGTTTTGGTGTGATGCCGCCCAAAGGCTGCGGCCGTGCTTTGCTTGAGCTTGCAGCAGCCTATGAAATTCAGGAACGAGCGTTCGGCGGTCTAAACCCGGAAACCAAAAAAGCCTTGGCGGCTGCTTGGCGCGGCTCGCTCAATGGGGCTTCTCCACATCCCCCGAAGAGTCGGGTCACTAAGCCAGGAACACGGCTCGTCCGTGAATGGAACGGCAAAACCCATCATGTTGAAGCTGTAGATGGTGGCTTCCTTTGGAATGATAAGGTCTATCGCTCCCTCTCCACGATTGCCAAGGCTATCACCGGCACCCACTGGTCGGGCCCGAGATTTTTCGGCACATGAGCCTGCCAGCTACTCTTCGCTGTGCAATTTACACCCGCAAATCAACAGAGGAGGGGCTGGAACAGGACTTCAACTCGCTTGATGCGCAGCGAGAGTCTTGTGCAGCTTACATCTTGTCGCAAGCGAGTCTCGGCTGGAGACCGCTTTCCAAATATTATGATGATGGCGGCATATCCGGCGGCACCATAGACCGCCCGGCCCTGCAAGATCTCCTCAGCGATATAAAGGCTCGGAAGATTGACATCGTCGTCGTCTACAAAATCGACCGGCTCACCCGTTCACTCATGGACTTTGCGCGAATTGTGGAGATCTTCGATGCTAACCAGGTTTCCTTTGTTTCCGTGACCCAGCAATTCAATACGTCGACCTCCATGGGTCGATTGACCCTCAATGTCCTCTTATCATTCGCGCAGTTCGAGCGTGAAGTCACCGCAGAGCGCATTCGTGATAAGATTGCCGCTTCCAAGAAAAAGGGCATTTGGATGGGAGGGGCGGTGCCCTTTGGCTATCGGGTGGAAAGCCGCAAGCTTGTGATCCAACGCGAGGAGGCTGCGACTGTCGAGAAGATCTTCCGGCTCTATCTCAAATCGGGATCAGTCCGACGCCTTAAGGAAAACCTCGACGAGCTGGGTATTCTCACCGGCACTCGCACCCGGTGCGACGGGTCAACAACAGGGGGTAAACCTTTCTCCAGGGGGCACCTTTATTGGCTTTTGTCTAACCCGATTTATCGAGGCGACATCCGCCATAAAGATAAAATCACTAAAGGCCAGCATGCCGCCATCGTAGATCCGGAACTCTGGGATGCGGTTCAGAACCAACTCAAAGAGCAGACTGTCAGCCAGACGAAATTGGCTCGTCCGCGCGATAGAAACTTTCTCTGTGGTCTGGTCTATGATGAAACAGGAGATCGCCTGACTCCTTCACATGCCGTAAAAAATGGGCGCCGGTATCGCTACTATATCTCCCAGCGGCTCATGAACGCTCGGCGGCGCGATCAGACCGGCTGGCGATTGCCGGGTGAAGAACTCGAATCCGCTGTTGCCACCGGAATCAGAAGATTTCTCGGAGATCACCATCGTCTCTGTGAGTTGTTGGACTTGCAGGGCAGGGAGGCTCACACGGTCAGGCAAGTGATCGACCGTGTCGTCAAGTGCCTCGGGATGGTCTCTTCACCTCTCCTTCAAGAGGCACAAGAATTTCTCAAAGCCATTATTAAACACATAGAAATCGGGCCAGGGAGGATGTCAATCAGCATCTCACTTGATGGTCTTCATGATGCTCTGCACCTGGAGAAAAAGAATTCATCTCTTCCTTTGCCCGACCATGTACTGACGCTCCCGTTCGAGCTGCGTCGCCGCGGCGTCGAAGCGCGATTCTTATTTACCAGCGAGGAGCGGCGGCCAACCAATATCGATCCGGTGCTGACGGATACAATAGCAAGGTCGATGAACTGGCTGGCACGACTAACAGCTGAAGAAGGGGTGACAATAGCAGATCTCGCGCGGCAGGATGGCATTGATGATGGTGAAATCAGCCGCGTCCTGCCGCTGTCATTTCTGGCCCCTGATATTGTCGACGCGATTATTCAAGGTCAGCAACCAATAATTCTGACCGCCACCTTTCTCAGACGGTGGAAGCCCCTGCCAAGGACTTGGACTGAGCAACGGCGCATGTTTGGATTCACCAGGAACTGGCTGGGGAACTAGGACCCTCAGCGAATTCGAGTCGAGGGATTCCCAGTCCGGTACGTCTTTGCCGGGTCGGGAATGGGTCGGTTTTGTCTCGATCCTACCACTTATATCGTCTTCAAACCTCAGCCCTGATGTTGATCAGTTGAAGCTCCACTGCGTGAGCTCACGGTGCTCGGCGGAGAACAATCAAGTGCAAGTAGAAAAGACATTTGATGAGATGGTGTAGACGATGCATTTCCCGATAAGAGATCAGTAGCTGCCTCATAAATTGCAGAAACGATATGGATTCAGCTTTCTCCTGCTTGATTCCTTCCAAGCGTGGAAAATAGGTCACGATCTGCTTTACCTCGTCGTATTCAGTCTTGTGGTGTGCAATGGCATTCCGTAGCTTGTTGTCGGCGGCACCTTTCATGAAGTCAAACCAAGAACCGTCGATGTAATCCAGCTTCTTACCGAAGGCGACATTGGCATACTCTTGAAGGCTCTTTGGAGTGAAATTGCTACCATTTCCCCTTCTTCCGATTTCGGGAAGAAACGAGTCATGATTTCCACGCTTCAGCAAATTGTTGATTCCGGCAACCAGAATAAACTGCCGGGAGATGATTTCGGAGATATCCTTGTAAAGGTCCCTTAGCGATTCAAACGCGGCGTTCGAAACTCGCATGGGAATCGGATTGTTCTTAAATTCATCGTCAAAATCCAGGAACAGAGCGGGTCGAAGCGGCAGTTCCGCATCGAGGATTTTGGGATAGATTCCTAGACAGGCCACTTGAAGATTTTTCAGGAACGCTGTGTCAAGCATATCCTTCATGAATGATTTAGTCGCAGTCTTATGTTCACGCCCCAGTCTATTGATAGTACGTGTGAATAGATCAACAGCTTCGCGGTCCTGGTTGGGATATGCGAATGGAATCATAACATGCGAGATGAGTTGGTAGAGAGCTGCGTTGATGTCCTGTGGTTCATTTGAGGCAACATCGACGTTGAACCTGCGTCTCAAAGTCTCCTTGAATGGCGTCCACTTCTCATTGATGTACAGTTTAATGATCAGGCTGAAGAATCGAAAGTTTGGATGCTCGTGATTAAGAAATTCCAGACGCTGCTGATGCAGCATCATGAGTTCGGGGCCGACACGCAACGACGCCCGCATGAAAGGCGTCATGCCCGTGACGTATTTCTCAAATGAAACAGGAAAGTCGAGGTGTAGGTCTACAAAGTTGGCTTTCTCTTCAAAAGGATTCCGGTCCTTAATCTGCTTGGCTCCAACAAACGATCCTCCTGCATGCTTTCTAAGCGTAATCTCGATCGACGAGCCACAGGTCTGGCAGTTAAACTGAAGAGGCTGCACTTCACGATTCGACAGTCCGATACGACAGTTAGTTGGGTCGCCGCAGGTTTCGCACTCTATAGTAATGTTGATGTTCATCCGAGCGTGACCCCCATTTTGGGGACGGGAATAGGAGCACTGGCACCAAAGTTCAAGTTTGCTCGGTGTGCTTTTACACGACTCACCGGCGAGGGCGCTTCTTCCTAGCGATTTAGAGAAATAGCAGGGATCGCGCTATGATGCTCGAAGGGAGGGGAGCATCATGGCAGAAATCCCTAGAGGTGGCACGATAGCGCTCGCGATCGGTGGCGATTGGGACATTGACGACCTAGTTGGCATTATCCGAAAGTCTCACTGAAACTTACGGCCTATTCTATCCGTTGGTCTCAACAGACGAGGAAGCAACGGCAAGGATGCATAAGCTTGTCCGCAGGACTTTCTGGTCCGGCGATATCGATTCGCGGCACATCGGTCGACGAATGTATCGCGCAATTCCCAAGCCCGAGTCCCTCCGGTTAAAATCGTTCCACTATTCATCGCCGGGTGTGCTCGAACTCATGGGCGTGTTAGCCGTCTTGCTCATGATGGCGCGGGTTGCACGCTCATTTATCGCAACAGGCGACGCCTTTTTCAAACTATGGGCCAATATTGAGAAGTTCTTCGACGACCGAAAGGGGTTAAAGAAGCCAAGGGCAAGAACGGCGCTGGACGAAAGATTGGAGATTAGTTCAGACGAAGCTCGTCGGCTAGTGTTTGAGATTGGGCCGAAACTCGGTTTTGATGATGTCTCCTGTGAACGATTGATCGATATTGTGGGCAACCCGATTTCCACCCTGAAATTCTTGGCTGTCGGCCGTGAAGGCCGAAAGCTTGCTGAGCTTCAAAACAGTAACCTGTTGCAGTTACCGTCGACGCCGGTGGACTCGATTTTGATCCCGCCCGTCGCAACGAAAGCACGGCGACGCCAAGAACAGAGTTCGTTATCAAGAAAAGTCGGAAACGAAAAAGGGATTAGGCAGCGTACACCAGCGGACGTCACTCGACATGGCCGCCCGGCTTTTGCAGACCTCTAAGGGGAACTTGCATAATGCTACAAGCATCGTCCTCATCCCCTTCTCTGGTGATCAGCGCCGCTTCTTCTTTGTTAAGCGGTATGTCCCCAAGTGGTACGGGCTTGCCCGCCCAACCACACTCTTCACAAACCGGCCTCTCCCAAAGAATCCGGAGATAGATGTGAAGACCCACACTCCGGGCATTGCTCTGGAACCTGTCGGCTATGGCGAATGACCAGCGAGGCGGCAAGCCCCACCGCCTGATCCACAGTCATAACTGCCGCCTCCGCATCGTGCCATGTGGCCGACTTGGCGTGCGTCAGCCAGTTGGTGAACGTCCATGCTCCCTCTAAAAGAGACTTGATGAGGCCCCGCCGTTCCTTGTGAGTGTCGCCAGGTAATGCGGTGTTGCAGATGATTTCCGTCCAAGCGCGAAAGTCTGCCCGCTTTGGCGGGTTTTCCGTCCATTCAACCGCATCCTGCGCGGCACCGATGAAACCGAGTAGCACCTCGCGGCATCGCATTCCCATAGCTTGATAATCGGCGACGTTGCGGCATTCGGCCAGCACGTCAGAAGCGTTGCTGAGACTGAGGAATACATCACCGAAAGCGAGCAAGCGCCTGTCGAAGGTCCTTTGCTTGTCTGTTCTCGGAATCCGGAGGCAAAGCCCCATATGGAAAGTGACCGCCAAGTCTAAGTTCGGGAACTGCTCTTGCGAATAGAGATTCGTCGGATTGGTGATGACCCACCATCGATCTTTGTTGGTGTGGATGTCCCAAACGTCATGGCGGTGACCTATCACCGCTTCCGAATAAACCTTCTGAACGAACGTGATCTCAAGATTGGGAGCCTGCCCCTTGAAATACTCGGTGACGCGGTCGATCTCCTCTTGTGTCGCGGGCAGCATACTTTCAATCCTTTTGCCGCCTTCATAGTCGATCCGAGCGAGAAATCAATTGTGGCTTCCTTGAGTGCGCCCCCCGGCGACACGCGCTTGCCCTGTTTTGGCCTAATCCGATCGAGAAGCTTCGAGATTGCAGCGGCGGTCCAGCCCGTGCGAGCTGCTATCTGCGTGACGCTCTCGCCCTCGTCGAAATGCTTTTCCGATTGCTTCCGCTCGGTCCTGTGAGATTCGGAACCGTCGGGCTAGGTGCCCCTTTGACCAAGGTGCGTGGACTTTCCATCGACCCCCCAGATTTGAGCCCTGAAGAACTTCATCAACAATTGTCCGCCCTGGCGCGAGAGATGCCAGACTTTGCGGGCATCCAAATCTTGACCCCCGCAATGCACCAGTGGTTAGCCAGAGCCAGGGTGCTCGTCGAGATGGTCGATCCCTTAGAGGCGACCACCTCGGATCAGCGGCGAGCTATCTCACTGTGGAACCACTCAGAACGAGCACGGCTGCGGACATAGCATCCAGGTTCATTACGCCCTGATCAAGGCCGAGCCGAATGGAACGAGAAAACAGGCGGTTTTTTAGGCGTTTTTCTCTGATGGCCACTTTTGTAGTACGGTTCTCTCGGGCCGCCCTCGTGGCTCATCGGACCAGACGAACGTTTGTCAAAACAAGGCAGAGGAAAATGGATTCATTTGTTATCACTGAATGAAAGCTCCACCTTTTCTCAGGTCATGTGAACAAGCATTCCAAGTTTGACCTTTAGGGAGAACTCAGCGCATGGCAAATCCTGCATATGTGTTAGGACATTCGGAGCAAGAACTGGAGCGGTCGAAAGCTCAGGAACGTCTTATAGGCCCGTTTACTCGTCATCTCTTTCAGAAGGCAGGTATCCGTCCAGGAATGCGCCTACTTGAGATTGGTAGCGGTGCCGGAGATGTGGCGGTTCTTGCAGCCGATCTCGTCGGTGTTTCTGGTTCGGTGATGGGCGTTGACGTATCTGCGACTGCCATTGCTCACGCGCAAGAGCGGGTGAAGGCTCTTGGGCTGTCGCACGTCTCGTTTGAGCTTGGGGATCCGGGTGACATAGATTTTGAGCAACCATTCGATGCAATTGTCGGACGCTATGTGCTTTTGTTTCAAGCCGATGGTGCTCCCATGATTCGAAAACTCGTCAAGCATTTGCGCCCCGGAGGCGTAAATTTTCTTTCATGAGCCGGATTGGAGCTTTGTGCGCTCAGAATCCAGCCGCACCGCTTTACGACTTGTGCTGCCGTCGCATCGTGGAAACTTTTCGACTGGCCAAAACCGACACCAATATGGCTTCGCGGCTGTTTCAGCTGTTTACGGATGCTGATCTCGCGACTCCAACGATGCAGCTGCACGCCTTTATCGGAGGATCGGCTGGCGCGGTCGAATGGATCAAAGCAGTTGCGGACCTGGCCACTATTCTGCTTCCATAGGCGTCCCTCGGGGTCGACTGGTACTTGCGCTCGCGGCAGGATTCGACAATTCGGCCATTGCCCCGGGCGTTTTCACGGTCTTTTCTGATCGCCATTTCGTAGTACGGTTCTCTTGCTGGCCTGAAATTCAACCCTAATTGGGAAGCAGCGGGTTTCGACGGTACGGTAACGCCAAAGCCGGAATGGTTGCCCGCCGACATAATACTGGAAGGATTCTTCTGGTTCGTTGCGCAACCCTCGGGTATTTTTCAAATCCTACAGATACGTGACCTGACCCCTAATTCCGCTCGTCCCATATCAAGGCAACAGGTTCAAAAACAGCGTCATAGACGTAAATGATATCGGATACGCATCATTCATTGAATCACTAATATTCAATACAATTGACTTGAACTTGTGGGCAGAAAACCAATCGGAAAGCAAGGAGCGAAAGTTGTCTGGTCGGATCGTTGCTACTTCCATTTCCGCGACCTCAATTGTTACCGGAGCAATACCTTGACGTGACGAATGAGGAAGTCTCTGGTTGCTATGGTTCTTCATCAAGATGTGAACCGCCCAAGATTCTGCCCCCAAGTTGCACCAAATTGCCGTTGGGCCCGTAGGGAAATTCAGGCAGACTTCAGCGACTTTTCCAATTTTTCTAGTCATCGCAACATTTTCTTTACTCATTTCGCCGCCTAATTGGGAAAACGCGGAAATCCAGCAATGAACGATCGCCCGCTGCATTCAGTCGTCGTGCCTGTCTGCAATGAGCAGGACAGCCTCGAACCGTTTCTCGCCAGGCTCGAGCCCGTTCTCAACTCTCTCGGTGGGAACTACCAAATCATCTTTGTCGACGATGGTAGCAGCGATCAAACTGTTGCTCGGATCATTGAGCATCGCCTACGTAATCCACGCATTAGCTTGGTTGTATTATCGAGGAACTTCGGCAAGGAAGTTGCTCTTTCCGCGGGATTGGACCACGCCCAAGGAGCGGCTGTAATTCCAATAGATGTTGATCTTCAGGACCCACCCGAACTCATCTTGGAGATGCACAAAAAATGGCAGGACGGTTATGACGTGGTATTCGCGCGTCGTTCCAGCCGAAAGTCTGACCAATTCTCGAAACGCGTTACCGCCCGTCTATTTTATAGGCTGCATAATCTAATCGCTGACGTGGGAATACCGGACGACACCGGTGATTTTCGTTTGCTGGACAGGCGGGTTGTCGAGGCACTCAAGGCTCTCCCCGAAAAAACCCGTTTCATGAAAGGTCTATTCGCCTGGGTGGGTTTCAAGCAGATCGGCATCGATTATCCTCGCCCCGCGCGCGCAAGTGGCGAAACGAAATGGCGATTCGGAAAGCTATGGAAGCTTGCCCTCGATGGCATAACTACTTCCAGTACGCTCCCGCTGCGAATCTGGACCTATTTCGGCCTGTTAATCGCCATCCTCGTATTCACCTATGCCGCCTGGCTCGTCCTGCACACGATCATAGCCGGCGCTGACGTTCCTGGTTATGCATCCTTAATGGTTGCGGTGCTTTTCCTGGGCGCCGTCAACATCATCGCAACTGGATTCTTAGGTGAATACGTTGGCCGTATTTATACCGAGACGCGTTTACGACCGCTTTACCTCGTGCGCGAGGTACACGGCATAGCTTCGGAGGATTCGACAGCTCACAAATGGACCGTCTCGTATACGAACGCCTCGGACAAATTGAGGACAAGCACTGGTGGTTCAACGCGCGTCGGTTGATCCTTCGGTCTGTCATTTCGCGCTTCAGCCCAGCCCGCGGCGGGCTGAGGGTGCTCGATGCCGGCTGCGGAACAGGCGGCAACCTTGCGATGCTGGCAAGTTTCGGGGCAGTCAAAGCCTTCGAGATGGATCCCACGGCGAGGCAATTGGCCCATGCCAAGTCAGGTTTGGAGGTGGTCCCGGGTTCCCTGCCAACTCCATTGCCATTTGCTGCTGAGCAATTTGATGTGATCACCGCTTTTGACGTCCTGGAGCATATCGAGCAGGACGTCGAGAGTCTGTCAGCTTTGGCAACGCGGCTAGCTCCAAATGGCCGCCTCTATGTAACAGTGCCAGCCTTTGCTTGGTTGTGGAGCAAGCATGACGAATTGCACCATCACTGCCGCCGCTACACCAGGAAGCTTCTAGTGGCACGTCTGCAGGAAGCTGGTTTAAGACCAGTGCAGGTCACGTATTTCAACACGCTGCTATTTTTCCCCATTGTCATAACCCGCCTCATCAAACGCTTTGTGAGCGATGATGGATCGGATGAGAGGCTTCCGCCTCAATGGATTAACCGGATTTTTGAGCGAGTTTTCGGAGCTGAGTCTCGGTTCATTGGGCGGTTGAGAGTGCCATTTGGCGTGTCACTCCTGGCTATCGCAGAGCGCCGGTGATTCCTCTGATTTCTCAGATCGGTTGCTATGGCCTAGTTGGAGTTGCGGCTACCGTAATCCATATTGGCGCAGCATCGACGTTCCACAATGCTGCACATGTATCGCCTCTTTGGGCCAACTTCTTGGCTTTTCTAACCGCCTTTGGTGTGTCCTATTGGGGAAATTGGAAGTGGACTTTCTCGGCGACGGCCGGACACTTCAAATCATTGCCAAGGTTTTTCTTTCTGTCGCTTGCTGGTTTTTTTGCAAATCAGAGCCTCGTGTATCTTACTGTCGTTCGATTGCAGTGGCCGTTTGAGTTCTCCATTGTTTTAGTAGCGCTAACTCTGCTCGCCATTGGGTTTCTTATCAGTCGTAGATGGGCGTTCGTTCCGGCACAAGCATCAAGAGAAGGCTGACCATGTTCACCCAATTTTTTGACCGCTGGATTTACACGATTCTTGCCTTAACTTTGCTCATCGCTGTGGTGTTCGTAATTCGCCTGAACAGCCACCTGAGCGGAGACAGCGCGTGGTATCTTTATCTAGGGAGTCAGCTGCTCCGCGGTGGTCAGCTCTACAGGGATTTCATAGAGGTCAATCCACCACTCGGAATATGGACCCTGCTGCCAATTGTGTGGGTGGCAGAGAACACGGGCAGCAATGTCATCAACATTTTCACTGCGGCTGTATTGTGCCTCGCTCTGTTATCGCTGGGGTTAGTTGCTCGGTTACTGCAATTGCATTCCAGCTTGCCGCCTGGCTTTGTACGCCTCACCACGATCCTCATGGCCATACCCATGCTAATAACGGCGGAGTTCGATTTTGCCCAGCG
>Ga0209382_10013128_pt1 | contig 10189 bp, 6 predicted proteins | sample SoiMetdeltSBSDD5_FD_187599 | JGI IMG/M metagenome (GOLD analysis project Ga0209382, IMG submission 187599) | Bulk soil microbial communities from a Populus tree surrounding site in Tennessee, USA - Soil MetaG P. deltoides SBSDD5 (SPAdes) (version 2) | ecosystem: Environmental > Terrestrial >...
CCGATCGGCAGCCCGTGCCCGAGCATACCGCGATAGATCGCGACGCCAATGCTGCCGAAGATCGCGATGCCGACCGCGCCGCCGAGCTCGGCGCAGGTCTCCGAGATGCCTGACGCAGCGCCCGCACGCTCGGGAGGCGCCGACCCGATGATGACATCGTTCGTGAGCGTGAACACCGGCGATGCACCAAGCGCCAGAATCGTCGTGCCCACGCCGAACAACGCAAGGTGATTGGTGCCGAGACCGATCTGCGTCAGCAGAAAGTAGCCCGTCGACGACAGCACCAGCCCCCATGACATCAGGAGCGCGGGGCGAATGCGTCGCGCGAGCACCGGTGTCGCGAGCGAGCCAATGACGAAGCCGATCGCCCACGGCAGTGTCCAGAGTCCACCGCGCATAGGCGACAGCCCGAGCACGAGCTGCAGATATTGCGGGAGGAAGAGAAATCCCCCGAAGAGCACGAGGATGGACCCGCCGTACAACGCGAGCGACGCTCGGAATGCGGGAATCCGAAAGAGCCTCAGATCGATCAAGGGATCGGCAAGCCGGAGTTGTCGGCGCACGAACACGACGCCGATCGCGAGCCCCACGATCATCCACGCGATCGCCGTGACGCTCACGCCGTCCTGTGCGATGCGCTTCAGTCCATAGATCGTCGCGAGCACCGCGGCGAGCGAGAGCGCGGCGCTCGCGAGATCCGGTTTCCCGGCATTCGGATCGCGGTACTCGGGGAGGAGAATGGGTCCGACGATCAGGAGCAGCGCCATCACCGGCACGCTGATCAGGAACACCGATCCCCACCAGAAGTACTGAAGCATGACGCCGCCTAACAACGGGCCGATCGCACCGCCGAGCGAGAAGCTCATGATCCAGATGCTGATCGCCGTCGTGCGCTGGCGCGGATTGAGGAACATGTTCCGAATCAGCGACAGCGTGGACGGCGCCACGGTCGCCCCGGCGACGCCGAGGAGCGCGCGCGTTGCGATCAGCATCGCGGCACTTCTCGAGAACGCCGCGAGAACCGACGCCGCGCCGAAGAACGCGGCACCGATCAACAGCAATCGCCGTCGGCCAATGCGGTCGCCAAGCGAGCCGGCAGTGATCAACGAGCCGGCAACGAAGAATCCGTAAATGTCGATGATCCACAGAAGCTGAACACTGCTCGGCTCGAGATCGACGGTGAGGCGCGGCACGGCAAGGTGCAGGACCGTCAGGTCCATCGAGTACAGCAAGCAGGGCAATGCGATCACCGCCAGCCCGATCCATTCGCGCCTGGTGGCCTTGGGTGCCGTCATGCTCCGATTCTCCGCCATTCTGGTGATTCAGCATCCTGAATGACGTCGAACGGCGCGCACGAATCTCGACCGAACGTGACGATTAACTGCGAGCCGCGGCGCCAGCTCGCCCGGCGAGGACACTGCATATCGCCGCCGTGTCCGTGATGAGCGCATCGCCTGCGAAGGCGAGACTCGCGAGCGCGCGCTCACACGCGGGCTTGTCCCGGCCGCCGCACGCGTCGCTGATGAGGACCGGAATGTATCCCAGGTCCGCTGCGTGACGCACCGTCGGCTCGATGCCGACTTCCAGTGCCACGCCGACGATCGCGATCGCCTGGATACCGCAGTCGCGCAGGACGAGATCGAGCGGTGTCCCTTCGAACGCCGACATCGTGATCTTGTCGAACACGGCCTCGCTGGGTCGCGGCGCCATCTCCGGGATGAGCTGGGTCTGGGGCGCGCCCGGCGGAAAGGCTGGCTTGAGCTTCGCCACGTCGCCGACTCGCTGCCAGGCCATCGCGGTCCGAAGCTGCATGACGCCGGATAGCTCGAGCGGCATGGACGTGTGTCGGGTAAAGACAACGCGATACCCACCTGCCCTGGCGGCATCGAGCACCTCGCGGACTCGTGCGGTGGTCTCGGGCCCATCCGGCAGCTGTCGCAGGATGCCGACCTGCATGTCATACACGAGTAGCGCCAGCCGCGTGGGCGTGCACAACTCGGTGAGCGTCTGTGGGATGTCGAGACCGAATGCGTGCTGCATTGTCGTTGCTCCATCAGCCGGGCGAAGCCTTCTGGAATCTTCGCCGGCTGTCGCATCGTGGGACAAGGGCACTCGGCCGCCCTGAGCGTGCGCTCCACCATTCGATCTTATCGGCGGATCCGATAGGCGTCATCGGCATTTTGGCATTTCGCGCGCACATCGCTAATTGAATGTCCACCGTGCAGCGGAATGCACGGGTTGCCTCGAGTCTGCGTCACCCGCAGGAGTGAGCGGACTTCGCGCGGCCAATCCGAATGTAGTAGTCGTCGATGGACTCCAGCCACGTGCCCTCGCAAGCTCCGGCACCGGCCCCTCGCGGTGAGCGCGCCGGCATGGGCGACCGCCTCCCACGTCTCGAAGACGAGCGCTTCCTGCGCGGGGGCAGTCGCTACGTATCGGACCTGATTGCGACCTCCAAGGCTCTGCGCGTCAGGGTGCTGCGTTCGCCACACCCGCACGCTCGGGTTGTTACCGTCGACGCGTCCAGCGCGCGTACGCTGCCCGGCGTCGTGGACGTCCTCACGCCCGACGACGTGGTGAGCATTGGCGACCTGCCCTGCGAGTGGGCAGCTCCCGGCATGGCTGTGGTGCCGCTGCACCCGGTCCTGGCGAGAGATCGCGCTCGGTATGCCGGGCAGCCGATCGCGGCGGTGGCCGCCGAAACGACGCACGCGGCGGAGGATGCGTTAGGCGCGATCGCGGTTGCATACGACGCGCTGCCTGCCGTCGCCGATCAGGAGGCAGCCATCAAGGAGGGCGCGCCCTTCCTGCACGATGCGGTGCCTGACAACGTCGCTTTCCGATTTCGGCGGACCGGCGGAAATGTGGGGCGAGCATTCGCCGAGGCCGGCATCGTCATCCGGCGACGCCTCACCAACAGCCGGGTCAGCCCGGCGCCGCTCGAGGGCCGAGTCGTGCTCTCGGATTTCGACACCCGCTCGGGGCGGCTGACGCACTACACGTCGAGCCAACTGCCGCACACGCATGCCCGATTGCTTGCCGGATGCATTGGGCTTCCGCTCCACAAGTTGCGGCTCGTCGCTCCAGACATCGGGGGCGGATTCGGCGCCAAGCTCGGGTTCTACGCCGAGGACGTGATCTGTGCGATCCTCTCGATGCGTACCGGCCGACCCTGCGCGTGGTCAGAAGGTCGGAGCGAGAGCTTTCTCGCGACCACGCACGGGCGCGACCAGATCCAATACGTCGAGCTCGCCGCCCGGCGTGACGGCCGGGTCTTGGGACTCCGCGGCCGCGTCCTCGCCGACATCGGCGCATACGCGTTAGGCATGGGGCCGGGCGTTCCGTCCATCAACACCGGGATTTCCGTCACCGGCCCGTATGACATTCCGCATGCCGACATCGAGATCATCGGAGTCTACACCAACCGCACCCCGACCGGCCCATACCGCGGTGCCGGCCATCCCGAAGCGACCTTCCTCATCGAGCGGCTGATGGACGAGCTCGCGCGGGAGCTCGGGCGCGATCCTGCTGAGCTGCGGAGGGTGAATTTCGTGTCCTCCGCCGCCATGCCCCATCGGCTGCCGACCGGGTTCACGCTCGATTCCGGCGACTATGCCGCCAACCTGGACGCCGTGCTGGCGTTGGCGGGCTACGCCGAGCTGCGAAAGCGTCAGGCCCGGCTGCGTGCCGAAGGCCGCTATCTCGGGATCGGCCTCGCCACATTCTCGGCTAGCTCCGCAGCCTCGCCTTCGATCGCGATGGGTGCGATCGGGTTCGCGATGACCGGCCACGAGGTCGCACGCGTCGTGGTGCACGCCGATGGACGCGCGACGGTGTTTTGCGGCGCTCAGAGCACCGGACAGGGTCACGCCACCAGTCTCGCCCAGATTGCGGCCAGCGTGCTTGGCATCCCGCCTAACGATATCGAGGTCGTGGAGGGTGACACGCAAGCGGTACCGCTCGGGACCGGGACCTTCAACTCGCGATCCATGGCGGTCGGCGGCTCGGCGGTGTACGAAGCGGCCCGCAGGATCATGCAGAAGGCAAGACGGATCGCGGCGTACAAGCTGGAGCGACGCACGCGCGATCTCAGCTACGAGGACGGTGTGTTCCGCCCAAGAGTGCATGCGGGTGCGACGGCAACGATCGCGCATGCGATCAAGGGCGTTGTCCAGAAAGTCGTACCGCTCGTCTTCAAGCGGCGCAGCGGCTTCGAGCTTCCTACCATGCAGCGCAGCGCCGACGCCGTGACCTTCGCCGAGGTCGCCCGGGAGGCGCACCTCGGCCACGATCTGCCACTCGGCATGACGCCAGGTCTCGACGAGACCTACTTCTTCGACCCGAAGGACGTCGTCTTCGACTACGGTGCGCATGTCGCCGTGGTGGAGGTCGACGCCGAGACTGGACACGTTGCGTTACTCCGTCATGTCGTCGTGGACGACTGCGGTCGCGTCATCAACCCGTTGCTCGTCGAAGGACAGGTGCACGGCGGCGCGGCACAGGGTATTGGCCAGGCGCTGATGGAGGCGGTGGTCCATGGCGGCAACGGCGAGCCGCTCATCGGCGGATTCAACGAGTACGCGATGCCGCGCGCCTCCGACCTGCCGCTGTTCGAAACGGGCCGCACGGAGGTCCGGACTCCGATCAACCCGCTTGGCGCCAGGGGCGTCGGTGAGGGCGCCACCATCGGCGCCACACCGGCAGTGATCAACGCCGTTCTCGATGCGCTCGCACCGCTCGCCGTCACCGATATCGCGATGCCGCTGACTCCGATGCGGGTGTGGCGGGCAATCAGTGCGGCGCGAGGTGTGTCCGCCGCCGACGTCGGCGAACGAGACCTGGATCGTAGGTGGTCGACGGTTAGTCGCTCGGTCGACTGAGCTCGAAGGAGAAGACACCGATGCCCGAAGTTTCCATGAGCGTGAACGGGCGCGCGGTCCGTGGTGTGGTCGAGGGGCGAACCATGCTCGTCGACTTCCTCAGAGAGGGATTGCTTCTCACGGGCACTCACGTCGGCTGCGACACGACGCAGTGCGGCGCCTGCATTGTGCACGTCAACGGCCTGCCCATGAAGTCATGCACAATGCTCGCGCTCCAGTGCGAGGGCGCGGATGTCACGACCATCGAGGGCCTGGCCGCGCACGGCGCTCCGCTCCATCCGATGCAAGCGGCGTTTCGTGAGCACCACGCGCTCCAGTGCGGCTACTGCACATCGGGAATGGTGATGATGGCGGTCGATATCGCGCGCCGCGTGGCCGAGCCGGACGAGGCGACCATCCGCGAAGAGCTCAAGGGCAACATCTGCCGCTGCACGGGCTATCACCACATCGTCGACGCGGTCGGCGCCGGGGCCAAGGCGATGGCCGTGTCGCAAACGTGAGCGTCGACCATGCGTGATTTCGTCTATCACCGGCCCACGTCGCTCGACGAAGCTCGCCAGCTTGCTGTCGATGAGGGGGCAATGCTGCTTGCCGGCGGTCAAACGCTTCTTCGCAACATGAAGCACGGTCGGCACTCGCCGGCCAGCCTGGTCGACATCACCGGCGTCGTTCCCAGGCAGATCGAGCGTCGGGACGACGCGGTCTCCATCGGAGCGGGCGCGACGCACGCCGAAGTCGCTAGCTCCGCCACCCTACGGCGGCACCTGCCAGTTTTGGCGGATCTGGTCGCACACATCGGTGATCCGGCCGTTCGCAATAGGGGGACGTTAGGCGGCACACTCGCTGCCAACGAGCCGGCCGGCGATTATCCCGCCGCGTGCCTCGCGCTCGGGGCCGCGATCCATACGACAGGGCGGACTGTCGCAGCGTCGGAGTTCTTCGTTGGTGATCGGCGCACCGTGCTCGAGGCGGGGGAAATTGTCATCGGCGCCACGTTTCCCATCACCGGGCGAGCCGCCTACGTGAAGTTCCTGAATCCGGCAGCGCGTTACGCCATGGTCGGGGTGTTCGCCGCACTGGCGAGCGATGGCAGTCCTCGTGTCGCGGTCACCGGCGCGCGCACGAACGGCGCGTTCCGATGGGGGGAGGCGGAGAGCGCCCTGGGCGCGGCGTTCACACCAGAGGGTCTGAACGGCGCTCGTCTGTCGCTCGAGGGGCTCATGGAAGATCTGTTCGCGGACACGGCGTACCGGGCGCACCTCGTCGGCGTGCTCGCCCGCCGGGCAGTCGCTCTCGCTGCGGGCCCGGCTCCGGGGGTCGTAGTGCTGTCGCACGGATCGAGAATCCGGCCGGAGGCTGCCGCCTAACGCGTCGCCGAGCGTGCTGGCGCCTAACGTTTTTGTGGATCGGACGCCATACACGGAGGAGGTCGCATGCTATTCCTGGTCGAGCTCGATCACGTGAATTCGGGGAATATGGTGACGCCTGAGTCAGGCCAGGCGTTCATCGAGAACATCATCCTGCCCACGCTCGCGCGAGCCGAGCAGCTCGTGGCGGAGAAGAGAATCCTGAGCGGCGGGCCTGTCGTGGGGCGCGTCGCACTGCGACTCATCGTCGATGCCGACTCAGCGGAACACGTGGACAGCCTGATCACGAGCTTGCCCGTGTGGCCGATGGCGGACACACGCGTGACGCCTTTGATGACGTTCAGTGAACGCCGCCACCACGCGCAGGACATTCTGGAGAGGCTCGCGGCCGCCCCGGCATAACGACCGCTAGTCGTGCCGCAACGCCGTTATCGGATCGACCCGAGACGCCTTGCGCGCGGGCAAATAGCACGCGGCCATGGCTGCAGCAACGAGCGTGACGGCGATCGCGAGGTACGTGACGGGATCTTCGGGGCGCGTCCTGAATAGCAGGTGTGTCATGAGGCGCGTCAGAAACGCCGCGAGCAGCACGCCCAGAGCAAGACCGACGAGCGGAACTCGCATCCCATCCACCATCGTCTTGCGCAACACGGCGGCGCTCGTGGCTCCCAGTGCCATCCGAAGGCCGATTTCGCGAGTCCGTTGTGCCACCGAGTAATGCACGATCCCATAAAGCCCGACGACCGACAGTATCAGCGCGAGCGCCGCGAATGCGGACAGGAGCCACGTCTCGAGTGAGCGCGCCGATTCGAAGTCTTCGAGCTGCTGGGCGGCCGCGGAGACATACCAGATGAGCGCGCCCGGGATGAGCTCCTTTATCGAGCTCTGAACGGCTCGGGCGACGCCGTTCGGATCGACACCCTTTCGTGTACGAACGAGCAGATCTGCCCTGCCTTGGGGGACGGGGACGTAGGCGGTGAAGTACTCCGGGATGGTGCTTCGCTCACGACCCTGACGATGCATGTCACCAACGACTCCAACGATCTCGAACGAGTTGCGGCTCTGTGACCCGATTGTGAAGACACGTCCGAGCGGAGTCTCGTTAGGAAAGAACTGGCGCGCGAACGTTTCGTTCACGACAACGGGCTCCTGGGTGGCGCCGGTCGGAGTGCGTGCACGCACGGCCAGGGTGGCGTCACCGGATTCGAGATACCGACCGCGAAGCAGGGGAACTCTCATCACCCGGAAGAAACCGGAAGTAACGCGTCCATCGTTCAGCTGACTCACTCTCAGCGAGTCGCGTCCGGGGATGGCGATGGAACGGTTTCGAACGGTTCCCCCGATGAACATGTCGTCGATGAAGCCGACGGCTTCCACTCCACCAAGCCCCGCAATCGCATTCACTGCGGTTTCCATCTGTTGCGCACGCGTGAGCGCGCCTGCCGCCTGGGCCGCGTCCGCTGACGAATCCGGGCCCGGGCCCCGTGATGGCGCAGCGGGAAATTCCAGGCGCACGGTAACGACCTGCCTCGGATCGAAGCCGGGGTCGATCGCACGCAGCTTATCGAAGCTTCGGAGCAAGAGACCTGCACCCGCCAGGAGAACGACCGCAAGTGCGCACTGCGCAATGACGAGAAGGCTGCGGAACCGCACCGTACGTCGGCTGCCAGATAGATCGCCGCGTTCCTTCAGGACGTCGGCACTCCTGGTCGAATCACTCAGAACCGGTGCCAGGCCCACGACGACTCCCGACACAACGGAGGCGGTCAAGGCGAACACCAGGACGCGCGCGTCGAGCGTGATCTCGTCGATCCGAGGCAATGCCCCGGCAGCGAACGCCCCTACCAGCTTGCCTAACGCCAACGCGACGACGAGCCCCAGCGCCCCACCAAGCCCGGCGAGGATCAGGCTCTCCACGATGAGCTGCGCCGCCAGACGCGCGCGTGTCGCACCGAGCGCGCGACGAACGGCAAGCTCGCGACGGCGCGTCGCTCCGCGAGCGAGCAGGAGACTCGCAACGTTGGCGCACGAAATCCCGAGCACGAGCGTCACGGATGCCAACAGCAGCCATAGTGTGGCCTGCACTCGCTCGCCGGTGAGGCTCTCGCGGAGCGACGCGACGGCGACCCCGAAACCGGGGAAATCGGATGGCACGTTTGGATACGACAGGGCGAGTCGCTTTCCAATGTCGCCGAGATCGCGCTCGACGTCGCGAAGCGAAGCCGAACGTGCGAGACGTGCGACGGCCATCCACCGGCGAGCCTCGGGTCCAAACGGCTCTGCAGTCTGTCGATCCGAGCCGGATGCGCCGAGCGCAGGAACCCAGAAGTCGACCTGGTTGTCAGGGAAATAGAACTCGCTCGGCATCACACCGATCACGCGGTACTCGGCGGTCGCAGGCGCGTTTCCCGCCGATGCATCGCGGCTATCCCCGCTCGATGCCTCCACGTGAAAGGCTCTGCCGACAACAGCGGAGTCTGCGCCGAATCGGCGACGCCAGAAGGCGTGACTTATCACGGCGACTCGCGCGCGCGATCGTTCGTCCGCGCTGGAGAATGCTCGCCCCATGACTGGAGAGGCGCCCAGAACAGCGAACAGGTTCGCGGAAGCGGCCGCCGCACGCAGACGTTCCCGATCGCCTTGCTCGTTCAGCGTCTCGCGATACGTCGTGTAGTGTGCGACATCCTGCAGGGTGTGATTCTGCTGTCGCCATGCGTCGACGACCGGAAGCGGAGAACGCTCGTCGTGAATCCCCCGACGGATGTCGTCGGTCGCGATCACCACGAGACGGCCGGCGTCGCGGAACGGCAAGGGCCGGAACAACACGGCGTTCGCCACGCTGAACATTGCCGTGTTCACGCCGATGCCGAGTGCCAGAGTCAGGGTCGCTATCGCTGTAAACCCCGGAACCCGTCGAAGGCCACGCAGAGCGTAACGCACGTCGTGAGTCATGAGTGCTCCTTTTGACACATCTCGAGCGTGGGATAGTTCCTGCCTCACCGATACGCGGCGGCCTGGATCCCGTACGACTCCGCGTATTGACGTCCACGCGCCATCAGCTCGTCATGGGTTCCGACCTCCGCGACCCGCGCCCCCTGGAGCACGACGATGAGGCTCGCCATGCGGACGGTCGAGAAGCGATGAGAGACGAGGATCGTTAGGCGCCCGTCCGCCGTCCTCGCCGCGCCGGCGTACCGTTCGAACAATGCGTGCTCCGTCTCCGCATCGAGCGCGGCTGTCGGCTCGTCCAACACCAGGACGAGCGGGCGGTCGCGCATGAACCCCCGCGCGAGTGCCACTCGCTGCCACTGACCGAAGCTCACCTCGACGCCGCCCGGCCACGTCGGTCCGAGCTGCGTGTCGAGGCCCGCGCCGAGCTGCGAGATCACGTCCGTCGCGCCGGCTCTCCCGACCGCCGTCGTCACTGCGGCTTCGTCATCCAGACGAGGCACGTCACCGACCCCGACACTGTGCCGCGCACGGAGCTCGAACCGGAAGAAATCCTGAAACGCGCCAGCCATCTTCGTGCGCCACGATTCCGCGGCAATGCGATCGAGCGGCACCTGGTCGATCAGGATCCGACCGGACGTCGGCTCATACATCTTCGCGATGAGCTTCACGAGCGTACTCTTGCCCGCGCCGTTCTCGCCCACCACCGCGACAACCGCGCCGGCCGGCAGATCGAGCGTCACATCCTCGAGGGCGAGCTTCTCGGTGCCGGGATATGCGAACGACACGCGCTCGAATCGAATGCCTCGCTCGAGCCGCTCGGGTGCCGGGAGCTCCTCCGCCGGCGCGAGGGACGCGGCGTAGTCCTCGAGCCATGCCAGCCGTCGAGCGCCATACACCCAGAAGCCGCGGAGAAATGCGAGCTCGCCGACCGTTGCACCAACGTAGGCCGAGAGCCGCGCGCCCGCCGCGAGCACGAGCAACACGGCTCCG
>Ga0209382_10013130_pt1 | contig 10188 bp, 8 predicted proteins | sample SoiMetdeltSBSDD5_FD_187599 | JGI IMG/M metagenome (GOLD analysis project Ga0209382, IMG submission 187599) | Bulk soil microbial communities from a Populus tree surrounding site in Tennessee, USA - Soil MetaG P. deltoides SBSDD5 (SPAdes) (version 2) | ecosystem: Environmental > Terrestrial >...
CCAACACGTATCGGGACATGAAATGACCTCCGGTCAGAACGTCGTGCCCACGGCGAACTTGAACGTGTGCGCGGGCTGGAAAGAGTCACGGCTGAGGTTGAATGCGTAGATCAGTCGGAAAGGGACGTTGAGCACGGGCATCACGAAGCGCAGCTCGGCGCCGGTCGAATTCCGCAGCTGCCGCAGGTCGAGGTTCTTGCCTTCCGCGAAGGCCTGGCCGGCGTCGTAGAAGAGGAGCAGGCGCAGGGGACCGGCCACGTCGAAGTAGTACTCCGCGTTGAAGAGGACGAACTTGTTGCCGCCGATGGCCTGGCCCTTGGTGTCGAACGGGCCCACCGTGCGGATGTTGACCCCGCGGATCTGGGTCTCGCCCCCCAGGAAGAACCGCTGGTAGTAGGGCAGGACGGTGGTGCTTCCGTAGGGCGTGATCCAGCTCGCCTCCGCGCGGAGACCGAGGGCCGTCTTGCGCAGGTGCGGGACGTAGAGGACCGCCTCCGCGTCCGGCTTGAAGTAGTTGACGGCGCCGCCGAGGGGCCCGCCCGCGAAGAGGGTGTTCAGGGAGAGGCGCATCCCCTTCCGCGGCGTGTACGGGTTGTCGACGGTGTTGTAGGCGAGCGAAGGTCCGATGCGGCTCTCGGGATGGCGGCCATCGTCCAGGAAGGGGGCGAAGACCGGCTCCCCCGTCACCGTGCCCACGCTGGCCGCGCCGCTCAGGAGATTCGCGATGCCCGAGGTGGCCACGATTTCGTACGTGTAGTTGAAGAAGGAGCGGAGGAACCCGCGGCGCCCCACCGGAAAGCCCGTGGTGAAGCTCGCCCCCGTGCGGACCTCGCTGTACCCGACCTTGTTCTGCAGGGTCAGGTAGTCGAGCTTGCGCGAGTAGAGGTCGAAGCCGGCCGTGATGGGCCGATCGAAGAGGTAGGGCTCGGTGAGCGCGAGCTGGTAGTTCTTCGTCCGCGCCCCCGTCTGCGCGGAGAGCTGGACGGTCTCGCCGAGCCCAAGGAAGTTCGCGGTCGAGAAGCTCGCGTTGAGGAACGTGCCCTCGAGGCCGCTCACCCCGCCCCCGAACGTGAACTGGTTGCGGTTCTGCTCCTCCACCTTGAAGGTGACGTCGATGCGGTCCTCGCCGTAGCTGCTCGCCCCCAGCTCCGGCACTCCCTCCATGGGCTTGAAATAGCCGAGCTGGTTGATGCGGCGGATGGAGAGCTTGAGGGCCTCCGTGTTGAAGACGTCGCCCTCGTTGAGGTAGACCTCGCGCCGGATCACCTTGTCCCGGGTGGTCGTGTTTCCGGTGAAGGTGATCTTTCCGACGTAGTACTTCTTGTCCTCGTCCATGGCGAGGGTGACGTCCACGACCTTGCGCTTGGCGTCGGGCTTCCGCTCCGGGCGTCCCGTCCACTGGAAGTAGCCCTGCGAGCCGTAGGCGTCGCGCAGCCTGTCGAAGCCCTTCTTGATCTTGGATTCCTTGTAGACCTCCCCCGTCTGCAGCTTGAAGATGGGCCGCACCAGCTCGGGCTTGAAGACGGTCATGCCCTCGAACTTCACCTCGCCGATGCGGTACTGGTCGCCTTCGCTGACCGGGATCTCCAGGCGGATGCCCTTGGTGGGCTTCTTCCCCGTCTTGCTGTCCAGGTAGATCACCTTCGGCTCGCCGACGGTGGCGCTGACGTACCCGTGGTCGAGATAGAAGTCCTCCAGGCGCTTCTGGTCGCCCTCCGGCCCCGACCACTTCTCAGAGGTGTACGTCTTCTTGCCCAGCAGCCAGCCCAGGCTCCAGAAGCCGCGCGGCCGGATGTTCTTCATGTGCCGTCCGAGCGTTCCGTCGGAGAAGACCTCGTTGCCCACGAAGTCGATCTCCTTGACCCTGGCCTTGGGCCCGTCGTCGATCACGAAGGAGACCTGGAGCCCGGAGCCGCCCACGGGCTTGGCATCGTGCTTCACCGTCGCGAAGGGACGTCCCTTCTCCGCGAGCATCTCCTTGAGGATGTGCTCGACGTGGCGCGCCTTGCCGAGGTCGTAGAAGGTGTCGATCTTGAGGGCGGCGTCCTTCTTCTTGAGCTCGTCCTCGATGGTGGTCTTGGTCAGGGCCTTGCTGCCTCGAAAGTCCACGATCTGGATGCGCTTCCTCTCGCTGACCACGAAGGTGATGACCTTGCCCCCTCGGGACGAGTCCTGGACGTCGATGGAGAGGTCGTCCACGAAGCCCGTGTCCCAGAGGCGGCGGAAGTCCTCGCGCAGCCTCAGCTGGTCGTAGCGGTCCCCGGGCTTGGTCGAGATGTAGAAGCGCAGCGTCTCCGCGGAGAGGAACTGGTTGCGCGAGATCTCCACGCGCTCCACGACGGGGGCCGGCGCCTCGTCTTCGGGCTCCTGTCCCGCGCCCGTTCCGGCGGCGCCCAGGAGGAGCGCGCCGGCGAGGAGGACGCACGCGACCACGCCGCGCGCGACCGGCCACGGCCCGCTTTCGATCTCACCGCCTTCCGCCATGGCCTCCCGCTCGCGCGCTTCGCACGTCGTGCGGGAGGAATGATCGTTCGGGGCGCGGGCACGGATGATTAAGCCCGTGCAAAGAGAACGTTAATCTTCTGTGAAGCGCGTGTGAATGACGGCGCGCGTCATCTACCCGACGAACTTGTAGCCCAGACCGTGCACGGTGAGGATGTACTGCGGACGCCGCGGGCTGGGCTCGATCTTGCGCCGCAACCAGGCGATGTGGACGTCGACCGTCCGCGTGGTCGGCATCGCGTCGTAGCCCCAGACCTCGTTGAGCAGCTCGTCGCGCGAGAGGGTCGCGCCGCGTTGCCGGATGAGGTAGCACAGGAGCTGGAACTCCTTGGCCGAGACGGTGACCGGCGCGCCCGCCCGCGTGACCTCGGCCTTGCGGAAATCCACGTCGATCTCCCCGAAGCGATAGCCCTCGGTGGCCTCGCGCGGCGTGGGCGGCTCGCGGCGCAGGCGGGCCTCGACCCGGGCCAGCAGCTCCGACATCGCGAAGGGCTTGACCAGGTAATCGTCGGCGCCGAGCTTGAGCCCGAGCACGCGGTCCTCGACCTGGCCGCGCGCGGTGAGCATCAACACCGGCGTGTCGATCCCGCCCTTGCGCAGGTCGCGGCACACGTCGAAGCCGCTGCGGTCCGGCAGCATCACGTCGAGCACCACGAGGTCGAAGGGCTCGGTCGAGGCCCGGCGAAAACCGGTCTCGCCGTCGGCGGCCTGCTCGACGAGATGGCCCTCGCTGGCCAGGCGCCCGCTGAGCGTGAGCCGGAGACCCGGCTCGTCCTCAACGAGCAGGATCCGCTTGCGCACGGTGCTCCTCCACGGGGGCGACCCCCTCGGTTTGCGCGGTGGCCGCGGGCAGGACGAGCGTGAACGCGCTCCCTGCCCCCGGCGTGCTCTCGACCTCGACCCTCCCCCCGTGGGCGTCGAGGATGCGCTTCACGAGGCTGAGGCCGAGGCCGCTGCCGGACACGCCGGCGGCCAGGGCCTGCCGTCCGCGATAGAAGGCCTCGAAGATCCGTCTTTCCTCGCCGCTCGGGATCCCCGGGCCGCGATCACGCACGGTGAGGCGCACGAGCTCGGCCCGGCCGACGCGAGTGGCCTGCGCGGAGATCCCGAGCCAGCGCCCGGCGGCGGCGTGGCGGGCGGAGTTCTGGATGAGGTTCTGCAGGGCGCGGCGCAGCGCGGCACGGTCGCCGACCACGGCGGGCACGTCCGCGGGCACGTCGAGCTCGACCTCGACGCGGGACTCCGCCAGGGTGCCCGCGCAGGCCTTGAGCGCCTCGTCCACGAGGCCGGCCACCACGATCCGCTCGCGCACTCCCTGCCGCTCACGCGAGTCGATGCCCGCGAACTCGAGGACCTGCTCGATCATCTCGGCCAGGCGCCGGCCCTCGTCGCGGATGGTCGCGCCGTAGACCCGCACCTCGGCCGGATCGCGCACGAGACCGTCGGCCAGGTTCTCTCCGGCGGAGCAGACGACGGCCACCGGCGTACGCAGCTCGTGGGAGACGCCGGCCACGAACTCGACGTGCTGGGCGGCCAGCCGCCGGGCGCGCTGGCTGGAGAGGGCGACCATGGCCGCGCTGGCGCCCAGCAGCAGCAGCGTGCCGAAGCTGATGATGAGGTTGCGGCGGCGCGTGTGGGCCACGACCTGCTCGAGCGAGCCGGCGCGGTGGGTGACCCCGACCTCCCAGAAGCCGCGGTCCCCGGAGGCCGCCCGGAAGCTGGCGCGCCGTGGATCCCGGGTCTGGCGGCGCGCGAAGAACGCGGGCAGGGAGGCGTCGCCGGTCCGGAAGAGCGAACGGTCGAGCTGGTCGAAGCGCACGTCGAGGAGGCCCGCGGTCGCGTCGGGGGCGGGATGAAGGCCGTCGGCGGGATCGGAGCGGTAGACGACCGTCCGCGGATCGCGCCGCGTCGTCACCACGACGCAATAGTCGAACTCGCCGCCGATCGCGAAATAGCGGCCGGCGAGGGCCGGGAGGAACTCGTTCTCGATGTAGCCGCGGTCGAGCTCCACGATGGTGAAGCCCGCGGCGGGCGAGCGGGCGAAGCCGGCGCGCTCGCCGAAGGGCCCCCGCTCGACGAACACTCCCCGCTCCCCGAAGGCGCCGCGCTCCACCGCGGCGCCGCGCTCCGCGGGCGCGTGCTCCGCGCCGGGGCCCGAGACGGGTGGCGGGGGCGGGAAGATCGGAGAGACGATGGCGGGCACCTCGTCGTCGACGACGCCGAACGGGCCGCGCGGGCCGGAACCGCGCTCGGAGCGCCCCGGACCGGCCTCCGTCCCCTCGAAGCGCGCGCGCAGCGCCGCCATCGCCGGCGGCCACTCCGCGGCCACGAACGTGCGCTGGGCCTTGTCGAATCGGCGCAGCGCCCACGTGCCCTTCTTCGGCGCCATCACGTACACCGCGGCCACGAGGCCTGGATGCTCGCTCCGCGCCGACCAGCGCTCGAAGCGCGCGGCATAGCGCTCGCCGCCGTCTGGCGCGAGCATGTCCTCGTCGATCTGCAGCAGGGCGAACGCGCGCGTGACCTCGCGGTCGAAGTCCTGCGCGAGCTGCTCGGCGCGGGCACGGGCGCCGGACTGAAGGCGCGCGCGCTCCGCCTCACCCACCTGACCGACCCAGCGGTACTGCAGGGTCGCCAGCAGCACGAGGGCGACGAGAAGGCCGGCGACGGCGGCGTACAGGGGGAGGCGCGGCGCGCGTCCGTGCTCGAACATCGGCGATAGGCACAGTAGCACGCCGAAAAGCGAAAGCCCTTACGAATCACGGGGGTTTTACCTTCTTAACAAAGACTTTGCCGCGGCCTTACACGCGCTGTGCGCGCGGTCGCGGCGTCTCCGCCTGCGGACGCTCGCTGTAGCGGACGGGGGACGCGCGCGATGGCGGTCCGTGCCGCAAACCAGCGGTGCCGCGCGCCGGTGACGACCGGTACGGGCCTTGCAGGCCACACGGCGGCATCGATTCGACCCTCGCCGCCCACCGCGGCCGAGGTTCCACAACCCATCATCGAGGAAGGAGCCCCGCCTTCATGACTCACCAGACGCGTCGCGAGTTCTGCGCCCAGGCCTGCCAGATGGCTTCCGCCGCGGCCGTGGCCGGCTCGATGGGAGCGTTGCTTCAGGGCTGTGGCGGAGGGGGTGGAGGCAGCATCACCGGCGGCTCGCTGCCCCCCGACGTCCCGGCGCTGGCGACGCTGAGCGCGACCGCGGCGAGCGGAGGCGTGACCCTCGGCATCGACGCGGGCTCGCCCCTGGCCGCGGTCGGCACCGCCGCCCTCGTTCAGAGCCCGAGCGGCCTGATCCTCGTCGCCCATACGGGCGCGGACACCTTCACCGCCGTCACCGCCACCTGCACGCACGAGAGCTGCACGATCACGGGGTTCACGGGGCAGGCCTTCGTGTGCCCGTGCCACGGATCGCGGTTCAGCACGAGCGGTGCCGTGCAGAACGGCCCGGCCACGCGTGCGCTGCGCTCGTTCCCGACCCGCTTCGCGAGCAACGTCCTCACCATCACGGTTTGAAGGCCGCCCCCATGACGAGCACTCCGGCCATGCGGCCCTGGATCGTGCTGGCCCTGGCCACGACCTTGGTCGGCCTTCGCATCCCCGGAGGGGCGGCAGACGCGAGCGCCTACCGCGTCCTGCGCGGCGAGGTCCGTGTCGTCTGTCCGCTGACCGTGGGCGGCTCGTTCGACACGAGGACGACGTCGATCTCCGGAACGATGGGTCTGGGCGCCGCGCCCGCGGGCACGCTGAGCGGGGAGATGCGCGTGGACCTGGCCAGCCTCGACACCGGCATCGGGCTGCGGAACACCCACCTCCGGGACAACTACCTCGAGGTGGGCAGAGGCGCGGAGTACGCGACTGCGGTACTCTCCGGCGTGCATTTGGACAAGATGGACTCAACCGCGTTCCGCGGTCGGACGCCCTTCACGGGCACGCTGCTGCTGCACGGCACCCGACGGCCGGTGGCCGGGCAGGCGGACATCCATCCCGAGGGAAGCGAGCTCCGGATCGACGCGAGCTTCCCCCTCCGCCTCGACGACCATGGGATCGCGGCGCCCCGGTACCTCGGCGTCGGGGTGAAGAACGAGGTACAGGTCAAGGTCTCGCTGGTGGCGACCCCCGCGCCCGTGCCCGCCGCGGACGGGAGCCGATGAACGCGCGCATCGCCGCCCTGGCCGGGACGGTGCTCCTCCTGGCCGCCGCGCCGGCGGGCGCGGAGCCGATCTTCCTTGCCCGCCAATACGCGCGCTGCACCACGTGCCACTTCTCGCCCACCGGGGGCGGCCTCCTCACCCCCTACGGCCGCTCCCTCACCCGCGAAGAGCTCTCGACGATGGGACGCGGGCACTCCACGGCCGCCGCCGCGGGGCCGGAGGGCGAGCAGGCCTTCCTGTTCGGGGTCCTCGGCAACCGCCTCGGCAACCTCAGCCTCGGCGTCGACCTCCGGCCGGGACGTCTCGAGGTCTCCTTCCCGGGCGGCCAGGAGAACCGCAACCTCCTCATGAACGCCGAGATCACCGCCGCCTTCCGGTCGAGGGGATGGACGGTCTACGGTGAGCTGGGCCGCCAGCCGCTGCGAGCCGAAGGCACGCGCGTGGACTCCTTCGAGCACTGGGTCGGCTACCAGTCGGAGAAGGGCCTCGGATTCCGGGCCGGGCGGTTCCTCCCCGCCTACGGGATCAAGTTCTCCGACCACACCGCCTATAACCGCCGGCCGCTCGGCCTCGACACCTTCGACCAGATCTACGGAGTGGAGCTGAGCCACACCACCGATCGCCACCTCGTGCAGCTGGCGGCGGGTCCCGGACGCGCGGATTCGATCATCGACGACGACGGGACGCGCGGCTTCGTGGCCAGCGCGCGCGTGCAGTTGGACCTCAACACGCGCACGGTGCTCGTGGCGTCGGGCCTGTTCCACGACGGGGCGCGCCGCGCTCCCCGCAACGGCTCCGCCGGGATCGCGGTGGGCTTCTCACCCATACGGCGCCTCACGATCTGGACGGAAGGCGACGCCCAGTTCCAGCAGGGGCTCTCCGGTGCTCCGTCGTACGTGGTCGTGAACGAGACCGGGTTCGAGGTGTATCGCGGCGTCTGGTTGAAGGTCTCGCCCCAGCTGCGGACGTCGTTCGGTGACACCTCGGGGGGCACCTTCCGGTGGGTCTTCGAGCTCAACCTCCTGCCGCGCACGCACTGGAACGTCGACCTCTCCCACTACCGGGACAAGGGCCGGACCAACGACATCGTCACGAAGACGACGCTCCTGCAGCTCCACCTGTACCTGTGATCCCTCAAGGCGCCTCGGCCGCGTCGTAGACGCGGCGCACGTCCACCGCCCCGCCCCAGCGCGGCTCGAAGTGCGTCGTCACGAACAGCCGCCGTCCATCGGGGGCGAGGGCGAAGGTCTCCCGCAGCTGCGGGCCGTGGGCGGGGATCGTCTCCGTCACCAGCTCGTCCCCGTGCCAGCGCGTCTTGACCTGTCCTTCCCCGTTGTCCGATTTCATCGTGCGCCCGTCCGGATGGAGGCGGCGGATCTGCCCGCTGTCGTCGCCGACGAGGAAGGCGCCCTCCTCCTGCTTGATCGTGAGCGTCTCCGGCGGCTCGTCGAGCTGCCGCATGGTCTCGCGCATGCCGTCCGCGCCGCCGCCCGGACCGGAATTGCCGCCCATGCCGCCGCCCCCGCCCCGTCGGCCCCCGCCGTAACCGCCGCGCCCGCCCATGCCGCCGCCGAAGCCCCCGCCTCCCCCGCGCCCGCCTCCGCCGCCGCGTTCGCCGCGGGCCTGCCGCATCTTGTCGCGGAAACTCTCGCTCTCGGAGGCATTCAGCTTCCAGGTGTTCGAGAACGCCTTGCGATCCATCTTCGCGGCCGCAGCCGCGGGCGCCGTCTGCGCGGTCGCGCGCAACGCGCCGCCCAGGACGAGTGCACCGCAGGCCACGGCCACGCCGCTCACGACGACGATCCCTCTCATCTCGAACCTCCTCGCCGTCTTCGGCGCCGCGATGTTCTCAGTTCGGGGTCCGCCAAGGGTCAAGAGGGGGAAAAGAGTTTGTCAAGGATGTAAAAGTCACGATTCTTTACGAGCGTTTAACGCTCGCCGAGACCGGATTGGGTGCATCATCGGAGCCGCATGGGACGCGGCCTGGTGGCGCTCGGCCTCGGAGACCCCCGCGGTGACCCCGCGCCGGACGAGGACGCGAGCACTGCCGCGCCGATCACCGGGCCGGTCGCGCCCCCCCGCGCGCGACGGGGCGGGATGGCCGTCTCCGCGACCCTGCATGCGCTGATCCTCATGATGGCGGTGCAGGTCGCGATCGTGCACGCACCCGAGGCGCCGCGACCGGCGCGCGCGCACACGCCGCGCGCCGATGCGGTGTTCCTTCCCCCGCCGGCGGAGGTGCGGCGGATGCTCGGGCTGCGGCCGCTGCCCGTGCCCACGCCCGCGGCCCCGAAGGAGAAGGACCGCATGAGCATCGGCGCGCCCGCGCCCATGCGCTCTCCCGACGTGCTCTACCTGAACCGCGACGACGACCTCACGAAGTCCGCCAAGGGCCTGCCCACCGGCTCCGAGGTGCCGCGGCCGCCGATGCCCGAGCCGGCGCCGGCAGCGGTGCCCCCGCGGCCGGCGGGGGCGACACTCGCGGGACCCATCCAGGCTTCGTTGCGTCGGTTCGAAGCGAGCGGCATCGGCGATCCCGGTCCGCTGGGAGTCGTCTCCGGCACGGGCGGTCAGATGGGACCGCTCTTCTTCGACCCGCAGGGCGCCGACTTCACGGAATGGATCCAGCGGTTCAAGAACGAGGTCTACCGCAACTGGATCCTGCCGCCGTCCGCCGCGCTCGGAGGGAGCGGAGAGGTCGACTTCGAGTTCGTCGTCGACCGCAACGGGACCATGTCCGGCGTCCGCCTGCTCGAGTCCTCGGGCACTCCCTCCTACGATCGCGCCGCGCGCAACGCCCTCCTGGCCAGCCTGCTCCTGCCGCTGCCCAAGGACTTCGCGCCGGCGGCGGTCGCGATGAGGGTCGGCTTCGGCTACAACATGCGCGCGCCCCAGAGCGGACGCGGCGGCCGCTAGACCGAAGCCCTCAGCGCCGGCGGCGACGGCGGCGCAGCCCGCCCTCGCGCTCTCTCTCCCGGTCGCGCGGCGGCGGGGGCGGGATCGGCTCTTCGGTGTCCTCGATCTTCGGGGGCTGGAAGTGCCCGCGCAGGAGCGTGGCCAGGATGCGCTCGCGGTGCTCGTGCTCGACGATGCGCCGGGCCACCGGCCCGAACTCCGCGAAGTCCTCGAGGGGCAGGGTCAGGCCCTCCGCAGCCAGGCGGGTGACGATCCGCTCGACCTTGCGCTCCTGGACCTCTTCGTCCGAGGGCACCGTCAGCTCCGTCACCTCGACGTGGTACCGCTTGACCAGCCGGTTGAAGTTCATGAGGTCGTGGGCGGAGACGAGGCTGATGGCGCGTCCGCTCTTGCCCACCCGGCCCGTGCGGCCGGCCCGATGGATGTACTGCTCCGGCGAATCCGGGGTCGAGAAGATGAAGACGTGCGAGAGGTCCTCGATGTCGATGCCGCGCGAGGCCACGTCCGTGGTCACGAGGTGGCGGATCTCGCCGGAGCGGAAGCTGCCCATGACCTTCTCGCGCTTCTTCTGGGGCAGGTCGGAGGACAGCATGGCCGCGGGCAGGCCCTTGCCGAG
>Ga0209382_10013134_pt1 | contig 10187 bp, 8 predicted proteins | sample SoiMetdeltSBSDD5_FD_187599 | JGI IMG/M metagenome (GOLD analysis project Ga0209382, IMG submission 187599) | Bulk soil microbial communities from a Populus tree surrounding site in Tennessee, USA - Soil MetaG P. deltoides SBSDD5 (SPAdes) (version 2) | ecosystem: Environmental > Terrestrial >...
GTAAGATTCCTCGCACGTCATCATTATGCCGGAAGCGATTCAGCTTTCACGCTTCAGGTTTCAGCTTTACACTTCACACTTCAGACTTCAGACTTTCAAATTTCAACCGAAGTGATGTCAACCCGTTTCGCTATTTCGCTGCTGATGGTTGCGTCGCTCGCGCTCCCGCAAACCATTCGCGACGGTGATTGGCCGATGTTCGGCCACGATGCGGGGGCGCGGCGCTATTCGCCGCTGACGCAAATCACACCCAAGAACGTCGCGACGCTGCGCGAGGCATGGACGTTCGACACGGCGAGCCGCGATCTTCAGGCAACACCGCTCGTGGTCGACGGCGTGATGTACGTCACCGGCGGGCAGTCCGTATTCGCACTCGAGCCAGAGACCGGCAAGCAGATCTGGAGATTCGACGCCGAGCGCCCCGTGAGCAAACGCGGCGTGTCGTATTGGCGAGGGGACGGTCGCGTGGCGCCACGCGTGTATCTCGGCGTTCGCGACGGCCGGATGGCGGCGCTCGACGCCAAGGCCGGCACCGTCGTCGCCAGCTTTGGTGAATCCGGGTACGTTGACCTGAAGAAAGGGATCCGCGGCGACGTGGATGGGCCATTCATGCTCGATACGCCGCCGGCCGTGTATCGCAACATGCTCATCACCGGCGGCAGCAACGGCGAAGGTTCGCCAAGCACCGGACTCTACGGCGACATTCGCGGCTGGGATGCGCGGACCGGCGCGCTGCTGTGGACGTTTCACACCGTTCCTCGCGCAGGCGAGCCGGGTGTCGAGACGTGGGAAGGGGAGAGCTGGAAGAACCGATCGGGCACGAATGCCTGGACCTACATGACCGTCGATGAGGAGCGCGGACTCGTGTTCGCTGCAACGGGATCGCCAACGTCGGACTTCTACGGTGGCGATCGCAAGGGCCAGAATCTCTACGGCAACTCACTCATCGCGCTGGACGCACACAGCGGGAAGCCACGCTGGTTCCAGCAGCTCGTGCACCACGATATCTGGGATTGGGATCTGCCCGCCGCGCCAACCCTCATCGACGTCGTCAGAGACGGCAAGAAGATCCCGGCTGTCGCGCAAATCACAAAGATGAGCCTGCTGTTCATCTTCGATCGCGTGACCGGCACGCCGCTCTTCGGCATGGAAGAACGGCCGGTGCCACAAAGCGATGTGCCCGGCGAAGCGACCTCGCCGACGCAGCCGTTTCCGGTCAAGCCGGCGCCACTTGCACGCACCACGTTCGACCCATCGCGGGATTTCTACACGCTGACGCCTGAGCATGCGGACTACTGCCGTCAGTTGTGGGACGCGAACAAGATGTATACGAAGGGCATTTACACGCCGCCAGGTCTCGACGGAACCATGGTGACGTTCCCAAGCACGCTGGGCGGTGGCAATTGGAGCGGCCTCTCGTACGACCCGATTCGCGGACTGGTCATCACCAACATCATGAATCTCGGGCAGGTCGCGCGCATGGAACCGCGCGCCGATCGCTCGAACGGCGCCGCGCCGTTTGAGCGCACTTCGCCGTGGAAGCGGCCGATCGGCCGTTTCTGGAACCTCGAAACGAGGATCCCCTGTTCGGCACCGCCATTTGGCGAGTTGGTCGCGGTTGACGTGAACAAAGCGGACGTCGCGTGGCGTGTGCCGCTCGGCATGTTCGAAGAGCTCAAGCGCCGTGGGTTCGACAAGACGGGTTCGCCGAGCATGGGTGGCACGATCGCCACGGCCAGCGGCATCATCTTTATTGGTGGAACGATCGACCGGCGATTCAGAGCGTTCGACACGGCCACAGGAGCGCTGCTGTGGGAGACGACGCTCGAGGCGAGCGCGCACTCGACGCCGCTGACGTTCATGGGTCGCGATAAGCGTCAGTACGTCGTGGTTGCCGCGGGCGGCGGGGGGATTCTCAGGTCCGAGCCGGGCGGCAAGATTGTGGCGTTCGCGCTGCCGGCGATCACGCAAACTCCGGCCCGAGAATAGCGAATTCCCCGAATCGTTCCTGTCGCGAGCGGTAGGGTTGACCGGTTGACCGTGCCGCGCGACACATTCTGTACAGCGGCCGCTGTGCTTCGAAACCACGGGTCGCGAGCCAGCCTGTGAACGCCGCCTCTCCATCGAAGGCATCAATCACGACCTGTCGGCCACTCGCATTCGCGAGCGCGCCCTCCACAAGCGCGCGCGCAACCGCTGCATCGTCAGACACCACAGGCCCGATTTGATCGAACAGCGTTCCTTGCCGTCCAAGGCAGTAGTGGGCGGTCCCTGCGACGTCGATTACGGTCCACCCATACTGCGGCGCGCCCTCGAGAGACCACCGCAGTATCGGCTCGCGATTGCCACCGAAGATTCGTCGATCGCGCGCGGCAATCAGTGGTACATCCGCGTCGCGAATCTGCCTCGCTGAGAATGATGTTGTTGGTCGCGCGCCTTGCATCGCTGGCGCGACATGCCGCGTGAGCTGCGCTTCGTCCTTGAAGTCGTACTGTTGATAGAGGTGACGACCCATGGGCGTTGCGTCCAAGCGGATCGGACGGTCATCCGGGATCGCGTCGAGCGCTCGTTCGAGCAGCCGCCGGCCGATTCCCTGGCCGCGCACCGCCGGGTCGACGAGCATCATTGCAATCCAGCCGAATCCCTCGTAGTCGATACCGATCGCGGTGCCAATGACGCGGCCGTCAACCGTGGCACAAAAGCTGCCGGCCGGCGCGATCCGAAGCAGCATGCGCCAATCGTCGATGCGCTGGTTCCAGCCGGCGGACGCGCTCAACCCGAGCGCGTCGTGGAGATCTGACGTGCGAAGTGGTTGGATAACATCAGTCAGCGTTAGGTCCCATACGAATAATCGTACGGTTTCCGCATCTCGCGCGCGAGGTGCTTGTTCCCTTCGGAAGCGTGCTCGCCGACGAATTTCTCCGTGGACGGATTCCAGGTGAGCTTGCGTCCGCTGCGAAGCGCAATCACGATCAGGTGTCCGACGACCGCGGACTGGTGGCCCGATTCGACAGGGCTGATCGGATCCTTGCGCGTGCGCACAGCCTCGAAGAAGTTCGACATGTGATCGTCGCTCACCTCGAGCTTCACCGCTGGGTTCTCCAGCGGTGTATCGAGCAGTGCCGGATCGCTCGCTTCAATCGTCCCGCGATTCACCCAGATCCAGCCGTTAGTGCCTTCGAGCTTCACGCCGTTCCGCTGTCCCTCGGGTTTGAGCACCACCCCGTACGGGCTGTCGTCCGGTGTGGTCCTGACGATCTGCTTGACGCCATTGCCCCACAGGAGCGTCGCCTCGAAATCTGGCGGAGTCGTGAAGCCCCCGGGGATCGGCTCGACGAGCGCGCGCGCTTCGATCTGCGTCGGTCCGTCAAGGCCGATGGCCCAACGCGCAACATCGTTATGATGCGCGCCCCAATCAGTGACCGGGCCGCCAGAATAGTCGAACCACCAACGGAACGTGCCGTGGGTGCGCTCCTTGAGATAGTCGACTTTCGGCGCCTGGCCGAGCCAGAGGTCCCAGTGAAAACCGGGTGGCGGCGTCTGCGGCGAGAAGGGGCCTTCACGAAGTCCGGATGGCACGAACACGGTGACGGTCGTCAACTTCCCGATGCGATTGTTTCGGACCAGTTCGCACGCGAGCCGGAATAACTTGTGGCTGCGCTGCTGTGTTCCGGTTTGCAGGATGCGGCGCCGCTCGCGAACGGCTTTCACCATTCGCTTGCCCTCGTCGATCGTGAGCGTCAGAGGTTTCTCGGCGTACAGATCTTTCCCCGCCGCGAGCGCGGCAAGATTGATGAGGGTGTGCCAGTGGTCAGGCGTGACCTGCACGACTATCTGAACGTCCTTCCGCTCGAGCACCTTGCGGAAGTCGGTGTATTGCTGGGGCGCCTTCTCGCCGACCGTGAATGCCTTTACAGCGGCCGCCGTCCGGCTCTCGTCCGCGTCGCAGACCGCGACGATGTCGCCGAACCGCGCGGCGTTCTTCGCGTCGTTCATTCCCATGCCACCGCACCCGATGAGCGCGACGCCGGGACGATCGTTGGGGGAAGTGACCGCCGGAACCTGTTGAGCGGCGCTTAGTTCGCGTTCAACGAACCATAACGGCAGACCGCTCGCGGCAGCGACGGTTGCGCAATGGCTCAGGAAAGTTCGACGTGAGATGTAGATGCGCTTGGACACGGCCACATTGAACGACAAGCCGGCCGAAAGCGCAAGGCCGGCACCGCCGACGCGCCCGGCCGCATGCTACGATGCCGCACCTGAGCCGAAGGTTGCTCCATGCATAAACATCGCTTCTTCCTAATCGTATCGACGATCGTGACGGCATCAGCGGTGATCGCCGGCCAGACGCTCGAACTGTCGCGATATCAGCTTATCGATCTCTCGCACGGCTACGGTCCGTCGACCTTGTACTGGCCGACATCGAAAACAAAGTTCAGACTCGATCGCGAGGCTGCGGGGAAGACCGAAGGCGGTTACTACTACGCGTCGAACAGCTTCAGCACACCGGAGCATGGCGGCACGCATCTGGATGCGCCGCGCCATTTCTCAGAGTCCGGTCGTACCACCGAGCAGATCCCGCTCGAACAACTCGTCGCGCCGGCGGTGGTTATCGACGTCACGGCCCAGGCGAGCCGCGATCGCGATTATCGGCTGACGCGCGACGACGTGCTGCAGTTCGAGAAAGGGAACGGTCCGATCGCGAAGGGCACGATCGTTCTCCTGCGGACCGGGTGGAGCAAACACTGGCCAAACGCGAAGGCGTATCTGGGGGACGATACGCCGGGCGATGCGTCCAAGCTGTCGTTTCCGTCGTACGGGGCCGACGCTGCCAGGTTGCTCGTTGAAGATCGCGGTGTCGCGGCGCTCGGTATCGACACCGCATCGATTGATTACGGCCGCTCGAGCGATTTTCAAGTGCATCGCATCGCCGCAGCACGCAACGTGCCGGGGTTCGAGAACTTGACCAACCTGGATCGGTTGCCGGTGCGAGGAGCAATCGTGGCCGCGTTGCCGATCAAGATCGAAGGTGGATCCGGAGGCCCGCTACGCGCAGTTGCGTTCGTGCCCCGGTAAGGCACTGTCGCAGTCTTGAGCTTTGGGCTTCGAGACGACGATCAAGAACCAGCGCTGGCTGCCGGGCTCGGATGAGACGGGCTGAAAGCCCGCGTCCTTCAGCTCCCGCTCGAGTGTCGGGGCCGTGATGCCGTGCATGCCGTCCTTGCCCCGGTCGGCCGGACGCGCTGCTTCTTTCCCTGGCGGCGGACCGAAGTCGACGATCGCGAGCCGGCCGCCCTCCTTGAGTGATGCGGCAATCGAACTGTTCATCGCGGCAGGATCTGCGAAGTGGTGGTAGACGTTGCGCATGAACAGCGCGTCGCACGCGCCTTCCGGAAAGTTGGTCTTCACCGGGTCGCCCTCGACGACCGTGACCTGCGTGAGCCCGCTGCGGTCGATTTTCTCGCGGAGCGCGTTCACTCGTTCGCTGCCTAGCTCGCTGGTGTAGACGCGGCCCTGCGCGCCCACGGCTCGTCCCGCCGCGATGCTCAACTCTCCATCGCCGGCCCCTATCTCGCAGACGGTGAGGCCCTCTCGAAGCTCGAGGGCAGCCAGAATCTTCTGTGAGTCAACTGATCCCGACTGCCGCGCCGATGCGGCGCCCGGGACGAACAACGTGACGAGCAGCAGTGCCGGCAGTTGGAGTGAAGTCATAGTGAGTGCTTAGACGGTACGGAGAGCCTGAAAGTCTGACGATTTACCGATACACCCTCACATAATCGATTTCGTACCGCGTTGGAAACGCGCTGTCGTCGATGCCCTGTTGACCGCCCCAGTTGCCGCCTATCGCGAGGTTGAGAATCAGGTACTGCGGCTTGTCGAACGGCCACACGGCATCGCCACCCTGTTCCTTCGCGAACGTGAAGTAGCGCTGCCCATCGACAAAGCTCTCGATCCCTGTGGGCGTCCACGAGATCGCGTAGACATGGAACTCCTCATCCGGACGAGAGACGACGATGTTCGCGCCTTTGTTGGTGCGATTGACGTGGTTGTAGGCCGTCGTGTGAATGTTGGAGTGGATGCGGCCAGGATCGAAGCCGACGTGCTCCATGATGTCGATCTCGCCGCACGCGGGCCAACCGACGCCGCGAATGTTCGTGCCGAGCGTCCAGATGGCCGGCCACGTGCCGCGCCCCTTCGGCAGCTTGGCGCGCACCTCGATGCGTCCGTAGGTCCAGTTCGCCTTGCTGGTCAAGCTGGCCGACGTGTACGCCGCGTTTTCGTAAGCCTCCCGGCGTGCCTCGATGATCAGGTTGCCGTTTTCCACGCGGGCGTTCTCGAGCCGCGCTCTGGTGTAGTACTGCCGCTCGTTGTTGCGAATCAGGCCGACTTCGTAGTCCCACCGGCTCGAGTCCGGCAGGCCCTGCCCGTCGAATTCGTCCTGCCACACGAGCGTGGTCTGGCCTGAAGGCGCCGTCGGCGTTTGCGCCGAATTGGCGCCCCCGCACGCGGCAAAGTAGGCGAGCGACAGACCGAGAGCCGTCGTCATTCGGCGCATGCGCAAAGTGTAGCGCCAACTGTACGAACTTTTTCGTAGCGCCCGCGTATTGCTTGCTTGTAACATATGTGTCTATGACTGATATGGACCGCTCGATGCTGGATCGCGAGCTGAAGAAGGGATCGGCGGAGCTGATGATTCTGTCGATTCTCGAAGGCCGCTCCCGCCACGGCTACGAGATCAGCAAGTTGATCGAAACGCGCTCGGGCGGCCGGCTCAAGTTTCACGTCGCCTCGCTCTATCCACTGCTGTACCGCCTCGAGGAACGCGGCTGGTTGCAGGGGCGATGGATCGAGAAGGCTGGTCAGCGCCGCCGCCGCTTTTACCGCCTCACCGCCGAGGGCCGCCGCGTGCTCGCCCGCCAGCGGGAAACCTGGCAAGCGTTTGTTCACGCCATGAATCTCATTACGGGGGTGGACCATGCCTGATTGGACCCACGACCTGCGCGCCCGTCTCGCCTTACTCAAGCTCAACCCCGCGCGCGAAGCGGAGATCGTCGAGGAGCTGTCGCAGCATCTCGACGAGCGCTACGACGAGCTGCGTGCCGCTGGCACCAGCGAGGCCGATGCTCGCCGGCTCGCCCTCGAAGAGCTGCTCGAGACCGACACATTGGCGAGGCACATGCGAACGCTTCGTCAGGCGCACGCCGCGGAACCGGTGCCGGTTGCCGCTCCAGCAGGCATGACCGCTCGCGATTTGTGGCTGGACCTTCGCTACGCGTGGCGCATGCTGCGACGCCAACCAGGTTTCGCAACCGCCGCGATTCTCACGCTCGCGCTCGGCATCGGCGCGAACGCGGCGATTTTCAGCCTCGTCAACGCGACACTGTTGAGGCGGCTTCCCGTCGCGAATCGCGAACGCCTCGTGCACGTGCACAACGGCAACATCGGCAGCGTCTTTTCCTACCCGCTGTACGAGCGTCTGCGAGACCAGAACCATGTCTTCGACGGTTTTGCGGCATGGGGTGGCATTGCCGCCAGCCTCAACGCCGACGACACGACCGAGCTCATCTCCGGTGCGATCGTCACGGGCAACCTTTTCGACGTCTTGGGCATTTCCGCCGCGCAGGGCCGACTGCTCTCGCCGCGGGACGACGTGACGCCCGGGAAGCATCCGGTGGCGGTGATTGGTTACGACTTCTGGCAGGCCAGGTTCGCCGGACGGCCCGACATCGTCGGTCGAGAGATCCGCTTGAACGGGCAAGTGTTTACGATTGTCGGCGTGGCGCCGCGAGGATTTTCCGGGCCACAACTGGGCACCGTGCGCAATCTCTACGTGCCGATGATGATGCAGGCGCTCATGCGTCCGCCTCGCGCTGGCTACTCCGGCGAACAGAATCCCGATCTGCTCAAGAATCCGAACAACGGCTGGCTGTTCGGCCTGGGACGTCTCAAGGAGGGCACGAGCCTGGAGCAAGCGCGAGCCGAGCTTGAAACGCTCGTGACGAACTACGTTCGATCGGAGAATCCGTCCGCCCGTCCGGCTCGCATTCCGATAGTGCCAATCGATCTCGGCGATCCCAACCAGCGCCAGCAGCTTCAGTCCGTCGCGCTGCTTCTCGGCGGCGTCGTTGGCGTCGTTCTGCTCATCGCTTGCGCGAACATCGCGAACCTGTTGCTCTCGAGAGCAGCATCACGTCGCCGCGAGCTTGCGGTGCGCCTTGCGATTGGCGCCAGCCGCGCGCGGCTCGTGCGGCAGCTGCTCACCGAGAGTGTGCTCCTGTCGTCGATTGGCGGGTTGGCCGGCCTTGGGTTGGCATGGCTGGCAATCGAGTACCTCAAAACCGTACCGCCGCCGCCAGGTGCGCTACCGATAGCCATTGATTTCGCGATCGACAATCGGGTGCTGGCGTTTTCGCTCGGCTTGTCGTTCTTGACCGGCATCTTCTTCGGCGTTGTTCCAGCGCTGAAGGCGTCTCGGCCTGGACTCGTTCCGGCGCTCAAGGACGGAACCGACGAGAGCGGCGATCGCGGACGCCGTCTCAGCTTGAAGAACGCCGTCGTTGTCGCGGAAGTAGCGCTGGCGCTGCCACTGTTGATCGCCGCCGGGCTGTTTGTTCGGAGCCTCCTGTCGGCGCAAGCGATCGATCCGGGATTCGACGCGGCGAAGCTCGTCTCGGCGCCGCTCAACATCAACCTGCTTCGCTACACGCGCGTTCAGGGCCGCGACTTCTACCGTAACGTCGTCGAGCGAGTAGAGCAGCTCCCGGGCGTCGAGTCGGCAAGTACCGCGCGCGTTGCCGTGCTGACCGGCGGCGGACGCGTGCTCAGCCTGCTCGTCGAAGGACGCGAGGGATCCGACAACCGCTTCACGAGCGAGGGCGGTGGGTTTTCAGCGTCAGACCGCGTATCGATCAACGCCAACGTGATCGGTCCAGGTTTCTTCAAGACTCTCGGTATTCCGCTGCTTGCTGGGCGCGACTTCAACAGCCAGGACATCGACGATCGGCCGCTCGTGGCGATCGTGAATGAAACAACCGTGAGGATTCACTTCCCGGGCGAGAACCCGATCGGCAAGCGCGTTAGTTTTGGCGGGCGTCAGGGTCCGTGGCGGGAAATTGTCGGCGTGGTCCGTGACAACAAGAACGGATCGCTTGGCGAGACGCCAATGCCGTTCGTGTTCCTGCCAGTCGCTCAGAACCACGAGACCGGCATGACGTTGTACGTTCGGGCGACCGTACCACCGGCGACGCTCGTGTCCGCGATCCGTCGAGAGATCCAAAACATGGATCCGAATCTGCCCGTTCCGAATATTCAGACGATGCAGGAAACGATTGGGACGTCGTTGTACGCGGCACGCATGGGTGCGTGGCTGCTGGGCGGCTTCGCGCTTCTCGCGCTGACGCTCGCTGCGATCGGCGTCTACGGCGTCCTGGCGTTTTCCATCTCGCGGCGAACGCGAGAGATGGGCATCCGGCAGGCGCTCGGCGCTGAACGCCGTGATCTTTTCCTGCTCGTGCTGCGCGACGGCATGCTGGTTGTCAGCATCGGCGTTCTGCTCGGCTTGATTGGCGGCGTCTCCGGCGCCAAGTCACTCGCCAGTTTTCTCTACGGCGTACCTGCGCTTGACGTGACGACGTTCGCCGTCACGACGGCGGTCCTGGCCGTCGTCGCGCTGGTGGCATGCACGATCCCCGCGCGTCGGGCAATGCGTGTGTCACCGGTGGAGGCGATGCGGTGTGAATGAGCCGGACGACCGGACGACCGGAAGTCCGGACGTCGGGAAGTTCGTTGAAGCACGAACGCCAGGCGACGTCAGGCGGGCTTCCGGACGTCCGGACCTCCGGTCTTCCGACGTCCCACCCAATAGACCGTAGCGCGAAACACGCGTAAGCTGATAGCCGTTCAACGCCATGCGATCGACGGCTGCCTGCAGCGGACTACTCGTCGCCTTTATCCTCTCCGCCCAGCTCTTCACGCTGCCGCAGAAACCGCCGCCAGCAGGCAACGGGCCTCGGCTGACGGTTCCGCCCGGTTTTGAAGTTGAGCTCGTCGCGGGCCCGCCGCTCGTCGACCGTCCCATCGTCGCCGATTTCGATGACGAGGGCCGGTTGTATGTGGCCGATTCGTCGGGCTCGAACGATCGCGTCGAGAAGCAGCTCACAGATCGCCCACACCGCATCGTCCGCCTC
>Ga0209382_10013135_pt1 | contig 10186 bp, 9 predicted proteins | sample SoiMetdeltSBSDD5_FD_187599 | JGI IMG/M metagenome (GOLD analysis project Ga0209382, IMG submission 187599) | Bulk soil microbial communities from a Populus tree surrounding site in Tennessee, USA - Soil MetaG P. deltoides SBSDD5 (SPAdes) (version 2) | ecosystem: Environmental > Terrestrial >...
CAATACCGAAGCCGGCACCGGGGCCCAGGAAGGTCGATTCAACACGCTGGCCAGCGCGCTACAAAATTCCTCCATCGTCACAGGATTGGGCGCCGTGGCATTGAAAGCGCCAGTGGCATCTTCTTTGTCCATCAAGAACTGGATCAACCCGACTTCGTCCTCCACATGAATCCACGGCATCCATTGCTTACCCGACCCGAGATAGCCACCCGCAAACAATTTGAATGGTTTGACCATCTTCGCTAACGCACCCTCGCCTTTCCCCAAGACAATGCCGGTTCTTAACAGAGCCACCCTGACACCATGACTTTGAGCTTGTTTGGCCTCGTCTTCCCATTCCCGGCACACGTCAGCTAGGAAGCCCGCCCCAACGGGACTACTTTCGGTTACGAGCTCATCGCCGCGCGGTCCGTAGTAACCCACTGCTGAACCACTGATTAAAAACTTGGGTCGATCTTTCGCTTTGGCTATCGCCCTGACCAGCGCGCGTGTCGTATTCACCCGGCTGAGTCGAATTCTTTCCTTTTGCTCCGTTGACCATCGCTTGTTTGCAATCGGCTCCCCCGCCAGATTGATGATTCCGTCCGCACCCTCAACAGATTTTTCCCATTCCCCCGGGACGCCTGGCTCCCAGACAATCCATTGGGTTCTAGCAAGACCCGTTTTGTTCGGCCGCCGCCGCGTCAGCAACTTAAGATCATGCGAGGGCCCAAGACGCTCAACGAGCTGCGATCCGATAAAGCCTGAAGCTCCGGTTACGACGAGATTCATGAATGCCTCCAAAAATGCCGCTTTAGTCGCTTGGTCAACTTTACTTGACTCTAATACCAAAAATGTAATAAATAGTAAACACCATGCGTGAGGAAATTTTTAACCCGAAACCGCGGCTCGGGATCAGCGCTTGTTTATTGGGTGAAAAAGTCCGCTATGACGGCGGAGACAAGAAGGATCACTTCCTCATCAGGACATTCGGCGATCACATTGATTGGGTACCGGTCTGTCCCGAGGTTGAGATTGGAATGGGAATTCCCCGCGAGGCCGTTCGCCTGGTTGGGGATCGTGTGGAGAATGATTGCTGAGCGGTCCGGCAAGGACTGGACTCCCGAGTTCAATGCTTATGCCGCCAAGCGAGCGGAAGCCCTTACAAAACTCGATCTGCCGGTTACATTTTCAAGAAAAAGAAAAACTCTCCTAGTTGCGGAATAGAACGGGTAAGGGTTTACAGTACTAAAGGTGTGCCGACCCAGCACGGCCGTGGGCTCTTCGCCGCAGCCGTCATGAGAACGCTGCCGTTGCTTCCGGTGGAAGAGGAAGGCCGGTTGAATAACCCGGCGCTACGGGAACATTTCGTCGAGCGCGTGTTTGCTTATCATCGCTGGCAACGACTGGCACGCGGGCGTAGATCGATCTCGTCTTTAGTCGATTTTCACACCCGCCACAAATTTCTTCTCCTTGCGCATAGCGAGCGGCATTACAGAAAGTTGGGGCGAATCGTTGCCGAGGTTAAGCACTTGCCCGTCGCCGACGCGTATCAAGAATACGGCCATCTTTTCATGCAAGGACTGGCCGTTTATGCCACGGTGAAAAAGCATTGTAATGTTTTGCGCCACATGACGGGCTACTTTTCCAAAGAGCTTTCCCCTGCCGAGCGGGAAGAGTTATTAGGACATCTCCTCGATTTTCGTCGCAACCTTGTGCCTCTTGTCGTCCCACTGACCTTGGTTCGGCATTACGTCAACAAGTACGACGTGGGCTATCTGCAAAAACAGGTTTACCTACAACCGGGCCCAAAGGAGCTCTTGCTGCTCAATCATGTCTAGAATTCAACGACTCTGAGCCAGCACAAATTCTAATGAGAACTTACCAACTACAAACCAGTCTTTGGCTACCGCAGCCTCGGGAGCAGATTTTTGGTTTCTTTTGCGACCCGAAGAATCTTGAGAGAATCACTCCTCCATGGCTTCGTTTTGAGATTCTCAGCCCAAGCGAATTCGCCGTCGATCGCGGAACACGGATCGACTATCGGCTACGCATTCGAGGCCTACCGATTCGTTGGCAGAACGAGATCATAATTTGGGAACCGCCCACACGCTTGGTCGACCAACAAACCCGAGGCCCCTACCGATTGTGGATTCATGAGCACACCTTTTCCGAGCAGGAAGGCGGAACCCTCGCGGGCGATAACGTGGTCTACGCAGTACCGGGAGGATAGCTGGTTCAAAAATTGTTCGTCGCGCCGGATCTCGATAGAATTTTTCACTATCGTCACGAAATCCTGGAAAACATCTTGCCATTGCCCCTGCTGTCTATAGCTGGTCGACGCGTCGGGTTGAGTAGTTGCCATCAACCTAACACAAAGTCGCACTCGTTTCGCCGCTGCTCGATCTTCCAGTGGTGCTACGGCTGATCACGAGTGCTCTCCGGCGTCGTCAGGTATGGCGAGGCCGAGTCTATATGCGACATGCCGGAGGAATTTTTGAGCCGCTGGACAGATCCAAGACCGTAAGCCAATAGTCCTTGGGCCTGCGACTTTTATCTATGATTTTGTTTGATCGAATAACCTGCCGAGCATACGGCTCGGCTTCTATTTGCGGAAGGTTATCCCAATATTGACCTAACACTATACGCCGAAAACGAGACCGGGAAACGTTTCTTCCGTTCAAACCCGGTTTTGCAGCCATCGCGGCCACTGCCACGAAGCGTCTCGATACTTGGGTGCCAATGGTGCCAACCGGATTTCACTACCCCAAGAACACGCGTTGGACAACGCGATTAAAATATTGGCGAGGCAGTATATTTGGAAGATTTTGCTTTTCGACAGCTGCTGGGTTAGTTACATGGAGCGGCGTGTCGCGGAACTCTCCGGATCGTGAACTGGCGGTCAATCATAACAGTCGTTCGTACATAGCTGGGACGGTAGCCTGATATGTCTCTGGCGCTCACCCTATTCGTCCTTCTCCTCATCACCGGCCAGAGAATCCAATAGTTTGAGTTGCAGTCTGCCCTCTTTGTCCCTCAGCAAAAGCTCAACTTTTTTTTCTACTTCACTCAATTTCTGATTACAGTACTTAACCAAGCCAACTCCCTTTTCAAACGCGGCCAGCGCGTCTTCGAGCGAAAGATCCCCTGATTCCAATTGCTCGACGACTCCTTCCAGCTCTTCCAAAGCCGACTCGAATCTCTTGTCCGATTCATCTTTCTTGGCCATTCTATCACTTCGCTCCATCGACGGTGGGGTCGGTTTCGAGTCGGCTCTGAGAATTACCCAGTTTGTTGACCAATTCAAACGGGTCAACACGCGCGCCGTTGATCCGGGCACCCCAATGAAGGTGCGGCCCTGTTACTCGCCCAGTCATCCCCGATAAACCGATCACATCCCCTTTGCGTACCGCGGCTCCCATTTCAACTTTGAACCCCGAGAGATGGAAATACATGGTGTAAAGTCCAGCCCCGTGGTCTAGCACCAAGCTATTCCCGCTAAAGAAAAAATCGCCGAGCAACACGACTCGACCGTGGTTGGCGGCAACCACTTCTGAGCCTAACGCTGCTCTTAAATCAACCCCGGTATGCGGCGCGCGTGGCGCGCCGTTGATGACGCGACGATAGCCAAAGGGGGAGCTAACTTCGCTGGATACAGGAAGAACAAAGGGCCCTCTCCACAGCCGATCTGGCGCGGACGTCATAAAGGCGCGGGTAAATTCGTTTTGGTCCTTCCGAATTCTTTCCAGTACCTCAGGGCTCAACTGGTCGAATTCTGCGCCAACCGAAAACGATTCCTTCTTAAACGACTTCGGTTTGATCATCAGCCCTATCTGGCTGTCGCGCTGTATCTCCGTCGTTGTCGTACCTTTGACAATAACCGTGACTAAACCAGGCTTGGCCTCAAGATCCGCTCCGACGAATGCCGTGTAATCACCGCCTCCATTCGAAAAGAAAGGGACCATCGCCTTTCCCATGCGCCCCTCGACGGAAGTCAAACCCATGCCAGGAATCCTCAACTCTACGATGTCACCTTGAAAAATTTCAGTGGGCTTGGTTCCCGAGGCTTTCACTGCTGGACGGCCGAAGGAGTAGCCATCGAACAAGGGCAGCAGGGCAATTGCAATCCCTAGGATGCGCGCGAGTTTCATCTCATTCCTTTCGTTCCACCCGGCAGATCCCTTTGCCCTTCGCAAACGTAACGCGAAGAAAATCGCCGATGTCCAAAGAAGCCGTGTCCTTGACGAGCTTTTCCTCCGGTATCTTATGAGTGATGCTGTAACCACGATCCAAAACCGCCAAGGGACTTAACGCGTCCAGCCGTCCGCCCTCCTGGACTAACCGGTCTTTGACCCGGCGCATGCGATCTCGAAAACGGCGCAGGAGGTCAACGGATAACTCATCCACACGCTGTTGCGTTTCACGCAACTTCCTATCGGGATCGGCTAGCCTCTTGACGAATCCGCGCCAGTTTTCCTTTGCCAACTCCAATCTCCGCCACATACATCTCACCAGTTGCTCTTCCAGATCCATCACCTGCTCCACCAATTCAGTTTTTCTCGGAACAGCCATCTCGGCGGCTGCGGTTGGCGTGGGCGCCCTCAAATCCGCGACAAAATCAGCAATGGTGAAATCTATTTCGTGGCCCACCGCGGAGATCACCGGCACCGGCGACGCGGCGATGCTTCGCGCCACGATCTCCTCGTTGAAGGCCCAAAGGTCTTCCAAGGAGCCGCCGCCACGGCCAACAATCATGACCTCCACCTCACCCGAGCGCCCGAGCTCGGTGATGCCCTTGGCAATTTCTTTGGCCGCTCCTTCACCCTGAACTTTCACCGGCCACACAACGACTCGGCGATCAGGATAGCGGTCGCCGATGATGCGCAGCATGTCCCTCAGAGCGGCACCTTTTTCCGAGGTTACAATGCCGATCGAGACAGGCAGGAACGGCAACGCTCGCTTGCGATCCTCTGCGAATAGTCCCTCGGCGAACAACTTTTTTTTCAACTGCTCGAAGGCCAAGTAGAGGGCTCCTTGCCCCCTTGGCTCCATACTTTCAACGTACAGCTGCAAATCTCCACGCACCGGGTAGAGACTGACTTTGCCGAAGCACAGGATCTCCATACCATTTTCCGGGGTGAAGGAAAGGCCAACGCCTTGGCGTCGAAACATCACGGCCGCGATCTGACTCTTGTCATCTTTGAGTGTGAAGTAATAATGGCCGGAAGGCGGGACACGAAAATTGGAGACCTCACCCACAACCCATAATCCGCTCAATTCCTGCTCGAGGGTCCCCTTGATGATTTGGTTGAGCTCACTGATGGTGATAAATCGTGGAGCTTGTCGGGCGAACAAAGGTAAGTCATCCGCCGCTTTTTTCATTAGACTCTAACTCCGTCTGCCGAAGGTCTGCCCACAAAAAATTAGCCCTCCGGACGGAGGGCTAATGGAGAAATTTCTTGAAAAGCTTAAATGTCGCAACCCGGTTTAGGCGGCCTTCTTTTGAACCAGTTGCTTAAAGACGTCCCAGCTCTTCAACAAGTCCAAAGCCCGCTTTAACTGCGCGTCATTGTCAATGCTGTCATCACCCGTCGGTCCGGAGGAGGGTATCTGTTTTTCTTTCTCCTTTTCTCCTGGCTCCTGTTGCGAATTGGGGGTCTGTTGTTGATTCTGCAGATGACCCGGCAGGTTCTCCTCTCGCAAGCTCGGCCGGCGCTTTTCATCGACCTTCGCTTCCTGCTGGGGCGCACTCTCAACAATGATATCAGGAACAATGCCCATGGCCTGAATCGAGCGCCCCTTGGGCGTAAAGTAACGCGCCGTGGTCAGGCGCAATGCGGAATTATCATCCAATGGCAAAATGGTCTGGACCGAACCCTTGCCGAAAGTTTTCGTTCCCAATACCACCGCGCGTTTATGATCCTGTAACGCACCCGCAACAATCTCAGAGGCGCTGGCACTTCCCCCGTTCACGAGAACCACCATGGGGAAATCCATCCACGAACCGTCTTTTTGCGCGAAGTATTTCTGCTTTTGCGACTCAATTCGACCCTCCGTGTAAACAATCATGCCGGAGTCGAGAAATAGATCTGCAACACGCACGGCCTGGGTCAATAGACCACCGGGGTTGTTTCTGAGGTCCAAGACCAATCCCTTGAGACCTGCTTTTTCAGCCGCCATTTTTTCAAGAGCCTTCTGAAGATCACGATCACTTCGCTCCTGAAACTGCGCGAGTCGAATATAACCGTATCCTTCCTCAAGATTGCGGCTGCGCACACTCTGGACGCGAATCGTATCGCGCATCAAAGTAAAATTGATCAGCTCCGGCACGCCCTCTCGTTTTACGGAGATGGTGATCTTCGTCCCCTTCGGCCCGCGCATTTTCTTTACCGCGTCCACGAGGGTCATGTCTTTGGTAAACTCATCCTCGATCTTGAAAATCTGATCTCCAGGCTTGACGCCGGCTTTAGCGGCAGGCGTATCTTCGATGGGCGAGACGACGGTGAGAATCCCGCCTTTGACCGTGATCTCAATCCCGAGGCCACCGAAGCGCCCCTGTGTATCCATTTGTAATTCTTTGTAGAGCTCAGGAGTGAGATAAGCGCTGTGTGGGTCAAGAGAACTCAGCATTCCATTGATGGCCCCGTTGACCAGGTTTTTGGTCTCCACGTCTTCCACATAGTTTTTCTTAACGATGGAAAGAATATTGGTAAAGGCTTCTAGGCTCTCATAGTCCTGTCGCGGCACCGCCGAAACACTCGGCACCCACTGAGCCGCCAAAAAGAATCCGAGGGCCATCCCCACGATCAATAGGATGACTGGGAACCCACGCTTTGCTACAATTCGCATAGTCTCTCTCCTCGCTGAAGTCGCAACATCCGGTTTCGTTATTCTATCCCAACACGTTGAGAATATCTATTATTTTCGAAACCATGGCAAGGGGTCGATGGACTTGCCATCCTTACGCATCTCGAAGTAAAGCCTGGCGCCGGCGAGGGAATCACTGTCGCCAACCCGCCCGAGGGTCTCCCCTCGCTTGACTTGGTCACCGGTTTTCTTAAGAATTTCAGATAGATGCGCGTAAACACTGAAGTAACGCTCTCCATGGTCAACGATCACCATTCTGCCATAACCCGAAAAGCGCTCCGCGAATATCACTTTGCCCTTCTCTACTGCTTTAATTTGCTCACCGATCGGGGCTTCAATATCAATTCCTTTGCGAAACACCTCGGCGGAAAATTCTGGATGTCTAATTTTGCCGAAACCACCGGTTATTTCTCCTCGAACTGGCCAATCGAGTTTTCCTTTCATCGCGTCAAGCCCGACGCCGGCGGGAAGTTCCGACGGTTTTCCAACGGTCCGTCGGGACATTTCATCCATCATCTTCTGGAGACGAAGAGCAGCTTGCTCTAGCTCTTTGAGGGCTCCAACGCGACTCTCTTTCTCTTGGCGAAGACTTGCAAGAAGCTGTTTCTTCTTTTCTACATCCTTGCGGACTGAATCCTGGACCTTGGCGAGGAGCCGTCTTTGCTCGTCCAGTTCCTCCCCCTTGTGTCCCAGTTCTCTTTTGACACTCTCTTGATAGGCAGTCTCGTCGTTCAATTTCTGGACCAGATCTCGATCGAAGAAAACTGTTGCTTCCAAATAACGCTTACGCTGCAGAAAAACTCCAGGCGAAACATCGCTGTTAAGAAAAACAAAGGGACCGCCGCCACGGTGCCAGCGATAAAGCGCAGCGGCCCGTTTCATCAGCAGCTCCCGTCTCTGATCCAGCGACAATCTAAGCCGCTGCGCCTCGATCTCTTTTTGCTGCATTTCATTGAGGATCGCAGCAAGCTTAGAATTTGCCGTATTCAGGTCCTTGTTTTTCTTCTCCAAATCCCTTTCGATCTTGCCCAAAGCCTGGAGAGCTGAGCTCTCTTTTTTTCGTACTTGGTTGATTCCCTGTCGTTCTCTTTCTATCTTCTTCTTGATCCCTTCGAGGTCTTTGTTAACGCTGGCGGCATCGAGCTTGAATGCGTAGGAAAAAAGAGCCGCGAGCAGGCAAACCGATAAACGTCGACTCATCCGCGCCATGTTCTCATGAACCTCCGCAAGGAGAACACACTGCCGGACGCTCCCAATAAGGATCCCATCGCAAGGATAAGAGCGATACTTCCCCAATCGATAAACTGCAGGTGGTCCAAACTTCCAAAAAGACCAATTAAAGTTGGTGTTTGATCACGAAGAAAACGCAGAAAAAACCACAATCCCAGGACTGATAAGCCCGCGCCGATAAATCCTTGGATCATACCTTCGACCACAAACGGAGCCTGAATGAGTTCTTCGGGTGCACCGATCCATTGCATGACCTCGATTTCATCCTTTTGCGCCAAGATGGCTAACCTCACGGTGCTCCGGACGATGAAAAAGACGGCGACGAAAAGAATTCCAGCGAGGACCCACATTGCCCATTGCAGCGCCAGGACCATAAGACTTAGCCTGTTTACCCATTCTTGCGGATACTCGACAGACGTAAGTCCCTTTTCTTTCCGCAGCCGATTGGCAAATGCTTCTACGATCGGACCGTCCCGATAAGCCGGCTTGATAAAGATCTCAAACGAAGCGGGCAAGACATCTTCCGGAAGACCTTCCAATACGTTAGACTGCGCCCCCAGAGCCACCTGAAAATCTTTCCAAGCCTGCTGTCGGGAAATGTGGCGAACACGCTCCACTTCAGAGAAATTCTGGATCTTATGCCGCAGTAGCGAAACCTCGGCGGCGTCCAAGTCTTTATCCAAGTATGCGTTGATCTGAATTTGATCGCCCCATTTTTTGAGCAGGTTTTGAAGGTTTTCCTGCGCTAGCAAAAACGCGCCAAATACAAACAGAACGATCGCCATCGTTCCAGCAACCAGCGCGTGCGTCCAGAGCCGCGCGCGAAGACTACTGCAGACGCGTCGGCCAACCAGACCTAGCTGTGAAATCTTCACCCGGTGCGCCCCTCTTTGCTGGCGAGTTTCGAATCGTCCACCAAGTAACCTTCATGGAGCGAAATAACCCGTGTCCGATATCTTTGGCTGAAATCTAGATCATGGCTGGCGACTATAATTGTCGTTCCCCGTTCCCGGCTCTCGAGAAATAAACGCATCGTCTCGTCCGCCAGCTCGGCATCTAGGTTTTCCGTAGGCTCGTCTGCCAGCACAATAATCGGGTCGTTCATCAACGCGCGAGCGATCGCGACACGCTGTTGTTCGCCTCCCGAAAGCGCCAGTGGTTTGACATTGTATTTTTTTTCGAGCCCCATCTCACGAAGCAAATGATACGCTTTGTTGTAGCTTGCTCCGCGCGGCGCGCCGACAACCAAACCTGCCAAGGCAACATTGTCGAGCGCCGTCATGTGTGGCAGGAACTTGAATTCTTGAAACAAGAGACCCATCTGCTGCCTCAGGCGAGCAATGCCTCGACTGTTGAGGCGGATCAGGTTCTTACCGTTGATGGATATCTCGCCTTCGGACGGCTCCTCTTCTCGGCACAACAGCTTCAGGAGCGTCGTCTTTCCGGCACCGCTCGGCCCGGTTACAAAAACACACTCCCCTTTCTCAATCTGGAGACTAATGCCTTTGAGAGCTGCAGCGTTCGGCGGGTATATTTTCGAGACATTAGAGAGTTGAATCATGAAAACTGCCAGTAAGGCAGCTAAACCCCCTCCAACTCTTAAAAATACTTGACATGGCTATGGGTCGCTGTTACATTTGCCAAAATATTGAATTTATTGGCCTATCTATAAGGGATGTTGCATCGACTTACAAGGGAGACTAGGCAACGAATAATGCCGGACCGAATCAAGAAATTTCACATCGTTTTGATCAAGCCCTCGAAATATGACGACGATGGCTATGTCATCCGATTCTGGAAGGGTGTTCTACCCAGCAATACTCTTAACGTACTCCATGGCCTGACCGAGGACGTAAGGCAGCGCCGGGTTTTTGGCGAGCTCCCAATCGAAGTCACGACATTCGACGAAACTGCAGAAAAAGTCCCGATCAAGACAATCATCAAATGGAGTCGCGAGCCCCACACCAAGCTTTTGGTGTGTTTAGTGGGAGTGCAAACAAATCAGTTTCCACGCGCTCTCGACATCGCAAGGCGCTTTCGCGCTGAAAGCATCGCCGTCATCATCGGTGGCTTTCATACCAGCGGGACGATCAACATGCTGGGCGAACAA
>Ga0209382_10013136_pt1 | contig 10186 bp, 5 predicted proteins | sample SoiMetdeltSBSDD5_FD_187599 | JGI IMG/M metagenome (GOLD analysis project Ga0209382, IMG submission 187599) | Bulk soil microbial communities from a Populus tree surrounding site in Tennessee, USA - Soil MetaG P. deltoides SBSDD5 (SPAdes) (version 2) | ecosystem: Environmental > Terrestrial >...
TCGCGGTGAGCGAGCCTGACGCGCGGGTGCGGATCGTGACCACGCTCCGTGCGGACTTCTACGATCGTCCGCTCGCGTATCGCGGGTCCGCCGAGCTCGTCCGATCGCGCACCGAGCCCGTCGTGCCGCTCTCGCCGGGGGAGCTCGAGCGTGCCGTCGCCGGGCCTGCCGAGAACGTCGGGGTGGCGGTCGAGCCCGCGCTCGTGGCGCAGGTCGTCGCCGACGTGGCCGAGCAGCCCGGGGCGTTGCCGCTGATGCAGTACGCGCTGACCGAGCTGTTCGAGCACCGGGCGGACGGGGTCCTGACTGCCGAGGCCTATCGGGAGATCGGCGGCGTCTCGGGCGCGCTCGCCCGGAGGGCCGAGCAGCTATTCGGGGCGACGAACACCGCCGGCAAGCAGGCCGTTGAGCAACTGTTCCTGCGCCTCGTCGCTCTCGGCGAGGGGACCGAGGACACACGACGGCGCGTGAGCCGGTCGGAGCTCGACCGGATGGGAGTGGACGGCCGAGCGCTGGACTCGGTGATCGACGCGTTCGCGCGCCACCGGCTGCTGTCGCTCGACCGCGATCTCGAGACGCGCGAGCCCACCGTCGAGGTCGCGCACGAGGCGCTGCTGCGCGAGTGGGAACGGCTCCGCGGCTGGATCGACGCCGCCCGCGACGACCTGCGTACGGATCGCCGGCTGTCCGCAGCTGCGGCGGAGTGGGAGGCGAGCGGGTGCGACCCGAGCTTCCTGCTCCGCGGCTCGCGGCTCGAACAGTTCGCGAAGTGGGCGGCCGCGACGAACCTCGCGATCGCGGCGAACCAGCGGGAGTACCTCGATGCGAGCCTGGAGCTCGCCGAGGCGGAGCGCGCGGCCGAGCGGGAACGCGCCGAGCGCGAGCGTGTCCTCGAGCGTCGGTCGGTGCGACGTCTGCGGACCGCGGTGGCCGTGTTCGCCCTCGCGGCGCTCGCTGCGACAGGCCTGACCGTGATCGCCACCGACCAGAGCCGGCGCGCTGGGCGCGAGGCCGCACGCGCCGAACGACAGGCGCTCGTATCGAGCGCACGTGAGCTCGCGGCAGCTTCCGTCGCGAGCCTGGAGACCGATCCGCAGCTCAGCATCCTGCTTGCGATCGAGGCGGTGCAGCGGATCCGTGGGGTCGACGCCACCGTCCTCCGCGAGGCCGAGGAGGCGCTCCACCAGGCGGTGACCGCATCGCGGATCGTGGCGTCCATGCCGGGGTCGAGCGACGATTGGGACGAGGAACTGGAACGGGGAGACAACGGCGACGCCGTCGACTGGGCTCGGGGTGGACTCGTCGTGGTGAACGGGGTGTTCGCGTCCGAGGGACCTCGCCCGGTCGGGATCGTCGATCTCAGGGACCCGGGGACCGGGGAGGTCGTCCGCTCGCTCCCGGCTCACGACGAGATGATCACCGGGGCGGCGTTCAGCCCCGACGGGTCGAGACTCGCGACGACCGCGATGGACGGCCTCCTCAAGGTCTGGGATCTGTCGAGCGGCGACGTGACGAGGACGGTCCGAGGTGGCGCCGATGCCTGGGGGCCATCGTTCAGCGCGGACGGGTCGCGCGTCGCCGCGGCGTTCGGACGCTTCGACCGGGAAGATCCCGCGGTCCGCGTTGTGGACCTGCCTACTCGGACGGTCCTGTCCTTCCCGGTCAGTAGCTATGTATCCGACGTCGCGCTCAGCCCGGACGGCCGACGGCTCGTCGTCGTCAGCGGCTACACCGGCGACCCGCTCACCCTGATCGACGTAGACACACGGGAGGTCCGTTCGATCGCGAACCCGATCGTCCATGGACTGCTGTCGGTCGCGTGGAGTCCGGACGGTCGCCACATCGCGGCGGGCAGCGGCGACCACACGGTCCCGCTGCTGGACCCGGACGGACGCCTCGAGTCCGTGCTCCGAGGCCACAGCGGCTCCGCCTTCTGGGTCGACTGGGCTCCCGATTCCAGGCGTCTGCTCACCGGGAGCGCGGACGGGACGGCGAAGATCTGGGCGATCACACCCGAGGGAACGGGAACCGAGCTGCTGACGCTCCCGGCGCTCGCCGGAAAGGTGACGGGCGTCGCCTTCTCGCCCGATGGAACGCAGGTGCTCACCCGCTCGGAGACAAGGGTCATGGACGTGTGGGATGTCGGGTCGGCGGGCGACGCCGAGGTCGCGAACGTCGCCGACACAGGGATCGTGAGCTTCACGTCGCGGCGCGTGGTGACGAACGGGCCCGACGCGTCCCTCTCGAGCCTCGACCTGGACACCGGGGAGCGGACCCACCGCCCCGTCGAGTGGTACGAGCCTCCGAGGGGGGTCTACTCGTACTTCGACTTCGCTCCGGATGGGGAATCCCTCCTTGTCAGCGCCTTCTTCGATGGTCTGACTATCAGGGACGTGGAGACGGGAGACGAGCTGTTCTCCTCAGGGGACGACGGGGGGAACGGGTCGGACTGGAGCCCGGACGGCGGGTTCGCGGCCCTGAACAACTATCGATCGGTCACGGTCGTGGACACTTCCGGACGCGAAGTCGCCCGGTTGCCGGCGGATGGATCCCCCTTTGCCATCGCCGGGGTGTTCTTCGGTACCGGCAGCCTCGTCGCCGTCCCGGGCTTCGACGAGGAGCAGGGCGTGACGATCTGGGACTGGACGCGCGACCAGATCGTCTCCGAGTTCCCTGCGCCGTACGCGGAGGATGAGGTCATGCGGTTCGATCCCGAGGGGAACCGGATCGCTCTCGGCACCCCCGACACCACGATCTGGGATGTGCGGACGGGACGCCTCTTGCTGACCTTGCCCTCAGGCCAAGGCGCGGCCGCGGACCTCGCGTTCAGCCCGGACGGCTCTCGACTCGCGGAGATGGATACCGATGGCACCGTTCGGCTGTGGGACACGACGTCGGGGGAGGAGGTGCTCGTCCTCCACCGGCACACCGCGGGGGACCAGGTCGTCTTCAGCCCCGACGGCTCGATGCTCGCGACGCAGGGCGGCGGCATGGTGCGGATCTGGGCACTCGACATCGACGACCTGCTCGAGATCGCCCGCGAAAGCGTGACCAGGTCGCTCACCGACGAGGAGTGCCGCCGGTACCTGCATACCGAGTCGTGCGCCGGCTAGGTCTTCCGCCCGTTCAGATCCCCGGCAGGCCTTCAGGTGGCGAGAGTCGAGCGTCAGCGACACGAGGCCGACGACCGCATCGATGGACTCGGCACCCGAATCGATGCATTGGGGGCACGTCTGGATAGGAGACTCGGTGGGATCGAGGCTCGCATCGACGCGCACCTCGAACGACACGCAGCGAGCTAGACGCACCCACTTCGCTTCAGGCCCGTAGACGTCACGCCTGATCTCCTGGGCCCGGATCTGGTGATGGCCGTGGCTGGCCACAGTGTTCGGGGGAGGCGGCCTGTGCGACGATGCCGCCGTGCGGCGGACCGTGCTCATCGTCGACGACCACGAGGCCTTCCGGACCTCGGCGCGGGCCCTCCTCGAGGCCGAGGGCTTCGATGTCGTCGGGGAGAGCGGCGACGGCGACGAGGCGTTGCAGGCGGTCGCCGACCTCCGGCCACAGGTGGTCCTGCTGGACGTGCAGCTCCCGGGGATGGATGGGTTCGCGGTCGCGGACCGGCTCGCCGCGGAGGTCGACCCGCCGGCCGTCGTGCTCATCTCGAGTCGCGACGCGCTCGCCTACGGCCCACGCCTGCGCGACACGCCGTCGCGCGGGTTCATCGCGAAGGGGGAGCTGTCGGGGAAGGCACTCGCCGCGCTGATCGACTGATCGGATCGAAGGGCCGATCAGCCCTGGCGCTCGCCGGAGCGGGCGTCGTTGTCGGCCTCGTCGCCGAGTCGGTCGCGTTCGAGTGGAGCGAACCGGACCGCTGGATCCCCGATCTCGTGACCGGCTGGGCCCTGATCGCCTGCGGCCTGTTCCTCTCGGGCCGAGTGGACCGGAACGCCACGGGTGCGTTGCTCACCGCGACCGGTTTCGCGTGGTTCCTCGGCAACTTCTCCTCGGCGGCCGGGATCGTCGGGTGGATCGGGACGCAGAGCGTATTCCTGCATCGAGGCCCGCTCTTCCATTCGATCGTCGCGTACCCGAACGGGCGGGCGTCGTCGAAGCTGGCGCTTGTGACGATCGCCGGCTCGTACGTCGTCGCGCTCCTGCCGGCGATCTGGGACAACGAGGCGGCAGCGATCGCGCTCTCCGCGCTGTTCGTCGGCGCGACCGCGTGGGGCTACGTCCGAGCGGTCGGGCCAGATCGGCGGGCCAAGCTCGTCGCGGTCGAGGCCGTCGCGGGCATGGGCGTGGTGATATCGGCGGGAGCGGTCGCGCGGCTCGTCGCGTCGAGCGGCGACGTCGGAACGGTCGTGCTCCTCGCGTACGAGGTGGTGCTGATCGCGGTCGGCGTCGGCCTCACGGCCGGCCTCGTGTCGGCGTCGGACCGGGCCGCCGTGACCGATCTCGTCGTCGAGCTGGGGGGGGCCCGATCCGGAACCCTGCGCGGGGAGCTGGCGCGAGCGCTCGGCGATCCCTCGCTCGAGGTGGCTTATTTCCAACCCGAGACCCGGGAGTACCTCGATGCCGAGGGTCACGTGGTGACGTTGCCGGCTCCCGGGTCCGATCGAGCGGTGACGGTCGTCGAGGGCGAACACGGGCCGGTCGCGGCCCTCGTCCACGACCCCGCCGTGCTCGGCGACCCGACGCTCCTTGACGCCGTAACCGCAGCCTCCCGTCTTGCGATCTCGAATGCCCGGCTCCGGGCCGAGGTGCAGGTGCGCGTGTCCGAGCTCGAGGCTTCGCGTCGCCGGCTGCTCGAAGCGAGAGACGAACAGCGTCGGACGCTCGAGCGCCGCCTTCACGACGGCGCCGAACGAACCCTCCGTGAGATCGACGACGTCCTTCGAGGTGGGATCGACTCATCGGACGGTGGGGGCACGGCGGAGCGGATCGCCGCGGCACAGGTCCAGCTCGACGAGACGGTCGAAGACCTGCGCCGCCTCGCCCGCGGGCTGCATCCGGGCGCCCTCGCCGAAGGCGGCCTCGGCCCGGCGCTCGACGGGTTGCGCGAGACGTTCATCCTGCCGCTCGGGATCGAAGTTCCTTCGGACCGGCTCGACCCGGACGTCGAGCTCGTCGCCTATTTCGTCTGTTCCGAGGCACTCACGAACGTCGCGAAGCACGCTTCCGCTTCGCGCGCAAACGTATCCGTGACGATGAGTGGTCGCAGCATGGCGGTCGTGGTCGAAGATGACGGGGTGGGCGGTGCGGATCTCGGCCGCGGTTCTGGCCTCCGAGGCTTGGCCGACCGGGTCGAGACGCTCGGCGGAACACTCCGAGTGGAGAGCGTCCCCAGAGGCGGGACACGCCTCACCGCCGAGATCCCTCTCGGCGGTGAGGCGGGTTGATCGCGACGGTCAGTCGATCTTCATCCAGGTCTTCGATGTCCAGAGGAGGATGTCGGCAGCCTCCATGGGCAGGACGGGCTCCATCGTGAGGTTGCCTTCGCCGTCTTGCGTGAACGTGAAGACGAGCGTGAAGTCCGAGAACTCCATGCGGAATCGATCCTCGTCCACCCGGTACGTGCCCTCCCCTCCGCCGACCTCGAAGGAGCCGTCCTCGAGCCGGATCGTGTTCGTCAACGGGTAGTCGGGGTCGTCACCCTCCCCCGCGGCGGCCGCTTCCTCCTTCGAGATCGAGTAGCGATAGACACCGTTGAGAATGCTGGCCGCCGTGCTCCCAGAGACGTCGGCGATCTTGATCCAGGGCTTCGTCGTCATGAGGATGACGTCCCCCGGGTCCATCCTCGGCTCGCCAGGAGCCAGCTGGAGATCGCCGTTGTCGTTCCTCGTGAACGTCCAGGTCGTTGGGGTGTCCGGATAGTCGGACCAGATGAACGTGATCCGGTCGCCGCCCACTTCGTAGGTCCCACCGTCGCCGTGCTCGTTGATCCAGATGCCGTCCTCCAGCGTGATCGTGACGGTGGTCGGGTAGTCGGGGTCGCCGGCCGCCCCCGCGGCGTCCGCCTCCTCCCTACTGATCGAGAAGCGATAGACGCCGTTGAGGCTGCTGGCCGCAGCCGAGCTCCGGACGACGCCCCCCGACCGGCCCGGCGCCTTGCCTATGCACTCCGGTCCGATGGCGGGGTTCGGCTCGAACGGCGTCGACGACTTGAGCTTCTGGATCTGCTCGATGAAGCCCAGGGTAGCGGGGTCCTCTCCGAGCGTTGTGTACACAGGGGCGAAGGCGTCCTGGAGTGCTTCCAGGTCGGCTTCGGACGCGAGTGCGAACCGAGCGCCCGCCTCACACGAATCCTCGAGGCTGCTCGCATCCGTGTTCACCAGCGCGGTTGAGCGCTCGGCCGCGTCGTCCACCGCTTGGCCGAGCCACGCTCGCTGCTGTTCGCTGAGCTCGGCTATCGCGTCGGGGTTGCCGATCACGGCGAGGGTCGTCGGCCACAGGTTCACGTTGGCGGCCACGTAGGGTGCCGCCTTCTCCTGGCCGTTGAGACGGTAGGCGAGGAGACTGGACTCGAACCCGTCGATGGTCCCTTCCTCGAGGGCTCGGTCACGCTCGTCCCCGAGGACGTGCATCGGCGTAGCGCCCAGCGCTCGGATCGCCTCCGTCTGGGCCTCCGAGTTGGGCGTTCCAAAGCTGATCCCCCGCCAGTCGTCGGGACCGAGCACCGGGCCGTCCACCGTGACCGGCTTGCGCAGGGGGCCGGCCAGCACGCCGAGGCCGGTCACGCCGACATCCTCGAGTCCCTCCAGCATCTGCTCCGTCACGCCGCTCGCGATCACGGCGTCCTCGAGCGCGTAGCTGTCGATCAACATCGGGGCGGTGAGCGCGACGAAGTCCTCTGCCCCCAACGCCTGGAAACCCCACGTGGTCATGTAGCCGAGATCGAACTCGCCGTCCGCCACTCCCCTCACGATCTGTTGCTCCGAGTCGGGGGCGAAGTTCCCGACCTCGTAGACGATGTCGATCCGGACGTTCCCGTCCGACAGCTGTGCCACCCGGTCGAGGAGGTACTGGATCTGGGGGGTGAAGTCCAGGTCACCGTTGCCGGTCGCCATCTCGAGCACCACGGGTTCACCGGGGCCGCCGGCCTTGTCGGTCCCCTCCTCACCCGTGCACGCGCCGGCCACCATGGCGAGGGCGACCGCGACGATCACGAGCCCTGCCCTTCCACGCATCCGCTGCATCCTGCCACCTCCTGTCTCGACGGTCGATGGCGAAAGTAGGCAACGAGGTGAGCGCGAACATCGTGGCTCCCACCAGACGCGGACTGTGGCCAGCACGGACGCTCGCGGCAGGCTCGGTGTCACAATCCGCGAGGTGACCCTGTCGATCCGGTGGACCGATCGGAAGCGGCTCGCGGTGGGCGTGGTCGGCGTCGCCTACGCGCTGGCGGCGCTCGCCGTCGCCCAGGTGCCGGGCAGCAAGACCTTCGCGGCGCGCTCCGGCGCAACGGCCGCCCTGGTCGTCGTGGCCGGCCTGTCGCTGATCGTCAGTGGCCTCATCGTGACATCGGTCGGGCCGATCCGGAGGCTGGGGGAGCTCTTGATCCTCGCGGGGTTCACATGGTTCGGGCCGGTCTGGGAGGGATGGGATTTCGGTCCGCCGCTGGTACGAAGCATCGGGATGTTGCTGTCCGGGTTCACGTTCGCGCTGCTCGCACACCTGACCCTCGCGTACCCGACCGGAGCGGCCACGGCACAGGCGGATCGATGGCTCGTGCGTGCGGTGTACGGGGAAGCGGTCATCGTCGCGATCGGCCTCGCGCTGGTCCGAGACCCGTTCTTCGATCCGAACTGCTGGATCAACTGCATCGACAACGTCTTCGTCCTGTGGTCGCTGCCCGATCTCTCGCGGGTGATCGTCGTCGCGGACCGCTGGTTCACGGTTGCGGCGGCGGCAGCGGTCGTCGTGTCAGTGTCCTGGCGACTCGCGAAGGGATCCGGTGCGGCTCGGCGGGCGCTGCTCCTGATCGTCCCCCCGATGGTCCTGGTGTTCGGCGCGATCTGGGCGCGAGCGGTTGCGTTGACCGCGACACCCGTCGAGGACCCGGCCGAGCCGGTGTTCTTCGCGCTCTTCGTCGTCGCTGTGGTAGGCGTCATCCTCCTGGCGCTCGCCGTGGTCTGGGCCGCGGTGCGCTCGCGGATCCAGCACCGCTCCCTCGGGCGGATCGTCACCGACCTGCGTGAGATGCCCGCCCCCGGTTCGGTCGAGGCGGCACTCGCCTCCGCCGTCGGCGACCCCGAGCTCCGGATCGCCTACTGGCTTCCGGCGTCGGATCGATTCGTCGACGCGAGCGGCACACCGGTGGCCGAGCCGACCGCTGGAGCCGACAGGTCCGTGACGACGCTCGTGCGCGACGACCGGCACGTGGCGGTGGTCTCGCACCTCGCGACGCTTCCGGATCTCGAACGCGAGATCGGGACCGCGGTCCGGCTCGGCCTCGAGAACGAGCGGCTCCAGGCCGAGGTACTCGCGCATCTCGAGGAGCTCCGCGCATCGCGCGCCAGGATCGTCGAGACCGGTGACGAAGAACGTCGGCGGCTCGAGCGAGACCTTCACGACGGAGCCCAGCAGCGGCTGCTCGCGCTCAGCTACGACCTGCGGCTCGCCCACGCCTCCGCGGAGGCCGAGGGCGACGAGCGCGCGGCCTCCCTGCTGTCGGACGCGATCGAGCGGTCGAAGGCCGCGCTCGACGAGCTGCGAGAGCTCGCACACGGGATCTACCCCACGATCCTTGCCGAGGCCGGGCTCGGGCCGGCGATCCAGACGCTCGCCGACGCCGCACCGATCGCCGTCGAGCTCCGCGGCGCCGTCGAGGAGCGGTATCCCTCGGCGATCGAGGTGGCCGCCTACCTCGTCGTCGCGGAAGGGATCGACGACGCGGCGCGCCGAGGGGCGACGTTCGCGACGGTCGACGCGAGGCGAGAGGGGACCCGGATGCTCGTGACCGTCGAGGACGACGGCTCGGGCACACGGGTCCCCATGGTGGCGCTCGCGGACCGGGTGGGAGCCGTCGGCGGAACGCTCGTCCTGGAGTCGCAACGCACCCGAGCGGAGCTGCCATGCGCGTAGTGGTCGCGGACGACGTGATGCTGACGCGCGAGGGGATCGTTCGCCTGCTCCACGACGCCGGGATCGAGGTCGTGGCGGAGGCGGAGGACGCCGAGGCGCTGCTGCAGCACGTGCGCTCCACGCATCCCGACGTCGCGATCGTCGACATCCGGATGCCGCCGACGAACACGGACGAGGGCCTCGTGGCCGCAAGGGCGATCCGCACCGAGCAACCGGACGTGGGCGTGCTCTTGCTGTCGCACTACGTCGAGCCGAGCTACGCGATGCGGTTGATCGAGGATCAACCCGAGCGCGTCGGATATCTGCTCAAGGACCGGGTGTCCGACATCGCGGTCGTCGTCGACGCGCTCCGACGGATCGTGGAAGGCGAGACGGTGATCGATCCGACGATCGTGTCTCGGCTCGTCGGACGCCGACGGCGTGAGGATCCGCTCGGTCGGTTGACGGAACGCGAACGCGAGGTCCTCGGGTTGATCGCGGAGGGGATGTCGAACAAGGCCATCGCGGCGCGCCTCTATGTCACGGAACGAACGGTCGAGGCGCACGTGACGCAGATCTTCCAGAAGCTCGGCCTTCCCGAGTCGCCGGATCAGCACCGCCGGGTGCTTGCGGTGCTCGCCTTCCTCCGAGGTGCCTAGAGGCTCGCGGGACGGAGATCCGGACCGCCGGCGATCGAGGCGATCCGGATCTCTTGCCGCCCCGAAGTCTCAGCGATATTCGATCTGGATGGACTCGACGATTCCAAGCACCTCGGCTCGGGGCCTGCTCGGATGCTTCCGCGTCGAGTGGCGCATCGATCACGAGCAGAGCACCGTCGACGTCGATGATCCAGAGGAGATCGCGTTGACCGGCGTGCTGGAGATACCGATTGTCGTTCCCCCGGGAGATCCAGACCTGGAACATGGCGGCGACGCAGTTCCCGAGGTCGGTCTGGGATGGCAGCATCCGCTCCATGTACGTCCCGGGGAAGCCGTCGACGGCGACGTCCTCCGGTGCCGACACGCGGAATCCGTCTTGGCTCGCGAGGAGCGTTGCCAGACCGTCGATGGATCGCGGCCAAGACGGATGCTCGGTTCGATCACGTGGTGGCTCGGTTCGA
>Ga0209382_10013137_pt1 | contig 10186 bp, 8 predicted proteins | sample SoiMetdeltSBSDD5_FD_187599 | JGI IMG/M metagenome (GOLD analysis project Ga0209382, IMG submission 187599) | Bulk soil microbial communities from a Populus tree surrounding site in Tennessee, USA - Soil MetaG P. deltoides SBSDD5 (SPAdes) (version 2) | ecosystem: Environmental > Terrestrial >...
AGTCCATAATGGCCGAGCCCTGCAGCAGGCGGTGGATGTTCGCCGCCGACACCGCCTGGCCCGGGTGTGGCCGGATCGTGTGCAACTCCGGCTGGAACGGCCGATCCGACCCGAGCATCGCCTCGATGGCTAGCGCCGCCGTCAGATCGGCCATGGCGAACAGGTGCGCCGCGTCATCGATCGCCATCAACAGCATGCCGAGCATGCCGTCCGTACCGTTGATGAGCGCCAGACCTTCCTTGGCCGCCAGCGTGATCTGGTGCAGGCCGTTCGCGTGGAGTGCCTCGGCCGCGGGCAACCGGCCTCCGTCCTTGCTGAGGATCCAGCCCTCGCCGAGCAGCGCCAGCGCGCAGTGGGCCAGCGGGGCCAGGTCCCCCGACGCGCCCAGCGATCCGTGCTCGGGCACCCACGGCGTGATGTCGTGGTTGAGCAGATCCACCAGTGCCTGTGCGATCAGCGGGCGCACGCCGGACCGGCCCATCGCCAGCGACCGTACCCGCAGCAGCATCATCGCCCGCACGACCTCGCGGGGCATCGGAGCCCCCACGCCCGCCGCGTGCGACCGGATGAGCGCGTGCTGAAGTTCGGCCCGCCGTTCGGGCGCGATGAACGTGCTCGCGAGCGCGCCGAAGCCCGTCGAGACCCCGTAGACCGGCCGACCCTCACGTTCGATCCGGTCCACGATGGCGCGGCTGGTGGCCATGGCCTCTATGACGTGCCTGGAGAGCTCCACCGGTGTGTCCTGCCGCGCCACCGCGGTCACGTCGTTCGGGGTGAGCCCGGCCGGCTCGATGATGATGGGGGTCATGACAGCAGCACTCCGTTGTGCAGGACATGGCGGACGATGGGAACACCAGGTCGATAGGCCAGATGCAGGTGGGACGGGGCGTCGAGGATAACCAGGTTCCCCCGGGCTCCGCTACCCAGGTGGCCGACGACGTCGCGGCGCAGCGCCCGCGCGCCGCCCGCCGTCGCCGCCCAGACCGCCTCCGCCGGGGTCATGCGCATCTCGCGGACGGCCAACGCGATGCAGAAGGGCATGGATGACGTGTACGAGGAGCCAGGGTTGCAGTCCGTTGCGAGGGCCACCGTGACCCCGGAGTCGAGCAGTCGACGGGCGTCGGGATAAGGCGAGCGGGTCGAGAACTCGGCGCCCGGCAGCAGTGTGGCCACAGTGGACGATTCAGCGAGCGCGGCCACGTCGTCGGGTGACAGGTGCGTGCAGTGGTCGGCGCTCGCGGCGTCCAACTCGACCGCGAGTCGAACACCCGGCCCCGGGCCCAGCTGGTTCGCGTGGATGCGGGGCGCCAACCCCGCCTTGACGCCGGCCTGCAGCACGGCCCGGGACTCATCCTCGTCGAACGCGCCGCGCTCACAGAAGACGTCGACCCAACGGGCGAACGGTGCCGCCGCAGCCAGCATGTCGCCGCAGACCAGCCGGACGTAGTCGTCGCGGCGGTCGGCGAACTCGGCCGGCACCGTGTGCGCGCCCAGATACGTGGTTTCGTCCGTGAACTCGGAGCCGATGCGCAGCAACCGCGCCTCGTCGGCCGTGCTCAGCCCGTACCCGCTCTTGATCTCAATCGTTGTGGTGCCCTGTCGCATCGCCTCACGGTGCAGGCGACCGGCGTTCGCGCGAAGGTCGGAATCGGACGCGGAGCGCGTGGCGGCTACGGTCGTGCGGATCCCGCCGCCGGTGTAGGGCTCGCCGGCCATCCGGGCCGCGAACTCAGCCGCGCGGTCGCCGGCGAACACCAGATGGGAGTGGCTGTCGACGAACCCGGGCAGCGCGGCGGCCCCACCCGCATCGAGCGCGTCGTCGGTGGCCGGCGCGCTGGCGGACGGGCCGACCCAGGCCACTCGGCCGGCGTCCAGCACCACGGCCGCGTCGCGGATCACACCCAACGGCGGTTCGCCGAGCGCCGGGTCGTTCGTGACCAGTTCGCCGATGTTTGTGACGAGCAGACTCAACACCAGACCTCCGCGATCGCCTCGTGAAGAGCGCGCGGCACGTCATCGACCAGCAGGTGCCGGCCGTCGCGCACCACGGGGCGTCCGTCGACGACCACGTCGGTCACGTCGCCGGCGCCGGCCGCGAAGAGGACCGCGGCGACGGGGTCGGCCGGATCGAACCCGGCGACGCGGACCGCGTCGAGCCGGACCGCGACCAGGTCGGCCCGCACGCCGGGTGCGATGGTGCCCGCATCGTCCCATCCGAGCGCGGCGTGCCCCGCCACGGTGGCCGCCTCGAGCAGCTCCCACGCGGAGAAATGGCCGCGCTGCTCGGTGCGCAGCCGTTCGTTCAGCTCGACCGCGCGGGCCTCCTCGAACGGGTCGATGACGGCGTGACTGTCGGAGCCGAGGCTGAGCGGCGATCCCGCGTCCACGAGTGGCCGCGCGGGGCCGATGCCGTCGGCCAGGTCCCGCTCCGTCGTTGGGCAGAAGCACACACCCGTGTCGGTGTCGCCGAGCAGCGTGCGGTCCACATCGGACAGATGGGTTGCGTGGACGGCGACCGTACGGGAACCGAGCACACCGTGTGTATGCAGCAGCTCGGTCGGCGAGCATCCATGCCGGGCCTGGCAGGCCTCGTTCTCGGCGCGCTGCTCCGACAGGTGGATGTGCAGAGGCTCGTCGCCGGCCGCGGTCGCCACGGCCGCGAGCTGGCCCGACGGCACGGCCCGCACCGAATGGATGGCCGCGCCGCGCCTCGCTCCGGCGTCGAGTTTGAGCGTCTCGTGGCGGGCGGCCCAAGTGTCAACTGAGCCGTCGCCGAACCGCAGTTGCGGACCCTCGAGCGGCTGACCATCCACACCGGAGGAAAAGTAGGCGGTGTCGAGCAGGGTGATGCGGATGCCCGCCTCTCGTGCCGCCTGCAGTAGCGCGTACCCCATCTCATTGGGATCGTCGTAGCGGCGGCCTTCCGCGCCGTGGTGCAGGTAGTGGAACTCGCCGACGCAAGTGATGCCGGCCAAGGCCATCTCGGCGAAGGTGGCGCGCGCCAGTGCCAGGTAGGACGACGGGGTGAGCCGGGCCGCGACGGCGTACATGCGCTGCCGCCACGTCCAGAAGGTGCCCTTGCCGGCGTGCGTGCGCCCCCGCAGAGCCCGGTGAAAGGCGTGCGAGTGGGTGTTGGCGAAGCCGGGCAGCACCAGGCCCGGTAGGCGCTGCGCGGAAGGCGGTGCCGCGTCGACCCCGGTGGTGACCCCTGTGATCCGGCCCCCGGAGACGTCGATGAGCACACCGCGCGCGAGCCCGGCCGCCCGGGACAGCCACGCGGCCTCGGCGTGGTACGACGTGGTGCTCACTGGCACGCCAAGGCCTCGAGCCCGTCGGCGAGCGCGACGACGCCAGCGGTGCAGTCCTCGTCGGTGGCGAACTCGGCCGGGGAGTGTGACACACCCGTCGGGTTGCGCACAAAGAGCATCGCGGCGGGCGCCACCGCCGACAGCACGCCCGCGTCGTGCCCCGCCCCGGTGGGGAGCACGGGCGCGCCGCCCAGCGCGGCGACCAACCGGTCCCGCAGGACGGCGTCGAACTCCGTCGCCGGCGAGATCGACTCGACGGTCACGGCGAACCCGGTGCCGTCGCGTGTGGACCGTTCCTCGATCCGGGTCATGATCGCGCCCACTAGGTTGTCCAATGTGGGCACATCGGCCGCCCGAGCATCGAGCCAGCCGTTGACCCGCGACGCGATCGCGTTGGTGGCGTTGGGTTCCACACTGACCCGGCCGATCGTCGCGTGCGCGCCCTTCAGCCGCGCCTCCTTGTTGGCCGCCAGGACCGCGAAGGCGAACGTGAGCATCGGGTCGAACCGGTCGCCCATCCGGGTGGTGCCCGCGTGATTGGCCTCGCCGGTGAACTCCAACCGCCACCGGCCGTGCGGCCAGATCGCGCTCGCGACGCCCACCGGCGCCGACCGGTCGGCCAGCGCCCGCCCCTGCTCGATGTGCAGCTCAACCACCGCGCCGATGCGGGCGAGCCGCTCCGGGTCGGCGCCGAGCGCGCCCGGGTCCACGCCGGCGTCGGCCATCGCGCGGGCGAGACTCACCCCGTCGCGGTCGACCAGACCCCGGGCCCGAGCCGGATCGAAGGCGCCGGTCAGCAGGCGCGTGCCCAGGCACGCCACGCCGAACCGGGCTCCCTCCTCCTCCGTGAACGCCGCGACCGCGATCGGCCGGTTCGGCTCGCGGCCCCGTTCGCGCAGCAGGTCGATGGCGAGGAAGGCGGAGACGATGCCGAGCGGGCCGTCGTACGCGCCGCCGTGCGGCACCGAGTCGAAGTGGCTGCCCGTCAGCACCGCGTCACCGGCCTCGGCCGAACCCCACCAGGCGAAGAGGTTGCCGTTGCCGTCGGCCTCGACCGACAGGCCGCGATCCAGAGCCTCCTCCGTGAACCACTCGCGGCAGGCCAGGTCGGCCTCCGACCAGGCGTACCGGAGATAGCCGCCGCCATCGGGAGCCTTGCCGATCGACGACAGCGAGCCCCAGAGCGCGGCGAACCGCTCACCGTCCATGGGGTTCCCGCATCGGGATCCGCACGCCCTTCGCCTCGGCGACGTGCTCGGCGAGCTCATATCCGGCGTCGACGTGGCGGATCACGCCCATGCCCGGGTCGTTGGTGAGCACCCGTTCGATCTTCTGTGCCGCGAGCGGCGTGCCGTCGGCCACGCTCACCTGTCCAGCATGGATGGACCGTCCGATGCCGACCCCGCCGCCGTGGTGGATCGAGACCCAGGACGCGCCGCTCGCGGTGTTGACGAGCGCGTTGAGCAGCGGCCAGTCCGCGATCGCGTCGGATCCGTCGCGCATGCCCTCCGTCTCGCGGTAGGGCGAGGCGACGCTCCCGCAGTCGAGGTGGTCCCGGCCGATCACGATGGGCGCGCTCACGGCACCGGACGCGACCATCTCGTTGAACCGGACCCCCGCGCGGTCGCGTTCGCCGTACCCGAGCCAGCAGATCCGCGCCGGGAGTCCCTGGAACGCCACCCGCTCACCGGCCAGTCGGATCCACCGGGCGAGAGGCTCGTTGTCGGGGAACAGTTCGAGGATGGCCCGGTCGGTCGCGGCTATGTCGGCCGGGTCACCCGACAGGGCGACCCATCGGAACGGACCCTTGCCCTCGCAGAAGAGCGGCCGGATGTACGCGGGAACGAATCCCGGGAATGCGAACGCGCGCTCGTACCCGCCAAGCTGCGCCTCGCCGCGGATCGAGTTGCCGTAGTCGAACACCTCGGCCCCGCCGTCCAGGAAGCCCACCATCGCCTCGACGTGCTTGGCCATCGAGGCCCGGGCGCGGTCGGTGAACTCCTCCGGCTTCTTGGCGGCGTAGTCGGGCGCGTCCGCGGGATCGATCCCTTCGGGCACATAGGACAGTGGGTCGTGGGCGGAGGTCTGGTCGGTCACGATGTCGACCGGTACGCCGCGCCGCAGCAGCTCCGGCACGAGCGTCGCCGCGTTGCCCACGACGCCGACCGAGAGCGCCCGGCGTTCACGCTTCGCCGCCACGCACATATCGACGGCGGCGTCGAGCGAGTCGGCCGCGGTGTCGAGATAGCGCGTGGCGACCCTGCGCGCTAGGCGGGCTCCGTCCACGTCAATGACGAGGCACACGCCGCCGTTCATCGTTACCGCGAGCGGCTGCGCGCCACCCATGCCCCCGCAGCCGCCGGTGAGCGTCAGCGTGCCCGCGAGCGATCCGCCGAAGCGTTTGACGGCGACGGCGGCGAACGTCTCGTAGGTGCCCTGCAGGATGCCCTGCGTTCCGATGTAGATCCACGAGCCGGCCGTCATCTGGCCGTACATCGTGAGCCCGAGAGCCTCGAGGCGGCGAAACTCCGGCCACGTCGCCCAGTCGCCGACGAGGTTGGAGTTCGCGAGGAGCACCCGCGGCGCCCACTCGTGCGTGCGCATCACGCCGACCGGCCGTCCAGATTGGACGAGCATCGTCTCGTCGTCGCCGAGCGTCCGCAGCGTCGCCACGAGGGCGTGGAAGCTGGGCCAGTCGCGCGCCGCCTTGCCCGTTCCGCCGTAGACGACGAGGTCCTCGGGGCGCTCCGCGACCTCGGGGTCGAGGTTGTTCATGAGCATGCGCAGCGCGGCCTCCTGAGGCCACGACCGCGCGGTGATCTGGCCGCCCCGGGGTGCACGCACTGTAGGCACGCTGGACTCCTTCGACGCCATTGTCGTTGACGGGCTCCGTCGTTCGCCGCGGCTCGGTCGTTGACGCGGCTCCGTCCTCTGCAGCCTATCGACAACGGCGCCGGCCCCAACGTGGATCTAGGGCAGACCCGACCGGGTCTGCCCTAGAGATCGAACCGGAATCCGGGTCGGTGTTCGCGGGTGGGCGCTAACTACTCCTTCTCGGCTCGGGAGTGGAGCTAGGCGGCGACGAGCGAGCTGTCGGAGGAGAAGACGAGAGACAGCGTCGCCTTGCCGGTGCGCAGGGCGGTCTTGCTCTGCGGGCCGCCGGCGTCGGCCTGGAAGAACGAACCGAACGTGATGTTGTACTTGTCCTTCAGGCCCAGCTGGCAGAACGGGCGCTGCGGGCACTCCGGCGGTCCGCCGAGCACCGACGCCGCGCCGCTGCACTTCGCCGCGAAGTCGGAGAGCGTCCTCAGCTGGTACTTGTCGGCGACCGCCTTGGTGACCGCGAACGCGTTCTGGTCGGACGCGGTTGACGGCGTGCCGGCGGTGAGGCCGCGCTTGGCCGCGAGCTCCTTCAGGGCCGTCATCGTCGCGTTGATGTCGCCGCTTGCCATGTGCGCCGCGTTCGCCCCGTTGACCTCCTTATTGAGGAACTCGGTCATCGTGGCGGCGTACTCCGGGAAGATCGTCAGATCTCCCTTCTCCAGTGCCGGTCCGTAGACCTCCCGGCTCGTGCTCTGCTGCACGGTCGCCTGGAAGCCGGCCGCGTTCAGCACGATCTTGTAGAGCTCGGCCAGCGTGGTGCTCTCCGGGAAATTGGCCGCACCGATCACCACCGCCCCGCTGCCGCCGGAGCCGGGTGCGGTCAGACCATTCGCGGCCGCGAACTCCTGCGCCGCGACCTGGGGCGTCTTCCGCTCGATCTCGACGGACTTGTTGAGGGCCAGCAGCTTGGGCTGGTCGAGCGCGGCGGCGACCTTGTCCACCGCGGTCATCATGGCCGGCGTCGCCTTGGCGGCGTTGGCCACCGCGACGATGTTGTCGGAGTCCTGCAGCTTCTTGTCATCGGCCAGCAGCACGAGCTGCTCGGCGGCGATGGGGGCGCACCCGGCGCCCTGGGCCACGCTCGGTGGCGGCTCGGTGCCCGACGAACCCTTGCCACCACAGGCGACCAGAGCGAACCCCGCGGTGACCGTACTAATCAACAGAATTTTTGAGACTCGATGTGCACGCGCAAACATTCGTCTGCCCGCCTTTCGTGTCCCGGCTCGAGACAACGCCCGCTTCTCTCGCAAGCTTCGAGAAACGAATTCGTGTCGGCCGCGTGTCCGACGGGCAGGTGGTCCCGCCCGCAACATTTACTCAACCCCGTCAGTCGGATCGTGACAACCGGAATGGGGCACTAGCTGCATTACTGTCTGGTTAAGATCCGGCGATCGGCGCCGGCAGCGCGGAGTCCGCGGCGGAGCCCGCGCCGGGCCGCCGCCGGCGCAATGGCACCGGTGTAACCAGGCGTTCCGCGATGGCGAGCAGGCCCTCCACCGCCAGGCAGAGCACGATCACGACCAACCCGCCGGCGATGACCTGCCCCCCACCGGAGGCCAGGCCCAGCCCGAACCCGCGCGTGATGATCATGCCGAGCCCCCCGCCGTTCACGAACGCCGCCAGGGTGGCCGTGGCGACCACCTGGACGGCCGCCGTACGCAGGCCGCTCGCCAGGTAGGGCACGGCCAGTGGCAGCTCGACCCGGGTCAGCAACTGGCGGTCGCCCAGGCCCATGCCCAGGGCCGCGTCGCGCACCTCCGGGTCCACCTCCCGCACGCCCAGGTACGCGTTCGCGAGCAGCGGCGGCACCGCGAAGATGGCCAGCGCCAGGATGATCGCCGGGTAGCCGAAGCCGATGAACGTCAGCGGGAAGATGGTCAGCAGCGCCACGGTCGGCATGGCCCGGGTGAGGTTCGCGACGGCGACGATCACGCCGCCGCCCCGCCCGGTGTGACCGAGCCAGGTGCCGATCGGCCACGCGACCAGGCACCCGATCGCGACCGCCGCGGCCGAGATCAACAGGTGCTCGCGCGTCCGGGCCAGGATCCCGTCGGGGTTGGTCCAGTTCAGGGGGTCGTTCAGCCAGATGAACGCCTGCTCGAACACACCCGTCATGCGGCCCTCCTACGGCGGGCCCACGGCATGAGCAGCTTGCCGATTCCAATGATGATCAGGTCGAACGTGAGCGCCAGGCCGAGGCAGCCGATCGTGCCGGCCATGATCTGGGGCTTGTAGTAGTTGAAGTTGAAGCCCGTGATGATGACGTTGCCGAAGCCGCCGAAGCCCACGATCTGGCCCACCGTGACCAGGGCGACAGTGGAGACGGTCGCGATGCGCAGGCCCGTGATGATGCCCGGCAGCGCCAGCGGCAGCTCGATGCGCCACAGCATGGCGAGCGAGCCATAGCCCATGCCCCGCGCGGCGTCCCGCACATCGGCCGGCACCTGCCGGAGCCCGACCAGGGAGTTTCGCACGATTGCCAACAGGGCATAGAGGACGAGTCCAATCTCGACCGTCCTCGGCTTGAGACCCAGCAGCGGACCGAGCAGCGCGAACAGCGCCAGCGAGGGGATGGTGTAGAGCACGCCGGAGGATGCGAGGATCGGACCCGAGAGCCGACTCACCCGGTCGGCCAGCACCGCAAGCGGGATCGCGATCGCCGCCGCCACCAGGACCGAGGTGACCGTGAGCGAGACGTGCTGTTGGAGGGCCGTGGTGAGGAACTCTTTGTTCTGGCGCAGGTACTCCCAGGAGAACCACGGATTGCGGGGATCGTCCGCCGGTGCGGCCCAGCCGACCGAAGGGTCCATGCGGTGAACGCTACCGTCCACGGCACGGCCGCGCCGATCCGGCTTGAGCACGTACGCAAGCAGTACGCGGGCGGCACGGTGGCGGTGGCCGACCTCAGCCTCGACATCCCCGCCGGCGAGCTGGTGGTGCTGGTGGGTCCCTCGGGCTGCGGCAAATCGACCATCCTTCGGATGATCAACCGTCTGGTCGAGCCGTCGGGCGGCCGCATCTTCCTCGGCGAGGAGGACGTCACCGACACCGATCCGGTGCCGTTGCGGCGCCGCATGGGTTACGTCATCCAGCACGTGGGTCTCTTCCCGCACCAGACCGTGACGGACAACGTCGCGACCGTCCCGCGCCTGCTCGGCTGGGACCGGGCCCGCATCGCCGCCCGGGTGAACGAGCTGCTCGAGCTCGTCGGCCTGGAGCCGGAGCGCTACGCCGGGCGCTACCCGCACGAGCTCAGCGGCGGGCAGCGCCAGCGCATCGGCGTCGCCCGGGCGCTCGCGGCCGATCCGGTGGTGCTGCTCATGGACGAGCCGTTCTCGGCCGTCGACCCGATCGTGCGCGCCCGCCTCCAGGACGAGTTCCTGCGCCTGCAGGCGACCGTTCGCAAGACGATCGTCTTCGTCACCCACGACGTCGATGAGGCCGTGCGCCTGGGCGACCGCATCGCCGTGCTCTCCGACGGGGGGAAGGTCGAGCAGTACGCGCCGCCGGCCGAGATGCTCGCCGAGCCCGCCAACTCGTTCGTGGCCGAGTTCATCGGCAACGACCGCGGCATCATGCGGCTCGCGGTGACCCCGGTGCCGACCTCCGGCCTCCGTCCGGTGCCCGACGGGGCTCGCGGGCCGTCGGTGCGCGCGGGGGCCACGTTGCGGTTGGCGCTGTCCGCGCTGCTCGAGGGCACGACCGGGTGGGTGGCGGTGCGCGGCGACGACGGGGTGCTCGGCCGCCTGACGCTGGAGGACATCTACGCCGCTGCAAGATCGCCGCTTGGGGGAGTAGCCGCACCCAAATAAGTGGACAAAAGCCACGAAACGCGGTCGGCTGCTCCCCCAAGCTGGGATCTTGGCTAGCGGTGGTGGGCGAGATCTTCGTGGTGGTCGGTACCGTCGTGCGGCTCCGGGTCCGCGTGCACGAACGCTGCGGTGAGCCTCGGTACGCCGTGCAGCAGGCGGTGTTCGGCGTCCACGGCGATGCGA
>Ga0209382_10013138_pt1 | contig 10185 bp, 13 predicted proteins | sample SoiMetdeltSBSDD5_FD_187599 | JGI IMG/M metagenome (GOLD analysis project Ga0209382, IMG submission 187599) | Bulk soil microbial communities from a Populus tree surrounding site in Tennessee, USA - Soil MetaG P. deltoides SBSDD5 (SPAdes) (version 2) | ecosystem: Environmental > Terrestrial >...
GCCGGTACTCAAAAATGCACGGCATGCCCGTCACTGGCGGCCGCGGCTTTAGAAGCCTGAAACCGTTGTGGTATAAAGGTGTCCCGCCTTAAGTGGGTACCCCTTAATGGGATGGGACGAGAGCACCATTTCCGCTTCTTGGCTCTGTTTCGAAGGCTCGGCCAGCGGCGCGAAGGTCGGCGCTTGCTCCTGGGAGTCGTTGACCGCCATCTGGAAAAAGAGCTTATTCCCCGCCGCGTCGGTGGCGCCAAGAATCAATCTGTTCCCCGCAAACTGGCCAAAGCGATTTGGGTATCTGCTTAAGGTGGGACAGTTGTAGTATGACTGCCGGTACTCAAAAATGCACGGCATGCCCGTCACTGGCGGCCGCGGCTTTAGAAGCCTGAAACCGTTGTGGTATAAAGGTGTCCCGCCTTAAGTGGGTACCCAGCGATTTTGATGGGCAACGGTTGTCGCAATGGCGTATTTGCGCCCCTCCATAAATAAGACGTTGAAGTCCTCGGAACTGGCAAAATGCTGGAACTCGTCAACGAAAATGCAGAACTGCTGGCGCTTCTCCTCCGGTATCGCCTCCCGGCGCCTGACAGCGTGGACAAGTTCGCTCATGAGAATGGTGCCAATGAACTGTCTGATGTCATCGGGAAGACTGGCGGGCAGTTTGAGAAAGACGATCTTGCGCCGCTCCATGATCTCAAAAAAATCAAGTGTGGTCTCATGCTGGCCAACGATATGGCTGACGTGTTCATGACCCAGCAGGGTCTGGGCTCTCGTTAACAGTGCGCTTCCCCGTTCCCGTTGCTCTCGCTCAGGTCGTGAGAACTCGTCACGCCAGAAGGCCGCAGCCCGCGGATTATATTTGATATTCTCAACGATATAGTTTCGAAGGGCTGTATTCTTCGGATTGAGAAAGTCTGGCACTTCCGCGAGGGTAAATTGCTGGTTCTCAATAAACGCGCGAAGGGTAAATTCTAAGGCAAGTTGCATCCAAGGACCCCATGTCCCCGTTTCGTCTGCAAAAACTTTCTTAAAGACATTGTAGGCTCTCGTATAGGTGCGCGTGCGCTCCGTCAAATCGGTGGGGTTAGGGCACGATAGCAGATTGATGCCAAAGGCCTGCGTCTTGTCTGTCGGGTCAAGCAAGATCACATCGTCTTGGCGCTCTATCGGCATATGCTTTTTGAGGTCATCAATCGCATCCCCATGGGGATCGAGGAATAAGACGCCGTGGTCGTGGAGGATGTCCTGCACAATAATGCTTTTGATGAGTGTGGTTTTTCCGGAGCCTGGGATGCCCAGGATATACAGGCCGCTACGGCGCTCAATATCGCCTATGGTGATGATCTCGCCTGTTTCGCTATCTTTACCGAGCGTAACCTCAGAGAGCATGGCAATCGTCCAACCCCCAGCGTGTCATATGGTATAAATAGTCGCTGGCGCGAAATGTGGGCATGCAACGGCAACGTTTGTGGCGAGTCAACGGAGCAAAACTCCCATGCGAGTCTCTTGGACTGCACATTCTGGATCACTGCTATCGACCCGAAGCCCTCAATTTACTGATACTTAATTTCGCGCCAGCGACTAAATATTCAATTCTACGCATATTTTGCCAGATTGCCCAGAATCCAATGCATCTGCTGAATTGGTACCCAGGGATAACTCTCTATGAAGCCGAAGCGAGCGCCAATAGCACCTTCCCCCTCCCAGCCGCTCACGCCAACGGAAGAGGAAATGCTCAGAATCATAAGCATCTACCGGTATATGACCGCGCTGGATATGGCCTACAGCCTCGGGACACCAAAAACCTTAACCCGTGTCAGAAGCCGGCTCACCCATCTTGCCGGCGGCACGGATTACCAGGACAGAGCCTTTCTCTATCGCTTCCCGCTGCCCAGCAACAAAAAGGGAGGCAACCCGGAGCGCGTCTTTACCTTGGGCGCTGCGGGACGGGAGGTCGTCGAGAGCCTAGGGATGCCTGTTGACTGGTATTACCGCCCGTCCAAAACCGGGCGCCTCAGCGGCAGCCATCTGGCGCATCAACTACTGGTGACGCGGTTTGTGGTGGCCGCATGCCAGTGGGCGAATACCCAGCCTGACTACAACCTGGTAGAGATGAGGCTCAGCTATGAAATCGAGCGAAGCCTGGGCACGCGGCGCGGTGAGGTGGTGGTGCCGGATGCCTGGCTGCATTTTTTGCGCGTGGGTGGCCGGAAATCCCCGGTGCTCCTCGAGATAGACCGGGGGTCAGAGTATCAGGAACGGCTGAAAAACCATGTCCGGGGACGCATCGAGTTTATCCGAAGCGGCGAGTATGCCCGCATCTTTGGTACACGGGGAGTCAGCATTGCCTACGCGACAACCGGCCAGGTGCCAGACTACGCCCAAACCCGCAGGAAAACCATGACCGCCTGGACAATGGAAGTGTTAGAAGAGCTTGAACTAAAGAGCTGGGCGGGTGTGTTCCACTTTACCACGGTGACCTATGAGCGGCTCTATGAGGATGCGCAGACGCTTTTTACCAAGCCGGTGTGGTATCGGCTGGACTCGCCCGCGAAACCTGTACTATTGTTAGATTCGTAGGCTGTTCAAACAATGAGAGGTGGCCTCGCTTCTGTTGGAGTTTTTGAACTAGCCGTCCTTAACCACGAAGCTTCCCATCCGGTCCAAAATTGTGCATTTCAAAATACCTATACCTTTCCGGTATTTCGATTTCGGTTTGTCCTCGCTGGTGCGGGATATCGGCCGCCTCGGCCAGTGCATCAAGAATCTTCACTTGCTGCGGGTCAAGTTTGATGATTTCCGGCCGTGGCTCTCCAAGAGCTACAGCACGCTGATATGTGACGGAGAATGAATATCCGGCGAAATACTTCTCCGGGAGTTCTTCCCCATAATCAGTCTTATACTGCTCAGAGGCAAGCGCATCCCACGCAGACTCAATTGGCTTAAAAAACTCGGCTTTTTGCTTAATCTCTTCGTGAGAGGATATCCAATGGCGTGTCTCTTCACGGAGCGCATTTTTCACAACGATGGCAGGCGGAAAAAGGCTTGAGTGCCTCTGTGATTCTCTTTCTCGATGGATCAGCCCACGAAATGCCCTGACCAAATCTTCGTGTGGCCGATTCGCCCAACCTTGCTCTTCTCGCCGAGTACTATTGTGTCCTGGGATGTCATCAGGGGGAATCCCCCGGTATTGTTCTGTCAGACTGCCGCACGAACGGCTTTACATGGTCGCCTATATTCGCTGCGGTAGGTCTATTATAAACTATGGCGTCAATCGGCTGTGACGGCGGCGGGTCGTGCTCGGTGGGCATAGTCCCCCTGCTGCTCCCCAGCACACTGGTAGTGCTGGAAAGGGAGCAGGGACACTAGTAGTCCTCCGGGTACAGGAGGGTAAAGGCTGCCCCATCTTCGATTACCCACACCTTCTTGCCATTCATACTGGTTGCAAACATGCGCTCTTCTTCCGGGAGCGTTGGCTCGGTGTGCTGGCGCCAGGCGACATACGTGTTCCAAATCTCCAAAAGCCCGGTCAGGCTCACCGCTTCAAAAAGATGTGAAGTTGCGACAATGGGCTTGCCCCCTGACAGCTGCGCCCAGCGGTGCTTAAAAATCTCAACGAGTACCCCGTCTTCGATCGCCTGCGTGAGGGTATAGGTCGAGATCACCTTCGCATCATCAAACGTATTCATATTCGTCTCACCTCCAATCTCTGGGTTAGCTTCCCAGCTGCTACCCAGGAGCGACAAACTCCTGAGTAGGAAGCCGAAAAGTTACGCGGTCTCGTGCCAGCTGTAGCCCAGGGCTTCATACAGGGGGAGCCAGTGGTGCTCGTAAAAGTCGTAGCCTGCGCCATTGATCCCCAGGACAAGTTCCCCGTCTATGTCAAAGGCTGAGATGCCGGTCTCCCCGACTTCTTGAGAGCCGTAGAGTTCGTCTTCTGTATCCGCAACGGGCTGCAAAAGGGCTTGGATCCCTCGTTTATCAACCGGATCGTTGACCAGAAACATAGTGCCCCACATGATCCCGTAAAACTCCGCGCCGGTCTGCCCCGCGACGATTTTGACCCATTCGGTGGGGATGGCTGAAAAGCTACTAATTAATCGTTCTGCTGCTTCATGTTGTGTCATAGGTTCACCTCCTTTCTGCGCTTTCTAAAATTGTTCTCAGGAAAGCGTGCTTGCTTTCCGTACCTGAGACCCAAACGTGGAAGGTGAATTTTGCAAATGTGCGACCAACGCACCTGCGGGAGTTCCCTTGTAAGGGGGAGCAGGCCTGCGTTTGCAAAAGAGGAAACCTTGGTGTCCTCTCCGTGGGCAACGTGGGCGCGCGACTGAAGCGTATGACGGGAAGAAAGCCCCACCCGAGCGCGCCCTGGAAGGCGGCCTGAGGCATGCAACCCAATGGAGGTGGAAAGTGCTGGTAGTTTCCGAGCAGCAGAAGAATGGGAAGCGCGACGTCCAGGAGCGCCCAACTGTGGCGTCCAGCCGCAGCTTCTATTGCCGTCCAGGCAATCCTCAAGCGCTCCGCAGAGCGCAAGCTTGCGACGTCCAGGAGCAACACGACTCCGGCGTGCAGCCGGAGCTTAAGCGGCATGGATACCGCATAACACAACCAGAGGAAAGACAGCCCGGTGAGGAGCTTGCGTGGCGAGAGATCGGTGTGCTATGATAGGAATAATTGTCCTACTCTCCCCTGCCAGCGTAAAGCTGACAAGGGATCGGTAGTACAATTACCTGTCCGGTCTGAGGACAAAGGTGTGCTCGTAACACACCCAGGCTTGGAGGTCATAGCTCCAGCACTGTTCCTCGATCGGGAACCAAGTGTGGCAATAGCCACAGGGGCCGTACGCGACCCCTTCGATCATGAGCATCGGGCTCACCTACCTTTCTCAGGGAAAGCGTCCCTGCTCCCGTCCACCAGCGTCCTGATGAACGGTCGGCAGAGAAACTGCCTAAGCCTTTTTTCTGCTTTCGTCTGGTCTCAGCAAGGTGAAAGTCAAAAAGGCGAAAAATCCCTACAGTTGCGCGTTTCGAGCACTCCCGGCCAGCAAGTCTAGTGTCACGCACCGGCTCGCCTGTGCTCTTCTCCTGTCCGGCGTGTCACCGTCAGACAGGTACCCAGAGGTTCAGACACGTCACGTGCCTGCTCCCGTCCACCACCAGGCACGGTGATGAACGGTCGGCAGACACACTAGCGCTTGCTGTTTGAACCCAGCAGCTGATCCTTGACGGCGTTGCCCCAGCCGGTCTTCGGCTGTCGCTTATACTCCGTCCTGGTGACGGTCTCCGCATCCAGATATTTCTCCGGATCCGCGGCAACCAATTTGATGGCCTCGGCCTCAGACTCGGCTTTCACCGCCCAGGTTTTGGTGATCTTAAAGTACTTCATCTGTATCACCTCCTCTCTCAGGGGTAATTCCCCTGCTCTTGGTTGCCAGCCAGACACTGACAACCAATCGGCAGAGCAACTACGCACAGTCCTCCGGCTCGGGCAATGGGGTAACCAACTCCCGGAAGTCTTTTTGATAGAGCTCCTTGTAGAGTTCCCCGACTTTCTCAAAGAGATCCGCTTCATCCTCGGCCTCGATGAGTTCGAGCTTCGGCACGAGGACGCGAACTTCGTATGTTCTCATGGATGATTCACCCCCTTTCCGGCTGAAATCCGCACAAACGCCGTCTCCAGCCGTCAATACACGTGTGCAGGCAAGAATTTGCAAGTCAAGTATTCCTTGATTTCTTCCAATAAAATACTTGACGCAAATAGCAAATTTTGCCTGCTACACTGTGAGGGCTGGAGACGGCGTTACCGTGAATAGCGCAAGGGCTCGTTGGAACGGTATGTAGCGTCCCGGAGGGACACCTTGGTAATAACTGTTCGCTTCGGGACGCACCAGACAGTGAGGCAGGCAGGCATTTGCCAAGGGCAAGGGTGTGAATGGAAGGAAGGCCAATGCCCCGAAGCGAACTCCATTGCTATAAACTGTGCGTCAGCACTACCAACAACATGCGCGCCCGGCAAGAAAGGGTAAAGGGAATGAATTGGTGGGCGCGCATACCGCAGTGTCAGGCATACCAGGCATCAGAGCATAACGTAGATCACACCAGCCAGGAAGAAAGCACAGACGTAGTCGGGGTAGTCGGGCGCGAAGCGCCACGCTTCGAGCGAAGCGATCGCCCGACTACCCCGAGGGGAAAGGAGACACTGCCTGACAAAACCTATTTCTCATAAACACAACACCGTATATCCCTTTACAGATCATCTGTTGTGTTCCCTGATTGAAAGACGGGAGACCGCAAAAGGCCGGCGTGGGGGTGAGTCGTGAAAAATCTCACTGCGACTCAGGTTGCGACACGGTTGCGACTCAGGTTGCGACTCAGATACGCCAGTAACGTGAGTTATGGAAAGCGGAAAGAAAGAAGTTGCTCTACTGACACGGGAAGAGCGTTTTTGTTCCCCGGTTCCACGACAAAATCTCCCTGCCGGGGGCTGCCTTGCCTTCGGTTCGGCTGAAGCCTCACACTTCGGCAACGCTCTTTATTTGCTCTGAGCACGACACCAAATAGACGTGAGAGAATCAGAGGCCAAAATTTTCCTTGTGAGCAGATGCAGACTTCGGCTATACAAGGCAGGCTAGGAAAGAGAAACGCCTCAGAACTGTACAGATCGCCAAATCTCCTGTTCTGAGGCGTATCCACCAACTAGAGAGCCGAAGCTCTGGAAGGATTTCAGAGTATACCCTTCTTTGGCTCTCCGTGCTACTCAGGAGGGCATACAATGACCGGACAGAGCGCAATCGCCTTCACCCCGATTGAGAACAGCATTATCAACCAATACCTGCCTCAAATCGGCCCGTATGGCTTTACAGTCTATGCGGTGATTAAGTCGTACCGCAACCAGAAAACCGGCGACTGTTTCCCCTCCTACGCCACCATTGCCCGCAAATCAGGTATCCATCGAAGCACGGTTATTGCCTGTGTCAAAACATTGAGAAGCCTCAAACTGGTTGATCCGCACTGGCGCTTCAAGGACGACGGGTCGCACACCTCCAATCAGTACGATTTTCAAGCTCCTGAATCTTCAGTACCTGCAAAAAAGAGTGAGGTGGTAGTCAAAACAGAACAAGGTAGTCGGCCGGAACGACCACCCGTAGTCGCTGAGGACGACCACCCTGGTCGCCCGGAACGACCCGAACAATCCGAAAGCAACAAGAACAAAAGAACAATTACGGAGGTCGATCTGATGCCGACGGAAAAGCAAAAAACCTGCCCCCACCCGTCTGAGTTCATCGTGCTACTGCCTGATGATATTCGAATTTGTAACCACTGCTATGGTCTCCTTGATGAGAACTTAAAACTCGTAGAGGACCATTTTCCCTCTCCCGAATTCGGGAGGATCCAGACAGAGCCGCCGCCTGCTGAGCGTGTCGCAGCCTAAAGTTGAGCTTTGCGGAAGGACTCCGCTCTGCGGGGGACTGGAGCGAAGCAGCCGCCGGCAGGCAAAACGCTCTCTTAAGTGCGGGACGAGACGCTTTGTAGCAGTGCTCGCAGAGGGCACCAGAGCGGCCAGGAGGCGGGAAAAGAACCTACTAGTGGTGATCGCGTAGAACGTTGATTCTAGGAGCGTTTACGGCCTCCTGGGGGTCAATAGCGTTGGCAGTACCCCTTATGAGCGCTCCAACTGAAACAATGCAATCGGCTGACTCGGTGGATACACCGCACTTCTCGGCCTCTCTGCCAGCGCTGTCACGACTGACGGTTGCCTGGTTAACCGTCCTTGCAGTTCGGGAATATTCCGATGATCGAGCCGTTCCGCTATGGTAGACCATTCACCGTCAATTTCTACAATTACCTGAGTTTTCTTCATCCGCTTACATTCATGGGCTGGCATGAGGGGAATTTTTTGTTCGCTTTCCCCCTCACTGGTTCCATGTTCGTGATCTGTTTTTGATTGCGCGAAGCCGGAGGTATACCCTAATGATTCTTCATGAGCGTGGGCGGTTCTATTGGCGGCCGGCGCCGGCCGGTAATTGACAATGTGGTCAAACTGCTCTTTGAAAACTTCCCCGTTGTACTGGCCGAAAGCGGCGTAAATTTGTGAGTCGGATTGCGCGCTGACCAGCAGGGATATCCCCCGTCCGCACACCGTCGTTGCATAATCGTAGAGTTTGGGGATACCCATCCGGAAAGCCTCATCGAAGACCTTGAGGACTCGGAAACAGCCTTTTCCCTGTACGCTGTCATAGTAGCCGGTCATGCCGTTGATGAGCGAGTCCGTGATCAGCTGGATCAGCGGAGAAAGGGCAAGTAAATGCTGTTCAGGCCAGCAAAGATAGAGGGAGATAGGGGTCTTTGAGGTGATGATGTCTTTGGCCGTGAAATCCGATCCCATGAAACAGAGCACTGATTCCCGCGTGAGCATGTGCTTCATCCGGGTTGTCATAGTGCTGTAGCAGTCGTTTAAAAATCTCGACTTAAACTCCTCTTGTACCGCCTGCGCATAGGTCATGTCTAAAAATACCGTTGCCAGATTGGGAGTAAAATCATGCTTCCTACTAATCTCCTGTAACGTCTTGGCGACTTCCGGCAGCCCCTTACTTAAGAGGTAATACGCGTAGGGCAGGAGCCGGTATCCCTCAAGCTTCGCGGCGATAAAAATTTGCACAAGCATCGTGATTGCCCGCTCCGTGAAGATGGCGTTTTCTCCCTCGTTGTCTCGGTGTAATAATGTTTTTGCGGCTGATTGTAGCTTCGACTCGGTATTGAAATTTTCAAACGGATCGTATTGGTTGCTGGTATTCGGATCGGACGGGTCAAGCACAAACACTTTTCCGCCTAAGCCCTTTTCCCGAAAATCCTTGGTTCGTAAATAGAGCTCTCTTCCTTTAATGTCATACACGATAACGGAAAACGGCCAGATTAACAGGTTGGTCTCAATCGCTAAGCCTTTCCCGCTTCGTGTTTTGCCGATAAACAGCACATTACCGAGCTCATCCTGCTCTTTAGTCGGCCTGACGCACAGCACCCGGTCAAATCTCGCCGCGGCGAGGAATATCGCGGGTAGCTTTTTTAGGATATGAGCTCGCGGTATGGATTTCTTTTCCTGCTCATGCACAAGCATGTATCTGGCGCTGTGGAGCTGTTTTTGCGGAAACAGGAATTTCACGAACGGGCTGTCGCCGAGCCAACTGAAAAACACATGCAGTTGATACAGGAATTGTTTCATAGAAAGAGCGTTATCGACCTAATTCGTACTCTTGCTTGAGCCTGAGCTTTGGACGTGCCTCCTCTACCCGGCCGCAGGTGAGGCAATAATACGTGTGCCCGCCTTTGAGCTGTACCATCGGATTTTTATACCCGCACTCCGGACAAGGTCGCGTTGGTTTTAAGGGGCTGCGACGCCCTCCCCGTCGCGGCTGTTCTCGCATCACTCCGGAAAAGCGGCTGTCAGACCGGAGAGAAAAAATCCCGTGTTCCCCGTTAGCAGATAAACCTCTTTGCAGGGCGCGGTGATGCCCGCGGAAGAGATCAAGGGCTTTGCGCTCCACCAATGCCGCTTCTGTGGCGGTTTCCCGGCAGAGTTTCCAGTCTTCCCGGCCGATCCGCTCTCCCCTGCCGAGTTTGACAATGACGATCGCGTGAATATGCCGGAGGCTTGTATGGTCGCTGTGCTCAACCGCGAGAAAGCGAATCTGCCGGTTCAACCGCTCCTCTAGGGCTGCCATGGTTTGCCTCGTGATCGCTCTGAGGTCGAGGTCGCGTCTCTTGTCTTCCCGCTGCGGATGAAAATTCATCTTCAGATGGAAGTAGGTCATCCCTTTGTCCGCGTCAATGCATTGATAGGCTTCCGCTTTCGTCGGTTCGCCGCGCCAGTCAAACAGCGTCCGGGTCAAGCGCTCCCCTTCCCGCCCCGGCCGGTGGACAATGTAGCGCAGGGTCGCTTTGATTTTGGCTCTGGATCTGGTGAAACTCGCTTTGACAATGGCCATAGAAACAATACCGGTCGCTTACACGCGGGTCTCCGGCTTCTCCTCAATCGGATGTTTGAGATTGGTGTATGCCTCTCCTCGCGCGTTCTGCACGGTTTGCTTAGGGTACCCACTTAAGGCGGGACACCTTTATACCACAACGGTTTCAGGCTTCTAAAGCCGCGGCCGCCAGTGACGGGCATGCCGTGCATTTTTGAGTACCG
>Ga0209382_10013139_pt1 | contig 10185 bp, 8 predicted proteins | sample SoiMetdeltSBSDD5_FD_187599 | JGI IMG/M metagenome (GOLD analysis project Ga0209382, IMG submission 187599) | Bulk soil microbial communities from a Populus tree surrounding site in Tennessee, USA - Soil MetaG P. deltoides SBSDD5 (SPAdes) (version 2) | ecosystem: Environmental > Terrestrial >...
GAGGCGCGCTGCGGGTGCGGCTCTACCTGCATGAAGGGCTCGATCTAGCGGCTTCGGTCGCCTTCTGGTCGAAGGCGACCGGCATCCCGCCGTCACAGTTCCAGAGGCCGTACCGGGCGGTCCCCGACCCGAGCATCCGGCGCGCCAAGCATGTGCATGGTTGCGTGAGCATCGACTACAGTAGCTCGGCCACCCACCGCAGTATCATGGGCCTCGTCGCCGCACTGCTTGGCGACGCAGTCAATCCGGGGTAGCTCAATCGGCAGAGCAGCGGCCTGTTAAGCCGTTTGTTGCGAGTTCGAGTCTCGCCCCCGGAGCCGGAATTCCGGGCGATATCCGAAGTCCTTCGGCCGATCGGCCACGGATCTCGCAGAAGCTTCCGCTTACCCTTCACCCGACCCAACCACCCGGTGGACGTACAGCCCCGCTCCCGGGTCGGTGCGCAGCGGGACCAGCCGGACCTCGCCGACCCGGGTCGGAGTGGTGGTCGACAGGGGCGCGAACCGGCTCGCGGGACGGTCGCCGTCGGCGTCGTGGAACACGGCGTCGCTGCCGGCCAGGGCGTGGTCGAGGGGGGCGGAGAAGGTGGCCAGGAACAGGTCCCGCACCCGGCCGAGGGGCAGGTCGAGCTCGACGGCGACCCGGACCCGCTGCGGCCCGGACACGGTGATGACGGTGCCGGGCTGGGCGGCCAGCGGGCGCAGCACCTCGATCGCGGTGGCGGTGTTGGCCGACAGGCGGGTGCCGCGGTCGAGGGTCGCGTCGACCTGCGGGTCGACCGGGGCCAGGGGCCAGCAGGCCAGCCCGACCAGCAGCAGCGCCGCCACCCCGGCCCCGGCCGCGGTGGGCCAGCCCCTGCCCCACCGGCCGGCCAGGCGGCCGGCGAGGGCGCCGGCCAGGGCGGCGGCGCCGAGGGCGGCGGCCACGCGGACGGCCAGGTCGGCGGGGTCGAAGTAGCGCCAGGAGACGTAGGTGCCGCGCCACGCCTCCAGGCCCAGCAGGGCCAGGACCCCGACCCCGGTCACGCCGAGGCCGGCCAGCCATACCCAGGCGCGGCGCCGGACCAGCCAGACGACGCCGACGGCGGCCAGGGCGAGCAGGAGCGGGTCGGGCCGGTAGCGCCGGGCGACCAGGGCCAGCCAGTCGCCCGGAGGGACGACCCGGCGGCCGGTGAGGAGGTCGGTGTAGCGCTCGGGGACCCGGAACGCGAACAGGGGGTCGCCGGTCAGCAGCCAGTCGTGGGCCAGCCACAGCAGCGGGATGCCCAGGGGCAGGACCAGCAGGAGCGCCCGCGGCTGGCCGCGCCGCCAGGCGACCAGGCCCCAGGCGGCGGCCAGCGGCAGCAGCAGCCAGCTCTCGGCTCTGGCCAGCCCGGCCACGGCCAGGGCGGCGGCCGCCGTCCCCCACGCCACCCCGGGGCCGTCCGGCTCGCCCCCGGGCCACCTGGCGCCCCTGGTCAGGGCGTCGAGGGCGACCGCCCAGCCGGCCAGGGCGAAGACGATGGAGTTGCCCCTGGCGGCCTGGAGGACGAGCGGGCCGGACCCGGCGACGGCCAGGACGGTGGCGGCCGCGGCGGGCAGGCCGCCCAGGCGGCCGGCCGCCCTGGCCAGGCAGACGACGGCCAGGGCGAAGACGGCGACGGTGACCATCTCGAGCAGCCGCCAGTCGTGCCCGGCCCACCAGGCGAGCCCGTGCACCACCGTGAGCAGCGGCTTGGGTGCGGACAGGAGCGGTTCCTCGAGGCGCTCGCCGGCGACCAGGCGGTCGAAGTAGAGCACCGAGGCGTGCTCGTCCGGGTCGAGGGTGGCCGGGCCGGGCAGGCGGACCAGCATCCCGAGCGCGACGGTCAGGACTGCCCAGCACAGCGGCCACGCCCACCTGGGCAGCGGCGGGAGGGCGCCGTCGCCGGTGACGGTCGTGTCCTGGCCGGGCCGCGAGGTCGCGACCTTCAGCGCACCCACCTCCTCACCGCCGACGAGCAGGGCAACAGTACGTGGTTTCGAACGGCCACGGCGGGTAGACAAGCTGGGAGCGATCATCCTCAGGAGGTGCCAATGCGGTTCAAGTCGGGGTTCCTGGTCGGGCTGGGTGCCGGGTACGTGCTCGGGGCCAAGGCGGGCCAGGAGCGCTACCAGCAGATCGCGGACGCGGCCGGCAAGCTGCGGGAGAACCCTGGGGTCCAGCGCCTGACCGGTGAGGTCAACAAGACCGTCAGCGTCAGCAAGGACCGGGTGGCCGAGACGGCCGCGGCCAAGGCCGACCAGGCCAGGCAGACCGTGGCCGTCAAGGCCGACCAGGCCAAGGAGGCCGTGGCCAGCAAGGTCGGCGACAGCACCGCCAGGTCCTAGCCCCTCCGCACCGAGCGACGGGCGCCCACCAGGGCGCCCGTTCCGGACGCAGCCTCAGAGCCAGCCGCGGCGCTTGAAGATGGCGTACAGGGTGAGGCTGACCAGCAGCATCAGGGCCAGGGCGAAGGGGTAGCCGAAGACCCACCGCAGCTCGGGCATGCCGTGGAAGTTCATGCCGTACACGGTGCCGATCAGGGTGGGGGCGAACAGGATGGCCGCCCAGGCGGAGATCCTCTTGATCTCCTCGTTCTGGTCGTAGCTGGCCTCGGTGAGGTTGGTGATCTTCTCGTTCTGGGCCTGGCTGACCAGGGTGGCGTTGACGGTGAGGATGTCGGCCAGCATCTGGCGGAAGCCGTCGACCCGCTCGGCCACGGTGGTGGCGTGGTCGGCCACGTCGCGCAGGTAGCGCTGGAGCTCCTCGTCGGTCTCGTACTTCTCGAACCCGGCCATCAGACCGGTGAGCATGGCGAGCAGGGGGCTGGTGGCCCGCTGGAACTCGATCACCTCGCGCGACAGTTCGTAGATGCGCCGCGACACCTTGGGGTCGCCGCCGAAGACCTCGGTCTCGATCTCGTCGATGTCGTTCTGGAGGCCGGCGACCACCGGGGCGTAGCCGTCGACGACGCCGTCGAGGATGGCGTACAGCACCGCCTCGGGGCCGAGGCGCAGCAGCTCGGGGTCGCCCTCCATGCGCCGGCGGACCGCGGCCAGGTCGGGGGCCTGGCCATGGCGCACGGTCAGCACGAAGTTGAAGCCGACGAACAGGTGGATCTCGCCGAACTCGACCTCCTCGACCTCGTCCAGGTAGCGGGCCGCCCGCAGGACCACGAACAGGGTGTCGCCGTAGCGCTCCAGCTTGGGTCGCTGGTGGGCGACGATGGCGTCCTCGACGGCCAGCTCGTGCAGGCCGAACTCCTCGGCCACGGCCAGCAGCTGGGTCTCGGCCGGCCGGTAGAGCCCGATCCAGGCCATCGTGCCTCGCTGGTCGCGCAGGCGCCGGGCGGCCTCGGCCACGGTCGAGGGGCTGTCGACGCGCCGCCCGTCCCGGTAGATGGCGGCGGCGACGACGCTCTGCTCCACCGGCGCGGCGGTGACGGCGGCCCGGGGCTCCATCGACACCTCCGGTGCCGGTGGCTGCCGCTGGCTGTTGGCGCCGCGGGGGACACGCCGGTACGGGAGCAGCACGCGCGAACGCCGCTCGGCCATGACAGACCTCCGATCGAGGACACAACGGGACAGAGCCGCGGGACCGGCACGCCGCCGGGCCCGGGAGAGACGCCAAGGGGGGACTGGCGTCAGCGGGTACTCGGAGGTTGGCTGCTGCTCACAGCGGCCTCACCTCCCGGTCCTCGACCATGCCCAGACCAGGCCAGCCTACCCTGGATGCCGCGGTCATGCGCTCATTGCATGGGGGCCGGGTCTCCACCATCCGGCTGGAGACCTTCAGCGACAGCGTGTTCGCCATCGCCGTCACCCTCCTCGCCCTACAGCTCCATCCACCGAACCTGACCGGGGCCACCACCGCCGGGGCGGTGTCGTTGTTGCCCTACTGGGTGAACGTCATGGCCACCTATCCGCTCAACAGCGCCGCCGCCGGGCTGTTCGTGCTGTGGATGGGAGTGGCCCAGGTCGCCTTCGTGCTGGTGTGCCTGCTCGTCCGACGCGAGCTGGCCGTTGGAGCTGGCATCGACGAGCTCGTCGTGCCCAAGGTGATCCGGGCGGCGAACGCGGCGGTGCTGTTGGCGGTGCTCGGCGGGTTGTTGGTCGCCCGGGTGCCGCTGTCGGATGGGGTGATCTTCGCCTGGCTGGTGCTGCTGGTGGTCGGGGCCGTTCGGCGGTCCGGGTGTGGTCGGCCCGTCACCGGCGCCGGACCGCTGACGGACGGAGCTACTCCAGGTAGTCGGACTCCAGGCGCCTGAGCGCCGACCTCGCGCTTGGAACCACGCTCTAAGGCGGCTCGGGCCCCCAACCTAAGGTCTTTACCTCAAGACCGGCCGGCCCCCTTACCCCTAGCGTCCAGCGCACAGGCGGCGACCGGCGCCGCTGGACCGCGAGGGAGGACACCATGCCGCGGTACCTGGTCGAACGCAGCTTCCCCGACGGGCTGGCCATCCCCGTCGACGAGGGCGGGGCCAAGACCTGCCAGCTGGTGGTCGACCACAACGCCACCGAGGGAGTCAGCTGGCTCCACTCCTATGTGACCCCCGACAGGCGGACGACCTTCTGTGTCTATGACGGCCCCAGCCCCGAAGCCATCCGCCGGGCCGCCGAGACCAACCAGCTCCCCGTCGACAACATCACCGAGGTCCGGGTCCTGGACCCCTACTTCTACCGCTAGGCCCGCCCAACCCGATCCCAGGAGGCATCCCATGTCCAAGCTCGCCCGCCCCCTGATGCTGGTGGCCATGCTGGCGGCCATGAACCTGGCCGCCATGACCGCCGTGGCCCAGGCCCATACCGGTAACGACCCCGCCGGCGCGCGGCACCGTGCCCTTGGGCGGATGGCGTTCCTCGCCACCGAACAGCCCTCCGGACAGGCGGACGCCACCGTCCGGCGGCTGCTGGCCAGGGAGCGGTCCTCCATTCCCGGCCAGGCGCCCGCCCACCCGCGGTTGCTGCTGGACGAGCAGCGGTCCACTCTCCTCAACCTCCCCAACGACTCGTCCGCCCAGGCCCAGGCCACTGCCACTCGGGCCGCGCTGGCCCAGGAGCGCTACCACAGCACCTGGGGCTACGGCGACACCGCCGCCCCGGCGGCGCCTGCCGAGCCGAGCGGGCAGCCCGCCTGGCTCGTCATCGCCCTGGCCGTCCTGGCCGCCGTCCTGGCCCTGGTCGCCGGGGTCGCGGTGCTGGCCGCCCGCCGGGCCACCCGCAGCCAACACGCCGGCCAGACCGCCTGACCCGGCCAAGGAGACCGCCATGCGACGCACCCTCATCGCCCTGACCATCGCCGGCGCCCTGGCCGCCAGCGGCTGCGCCGCCACCAGCGCCGCCAGCCAGCCCCCCGCCCCCGTAGCCCACCAGCACCCCGCCGGCGCACCCTCGACCGGCGACGACAGCGGCCACCTGGCCGCCCAACTCGCCAGCGGCCGCCTGGCCACCGCCCGCTACGCCACCAACCTTCATGCCGCCAAGGCCGACGGCTACCAGATCATCACCCGCATGATCCCCGACATGGGCTGGCACTTCCTCAACCCCACCATCCAGGGCTTCGACATCACCAAGCCCCCCATCCTGGTCTACGAACGCCACCGCCGCGCCTGGCAGCTGGCCGCCTTCGAGTGGGTCTTCCCCCAAAAGCCCGCCACCCCGCCGCTGCCGGGGGCGACCTACGGGTCCTTCGGCGCCGCCTGCCACTACACCGACGGCACCTTCGTGTTCGCCCGCGTTCAAGAGCTGTGCGCCAAGCGCAGCCCCGAGACGGGCGCGCCGTTCAACTTCTGGCATCCCGACCTGGTGACCCTGCACCTCTGGCTCTGGTACCCCAACCCGGCCGGCCTCTACAACGGCACCAACCCCTACATCAAGCCCTTCAACCGCGGCTAGAGCACCCACCGGCCCACCACGGCCGGGACCCGAGCCCCCACCAGCTCGGGTCCCGGCCTCGACGACGAGCGCACGAAGCAGGCCCGTCCATGGGAAGGCATGGTGCGGCACCGATGGGCTGGGCACGGTAAGGCAAGGCTGGGGAGTTCGATGGCCCTCGGGCATGTCGTACCACTGTGAGTAGCGATAACGGCGGGCTCGGACTGCCGCCGCAGGCGACGCCGGCCTTCGGCCGGCGAACGGCGCGGATGCGCCGATGCATCAATCGCGCGAAGCGCACCACCCGGCGCGGCCGCTCCACTCCCCCGAGGGGGCCAGTCGGCACGGTCGCCTGGTGCTTGCCTTGCTATTCGAGGTAGTCGCGGAGCTTCTGGCTGCGGGAGGGGTGGCGCAGCTTGGAGAGGGTCTTGGACTCGATCTGGCGGATGCGCTCGCGGGTCACGCCGAACTCGCGGCCGACCTCCTCCAGGGTCCGGGGGTGGCCGTCGGTGAGGCCGAAGCGGAGCTGGATGACCTTCTTCTCCCGCTCCGACAGGGTGTGCAGGACCGAGTCGAGCTGCTCCTGGAGCAGGATGAAGCTGGCCGCGTCCACCGGGACGACGGCGTCGGAGTCCTCGATGAAGTCGCCGAGGTGGGAGTCCTCCTCCTCGCCGATCGGGGTCTCCAGCGACACCGGCTCCTGCGACACCTTGAGGATCTCGCGGACCTTCTCGGGCGAGAACTCCATCTCGCGGCCGATCTCCTCGGGGGTGGGCTCGCGGCCCAGGTCCTGGAGGAGCTGGCGCTGGATGCGGATCAGCTTGTTGATCGTCTCGACCATGTGCACCGGGATGCGGATGGTGCGGGCCTGGTCGGCGATCGCCCTGGTGATGGCCTGGCGGATCCACCAGGTGGCGTAGGTGGAGAACTTGAAGCCCTTGTTGTAGTCGAACTTCTCCACGGCCCGGATGAGGCCGAGGTTGCCCTCCTGGATGAGGTCCAGGAACAGCATGCCCCGGCCCACGTACCGCTTGGCGATCGACACCACCAGGCGCAGGTTGGCCTCGATCAGCTTCTTCTTGGCCAGCTGGCCGTGGCGTTCGGTGCGCTGCAGCTCGCGCAGGCGGGTCGGGCTGAGCTTGCGGCCGTTGTCGGTGGCCTTGTCGATCTCGGCGGTGGCGGCCTCGCCCTCGTCGATCGCCTTGGCCAGGATGACCTCCTGCTCCGCGGTCAGGAGCGGCACCTTGCCGATCTCCTTGAGGTACATGCGGACGGGGTCGTTGGTGGGGGCCTTGAGGGCCAGCTCCTCGTCGCGGGCCGAGCGGGCCTCGCGGGCGAACTCCTCGGCGTCGAGCTCGTCGACCATCTCGACGACCTCGATGTTCTCGTCCTGCAGGTGCTGCAGGATGTTGTCCATCTGCTCGGCCGAGACGTCGACCGGGGCCAGGGCCTCGATGACCTCCTCGTTGGTGAGGAAGCCCCGCTCCTTGCCCTTGGCGACGAGGTCGCGGACCTCGTCGATCTGCGCCTCCTTGGCGATCGCCATCTGCTCAGGTACCTCTCGTTCCGTACGGAGCCAGGTGGGAGCGCCGCATACCCCACCTAGGCGGTGCGCTCGGGGAGATCCCCGTCGCCTCCGGACCGCGGCTCCCGCAGGGCTCGCCGTCGGGCCTCGAGGGCGATGAGCTCTTCGAAGACTCGAGTGTACTCGTGCGGCCGCTCCACCGGGTTCATACGCTGCAAGGTCCCCTTGAGCTGGTCGATGACGCGGGTGAGGCGGAGCTCCTCCAGCCGCCGGAATACCTCGTCAGCGTACCCCCGGTTTTCTGTGGCCGCGAACGCCTCCACGGCCAGGCCGCGCAGGAAGCGGCGGTCGGTCTCGGTGGCGGCGGCCTCCAGGACCGCCTCCAGGGGCTTGCCGGGGCCGCCGGCCTCGGTCAGGGCGGTGAAGGCGGCCAGGGTCCCGGGGGTGCTGAACCAGTCGGGGGCCCAGCGCTCGGCCGCCTCGGCGGTCCAGTCCGGGTGCTGGAGGGCGAACTTGAGGGCCTCGCACTCCACCCGGGCCTGGGGGCTACGCGAGCGCGGCGGGGTCTTGACCTCGACCTGGGGCCGGGTCGGGGTCTGGCCGGCGACGATGGCCAGGTACTCGGCCTCGTCCAGGTGGAGCCGCTGCACCACGTAGCGGGCGTAGCCGGTGCGCTGGCCGTAGTCGGGGACGCCCTGGATGATCGGGATGACGTCCTGGGCGGCGCGGCGCCGCTCCTCGGGGGTGACGAGCCGGGAGCGGGCCAGGTTGCGGTCCAGCCACCAGCGGACCAGCGGCTCGGACTCCGCGACCAGGTCCCGGAAGGCGTCCACGCCGCGGCTGGCGATGTACTCGGCGGGGTCGGCGCCGCCCGGGACCACGACCACGTGCGCCGAGAAGGTGGCCTCGGGGGTGCCGATCCACTCGCGGATCCCCCGCTCCACGGCGGTCGAGCCGGCGGCGTCGGCGTCGAAGGAGAGCACCACCTTGTCGGTGAACCGGCTCAGCAGCTTGAAGTGCTCGGCCCGCAGGGCGGTGCCGCAGGTGGCCACGGCCTGGGCGACCCCGGCCTGGTGGCAGGCGACCACGTCGGTGTAGCCCTCGACCACCACCGCGAACCCGGCCTTGACGATCTCCGCCTTGGCCCAGTTGAGGGCGTACAGGGCCCGGCCCTTATGCCAGATGGCGGTCTCGGCGGTGTTCACGTACTTGGGGCCGCGGCCCTCGTCGACGTCCAGCAGGCGCCCGCCGAAGGCGACCGGGTCGCCGGCCACGTCGAAGATCGGGAACAGCACCCGGGCGTGGAACGCGTCGCGGAGCCCGCGGCCGCCGGTCCGGGCCAGCCCGGCCTCGGTCAGCTCCTCTGGCCGGAACCCCTTGTTCCGTAGATGTCCGACCAGCGCGTCCCAGCTCCGCCCGGGGGCCCAGCCGAGCCGGAACCGCTCGGCCACGGCCCGGTCCATGCCCCGCGACGACAGGTACGCCCGGGCGTTGCGTCCGTCGGGCGACTCGACCAGGGCCCGGTGGTAGAACTCGACCGCCTCGGCGTGGGCCGCCACCAGCCGGCTCTTGCGCCCCATGCTGCCCCGCTCCCCCGCCGACCGCCCCTCGTACCGCAGCTCGATCCCGGCCCGGTGGGCCAGCCGCTCCACCGCCTCGGTGAACGACAGGGTCTCCTGCCGCATCAGGAAGTCGATCGCGTCCCCGCCCTGGGAGCAGCCGAAGCAGTTGCCCGTGAGGATGTTGTCCTCGAGGACGAACGCGTGCCCCTGGTCCACGACGGCGCAGTAGACCTCCTCGACCCGGTCGGTGGGCTCGACCGACCGCACCACCCAGCCGCGCCGGGCGAACGCGTTCGGCGAGCCGGTGAAGCGGAGCCGGTGCTGGTCGAGGAGGAAGAACTCGTCGGTCAGGTCCTCGTTGACGAAGTGGATCCGGAAGAGCGAGCTGGGCTCGCGGCCGGGGAAGCCGACGCGCACCTGTTCGGTGACGCCGTAGGTGCCGATGCCGAGGCGGGTGCAGACGGCGCGGACGTATTCGAGGGTCTCCCGGTCTGCACAGTGGAGCATGACCGTGCCGTCCTTGGCGACATGACCGTCGGCGGCGACATAGCCGGCCAACCATCCGTACAGGTACGGCACGGACTCGTCGAGCGGCGGCACCACTTTGAACATGCGCGGCAGGTGGTGGACGAGGATGCGATCCTCACGCTCCGTCACGAAGCTGTGCGGGAACCACTTGAGCAGCGGGGCGTCCTTGACCGGGTCCAGTTGGGCCATGGTGCCGGTGCCGTTTCGGTGGCCGTCGCCGAAGGTGATGCCGTGCGCGATGCCGAATGGCGAGGGTGTCGTCTGTTTGACCCGCGTGCCGGGGAACTTCCAGACGAGGCGATGTCCCGCCCGGAGCTCCGCTGTGGTGACCTCACGCATGGACCGATGGTTCTCCCCGCTGCGGATGAACCAGCGATGTTCTGCCGTTGCGAACATCTCTTTCACTTGGCCGTTCCGACTGACGACCAGCCGCATCAGGGGCTGCACGCCGAACGAGGAGAACGGGGCGTCGACCCAGTCGCCGTTCCGGGCCAGGATGCGGTGGGTGCCCCCCGCCAGCTCACGGATCGGCCGGACTCCCTCCCAGGTGAGCACTCGGGTCTCGCCAGCGAGGCAGTGCCACAGGCGACGCGTGGAGTCGACCGTGAACGAGGGGGTCTTCTCCTGGTGGAAGGGGCACAGGCCCTTCATGCGGGTGCCGCCGCCGGGGCGCAGGGTCACGTACTCGGCGACCAGG
>Ga0209382_10013140_pt1 | contig 10184 bp, 7 predicted proteins | sample SoiMetdeltSBSDD5_FD_187599 | JGI IMG/M metagenome (GOLD analysis project Ga0209382, IMG submission 187599) | Bulk soil microbial communities from a Populus tree surrounding site in Tennessee, USA - Soil MetaG P. deltoides SBSDD5 (SPAdes) (version 2) | ecosystem: Environmental > Terrestrial >...
GCCCAGGTGCCGATGGAGCCGCGAGGCATCCTCGCCAGCTACGACAGGGAGAACGACTTCCTGACCGTCTGGCGCTCCACGCAGTCGCCGTTCGGCACCAGAGGCACGCTGGCGCAGGTGCTCGGCCGCCCGGCCGATTCGATCCGGGTGATCGCCCCGGACGTCGGCGGCGGCTTCGGCGCGAAGGGCGGCATGTACCCGGACGAGCTGGTCGCCGTGCTGATGTCGATCGAGCTGGGCCGACCGGTCCGCTGGGTCTCCACCCGGATGGAAGACCTGCTCTTCACGATGCAGGGCCGCGACCAGATGAACCTGGTCGACGTGGCCTATACCAGCGAGGGCATCCTGACCGGCCTGAAGGTCAAGACGATCTTCAACGTCGGCGGGGTGCTGCTGACCCACGGAGCGGCGCCGCCGCTCCGGGTCCGCGACTTCGCGACCGGTGCCTACCGGTTCGTGGCCCACCGCGCTGAGGCGTACGGCGTCTACACCAACACCAGCCCGACCGGGCCGTACCGTGGGGCCGGCCGCCCGGAGGCCGCCTACATCGCCGAGCAGGCCGTCGAGGCGGTGGCGAAGGCGCTCAACCTCGATCCCGTTGAGACCCGCAGCAAGAACTTCATCCGCCCGGAGCAGTTCCCGTACAAGACGCCGGGCGGCTCGATCTACGACAGCGGCGATTACGAGCTGGCGACCCGCCGCGCGCTGGAGATGGCCGGCTACGAGCAGCTCCGGGAGGAGCAGCGGCAGGCCCGCGAGCGCGGCGAGATCATGGGCATCGGCGTCGCCACGACCATCGAGGTCAGCGGCCAGGGCACCGAGTACGGCAGCGTCGAGATCGAGCCGGACGGCTCGATCGTCGCGAAGACCGGCTCGTCGTCGCACGGCCAGGGTCACGAGACGAGCTTCGCCCAGGTGGTCGCCGACCGCCTCGGCGTGCCGTTCGAGAAGATCAAGGTCGTCCACGGCGACACGGCCACGATGCCGAGAGGCGGCGGGACCGGTGGCAGCCGCAGCCTGGTGGTGGGCGGCAGCGCCCTCTCGAAGGCGAGCGACGCCGTGATCGAGAAGGCGCTGAAGGTCGCGGCGGCGATGCTGGAAGTCTCGCCGGAAGACCTGGCGTTCGTGCGGGGCGGCGTCCAGGTGACGGGCGCCCCCGAGCAGCGCCTGGAGCTTGCGGAGATCGCGGCGGCGGCAAAAGAGGGCGTGGGCCTGCCGGAGGGCGAATCCGGCCTGAAGGACGACGCGGACTTCGCGGCCGAGGTCTCGGCGATCCCGTTCGCCGCGAGCGTCGCGGTCGTCAAGATCGAGCGCGACACGGGCCGGGTCAAGCTGGACCGGATGATCGTGGTGGACGACATCGGGACGGTGGTGAACCCGCTGATCGTGTTCGGGCAGATCGAGGGCGGGCTGGCACAGGGCGTCGCGGAGTCGCTGTACGAGCACCTGGAGTGGGACGCGGAGGGGCAGCCGCTGACGGCGACGCTCCAGGACTACGCGGTCCCGACGGCCCACATGCTCCCGAACTTCGAGCTGGACCTGACGATTACGCGGACGCCGTACAACCCGATTGGCGCGAAGGGTGTCGGCGAGTCGGGCTGTGTGAGCGCGCCGCCGGTGATCACGAACGCGGTGCTGGATGCGCTGGAGCCGTTCGGCATCAGGGAGATCGGGATGCCGTTCACGTCGGACAAGGTCTGGCGCGCCCTCCGCGACGCCGGCGCCCTGTCATAGTTTCCGGGGTGGACTTGCTCCACCCCAATTTCAGTCCTTCCTGGTTTGCGCTCCAGGCGATTTCGGGCGCTGTATGTCCTGTCGATCGAGTAGCCTGTGGCCCGACTGTCCAAGAAATGGACGCAATAGGCCGCTGCATCGTACGCTTCTCCTTGGATCATGCGAACCCACTCGGCCAGCGGGCAGGTGACGATTGGCGAAGACCCTTTACCTCTCACCATCTCATGCCCGAGGTATCTATAGGTGCGAGGGTTGCGGAGCGACAATCCTCAGAGGAGGAGCCTACTATCGTCATGACCCGATGCCTTGGGCACGATGGCACCGCGGAGAAAGGGCCACCCACTGGTGCCATTCGTGCGTAGCCTCGCTGGGCCTAATAGAAGAACCGATTCCACCCGAGGACGGTCTCCAAAGCCCGGGCCCATTGTTCGAATGGGCGGACGAGCAGGCGGCCAGCCCTCGCGTACGGGTTGAACTCGTCGATGTCGGCAGGCCACTCGCGAATCTCCTCGCTGCTGATCCGTCCCTCATTCACAGTCTGACTCCATCACAATTTGAGGATCTGATTTGTGATCGTCTTCACTCGATGGGTTTCGAACCCAGGAAGGTGGGAAAGACCAATCAGCGCGATGGAGGATTCGATGTCATCTTTTGGTCGCGAAGTAACGTTACATTCCCGATACTCGGTGCCGCTCAGGTAAAGCATCATCGCTCAGTGGAAACCAAAGAGGGACCGAGGTCGGTTCGCGAGTTCGCCGGCTCGATAGCTGGGCACCCTTTCAATGCGGCCCTGTTGGTAACGAACACTTCATTCACACCCGATGCAGAATGGTTTGCCCGTGAACACGCGAAGCTCGTACGGCTGCGCGGATTCACCGATATCCGACGTTGGCTTGCTGAGAATTTCGCCGATACCGAAGAATGGCGTGAATTTCCTGAGACCATTGAGGTGTGCCCTGGCCTCGTAGTGCCCATTCGCCCGCGCCTGAGGGTCTCGAGGAACACTGATGATCTTGAACGATGAGGAGCGTCGGGCCACGATTGATCGGCTGAGGCGATTCCAGGAGCAAGTCGCGCAGCTCCGTCGTCTGGAAACCGATCCAGCGAACTACCATGCGTCCGTATCGGGTTTCCTCGCGGAGATTGACCGAATGCAGCTTGAGATTCGCGAGTATCTGGTTACTCATCCGGCAGATCCGGTTGTCGCTGCCGCTGATAGCCACCATGCCTAGCTGGGGATCAATAGCGTGAGTTGCTTCGTCTGCGAGGCGAACTGGACGCCACAGGGACTGACCAGCCTCTCAAGGTGACTGAGCTGGTGTGGGGAGAAGCGGCGATGTCGATGACACTTGCGGAGCTCGAAGAGCACGCGCGCCAATTGCCGCCGGAGGAGCGAGCTCGACTCGCCGACCTCTTGCTTGAGTCACTTCAAGAGGCGCCGTCAGCCGAGATCGAAGCTGCCTGGGACCGCGAAATCGAGGCGCGCATCGCAGCCCACGAGCGTGGAGAGAGTAAGACCTATCCTGCCGAAGAGGTGTTCGCCGAAGCCAGACGCTTAACGCAGTGATGCGGGCCAGGTTCGTCGAAGCCGCACGCCAGGAATTCCTGGGACAGATCTCGTATTACAACGCTGGCAATCCTAGAGCCGCCATTCAGTTCAGACAGGCTGTTGAGGCGGCCGTGAGCCGTGCAGCGTCATTTCCCAACGCGGGATCTCCCATGCGGTATCAGGCCCGGCGCGTTCTCGTGAGGCGCTTCCCGTTCTCGATCATGTATCGACTCGAGGGCGACGAGATCGTCATCTACGCCCTGGCTCATCATGCCCGCGAACCGGGCTACTGGGAACCTCGGCTCGATCCCTGACCTTCGGGATCGGGTGCCTATAGCTACCACGCAGCTTTGCCGCCGCCCGCGAAGGTTGACCAGTCGCCGCAGTCGTCTTCCAGCACCAGCGGCACCGTCGCGCCCTGATCCGTCGCGATGCGCTCCAGGGAGAATCGCGCCTGCGTCGTGCCGGCCGGCAGCGCCACCCGCGTCCCGCCGGTCACTTGCTGGCCGTCGACCAGGATCCGCGCATTGCTCGGCGTGCCGAAGCGGAGCGCGTGGGCTCGGTTGTTCGGGGCGCCGGGCCCCATGACCGCGGTGACCGTGACGTCCAGGCGCCCTGGCACGGTGCGAACAACCTCCACCCGGGCGGCCGGGCGCGGCGAGCACGAGGGGGGCGGCGTCGGCGTGGGCGGGGTGGGGGTCGGCTGAGGCGGGAGTGGTGGAGGCGGCGGGGGTGGGGCCGCCGTGCGCACCTGCCCCGAGTCCGGATGGACCATCAGGCTGGACTCGTCCACGAACTCCAGCATGTTGCCCGTGATCTCCGAGAACCGCCGAAGCGTGTCGTTGTTCCAGCGCGCGTCCGGCACGCCGCTCATGTACCAGTTCGAGCCGTTGTCCGCCAGGAACATGCCGTACCGCTGGAGTGCCGTCAGGATCACCCGCACCTGGGTCGGGTACGCCGAGACGTTCACGGACGACTTCAGGCGCACCCGGGCGCCCATCGGCGGCACGTTCGGGTCGGTGATACTCGACGCCTCGTGGCGGGCCGGCCAGATGTACGCCCCCTGCGTCCGGCTCGCCGTGAAGCGCAACGCGTGGGCGATCTCGCCAGCCAGGACCTCGTCGTAGCGCGCCAAGCCGGGCAGGATCGGCAGGCCGGCGGCGTCCGCCGAGGTCCAGCCATCATGCCGCAGCGCGTTCGAGCTGAGATGGAAGAACGCGCCCGAGCCGGCCGCCCATGCCGTGTCAGACAGCTTCGTCGCGTCGAACACCTCGGTCAAGATGCAGCGGTCCCGATCGACCACCAGGACGTGGTGGTCGCTGCCGCCCTCGATCGGCGCGTCGGGCGGGATCCGGTACTCCCCGAGGTCGCTGTCGTCGTCGTAGTAGAAGCTGATGTCGACGGGCGGCTGGCTGCCCGGGGCCGTCGTGTACGGGATGCCGATCGGGTGGCCTTCCCAGAGGCCGCTGCCGAAATCGGCCTTCAGCCCGGTAGTGGCCCCGACGCTGCCGATCCAGGCAGCCGACCGAGCATGGACCGGCAACGTGTCGATCCGCGTGTTCCAGACGTTGTCGGCCGGGAAGAGCTGGCAGCCGCCGATCGTCGGCGGGGCGGCGGCCGCCCCGCTCGCCGGCCCACCGGCCGGACCGGCGAGCGGGGCGGCGTCGCCGGCCGGGGCTCCGGCTGACGCGGCGGTGAGCCAGGCGACGCTCAGGACGATGGCCGCCGCCTTTGGGGTCCGGTCGTGGCACCGCGCGACCGCTCGGAGTGGTCCCCCGAGCACTGCGAGCGTGCGCATGCCTGCTCCCATCCCGCTGCCCCTCGGCGCGCCGTTCACCGCACGATAACGATGTCAGACCTGTTGCGGATATGCGCCATACGGACCAATGTGCCGCGACAGATGACCCATTGGTATCCCCCGATGCCCGGTCCGAGCGCCCGCCCGCGCGTCGTTCTGCTCTCCGAGGCGTAGAATGCGCTACGCATGACAGAAGCGGCCGTCGCGCTTGAGGATGCAGCATGCAGCGTGCCCGGAATCTGTTCACCCAGAACAAGATCGCCATCATCTGGGACTTCGACAAGACCCTGATCCCGTACGACATGCAACGGCCGCTGTTCGAGCAGTACGGTGTGGACGAGGCGACGTTCTGGCAGGAGTCGAACGCGCTGCCGGAGTACTACCGCGCGCTCGGCTACGAGCTGGTGGCCGAGCAGCAGTACCTCCAGCACATCCTCTCGTACGTGCGGGCCGGGCGCTTCAAGGGGCTGAGCAACAGCCTGCTCCGCCAGCTCGGGGCGCGGCTTACGTTCTACGAGGGTCTGCCGGCGTTGTTCCAGATGCTCAAGGACCAGATCGCCGCGCGCCCCGAGTACCACGCGCACGACATCGCCGTCGAGCATTACGTCCTCAGCAGCGGCCTGCGCCAGATGATCCTCGGGAGCGCCATCGCCCCCTACCTGGACGGCGTCTGGGCCTGCGAGTTCTCGGCGGGGACCGGGCCGGGGCCGGGCTTCCTGGTGGGCGGCTGCCCGGAAGAGCAGGCGAGCGCCGAGCACGGCGAGATCTCGGGCGTCCTCTACGCCATCGACGACACCAGCAAGACCCGCGTGATCTTCGAGATCAACAAGGGCTCGAACTGGCACCCGCAGATCAGCGTCAACGCCGCGATGGCCCACGACGACCGAAGAGTTCCCTTCGAGAACATGATCTACGTCGCTGACGGCCCGAGCGACGTGCCAGTCTTCTCGGTGGTCAACCAGCAGGGCGGCAAGACGCTCGCCGTCTATACGCCCGGCGATGCCCGGGCGTTCGCGCGGGCCGACCACCTCCAGCGCCAGGGGCGGGTCCAGGCGATCGGACCGGCCGACTACACGTCCGGCTCGCAGGCGTACCTCTGGCTGAGCGCGGCGGTGGACGAGATCGCGCAGCGGATGGTCACCACCCAGCGGTCGAACATCGAGTGCCGGGTGGGGCTGCCGCCGGCCTATCGTGCGCCGACCCCGGCGGCGGGCACCCTGGCCGATCGCCTCGGCATGCGCCTGCCCGACACCTCGCTCGCGCCCGGCGCCCCGAACGGCCAGGCTCCCGTGCCGCCGACGCACGAATCGGCGGACGACGTGCTGGCGTCGAGCGAGGCGCCGCCTGAGCTGTCAGGCACGGAGCCGGAGTCGCTGGAGCATGGCACCCGGTCGGCGGCAAACGGCCTCCAGTTGAAGATCGACGATCTCCCGTCTGACGACGAGCCGCTGTTCCACCTGCCCGGACCCGGTGCGTCGTTCGAGCCGCGTGACCGCGATCTCCACGACGACCTGCTGGCCATCGTCTCGGAGATCTCGGGCCGACACCCACCGCTCGATCTCGCCGTCCGAGCTGCGAGCGCTGCGCCAGTACGTCGTCGGGCGGGTGAGCGCGCGGTCGCCCGGCTCGCGCCGGACCGGCAGCCCGCGCGACGTCGACCGACTCACGCGCGCCGAGGTCGAGAGCCAGCTCGAAGCGATCCGTCGGCGTGGCCGCTGACGCCGGGACACACGCCGACGTCCGTACGCCCGGTCAGGATGCGCTCGCGGCGTTCGCTCGTGACCACGGCGTCGCGTCTCCCAGGGCGGCGATGCGGACCGCCTGCGCGCGACTGCGCCGGCGCGTCTCGGAGGTCGGTTGGAGGCCTAGCCTGGATGCGTACCTGCGCGCCTTCGGCCTCTCGGTGCTGGAGACGCCGATCCCGACCGCCGGCCGCCTGGACTACGAGAACGGCCGCTACGTCATCCGGGTGCAGCGCGCCGCCGAGGGGGATGCACCGCGCCCGCCGACGCCGTTACGGCCTACCGATGCGACGGGCCGCCAGCGCTTCTCGATCGCCCACGAGATCGGGCACGCGCTGCTGCTGGAGAGCCTCGGTCGGCAACCGGAGCACCTGCCGGGGCTGCACGACGCATCGATCTGGCCGGAGCTGGAGCGGCTGTGCGACCTGGCGGCGGCGGAGCTGCTGGTGCCGCTCGACGACTTCCTGAAGGCGGTCGGGCAGGTCGGCTGCTCGCCCCGGGCGATCGAGCGCCTGGCGGAGGGGTTCCGGGTCTCCTCGGACGTGATCCTGCTGCGGTTCCTGGCGACCGGCGCCCGGAGCATCTCGCTCTGGCAGGTACATCCCTCACCTGACGGGCAGGAGGCCGTGTCGGCGACCGTCGTGCGGGCGTTCCGGTCCGGCCGCTCGCCGGACCTCGGTCCGGGCACGGCGTCGAGCGTGCTGCGCCCGGACGTCGTGCTCCGGGTGGCGTGCGGCGGCCGGGCGCATGTGTCGAGCGTGGAGGTGATGGTCGGCGACGCTGCTCGTCAGTGAGCCGCCGTCGTGGACGGCGGCTCACTGAAAGCGTCGCCGTTCGAGCCGGTGCAGCTCCGGTGGCTCGACGACGAACAGACGCCCGCCGACCAGCCTGCCCCCATCTCGACTGGGCGCGTGGGGCTTGACGCGCAGGTCACCCTGCTCCTGCTCCCCGAGCGCGCCGCCGCCGAGGCTGCCCCGCTCTGGGCCGCCTGTGTGCCGCGGCCCTTGCCGTCGTAGGTGAGGGGTGAGACGGACCTGTGGCGTGCGCGCGGTCCGCGGGAGTTCTGCATACCTCTGGTGAGGGCGTGAGCGCGCATGGTACTATGTCGAACAGTCGAGTAGACGATGTGTGTACGCACGGCCGGCCCAAGACGAGGCCCCGGCGAGGATGAAGGAGGAGAACGCGCGTGCCCCTGACGACGGAGGCCAAGGGCGAGATCATCAGCCAGTACCAGACCCACGAAGGCGACTCTGGCTCACCGGAAGTGCAGGTCGCCATCCTGACGCGCCGGATCAAGGACCTCGCCGATCATCTCAGCACCCACAAGCATGACAACCACTCCCGTCGAGGACTGCTCAAGATGGTCGGCCGGCGCCGACGTCTCCTGACGTATCTCTCGCGGACCCACAACGAACGCTACCAGCAGCTCATCGCCTCGCTCGGGCTGCGCCGCTAGCCCGAGCCCGCCGGGCCGTCCCGCGCGCCAGGCTGCTCGCCGGCGCGCGCCGGTCGTTTCGGCGCTCGTGAGCATGTCGCCGTGGTAGCGCGGAGGCGTCGCGCCCGACCCCGCATCGGTCCCCTTTCCCTGGTTCCGCCGAGCCATGTGAGGGGCGACCAGACGTGTCTCTGCGCCCTTCGCGCCGATGGCCCGCCGCCGGCCGGCCTCACACGTCGGACGACGACCGTCCGAATGCGCACCCTCGCCGCTGGACGCGGCCTGTATCGAAACTGGACCCCGGCCCCAGAGACTGAGGAGCAACGTCCGGCTGCGGGTTCACGGGTGGAGCGGGCGTGTGCGCGGCGCCCGCGGAACGTACGAGGAGCATCATGGCAGTATCCCGCTACTCACTGGAGCTGGCCGGCCGCACGCTGACCCTGGAGACGGGCCGGATGGCGAAGCAGGCCGGCGGCGCGGTCCTGGTCACCTACGGGGAGACGGTCGTCCTGGCGACGGCGACCACCTCTGAGGAGCCCCGCGAGGGCATCGACTTCTTCCCGCTCCAGGTTGAGTTCGAAGAGAAGATGTACGCCGCCGGCAAGATCCCGGGCGGCTTCGTCAAGCGCGAGGGCCGGCCCACCGAGAACGCCATCCTGACCGCCAGGCTCACGGACCGCCCCCTGCGGCCCCTCTTCCCGAAGGACTATCGCAACGACGTCCAGGTCGTCCTCACCGTCCTGGCCGCCGACCAGGCGAACGACCCCGCCATCTGCGCGATAAACGGCGCCTCGGCCGCCTTGTCCATCTCTGATATCCCGTTCTACGGCCCGGTCGGCGCCGTCCGCGTCGGGCTGATCGGCGGGGAGATCGTCGTCAACCCGACGATGCCGGAGATGGCCTACTCCGATCTGGATCTGATGGTCGCGGGTACCGCTGACTCGATCCTGATGGTCGAAGCCGGTGCCAAGGAAGTCCCCGAGCAGACGATCCTCGAAGCGCTCGACGCCGCGCACGTCGAGATCCGCCGGCTCTGCGAGCTCCAGGTCGAGCTTCAGCAGGCGGCCGGCAAGCCGAAGCGTGAGTTCATCCCGCCCCAGATCGACGAAGCTGTCGTCAAGGCTGTCACCGACTTCCTCGGCGGACGCCTCGAGGAGACCATCTTCGACCCCGACAAGGCGACGCGCGAGGACAGCACCCGTGGCCTGCGGAAGGAGACCATCCGCCACTTCGCGGATACCTACGATTCGAAGGTCGTCGCCAAGGTGTTCGGCGCCCTCGAAAAGGAGACCGTCCGGACGAACATCCTGGACAAGAGCCGCCGCCCAGATGGCCGCTCGCTGACCGAGATCCGGCCCGTCACCTGCGAGGTCGGCGTCCTGCCGCGCGTCCACGGCTCGGCCCTCTTCACCAGGGGCCAGACCCAGATCCTCTCCGTCGCCACCCTCGGCACCGAGGCTGACGAGCAGCGGACGGACAGCATCGGCCTGGACGAGCCGAAGCGGTACATGCACCACTACAATTTCCCGCCGTTCTCGGTGGGCGAGACCCGCCCGATGCGCGGGCCTAGCCGCCGCGACATCGGACACGGAGCCCTCGTCGAGCGCGCGCTGGTGGCGGTGCTGCCGAGCAAGCCGGACTTCCCGTACACCATGCGGATCGTCTCGGAGACGCTGGAGTCGAACGGCTCCAGCTCCATGGGCAGCACCTGCGGCAGTACCCTGGCGCTGATGGACGCGGGCGTGCCGATCACCGCTCCCGTCTCCGGTGTCGCGATGGGCCTGATTACCGATGCCGAGGGCCGCTACGCCGTCCTCTCGGACATCCAGGGCCTCGAAGACGCCCTCGGCGACATGGACTTCAAGGTCACCGGCACCGAGAAGGGCATCACCGCGCTCCAGATGGACATCAAGGTGCGCGGGATCA
>Ga0209382_10013144_pt1 | contig 10183 bp, 10 predicted proteins | sample SoiMetdeltSBSDD5_FD_187599 | JGI IMG/M metagenome (GOLD analysis project Ga0209382, IMG submission 187599) | Bulk soil microbial communities from a Populus tree surrounding site in Tennessee, USA - Soil MetaG P. deltoides SBSDD5 (SPAdes) (version 2) | ecosystem: Environmental > Terrestrial >...
TTCAGCCAGGATATTTTGAGGTGATGATCGCAGCCTGGCTCCGCCAACTGACCGAGGCCGGCAGGCTGCCGCTGTTCTGCTTCTTCATCGGTGTGGTGATCGGGTTCCTGTTCATCCGCCTATCGGTCAGGCTCATCCGCGCCGAGGTGCGCTGGTGGCCCGGGAACGTCAAACCGGGCGGCCTGCACATCCACCACGTCGTGTTCGGGGTGATCTTCATGCTGCTCGGGGGCGTGGCCGGGCTGACCATCCCGTCGAACGTGGTTTCCTGGAACGCGTTCGCCGCCTTCATCTTCGGCGTGGGCGCCGCTCTGGTGCTCGACGAGTTCGCGCTGATCCTGCACCTCGACGACGTCTACTGGCACGAGAAGGGGCGCACCTCCATCGATGCCGTGTTCGTGGCCGTCGCGCTGACCGGCCTCCTGGTGCTGGGCGCGCGGCCGGTCTTCGTCGACGACGTGCTCAACACCAGGGAGAGGGGCCTGCCCTCGACCGTGACGGTCGCCATTGGCGTGGCGAGCCTGGTCCTGGCGGTCATCACGCTGCTCAAGGGCAAGATCTGGACCGGCCTGATCGGGATCTTCCTGCCGCTGCTGCTCTTCGTCGGCGCGGTCCGGCTTGCCCGGCCCGGTTCGCCATGGGCGCGCTGGCGTTACGGTCGCGCGTCGAATCGCTCGCGCGCCAAACTGAACCGGGCGCAGTGGCGCGAGGTCCGCATCCGCCGCCCGATCATCCGCGCCAAGATCTGGCTCCAGGAGCTGCTGGCCGGGCGGCACGACCTGCCCTCACGCTAAGCGCGCAACCTCTTCGTACGTGGGCGGGGCCTCCTCGTCGGGGCGGCCCCGTGCCCAGCGGCGCAGGCCGCCCAGCGCCATCCGGAACAGCAGCGAGCCCGTGCTCACGCGCGCCACACCGAGGTCGGCGAGCTGGTTGAGCGACAGGCCGTCGCGGGAGAACAGGATGTTGAGCGGCCTCTGCCCTACCAGCGCCTGGATCGCGGACGGATCCTGCAGACCGGGCACGAACACGCCATCGGCGCCCGCCTCGATGTAGGCGTCGAGCCGGCGACGAGTCTGGACAAGCCGAGTCTCCACAAGAGACGGTTGGCCCAGCCAGTAGGTGTCGGTGCGGGCGTTGACGAACACGCCGGGCGCGCTTTGCTTGACGGCTCTTATCTTGCGGCACAACAGGTCCGGGTCGCCCAGGCCGTCCTCCACGTTGACCCCGTCGGCGCCGAGGCTCGCCACGAACTCGGCTACGGCGACGGGATCGGCGGAGAAACCCTGCTCGATGTCGACCGTCAGGTAGCACGGCAGGCGCCGCAGGCGGGCGGCGACCGCGGAGGTCTCGTCGCGGGTCACGCCCTCGCCGTCGGGCAGTCCCGCCGCGATCGCCACCCCGAGGCTCGTCGTGCCGATGGCCCGAAACCCTTGCGCCACAAGGATCGCGGCCGAGGCATAATCCCAGGCGTTGGGGAGCAGCAGCGGCTCGCCCGGCTTATGGAGATCCGCAAAGCTCACGGGAAACGCACCTCCAGCCGGGCCGGGATGCGCATGTTGGGCCAGTCCTCGTAACCGCCGTCGAACGGCAGCAGCTCGCCCTTGCGCAGCACCTCAAGGATGGCGCCGCCCAGCGCGAGTGCGAGCTGCTGGCCTGGGCACGGACGTGGCTGGCCGCCGAACGGGCGGCCGTGCAGGTCGATCACGACCTCCTCACCCGCGACGATGCGGCGCGTGTTGGTGACGGGCGGGTGGTCGCGCAGCGTCTCGTCGAGGGGGGGTTGTGCAGCAAGGCGTTGGCGATGAGCCCAGCGGTGGCGTCGCGGGCCTGAAGCACGATGCCCGCCCGGTTGGCGGCGATCTCGGGGTCGATTTCGGGATCGGGGGCCGGGTCATCGGGCAGGCCGAGCAGCTCCTCGAGCACGGCGACGATGATGCCGCGGGCCAGCGGCACGACGTCGACCGTGCCGGTGGCCGCCCGCCGCGCCGCCTCGGCGGCCATCGCTTGTGCCACATCAACTTTTACTCGCGCCAGCGCCTCCACGGTGTACCCCCGCCGCCTTGAATGCTCCTCGCCGCTGCTGAAGCGAGCCATCAGAGCACGCTGTCCCGTCTGCGGCACCGGTGGATAGGCGAAAATCGTCTCCATGACGCCAGGCTAGGTGCGTCACGTTTCGGTACCCGCCGAAATGTCGGTGGGCCATGATTGGCTGCATGGCCAACGGCCATGACCCGCGGCACACGGTAGATCAGCTGGAGATGACGGAGTGAGCAGCCCACTCGCGCGCATGGCCGGGCTGCTGGCCGACCCGAGCCGGGCGGCCTTCTGCATGGCGCTGCTCGACGGGCGGGCGTGGACCGCGGGCGAGCTGGCGCGGCACGCGGGCATCGCGCCCTCGACCGCGAGCGCCCATGTCACGCTGCTTGTCGATGGGGGCGTGCTCGTGGACGAGCGCCAGGGGCGGCACCGCTATGTCCGCCTCGCCGACCCGGAGATCGCCGCGCTGATCGAGGATCTGGCCAGCGGCGCCGAGCGGCTTTCCGGCAGGGAAGCTCCGAAGGGGTTGCGGGAGGCGACGCGGGCCAAGGCGATCGCGCGCGCCCGCACGTGCTACGACCATCTGGCGGGGCGGCTGGGCGTGGCGATCAGCGACGGGCTGCTGGAGCGGGGTTTCGTCAGCACGTTCGCCGGTTTCGCCTTCACCGACAAGGGTCTCGACTGGTTGTCTGATTTGGACATCGATGTGGCAGGGCTGGGCAAGGCGAAGCGCCCGTTTGCGAGGCAATGTCTGGATTGGACGGAACGGCGCCCGCACCTGGCCGGGGCGGCGGGCGCGGCCCTTTGCGCGCAAGCGTTCTCGCGCCGGTGGGTGGAGCGGATTGGCACCGGGCGGGCCGTGCGGGTGACCCCGGCGGGGCGCGACGCCTTCGCCGCCGAGCTGGGCCTCGACGAAAAGCAGTGGTCCTGAGCGTCGCTTGAGAAGCTGATGGCGCTCGATGGCGGGTGCGTCAACGGGCGGCTGCTGCTGTTGCACGGCGCGCCCGGCACGGGCAAGACCACCGCGCTGCGCGGCCGCCGAGGCCGGCCAGGGCTGGGCCGGCCGGTCGGGCGCGACGCCACACTAGCCGAGCTATACGCCCTCAAGAGCGGAAACCCGCAACTGAGCCATGTGCCACCCGAGCCGGCGATGGGCTGCTACCTGTAGGTCCGCTGGACCTGAGCACGTCGCTCGTGGCAGGCTTTTGAATCGTGACACTGGCGAGGCAGGTTCAGCGGGTGTCGGCCTGCGGGCTGGCGCGCGACGGTGACGCTGTGCTCATGGTCCAGATTGGCCGCAGCGCCTACGGCGACGCGGGCAAGTGGATGCTGCCCGGCGGCGGCATCGAGCACGGCGAGGACCCGAAAGAGGCCGTGGTCCGGGCGTTTTCCGAGCAGACCGGCCTTGACGTGCGGGTGGAGTCCATAGTGGACGTCGGATCCGACTACCGCCATCTTGCCGGGGGCATCGATTTCCACGGCATTTTCATCGTATACCGGGTCAGCGTCACCTGTGGCGAGCTCAGAACTGAGCCCGACGGTGCCATGCTCGCCCCGACCTGGGTAAAGCCCAGCGAGCTGGAGTCGCTGCCCATGCTCGATGTGGTCCGCGCCTTGCTCTAGCCTGCCATCGTCTTTTAGCGGGCGCCTGACCGGGTGTGGACCGGGGCGGCGGGCACGTGGTGCTCGCCCGCGTTCAGCTCGCCTGTGGGGCGGGCGACCGCTCCGCCCACCGGATCGGCGGACAGCACCGGGTCGGCGGCGGGCTCGAGGTGGTCGGCGACCAGGTCGGGCTCGGGTGCCGGCGGCGCCGGGCAGGTCTCGCGCACACGGTTGATGTACATCGCCGCCCCGACGCACGTGGCCGAGCAGACGGTGCCGGCGATGATCAGGCAGGCGCGCGGCCCTAAAGTCTCGCTCATCCAGCCCAGCACCGGGGCTCCCACGGCACCGGCCAGAGAGCTGATCGCGGCCAGCAGCGACAGGACCCGGCCGCGCATCTCGCCGCGCGTGTCGAGCTGTGCGCGGGTGGACACGACTGTGTCGATGATGACGGCGGTCGCGGCGACCGACAGCATCAGCAGGCCGAAGGTCCACAGGTTGGGCATCACGCCGGAGGCGACCTGCAGCACGCTGCCGGTCAGCCCGATCCCGGCGAGGAACCTGTAGGACATGTCGCGCTGGCCGGCGGCGAGTAGGCCCCCGAGCACGCCGCCGATGGCGAACGCGGTGGAAAGGGCGCCGTAACCGCCGGCGCCCGCCTGCAGCGGCCCGGCCGACATCGCTCCCATGGTGACCTGGTAGTTACGGCCGAGGCTGCCAAGGACGAACGAGAGCCCAAAGGCGATGAGCACGCACGGTTCGCTGGCGATGTACTTGAGGCCGGAGCGGACCGCGCGGAGAGCGTTCTCCGGGACGGAGGGCGGGATGAGATTCACCAATGCCTTGAGGCGCATGGCGAACAGCGAGCCGATCACGGCGATGAAGCTGACCGCGTTGGCGACGAACAGGGGGGCGGGGCCGATTGTGGCGACCAGCACGCCGCCCACGCTCATGCCGAGGATGCGGCCGGCCGAGTTCACCGTCGACCCCAGGGCCAGGGCGTTGCCTAAGTGCTCCGGCGCGACGACGGTGGAACCGAAGCGACCCATCGCCGGGCCGTCTACGGCGGAGACGACACCGCCCGCGATGACGATGGCGTAGATCGCGTTGATGCCGCCAAACCCCGACGTGCTGGCGAAGGCGAGCAGGAGGGCTAGCCCGGCATGGATGGTCTGGCTGGCCACCAGCAGTGGGCGCGCCGGCAGCCGGTCGGCCAGCGCCCCACCGAACGGTCCCAGCAGCAGCACGGGTGTGGACTGCAGCAGCACTACGGCGCCCATCTTGGTCGCTGAGCCCGTCGTCGACAGAACAAGCCAGTTGACGCCGAGCACCTGCATCCAGGTACCCGTCACAGAAACGAGATTGCCGGCTGCCCAGAGCCGGAAGTTGTGTTGCCGCAAGGCAACAAAGCTCGGCCGCACGGCCAACCACTCCCTCGCCGGTTGCTCAGCCGTCAATGATTGCCGTTGCTGCGGGCACTCGACCGTTTCTTTTGGGCGATCGCGGGCGTGAGAGAGATCACGATGTTTTCGGGGCGAGGGTTGTTTCGATGTTTGGCACATCGAGGGATTGACGTGGACACGAATTGTTAGGCAGTTTGACTAACATGCGCAGACTACTATTAGTGCTGGCCTTGGCCGCCTCATCGCTCGGGGTGTCCCACCCCGGCCAGGCCGCCACGGCTCAGGCCGAAGTCAACGTGAGCAAGACCGCGCTCACGGGGTACCGGATCCAGTCGTCGTCGAGGACCGGCGACACGGGACAAACGATCTCCCAGCCGGGCTACGCCGCCACAGGCTGGACCCCGGCCGGTCCCCGCTCGACAGTCATGGCGGCGCTGCTCGCCAACGGCGTCTACCCGGACCCGTTCTTCTCCACCAACATGCGCAACATCCCCACCAGCGAGTTCACCGTGCCGTGGTGGTACCGCTCGGAGTTCACCCTCGCCGACGAGCCCGGCGCCCGCACGTTCCTCGACTTCAGCGGCGTGATCTCCCGCGCCGACGTCTTCGTCAACGGCACCCAGATCGCCACGAGCAGCCAGGTGGCCGGCGCCTACACCCACCACGAGCTGGACATCACGAGCCTCGCGCGGGTCGGCACCAACGCCGTGGCGTTCCGGATCTTCCCGAACAACGCCAGCACCGATCTGACCATCGGATGGATCGACTGGACACAGCTGCCGCCCGACCGCAACATGGGCATCTTCCGCGACGTTCTGGTCAAACGGAACGGCTCAGTGTCATTGCGGGGCGCGCACACCCTGGTGTCGCTCAACGGCGCCCTGACCTCGGCGACGCTGACCGCGAAGGTGGACGTCCGCAACCACACCGCGAGCGCGGTGACCGCGACCGTCAGCGGGCAGGTGGCCGGGATTCCATTGAGCACAAGCGTTTCCCTGGCCGCCAACGAGAAGCGGACCGTCGCGTTCCCGGCGGTCACGCTCAACAACCCCAACGTGTGGTGGCCGGCGGGCATGGGCGGGCAACCGCTCTACGACCTCGACCTCACCGCGACCGCGGGCGGAGCCACGACCGACACTGCGCACGAACGCTTCGGCGTTCGGTCGGTCACCGGCACCCTCGACGCCAGCGGGCACCGCGAATACCGGATCAACGGCAAGCGGATCCTCATCAAGGGCGGCGGCTGGTCCCCCGACCTGTTCCTGCGCTGGGACGAGCGCTACGTCGAAGACAAGATCCGTTACACGCTGGATCTGGGCCTCAACACCATCCGGCTGGAGGGGCACCTCGAGCCCGACGAGTTCTTCGACATCACCGACCGGCTCGGCGTTCTCGCCCTGCCCGGCTGGGAATGCTGCAACAAGTGGGAGGCAAGCGGCTGGACAACGGCCGACTTCGCCATCGCCAAGGCGTCGATGAGCGCCGAGGCGCAGCGGCTGCGCAGCCACCCCAGCGTCATCAGCTTCCTCATCGGAAGCGACATCGCGCCGCCGGCCAGCAAGGAGACGCCCTATCTGCAGGCGTTGCAGGCGGCGGACTGGCCCAACCCGATCATCCCGGTCGCCTCGGACAACTCGTCGCCGACGCTGGGCTCTAGCGGCATGAAGATGCCGGGGCCTTACGACTGGGTACCCCCGAATTATTGGTTCAACAAACGGGAAGGTGGCGCCTTCGGGTTCAACTCGGAGACCAGCGCCGGCCCGGACGTGCCCACATTGGACACCCTGCGCCGGATGATGACCACGACCGAGCTGAACACGTTGTGGCAGAACCTGACCGCCGTCCAGTACCACCGATCGCCATCGAGCACCTTCGACGACCTGACCATCTTCAACAATGCGATGGTCGGGCGTTACGGCTCGCCGGCCTCGCTTGAGGATTACGTGCGCAAGGCACAGCTCGCCCAGTACGAGAACGTGCGCGCGCAGTTCGAGGCGTACTCGCGCAACTTCACCGACAGCTCCAACCCGTCGACGGGCGTGATCTACTGGATGCTCAACAGCGGTTGGACCTCGCTGCACTGGCAGCTGTTCGACCGTTACATGGACCAGAACGGCGCCTACTACGGCTCGAAGAAGGCCAACGAGCCCTTGCATATCCAGTATGGATACGACTCCAAGGCGATCCATATCGTCAACTCTCGGCCGAACCCGGCAAGCGGGTTGACGGCTCGCGTGAGCGTCTACAACACCGACGGCACGCAGGTCTACACCAATACCGTGAGCGGGTTGAGCGTGACCACGCGAACGACCGTGCAGACCCTGCCGGCGATCACCGGGTTGTCCACGACCCACCTGCTGAAGCTGACGCTCAGCGACAGCACGGGCGCCGAGGTCAGCCGCAACGTCTACTGGCTGTCCACGGCCGCCGATGTGATCAACTGGGCGGGCAACACGTGGTACTACGTGCCGACATCCAGCTACGCCAACCTGAAAGGGCTGACGAGCCTGGCCGCGGCGACGCTCAACGCGACAGCGTCAACCGTTGCCAACGTTGACGGGACGTCGACGGTGACGGTCAACCTTCGCAATGATGGATCCAGGTTGGCGTTCTATACGGATCTGCACGTGGTGCGCTCCAACGCCGTGCCGGTGCTGCCGATCCAGTGGAGCGACAACGCGGTCAGCCTGTGGCCGGGTGAGGCGATGACGCTCACCGCCACGTTCCGCACCGCCGATCTGGGCGGCAGCGCCCCCAGCGTGCGGATATCGGGGTGGAACACGGCCGGCTTCACCATCCCTGCCGGGCCGAGCGAGCCCGACGTCACGCCGCCGACCAAGCCGGGCGTTGCGCGCACGACCAGCGTCAGCTCCAGCAGCGTCGGGCTGACCTGGGATCCCAGCACCGACAATATCGGCGTCGTGGGCTACGACGTCTTCCGCGACGGGACGAAAGTGGGCACGACGCCGACACCCGGCTTCACCGACACGGGCCTGACGCCCGCCACCACCTATGTCTACACCGTGCAGGCGAAGGATCCATCGGGCAACCTGTCGGTGCTCAGCGACGGCCTGACGGTCACGACACCGAGCGGCCCGGCCCGCTACGAGGCGGAAAACGCGTTCATCAGCCAGGGCCTTGTCGAATCCAACCACGCGGGCTTCAGCGGCACCGGTTTCGTCAATTACGACAACGTGACCGGTAGTTACGTGGAGTGGACCGTCAACGCGCCCACGGCGGGCAACGCGACCATCGCGGTCGGCTTCGCCAACGGCACCACGACGGACCGGCCGATGTCGTTCACCGTCAACGGCACCGGGGCGCAGACAGTGTCGTTCCCCGGCACCGGGGCGTGGACCAATTGGCAGACAAGGACTTTGACGGTCTCACTGGTCGCCGGCGAGAACAAGATCCGGGCGACGGCCACGACGGCCAATGGAGGACCCAACACGGACTACATCGATGTGTCCATGCAGGCACCACCACCGCCCGTGCTCAAGCTCGAGGCGGAAGATGCCTTCATCAGCGATGGGGCCGTGGAGTCCAACCACGCCGGCTTCAGCGGCACCGGATTTGTCAACTGCACCAACGTCGCCGGGTCCTATGTGGAGTGGACCTTCGTCAAGGACATCCCCGGCACTTTCACATTGAAGATCCGTTACGCCAACGGGACGACCGCGAACCGGCCCGCCGAGGTCCGGGTCAACGGTGTCGTGATCGCGGCCAACCAGGCCTTCAACCCTACCGGGGCGTGGAGCACCTGGGCGGACGTGACTTTGACCGTCAACCTCAACAGCGGCAGCAACACCATCCGGGTCACCGGCACCACCGCCACCGGCCCGGCAAACCTGGACTACATTTCCATCCAGTGATCATTACACTGGTCGCGTGATCATCGTGCGCGACCTGGCGGTCGACCTGGCCGGGCTCAAGGGCGTCAACCTCGACGTCGAGCCCGGCCAGATCGTTGCGATCGGCGGCGCGCGGTGTTTATGGCAAGCTCATGCGCAGCGCCCTGCGGGCACGCCACTCACATGTGGGAAAACGGCTCTACAGCCAGGACGAGGTGTGCAGAAGCCGGGCGCCCCTGCACGCGCTGTCCACATCGGAGCCTCGGTCGGTGGCGGTTGGACTATTGCCGGCCGTGCTGTCGACCATCGCCGTCATGGCCGATCGACCACACCTCTGTTCCGATCGTGATGCCGATGACCGGATCGTGGATCCCCACCGGAAAGCTGATCTGGGGCCTCACCGGCCTCGACGTGGCCGTGGCCGGCTGCCTGCCGCTGCTGCTGTGCCTGTTCGCGGCGCCGATGCAACCGGCCGTCGCGGTCATCGCTCAAATGGTAGTGAGCGCGACCGTTCTGGGGGTGTGGTGTGGCAGGCGATGACCACGGGTACTCAGCGGCGATGGGCATCGACTTTCTCAGCGCCCTCAGGGCGATGGAACGGGCCTATGGGGCGGTCAGCGAGCTGGCCACGGCGCTGAAACCGCACGATCTGCTGGCGTTCTCCCGCTGCCACGGCTGGGTGGTCGCCGATGTGCTCTTCCACCTGCTGTGCGACGCGCAGCGGGCGCTGGTGGCGCTGGCCAGCCCGGCGCCCGGCCCGCCGGACCGCGACTTCGTCACCTACTGGTCGGGGTTCACCGCGGAAGCGAGCGATCCGCAGGCAGTGTGGTGGGTGCGCCGGTCGGCGGCAGCGTTCCGCGACGGCACGGGGATCGCGGCGCTGTGGTTGGAGACAGCGCCCGCGGCGGTGCGGGCCGCTCAGGCCGCCGCGCCGGACGGGCACATCACCACGCAGGGGCATGTGCTGGCGGTACCGGATCTGCTGGCAACCCTGGCCACGGAGGCGGTCATCCACCATCTCGACATGACGGTCGAGCTGCACCGGGCGCCCTCGCCCCACCCCGCAGCGATGGTTGTGGCGGCGCGCACCCTTGACGGGCTCCTCGGCGCACCTCGGCCGGAGCGGTGGAGCGCCGAGGAATACCTGCTGAAGGCGACCGGCCGGGCCTCGCTGTCCAGTGCGGACACCGCCGTGCTGGGCCCGGCCGCCAAACGCTTCCCGCTGCTCAGTTGAAGGTGCGGAGGTAGAGCTGGTCGCCGTTGGTGAAGAGGATCCCGGTGTCCGAGATG
>Ga0209382_10013146_pt1 | contig 10182 bp, 8 predicted proteins | sample SoiMetdeltSBSDD5_FD_187599 | JGI IMG/M metagenome (GOLD analysis project Ga0209382, IMG submission 187599) | Bulk soil microbial communities from a Populus tree surrounding site in Tennessee, USA - Soil MetaG P. deltoides SBSDD5 (SPAdes) (version 2) | ecosystem: Environmental > Terrestrial >...
TATGATATGTTTAATATAACCTAAGATCTGCTTATTTGTATAGGACTTGATATCGGAAAATTTAACGATATTGTTATTTTTTTTATTTTCTTCATTGCTAAGCGGTGATAATGAAGCTGGTATGAACTGCCATTTTCGCTTAATAATGTCGTCGTTTTGCTGGTAACGTATTTTTTTCAAATCATCTCTTGCACCTTGAATATTGGCAGCTCTTGTTTGTGACATTTCTGTTATTGCGCGGATCAACGCTATTCGAGCATCAGGATGTGTTCCAAATCCTTTAGCGAAATAACCGTAATCATGCGTTATCCATTCTATACTACTGGCAACAAATGTCGGAATCCCTATATCTCTCTGCGTTATGTCTTTAATTAATAAATTCATGCCAGCGTCGACAAATTTTTTAACTAAAATTTTAATGGGTTCAAACTCATTTGCTATTTCAGATATATCAACATCCGGAAAAATGCTCGAATCATCTACAAATTTTTCTCCGGCATTTCGTGGAATTAAATATCTACCAGTTTCTTTTTCTAATAATTTTGTCAAGTTTTTCAAATTGTTATATGGAATAGAAGATGCACACAAATCGGCTATACTGACAGCATCTCTTTCGATGACTTCACATATAGCGTGAAAGATTGACTCTTCATATACGCTACCTGATGCGAGACCATTTGTATGGGAACAAGAAAATGCACAAACTGCAGGGGCTTTTGGGAGATATCTATATAGAGCAATTTCTGCTGGAACTAAAACCTCTTCATTAGACAATAAATCAAATCCTAGTAAGAAGTCCATTATAGTATCTTTTCCATCGTCTACAAAGTTAACAGGCTCCACAACTTCAGCGGGATGCAATACTTTGTTGTAGGATTTTGCTAGCTCTCTGTATGTACCTTGAATAAAAGATCTCGGATAAGAACTGGGTAAGGAAGAATATCTTTCTATCGCTTCCAATATGGCACTCGTTTTTGCTTCAAGTTTATTCGGTCCCTTTCCATTATATACCCATATTGCATCTTCAGTTCCTGGAAGAACTGCGGAATAATTAGGGATATATAATCTATCCATAAATGTTATATCAGAGATCCTAGTCAGGCCAATTTTTTTACAGAGCGGTAGAACATGGTTCAATGTTTCTTGAGCAGATCTAACGCGACTTATCAAAAGTCCATCTGATGATCTATACTTTGTTATACTTCTTAGATGCAATATTGGTGAAGAATGTTTGAACAGCAATTGCTGTGTGAATTAGTAAATAGTTCATATTTAACTTGTTACTCTAAACCATATTAGTTGGTAATTTTATTACCTATAAATAACAACTAGAGTAATAGTATTTTCAACACGATCAAAAGCTTTGCAGAACCAAATCATTTGAATTTTTTGTTCATAATTTTCAATAACATTTATTAAGAAACATCTTATTAACGAGAGATATTTATTTGCCGTAAAATTAATGATTTCACTGTTATTTTGGAATTAAAGAATCCTTCTAATAGTATAGTTGAGTTACCTTCAACAGTTACTAATATTTTTAATAAATGGATTGTGTTGACTCAATAATGGACCGTGGAGGGAACAAAACTTTTTGATCAAGAAAACGAATGTTAGGGCTTAAATTAACTCCTATTTACAATAATTTTACTGTTAAAGATACAATAATTTAAAAATTAGCTTGATCTCGACAGATGGTCGAGGCGACCTGATATCACTAATTGATTATCCTGGCACACAAGTTGCCTGATAGTAAGCATGCTTCATTACCATAGATAATGGATTGTGCAAGTTTTTTTAAAATTTGTAGGCAAAATAGATCTTTGAGTAAACCGGTTGAGTTCGAAAAGAATTCTTTATTATTTAGCAAAGTTATTTTATGACGATGGGAAAGGAAAAACCTAGTTCGAAGCTAGATTGGTACAGTATTGATTCTTCTCCTTATGATCTGTCTTATGGTCAGTGGACAGTAAAATGGTGGCGTTGGTTCTTAACCACTCCAAAGTCTAGAAATCCTGTCCTTGATGACTCAGGAGAGTATGCTGACATAAACCAACCTCCTTGCGACGTATGGTTTTTGGCTGGAAAATTGGGTGACGGAAACAAAAATTTACCTCGTCGCTTTTGTTGCATACCAGAAGGAAGGTCGATTCTATTTCCAGTAATTAATTGCGAAGCTAATCCTCTTGAATACCCGGAACTGAAAACTGAAGAGGAACTAATAGAACATGTAACAGCCGATGAAAATACAATAAAAGAAAAACTCTGTTTTCTAAACGGCAGACCCATACCGGTCCAACGTGTGAAATCAGACCCACCTGTTTTTGATATTACGATTGATGAAGATAATGTTATCAACATAAGAGGTGGAGGAACTACTATTGCATCTGGCGATGGCTATTGGGTCTTTCTGAAGCCTCTCTCTCCAGGAGACTATTTGTTATCTTTTCGAGGTTCGTGTGAACAAGGAAGATTAAGATCTGGTGCGGATTATGTGCTTAAGGTGCAAGAAAATAAATAGCTTCTTATGGCGCAATATTTTTATTGTCTACATATCTGGCCTATTACCTTTATATTAAGAACGCCCTAGTCTCAATGCCCCAAAGATGTTTTAGTTTTTGCTTCGAACCGAAATATACCATCAGCTATAGATCATCCTATTATGATTCCATTATACGTTAGCTACTATGACCTCTTCTCAGCTTTGCATGTCATTTCCAAGTAGATAGATCAGGACAGCCTGTCAAATTATCCCGAAATCTATAAGTCTATAATGTGCTGATTTTTACTAGCACTTAAGAGAAAAATAATTCAAGTATATGGATAGGATCAAATCTATTGTTATTTAATTAAATATTGTTTCTGCAAATAGTACCACGTTAATATATCTTCAAGATGCAATAAAATTCAACTTAATGATAACGTAATATGACCATTCATAAAACAAAAGTTTCTTATGTTTTCATCTTCGGTAGGAATCAAAATTTCCGGATGTAACTATGAATAATTCCTATTCTACAATTAATGTATACTTCAAGTCTTGAACAAAATTAGGGTCTGGGCAATCGGCTTCGACGCACAACAAACTTGATGTATAGAGAATAGTATAATTGCCTTTTCTAAGTGGTTCCGTTATTACATAATAGCCATCAGCTACAGCTGTGGTTGGGCCCTCCGTAACTCCGAATACTGGATTATTAGGAAAGACCACATTAAAGTCACTTGTGTGCCTTCTATACTTCTCAAGTTCTGGACGGTCATAAACTTTATCGCCTATCTGGAGATTTATACTTGTAAGACTATCCTGATCTTTTTTTGCTAATTTGTGTAAATCTTCTAGTGTTGCGCCAGGAGCTTCCTTGTAGTTAAGCTCCATAGGTGAAACTGGTATAAATAGTCCCTTTCCAGCTGGTACTTTACAAGTTCTATCTGATTTACCTCCGCCATTACCAGACAGATAAAAAACTGATGAATTTGTCCCATTTTGACCACCTATGCAGTTTTCCCCATTGTCATCATTCCAAGGATTCAAATTGCTTGGAATCGAAAGCACCCATTTCCAGAAGTTTTTAACATGTTCTTCGTAAGGGAGGCCATATGGTTCGCTTTCTGGTGGAAAGATATTTACTGAATTTTGACCTTCCGCAGATGAAGTCAACGATGACAATAGTAATAGGACCATAATAAAAATTGCGATAGAAAGTACTTTCAACAAATATTTAAACCACTTCTAGTAATACAAAAAGATTATGTTTTAGCTCCTATCTCATAAGTAACATTGCTCAAGGAAAATGAGAATTCATTCGTATATAAAAAATTTCTCTACCTCATAGCGGTTTTGGTTGTTACGATCGCTATTGATATTAGTCTAGTTAAGGTTTATGATCTCATTCATAAATCTTTTATTTCAGAACAAATTAAGCTTTTATTATTTTCGATAAATACTTCAGTGTGTCTATTGATAGTATATATTATAATTGATTATTTAGAAAATTCATTTAAAGGGATCTCATCAAATAAACCATTCAGCATCCATACCCCCTATAGAATTTCATTAAACGCACTGTTTGCATTGGGAGCTCTGACGGGCCTCGCGATTTTTCAACAATTCTATAATAATTACTATGGTCTATCAATTACAATTTTTATCATTTCTATAAGTTATGCGACAGCAGCAGCTTTTATAATAAGACTGGCTATTCTGTTTATTTCCTGGTATAGGTCAAATCGTAATTGGGTAGTTTTCCTTTATTCTGCGTCAATGATAATGATAAGTTTCAATTTAATAATGACAGTTATCGTTACTGATGCCAAGCTAACTGTCAGACCAGACTTAATACGTGAATACTATGGTGGCTCGGTGGACTTAGCTTTTGGTAAATTTACATTAATCGAAAATATTTACTTAGTATCTTCGATTATGTCATTTGTTAGCTTATGGGTTACAACAGCCCTGTTAATCAATTATTACAGAGAGAAGTTAGTTAAAGCTCTGTGGTACTGGGTTATCCTAGCTATACCGCTTTTTTATTTCCTTTTAAATTATTTTTACAGGTTGATCTTCGCCACTTTTATGCTCGATTATTTGGCTGTTGATCCCAGCACTGTTTCTATCATTTTAACAATGTTTCTAACATTAAGTAAACCTATTGGAGGCTTAACCTTTGCTATTGCCTTCTGGAAAATATCTAAGATTGTAGCTTATGAGAAAAATATAAAGACTTATATGATTATTACTGGTTGGGGTATTTTTCTAATTTACGGAACAAACCAGGCGGTATTACAAGTTCTTACGCCATACCCACCATTTGGGATTGCAACTCTGACGGTTTTAATTCTTGCAGCATTTCTGATGTTACTAGGCGTGTATAATTCGGCAACGCTTGTTTCAGCTAATACTAAATTGCGTAACTCTATGCGCAAACATGCCATAGACTCAATTTTTTTGGGAAATATTGGACGAGCAGAAATGCAGAAACAAGTTGAAAAAACCGTTAAAAAAATTGCTGGACTTAAGTATCAAATAGAGACGGACACGCACCAAAATATCGAATTTGACGAAAAGGGATTAAAAGACTATGTTAGCTTTTTAGCTAAAGAAGTCAAAAAAGTGGACGTAAAAGATCCGAAAAGTGAGGTGAAGTAGGCCTAAAGGTATCTTCATTTTACACAAAATCCATTAAATTGTTGAGTTCTTTTTTGAGCACACATAATACAATTTGGAGCGATTCGCGGTAACAGAAAAAATCATACAAGATTCCATTTAATCACTAACTTCTACTGGATAATCAACTCTGTTTCCCCATTCTCCCCAAGAGCCAAGGTACATCTTTACTCTCTCATAACCCAGGATTTTAAAAACCACAAACGCGTTCGCAGCTCTGTATCCCCCTTGACAATACGTTATTACTTGTGCATCCTTTGGAATTGTTGAATATATTTTTGATAATTTTTGCTTACTCTTAAAAACGTCTTTTTCAATATTTCCGTTCCAATCAATGTTTACTGCAGATGGGATATGTCCTCTTCTTACAGCCCTTACTTCATAGCCGACGTATTCTTTTCTGGAACGAGCATCAACTATTACCACATTCTTATTGTTCAACGATCTCATTACCTCTTGAGCAGTAGCCAAGATCTTGGGACTAGGTTTTGCTCTGAATTGTGAACTTTTTAATGGATTACTTTTTAACTCGATTGAATATCCTTCTTTTTTCCATTTTTCAAAACCCCCATTCAACATGCAAACCTTTTCATGAGTGAAATAGAGAAGCAACCAAACCCCTCTCGCTGCGTACATACCAGATATATTATCATAAAAAACTACCAAACTATTCTTCTTTATTCCAATGTTAGAAAGCAATAATCTTGTCTGTCTATTAAAGTCCTTGATACCTCGTTTGCTAGTATCAAACCAATGTAGTTGGAAAAGATCAATATTTACGGCCCCGGGCACATGACCATTCTTATATTCTAAAAAAGATCTTGTATCAATTATAATGTTATCATCCTTTTTCTGAATTTCATTGTCAAGGTCTTTTGCAGATATCAACAAACTCAAGAGCATTGCTATTACGTTACCTGCACTATATAATGTCCGCGTAACTTAATTTAACTTAAATTTAGACTTATTGCCATGATAATTCATTTTCTTATACTTCTTTGAATAATATCCAGAACTTCTTTGTCAGTAACTTGATCAAAATCCTGATAATGGTGTTCAATAGAACCAAAGTTGGAATCTTGTGGACTTGTTATAACTTCAAGATAATCAATATCTTCATTTCGCAACAAGTCAACGGTTCCTTTTGGCGATACAGGAACAGCAACTATAAGTCGGTGATGATTGGTATTTTTTCTTAAACTTCTAACAGTAGAGATAATAGTGGATCCGGTAGCGGCGCCATCGTCAACAATAACTATTGTTTTGCTCTCACAAATGGTACATATTCTATCAAGAAAAGTTTTATCCTCTGGAATATATTCGTGATTTAGACGCTTTATTTCAGCCAACTGGCATGATAATTCATTTTTAATATAATCCTGAGATATCTTAAGCTCCTTAACAATCAGTTCGTTCAGGTAGGTAGTGCCATCTTCAGTAACAGAACCTATCGAAACCTCATCATTGTGAGGTGCGCGAAGCCTTCTGGAGATTATTAAATCAAGCCGACAAGATAATTTTAGCGCAATAATTTCAGCTATTGGTAATCCTCCATGAGGAAGACCAAGTATTATGGTATCTTTTCTATCTTCTTTTTTTATGAAAGCCTTTAGTGTCTGAGCAAGAATGTTACCTGCAGATTCTCTGTTCTTTATTTTCAATTGAAATCTACGAGTGATTCCACCAAATATCAAATCAATACCATTATTAAATAGAGTGCAAATATTAAACCTGATCCTTTCATGTTTCTTTAGCCATTTTATGAATAACGTGGTTAGATCCGGTTTCTAAATTTGAATAACAAATTTGAATTTAGAATATTAGCTAAAATGGCGCTTTATCCATCGAGTGGCAACTTCTACGACTTCTTTCATTGATCCTTCCTCCTCAAATAAGTGCGAGGCGTTCTGTATAATATTGAGTTGTTTTTCTTCTGCGTTCCTTAGTTTTTTCATTGTCTGTTTACTAATATCGAGAAGCGATTTTTCTTTGCTACCTACGATAAACAGACAAGGTGATATTATCTGACCTAACAGGTTACTGTCTACAAGATCTGTCCGTCCGCTACGAATAGTAATGGATTTTACGGGCTTTTTGGCGGAAGCAATCAAGGCGGCAGCAGCACCAGTGCTTGAAGCAAAATAACCTATCTTTAAGTTGGAAAGACTCTCATAGTTCTTTATCCAATCTGTAACTGTAGAAAGTCTGTCCCTGAGTAAAGATATGTTAAATTTATTCAAGATGGCACCAGGGATTTTGTATACAATGTTCTCTAATTGTATATCACTTTCTTGTTCTTCCTCTGCTAAGAGATCAAATAACAGCGTCGCAATATTGTTTTCGTTTAATTTTTTCGAAACTGTTTGGTTTCTATAACTGCCTTTGCCACTGCCGCTCCCGTGAACAAAAACAATTATTCCGATTGGATTATCTGGAATCACCAAATCACCTTCAATAAACAAATTGGAATCTGACTTGTTAACCGAAAATCTGACTACTTCACTTTGCATGCACTTTACTTATTACTTGCTGAAAATATGCTTTTTCGTGAGTCTGTTTAGCTTAGACCTCAGTTCAACTCATAGCAAAAATGAAAAACTAGGTTAATTTCAAAACCAAGTCCGTGGAACTGACGATCTTACATGCAAATGATTTGTTTCAAATTTATATGATTTTTTTTCACTCGAGTAATGAAAATTTTACTTGCAAGCCTTAGTCACGTGCTACGGAATATTCATACTTTTCATCTCTACCTAAAGGAATCAATGCAATTTCCTTGCTGTAACAAACAGGACATTGGTGATTTTCAATTTTTGTTAAAATAGTGGCTGTCCAATAACATGATTCGCAAAGAGCAAACAAACGGTTTGTATAATCGTATTTCTTTTCTAGTATTACTGTATGCACATATTCTTCTAGAGCAATGAACATGTTAATTGTTTCCCTTGGTATTTACTTAGATCATATAGGATCATTTAGAGTCAGCAGTCAATTCAATATTTCTCAACTCCAGACGAAGGTATTTCGGCCCAATAAAATTGCATATAGATTATGTTGATGAATATAGACGCGTATTCACTATTGTAAAAACATGGCAAACGATTATGGACTATCTTTATTCTAGGTGATCTATGCTAATAAGCAAAATACTCATAGGAATTAGTGCAGCTATACTTTTGTCGACATCTACGATAATGTCAGCTTCTGTATATGCCCAAAGTGCAATAACAATCAATGGAGCAGGAGCAACTTTTCCATTCCCATTAATTGATACATGGAGAGTCGATTACCAGAAAGTAAAGCCTGGTGTCAACATCAATTATCAGTCGATCGGAAGCGGAGGCGGTGTAAAGCAATTCACAGAAAAAACAGTTGATTTCGGAGCTACTGATGCACCTCTGACTCAGAATGAAAGCCAGAAAGCACCAGGAGCAGTACATATTCCAGAAACTATTGGTTCTGTGGTAGCAGCCTATAATATTCCAAGCATTCCTGACAAGGGACTAAAACTTTCGGGTGAAGTTCTAGCTGACATCTTTTTAGGAAATATTACCAAATGGAATGATCCCAAGATACAGTCTCTAAATACTGACAAGACCCTACCCGGTGATGATATAGTAGTGGTTCATAGATCAGACGGTTCGGGGACTACATTTGTGTGGACTGATTATTTATCAAATGTAAGTACAGCATGGAACGAACAACTGGGCATAGGAAAGTCGGTTGAATGGCCTGTCGGTATTGGTGCTCCAGGAAATGAAGGAGTTGCAAACGCCATTAAGGGAACTCCAAACACAATAGGATATATTGAATTAAGTTACGCATTGACTACAAACACGCCATTTGCATTTATCGAGAACAAAGAAGGCAATTTTGTTGAAGCCACCCTCAATTCTACCAAGGCAGCAGTTCAGAGCTATGTAGCGTCACTTCCAAAGGGAGATGGTGTATGGACCGATGTATCGCTTGTAAATGCACCAGGCGCTGATTCATATCCAATAGCAAGCTTCTCATACCTACTCTTGAACAAGGAATTAAGCACAAATCCAAATCTGGACCAAGCCAAAGCCAAAGCATTAGTAGATTTCATCTCATGGGCAATAACTGACGGCCAGAAACAAGCTGAAAGTCTGGACTACGTTCCGTTGCCTGATGGCGTAGTAAAGCTCAACCAAGATACATTGAAATCACTTACATTCAATGGTCAACCTCTAGCCTAATGTCCACAGTAGAAGATCAAGAATGAATAACCTCCAATTCCTCTTTTTTTATTTTTTATATTTGCATCAGACGAGTTTTATCGCCAGTAATAATATCCCGAATAAAAATAATAAGAGCTTAATTACATTATGTGTCCCTGTTGGACAATTGGCAGGTTCTCTGATATGACTACATTAGACTCAAAAATAGACTCAAAACACAGACGGTATTTGTCAGCGCTATTTGTAGTCAGAAACAAAAGGTCTGATAAATTGTTTTCAGGGCTTGTTGTTGGAGCAGCTGTGTATACGTTACTTATGGTAGGACTTGTTGCTTTTTCGGTTGCCAAAGGTTCTGTTGATATCTTTTCTTACGAAGGGGTTGAATTTTTTTATCAATCAAATTGGAATGCAGTTGAAGGCAGAGAATCATTTGGAGCTTATCCATACATAATTGGTACTCTTTTGAGCTCTGCCATAGCGATGGCCATTGGAGTTCCAATTAGTTTAGCTATTGCTATTTTTATTTCAGAAATTGCTCCTCCTCGTATAGGCACACCTCTATCTTTCATAACAGAACTTCTTGCTGCCGTCCCCAGTATCATTTATGGTCTGTGGGCATTATTTGTATTTAGATTCTGGGTTAGAGATTTGATAGAACAGCCACTATACAATGCCTTTGGTGGTTACATCCCGTTCTTTGCAAAAACTCCATTTGGGCTTGACATTTTTACAGCGGGCATTGTGTTGGCAATCATGATAATTCCAATAATATCTTCTATCTGCAGAGAGGTCATGAGAGTGGTTCCCAACTCTCAG
>Ga0209382_10013147_pt1 | contig 10182 bp, 10 predicted proteins | sample SoiMetdeltSBSDD5_FD_187599 | JGI IMG/M metagenome (GOLD analysis project Ga0209382, IMG submission 187599) | Bulk soil microbial communities from a Populus tree surrounding site in Tennessee, USA - Soil MetaG P. deltoides SBSDD5 (SPAdes) (version 2) | ecosystem: Environmental > Terrestrial >...
TCCGCTCCCGCCAGAGGATGCCATTGATGATCTGCCGATGGTCCTTGTTCGTCCGGCCCGTCTCCGGCTTCTCGGGCGGCAGCAGCGGTTCCAGCCGCTCCCACTCCGAGTCGGTGAGCTCTCCTCGGTGTCTCATGCCGATGGTGGAGCAAATTCCGGCCCACCCATCTGGTCACTTTGCGTACAGGCTCTAGACAGGCGTGAGGTGAACGCATGACCGAGCAGTCGACCCGCCCAGCGACGTGACCGCGGGCGATGGAGTGGAGTCAGAGGTGACGATCATCGAGATCGACAGCGACCGGGACGACTGAGCAGCAGGACGGTAAGGTCAGGCGGCACGAGGTAGCGGGCGGGGCACCCGGCTGCTTCGGCCTGGCACCTGCGCTGGAGCGGGTTGCGTTGCGGGGACTCGGGCCGGGGCGAGCGCCGGACGAGCGCTGGTGCCGGCGATCGGATCCAGCTCCAGGACGCCGAGGACGGGCGCCGTGACGCGCAGGATGGCGTTGCTGGCGCCCGCCAGAAGGTTTGGCGGCAACGATGCCACGAGCATGCCGCTCCCGTCGAAGTCGAGCTCGCGGCGGCGGACCAGCTCGCCGTCGATCAGCAGCTTGACCACGGCCGGCTCGAGGGCCGGGCCGCCAACAGCGACGAATACGGCGGAACGATCTGGGCCGGGGCGCTGCACGACGTACAGGCCGGGCTGGTACTCCTCTTTCAGTGCTGCCAGGGCTGCCTCGAACGCCGCTGCTTCCGGCCCGAACGGACCGAACGCGGCGCTGAACGCCTGGGTGGCGCCGATCCCCTCGCCGAGCGTCGTCAGGAAGCGGGCCAGGGCAGGCGTGCCGTGCCGCTTCGCCAGGAAGTCGACGAAGAGGGTGCTCTGGCCGTACGCCAGACTGACCAGTCCCTCCACGCCGGCCCGACTGAAACGGGTTCTGGTCACCAGGTCCGCCCAGGGGATCAACGCACGGGTGTGCAGGGCAGAGGCGACCGAGAGCCGGTCAAACTGGTTCTGGAGCGCGGCGTCCGTGGGGTGATGGCGCGCAAGCGCCCGTGTGGAGATCCAGCTGGCGTACCCTTCGTTGAACCACTGGGGTAGCGGCCGGCGCTGCGTCGCCTCGCGGACGGCGAGGTGGGCCAGCTCGTGGGCGTAGCCGAGCACGGCGCTCGGAGGGCTGGCGACGTTGGGCGCGGCGAAGAAGATCAGCATCGTGCCGTCACGCTCGATGGTGTAGCCGCCGATGTCCTCGGCGACGAGCTCGGTACGGACGTTCGCGATCTCGGCGAGCGCCAGGCGGAAGCGGTCGTCGTCGGCGACGATGTAGGCGGTGATCGACGTGGTAAACGGCGGCAGCCCCGTGAGGTCCGGGACGTCGGCCAGGCCGAGGGCGATCGCGGCGCCGGCCGTCTGGAGCGTCTCAGGATCGACGCCCGGGTCGTAGTAGAGGTCGATGCCGGAGACGCGGGTGTGCTCCAGGGTGACGCCGTCCACGACGGGGCGGCCGGCGTCCTGGGCGCGAGCCGCTCCTGGCGGCGGGATCAGGAGCAGGATGACGAGGAGGACGACTGAGAGCTTCTTCACGCGCGAATAGTAGCTGAGACGTCAGCCCCGGCGGGCGCAAGCCTTGCGCCCCTACACGCCGACGGGAACGAGCTCCCAGGCTTCGACGTCCACCAGTCCTCGATCGGTCAGCTTGAGGGCTGGGATCACCGAGAGTGCCAGGAACGAAAGCACCATGAACGGCCGCCAGACCGAGCAGCCAAGGGCGCTGGCGGCCTCCTCGACGGCCTCCAGGCGCTCAGCGACCTCCTCGAACGGCAGATCGGACATCAGGCCGCCGATCGGGAGCGGCAGGCGGGCGATGACCTGGCCGTCGCGGACGACGGCCAGGCCGCCGCGCTGCTCGACGATCGCGTTGACGGCGGCGAGCATGTCGGCGTCGTTCTCGCCGACGACGCCGATGTTGTGGGCGTCGTGGGCGACCGAGGAGGCGATGGCGCCGGCCGTCATCCCGAACCCCTTGACCAGCCCGACGCCGACGTCTCCGGTCGCCTTGTGGCGCTCGACGACGGCGAACTTTAGGAGGTCGCGCGAGGGGTCGGCGACGATGCGGCCGTCTCGGACCGTGGGATCTTCGACCAGGTGCCGGGTGATGATCTGGCGCGGCACGACCCCGATGACGCGGCAGCGGGCGCCGGTGGCCGGGATGACCAGGCTCGATGCGTCCAGCGGCCCGATGTGGACCGTGTCGAGGGCGGCCGAGTAGTCGAAGCGGGGCGGGCGAAACGCTGGGGCGCCGTCGCGGGCCACGATGCGGCCGTCCTTGAAGACGAGCTTCGCCTGGAGATCCTGGAGGTCATCGGCGACGACGAGGTCGGCGCGGTAGCCGGGCACAATCGCGCCGAGCTGCTTGAGGCCGAACCGCTCGGCCGGATTGATCGTCGCCATCGCGATGGCGGAGACGGGGTCCAGACCCTCGGCGATGGCGAGGCGCACGGCGTGGTCCAGGTGGCCCTGGTGGAGCAGGTCGTTGGGGGAGCGGTCGTCGGTGACGAAGAGGGCCCGGCGCGCCCGCAGCCGCCGCACGACCGGCAGCAGCTCCTTGAGGTTGTGCTCGGTGGAGCCCTCGCGGACCATCAGCCAGAGCCCGAGCCTGAGCTTCTCCTCGGCCTCCTCGGCGCGGGTCGTCTCGTGGTCGCTCTCGATGCCGGCCGCGACGTAGGCGCAAAGGTCTTTGCCGGTGACGCCCGGTGCGTGGCCATCGATCGGGACGCCGCGCCGCAGACCGAGCTCGGCCTTGGCCAGCACGGCCGGGTCAGCAGCGAGGACACCGGGGAAGTTCATCAGCTCGGCGATGCCGACCACACGAGGCTCGTCCAGGAGCGGCTCCATGTCCTGGGCGGTCAGGACGTAGCCGCCGTTCTCCATTTCGGAGGCCGGGACGCAGGACGGGACGTTGACGAAGAAGTTGAGCGGCAGGCCGTTGGTCGCTTCGAGCAGCATCCGGATACCGGGGGCGCCGAGGACGTTGCCGATCTCGTGGGGATCCACGACGACGCTGGTGGTGCCGTGCGGCACGACCGCCCGGGCGAACTCGCCGGCCGAGAGCATCGTGCTTTCGACGTGGAGGTGGCCGTCGATCAGTCCGGGCAAGAGGTGGGCGCCGGCCAGGTCGATCTCGTTGGGGCCTCGGTACTCGCCAACGCCGACGACGTACCCCTCGTGGATGGCGACGTCGGCCGGGTAGATCTCGTTGGTCAGGACGTTGACGACGCGCGCGTGCTTCAGGACGAGGTCCGGCGCCTCGCGGCCTCGCGCGGCCAGGATCCTATCGCGCAGTGCCATTGGCGGCAGCCTCCCGCGCGCAATCGGCCCCGGAACACCGGGCGCCGTCGTGCGCTCCGCATTTGAAACAGGATACCGAATCGGCGTGGCACGCACTGTGCTTTAGCGGACGGCACGGAGGGTAATTCAGATGTACTCCATCCTTTACATCATCGGTGCGATCGTCGTCATCATCGTCGTGCTGCGTGTGCTCGGCCTGGTCTAAGGGCAGATGTCATGTCGCAGATCAACGTGAACTCCCCCGCCCCGGTCGACGAGGGCGAACGCACAACATCCGCCGGTGCCGGCATGCTCGCCGTGGTGCTGGCGGTGGTGGTGGCGATCGTCGTGATCTGGCTGCTGTTCTCGGGCCTGTTCTCTGGGCCGAGCTCCAGCACGACGAACGTGAACGTGAACCCGCCCGCCCAGAGTACGAGCCCGCCAGCGCAAAAGGACGCGCCTGGCATCAACATCAACGTGCCGAAGGTCGAAGTGAATCCGCCGGCTCAGCAGCCGGCCGCGCCGTCCAAGCCGTAATCGGCCCGGAGCGGTGCGCGAAGACGGCCACCCCAGATGGGGTGGCCTCGTATTTTGCCCTCACCCCACCCTCTCCCAGCGGGAGAGGGAGCAGGAAGCTATTTGACCTTGTGAGTCAGGGCGGGCTCGGCGTACCGGGTTTCGGGGATGGTGATTCGCCGCACCCACTCCTGCACTAATGGCACCAGCTCGATCAGGCGCGTGCGCTCCTCCTCGTCAATGGTGATGCCGTCGCGAGCCAGCCGCTGGTCGATGGTGGCGACGGCGTCGACGCTACTCTCGCTCATGCCGGCTGGGCCTCCTTCGCGGACTCTGGCACGCGCGCATGCCAGCCGGTCAGTTGCTGGTACGCGTCCGTGACCTTGAACACGGTCGGCTCGTCGAACGCCTTGCCGACGACCTGCATGCCGATCGGCAGCCCGGCCTCGGAGAAGCCGCAGGGGATGCTCATGGCCGGCAGCCCGGTCACGTTCCAGGGCGGCATGAAGCCAGGCGAAACGCGTGAGGCGCCGACGTCGTAGTCTGCGAACTTCGGCGCGACGTCCGTCATCGTCGGTACGACCAGCACGTCGGCCTGGGGGCCAAGTACGGCCCGGCACTCGGCGTTGAAGACCGAGCGGAACCGCTGAGCCTGGATGTAGTCCGAACTGCTGAACAGGCTGCCGAACATGATCGAGCGGCGGGCGTACTTGCCGTACTTCTCCGGCCGGGTCTGGAGGTCTGGCAGGTGATTGGTGTACGCCTCGCTGCTACTGGTGATCCGGCCGGCGATCCAGGCGGCATCGGCGTGCGGGAGGTTGACCTCGACGATGGTGGCGCCGGCGTCCTGCATCTGCGCGATGGCGGCCTCGACGGCGGCTTTCACCTCAGGATCGAGCGTCGGCAGTGTGAAAAAGAATTCACGGGGCACGCCGACCCTGACGCCGGCCAGTGAGCCGTCCATCTTGCCGAGCATGTCCGGCACCGGGACGTCCACCGAGGTCTCGTCGGCGGGATCGTAGCCGGCCAGGACCTGGAGCATGATGGCGCAATCGCGGGCCGTCTTCGCCATTGGCCCGATGTGGTCCAGGCTGTAGCCGAGCGAGACGCAGCCGGCCTTGCTGACCAGTCCGAACGTCTGCTTCATGCCGCTGATGCCGCAGTACGAGGCGGGGCCACGAATCGAGCCACCGGTGTCGGTGCCGAGGCCGCCGAGGATCAGGCCGCCGGCGACGGCAGCGCCGGTGCCGGAGCTGGAGCCGCCGGGCGAGCGCGTGAGATCCCATGGGTTCTTCGGGATCCGGAAGCCGGTGTCCGGGTCCGGCCAGCCGGTGGCGTACTCGTGGAGGCCGAGCTTGCCGGTGATGACAGCCCCGGCCGCTCTGAGCTTCGCGACCACGGTCGCGTCGCGGCCTTCGCCCCAGGACAGGTCCATGTTCGGGCTGTTGGAGGTGGTCGGGGCGTCCTTCGTGGCGATGATGTCCTTGACGGCGATCGGGATGCCCTGGAGGGGGCCACGATCGACGCCGGCCGCGAAGTCGGCGTCCGCCTGGCGCGCGGCTGCGAGCGCCGGCTCGTCCATGATCGTGATGAAGGCGGCGAGCGTGTCTTGCGTCGCGTGGGACCGGGCGAGCAGCGCCTCGGTCAGCGTGACGGATGTGATCCGGCCTGACCGCAGCCACGCGGCGGCCTCGGCGATGGTGCTCGGGACGTCGGCCATGCGCTCCCCTTTCGTCTGACGAGGTTGTTTCGCGCTCCAGACGTTCTCGCGGTGAATGTACCAGGACCGGGGCTCGAGTAACCGGTTGGCGAGACACACTTTTGTAGACAGTATCCGTCGGACCGAATATGATGTCGCGCACGGCTTTGCGGGGCCAGCTCGACGAGGTGCCCTGCACGGAGGGAGTGGCGTGGCAGGTTTCGCCGGACTCGAGTTGTTCCGCGTCGACGGGCAGGTGGCGCTGATCACGGGCGGCGGCGGCGCGATCGGGACGGCGATGGCTGGCGGGCTGGCATCGGTCGGCGCCGCGCTCCTGATCGTGGACCGGCGCCTGGACGCGGCGGAAGCGACCGTTGCCGCGCTTCGGGACGCGGGAGCCGACGCGCACGCCGTCGAAGCGGACGTGACCGGCGAGGGCGACGTCAAGCGGGCGGTCCGGACGGCCGTCGAGCGGTGGGGCCGCCTGGACATCCTGATCAACAGCGCCGGCATCGGCGCGCGTCACCCGGCGGAGGGATACCCGCTCGATCGGTGGCAGACCGTGCTGGACGTAAACTTGACCGGCACGTTCCTGTTCTGCCGCGAGGCCGGACAGGTGATGCTGGCGGCCGGCCGGGGCAGCATCATCAACATCGCCTCGATCGCCGGGCTGGTCGGCTACAACGGCAACCCGGCGTACCTCGCCAGCAAGGGTGGGGTGGTGCAGCTGACCCGGGCCCTGGCCGCCGAGTGGGCGACGCGCGGCGTGCGGGTGAATGCGATCGCGCCGGGCGTGATCCAGACGCAGATGATCGAGGGAGCGCTCGAACGAGAGCCAGAGTTCTACGCGGCGTTCAAGCAGAAGCACGCGATGAACCGCTTCGGCACCGCCGACGAGCTGGTCGGACCGGCCCTGTTGTTGGCGTCCGGCGCTGGCTCGTACATGACCGGCCACATCCTGGCCGTCGACGGTGGATACGTCGCGTTGTGAGCGTAAGAGACCCCGCCCGCTACCGAGAGGCACAGATGCAGCGAGACGGCACCGGGCACCAGGACGTGAGAACTGGTCCAGCGGATCAGGCTCGCGCGCTCTCGCTGCCCAGCCTGGGTGCGCACCCCAAAATCAAGGACGTGATCTACCAGGAGTTGCGCGAGCGGATCGCGTTCGGCGATTTCGAGCCGGGCGACCGCCTGATAGAGGCGGACCTGGCGACGCGGTTCGGCGTCAGCAAGACGCCGGTCCGCGAGGCGCTCCTGACCCTGGAGGCAGACGGGCTGGTGGTGCTGCGGCCACATCGTGGCGCCGAGGTCTCGCGGCTGACGGCCGAGGAGTGGTCCGAGCTGATCTTCCTCCGGGACGCGCTAGAGGTGGGGGCCCTTGATGAGATCATGGCGTCGATGACCGACGCGGACTTCGAGGAGGCTGAGGCGGCGTTGATCTCGATGGCCGATGCCTGGGCCGAGCACGACTACCGTCGCTATCGCCGCGTGCAACGCCACCTTCACGCGATCATCCTCGGCGCACCAGGATACGCTTCGCTGAAGGAGACGGCGTTGCAGTTGAACGATCGGCTGGACCGGTACGGGCGGCTACTGGTGACGCGGGACCAGGCGCGCTGGGCCGACGACCTGGAGATGAACCGCCGGCGCATCGAACTGATCCGCCAGCGAGATGCGAAGACGTACGCCCGGATGGTCAAGGGACGGCACGCGGAGGGCACGCGGATGGTGGCGCGGTTGACGGGGCAGGGTGAGGACCGGGGCAGAACAGGTTCGGTACGCCAGAACGCTCGGCAGCGGACCGTGGGTTGAAACCGCGAACGTCGATCGGCCGTTGCGCCCGTTCGATCCGTCTCGTACACTCTGTTGACATCTGACAGCGTAGGATAAAGGACGGTCCGACGATGGTCGACTCCCCCGCCAAAGCCGACGTCATGCGCCTGGTCCTCGACTTCATGCAGATGGAGGAGTTCGCCAAGGACCCCTTCGTCGTCAGCGAGGCCGATGGCATCCGGCTCAAGGCCACCGATGGCCGTGAGTACATCGACGGGCTCGCCGGGGTATTCACCGTCAGCCTGGGGCACGGCAACCGCGCGATCATCGACGCGGTGACCGAGCAGTTGAATACGCTCGCGTTTGCGCCGCCGCTGCACGGGACGAACCCAGCCGCCATCGAGCTGGCGAAGGTGCTGATCGACTTTGCGCCGTCGGGGTTTGGCGCCGTCAAGTTCGTCTCGGGAGGGTCCGAGGCGACAGAGGCGGCGATGAAGATCGCGCGCCAGTACCACGTGAACCGGGGCAACGCCCGCAAATACAAGATCATCGCCAAGTACGGCGCGTACCACGGCGCGACGATGGGGGCGCTCTCGGCGGGCGGCGGCTGGGAGCGGAAGTCGGTGTTCGAGCCGCTGCTCGGGCACTTCCTGCACGTCCACCCGCCGTACTGCTACCGCTGCCCATACGGCAGGATGTCCGAGGAGAACTGCGGCAACATCTGCGCGGAGATCGTGGACAAGACGATCGTCGCGGAGGACCCGGCGACGGTCGCGGCGATCATCATGGAGCCGATCTCGATCTCGTCGGCCGGCTTCGTGGTGCCGCCGCCCCAGTTCTTCAAGCTGCTGCGCGAGTACTGCGATCGCCACGACATCCTGCTGATCTTCGACGAGATCATCACCGGATTCGGGCGGCTGGGGACCAACTTCGGGGCGGACTACTACGGGGTGGTGCCGGACCTGATCGCCTGCGGCAAGGGGATGTCCAGCGGGTACGCGCCGCTGGCGGCGGTGCTGATCCAGGAGAAGGTAAACCGGGAGTTCCTGGGCACGGCGGAGGAGCGAGTTGAGTTCCACCACGGCCACACGTTCGGCGGCAACCCGGTGGCGTGCGCGGCCGGGCTGGCGGCGATGCGCCAGATCAAGGAGCAGAACCTGGTGGAACACGCCCGATTGATGGGCGAGAAGATGCGGGCGCGCCTGGAGGCGATGCGGGCGACATACCCGATGATCGGGGACGTGCGCGGGGCCGGGCTGCTCCAGGGCGTGGAGCTGGTGGCGGACCGCGACTCCCGACGCGCCTACGGCTCAGACGTCAAGCCGGGCAAGATGGTCGAGCGGGCGGCTCGTGAGCGCGGCTTGATCTTCCGCTGCGCGACGGATTACGTGGCGTTCGCGCCGCCGCTGGTCTCGACGCCGGCCGACATTGACGAGATGTGCGACATCCTGGACGCCTCGCTGGCGGAGGTCCAGGAGGCGCTCCCGAGCCAGTAATTTCACCGAGTCAGGCGAGGATCTGGCTCGGGTGCTGCTCCGCGATGACCAGCAGGTCGTCCTCCAGGCGTTCCCCGGTGGGCGACTCGACGATGCGGCCGAGCTCTTGCCCGCTCTCGGCACTGCGCACGACGAATGTCGGGATGCGCCTGATCGCGAGGCGCTCGCGGGTCGCGGGGTCGTCGCCGAGCAGGTCGATCGTCCAGCCGGGGAGCCGCTCGGCGATCCGGGCGAAGCGTGGGATTTCGCGGCGGCAGTCCTTGCACCACGGGGCGGCGACGACCTCGACGTGCGCCTTCGGGAGCAGCTCGGCGATCCGGCGGATCGTCTCGGGGACTGGCCGATACTGCTCGTACTCGTCGCCTCGGCCCAGCTCCTCGCGGGCGTACACCACCAGCTTCGCGAAGTCCCGCATGCCATCCTCCAGGGTCAACCCGGTCGAACGTTCGGACGAAGCTGCATATTCCACGCCGGCCGAGAGCGTAGCACGACGGGAGTGGCCGGGACGTCCGCGCGTTCGGCTGACGACGTGGCATCATCCGACGAGACGGGTGCCGATCGGCGCTCGATTCGGATGAGGTGCACTCGTGGCCGAGGTCCAGCCGATCTTGATCGATCTTCCTGAGGAGCTCGTGGGAGAGCGCGTGATCGTCCGCCCGTGGGCCGAGGCGGACAGTGACGATCTCTGGGACGCCATCGACAATTCGCGCGAGCATCTCGAAGCGTGGATGCCGTGGGTTGACCGCTACCACAACCCAGACGACGCGCTCGAATACACCCGGCGCTCCCGCGCGCGCTGGCTGCTGCGCGAGGATCTTTCGATGGCGATCGTCGAGAAGTCGACCGGGCAGGTGGTCGGCGGCAGCGGCATGCACCGTCCCGACTGGAAGTTCCGGCTGTTCGAGATCGGCTACTGGATCCGCCAGGACCGACAGGGGCGCGGCTACGTCAGCGAGACGGTGCAACTGCTGACGCGGCTGGCGTTCGACCAGCTCGACGCGAACCGGGTTGAGCTGCGGATCGACACGCGGAACATCCGGAGCCTGCGGGTCGCCGAGCGGCTCGGCTTCGTGCTGGAGGGGACGCTCCGGCGGAAGCTGCCGGCGCCAGACGGCACGCCTGCCGACATGCACGTGCTGGCGCTGCTCCCGGAGGAGTACCGGCTGCTCCCCTGGGCGACCGAGTAGGCAGAGGGCAGAGGGCAGAGGGTGGGGAGGCGGGTTCGTCTTGACTGCCTACGGCCCTCTGCCTACTAGAGCGACTGCACAATAAGCCCGGACTACAACCGGTTGTGTGTTCGGTACCCGTCCAGGGCACAACATGTTGTGGTTTAGGCAATTGTGCAGTCACTCTACTGCCTACTCGTCAGGGAA
>Ga0209382_10013148_pt1 | contig 10182 bp, 9 predicted proteins | sample SoiMetdeltSBSDD5_FD_187599 | JGI IMG/M metagenome (GOLD analysis project Ga0209382, IMG submission 187599) | Bulk soil microbial communities from a Populus tree surrounding site in Tennessee, USA - Soil MetaG P. deltoides SBSDD5 (SPAdes) (version 2) | ecosystem: Environmental > Terrestrial >...
GCCCAGGCCGAACCGGTCGAGGTAGCGCGACATCGTCGGCGCGCCGATCGTGTTCGCGACGAGGATCGAGCCGATGTTGCTGGACTCCGCGACGATGTCGGCGAGCGTCATCTGCATCACGCCGTGGGGATGCGAGTCGTGGAGCGTGTACTCGCCGACCCGCATCGTCCACGACACGGACAGTCGCTGGTTGAGCGACAGCGACCGCTCCTGGATCGCCGCCGCCGCGGTGATGACCTTGTTCGTGGACCCGGGCTCGAACGCGTCGGTCACGGCCCGGTTGCGGTACGTGGCCGTCCGCGACTCGGCGAACGCGTTCGGGTCGAACCACGGATCGTTCGCCATCACGAGGATCTCGCCGGTCTCCGGATCCATCACGATCACGCAGCCACCGTCGGCGCCCTCGGCTCTCACCGCCGCGGCGAGCGCGACTTGCGCCTGGTACTGCAGCTCGCGGTCGATCGTCGTGACGACCGAGGACCCGGCCACCGGATCGGTCTCGACGCTGACCCCGCTCACGATCGGCTGCCCGGAGACCCCGACCTCGTTCGTGCGCTCGCCTGGCGTCCCGGCGAGCACATCCTGGTACTCGAGCTCCAGTCCCGACAGGCCGTCCCCGTCGGTCCCCACGAACCCGAGGACCTGCGCCGCGAGCGGCCCGGCCGGGTACGAGCGCTTCGTGGAGTCCAGGAACCCGATCCCCGGGAGCCGGAGGTCGACGACCTGCTCGGAGACCTCGGGCTCCACCTGGCGCGCGAGGTAGACGAACGTGGTGTCGGCCGACATCGCCTGCGCGAGCTCGGGGGCGCCGACGCCCAGCAGCGGCGAGAGCGCGGAGGCCGCGCCCCACGGGTCCGTCACCTGCGTGGGGTCGGCATAGACGTCGCTCGCCGGCGTCGACAGCGCGAGTCGCTCGCCGTCGCGGGCCAGGATCTGGCCGCGCGCCGCCGGTAGCACCGTGGTGCTGACGCGGTGGTCGAGCCCGCGCTCCGCGAGCTCGTCGCCCTGGCCAACTTGAAGCACCGTGAGCCGCGCCGAGATCGCGACGAGCGCGAGCACCATCGCGACGAACATCGCGACGACCCGGCCGGCCGGGGGGCGCGTCACGGCGAGGTCGCCTCCGTCTCACTCGAGGAGGGGTCCGCCCCGGCCGGATCCACCCCGGTCCTGCCGGACGGGTGGAGGATGCGGATGTCGTCGGGGAGACGCATGCCGTGCCGGCTGGCCCAGTGGGCGATCCGGCCGGGGGCGGACAGGGATGCCTGCTCGCGGACGAGCTCCACCTGGTCGGCGGAGAGCGTCTCGATCCGTCGTTCCATCTCGTCGATGCGGAACGAGGCCTGGGCGAGCAGGACGTTCAGGACCACGATGCCGAACACGATCGACGCGACGAGCGCGGAGGCGAGGACCGCGAAGCCGATGCGATGTTGCCGCCGCACCATCCGCTTCGGGGCCCGAGCCTCCCGGCGCGGGGGGCGCTTCGTCCCGAGCGACCACTCTCGCCTCGGCGTAGGATGGGGAGGCGGCGTCGTCAGCCGGCGCGCCGGGGCGCTCACGCCGCCTCCCGCTTCTCGGCGGCACGGAGCTTGGCGCTTCGGGCCCGTGGGTTCCGCGCGGCCTCGGCGGCGCTCGGGCGAAGCGGCTTCTTCGTCAGGACGTCGAGATCGGGAGCGTCATTCAGGAACCGCTTCAGGATCCGGTCCTCGAGCGAGTGGTACGAGATCGCCACGACGCGGCCACCGGGAGCGAGGGCGCCCGCCGCTCGAGGCAGGGAGGCGGCGAGCTCCTCGAGCTCCCGGTTGACCGCGATGCGGAGCGCCTGGAACGTTCGGCGCGCGGGGTGGGGGCCGCCCCGTCGCGCACCCAGGGCGCTCGCGACGATCCGCGCGAGCTCGTCGGTGGTCGTGATCGGCGCCCGGGCACGGGCGCGGACGATCGCCGCAGCCACGCGCCGCGACCGCCGCTCCTCCCCGTACTCGAACAGGATCCGCGCGAGCTCGGTCTCGTCCGCCGTGTTCACGAGGTCCATGGCGGACTCCCCCTCACGCTCCATGCGCATGTCGAGCGGGCCGCCGGCCCGATAGGAGAACCCGCGGTCCCCACGGTCGAGCTGCATCGAGCTCACGCCGAGGTCGTACAGGACGCCGTCGACCCGGTCCTCCGCGGGCACGTCCGAGAACCGGGTCCGCACGGCGGTGAAGCGCTCGCCGAACCGCGCAAGGCGCTCGGTGGCGAGCCGGATCGCGTCCGGGTCGCGGTCGACGCCGATCAGGCGTCCCACACCCGACCCGAGGAGCGCCTCGGCGTGGCCGCCGGCCCCGAGGGTCATGTCGAGCACGACGTCCCGGCCGCCGAGCAACCGAACGACCTCCTCGACCATCACCGGCACGTGGCCGTCCGCCACCAGCACTCCTCCTCATCCGAACAGCCGGACCATGAGCAATCCGAGGCCGAGGTAGACGGCAGTGGTGCCGGCCGTCAGCGCGAGGAGCGACAGGCTCTGTCGGATCTCACCTCGAAGGCTCTCTTTCATCCCTTCCCCCCCGGCGCGAGCGTGCCCGCGCGGTACGCGCCGCCGTGTCCGGCCTCGTACCGCTCGTGCGTCTCGCGGTCCCAGATCTCCATCCGGTCGAACACGCCGACGACGACCGCGTCCTTGTCGATGCCCGCCTCGCCACGGAGGCGCTGCGGCACGAGGAGGCGGCCCTGCGAGTCGAGGTCGACGCGCTCGGCCTTGCCGAAGAACATCCGCGCGTACGCGCGCGACTCGGCGTCGGAGAGGGGGAGGGTGCGGACCTCGGTTGCGCGGCCCTCCCATTCGACCCTGGGGAAGCAGAAGAGGCAGCCGTCCTGTCCCAGCGTCAGCACGGCCCCGTCGGCGAACGCCTCACGGAACCGAGCGGGCAGGCTGATCCGCCCCTTCGGGTCGAGCTGATAGGTATGCGTGCCGAGCAGCTCGGCCACGCGTCCTCCCCTTCTCCTCCACTAAGCTCCACGTTTATGCCACCTGCACTCCACCGGGTCAAGAGCACAGTGGAACAAACGACGGGCAGTTGGAGAGGGGGCGTCGGGTCAGCTTCCGGCGACGCCGAGCGCTACAGGAACGGCTCCCACTCGGGGTCGAGCCGCCCGAGGGACAGTCGGAACCCGTCGCGCGGCGGCACCGGCTGGCGCGCGAGCGTCAGCCCGACGTCGTCGATCAGCCGGTTCTCCTTGCGCGAGTTGCACCGGCGGCAGGCCGCCACGACGTTGTCCCACGTGTGGGTCCCGCCGCGGGAGCGCGGCACCACGTGGTCGAGGTTCTCCGCGGTCCGGCCGCAGTACTGACACGTCCACTCGTCGCGCGCGAACACCGCCCTGCGTGTGAGCGGCGCGTGCGAGCGATGCGGGATCTTCACGAAGGAGCGCAGGCGCAGCACCGAGGGCGCGTCCAGCTCGATCTTCTCGGAGCGGAAGATCTGGCCGTTCGAGACGAGGACCTCCGCCTTGTCCTTCAGGACGAGCACGACCGCCCGTCTCGCGGGCACCACCGCGAGCGGCTGATGCGTCACGTTGAGCACGAGCGCTCGACCCACGGCGCGAGTATACGCAGCGCTCCCGCCACACCTGGGGGCTTCGGATGCTTGCATCGGCCGAATCGCAGGGTTGTAATCCCCCCCGAAGGCGGCGGGTTGCGTTCGAAGGACGCCTGAAAGTAGCGAACAAGGGGCCGCGCGGGGCGTCCGGCAGCGGTCGCGGCTCCGCCGCCTTCCCATCCCCCGCCCCCCGCCGGCTCAGGGCGAGTCTGGTTTCCCGGGCGCGTGAAGCGCACGATTCCCGTCAGCACCTCCACGGGATCGGGGGCTCGGGCGTCCATACACCAGATGGAACGAACCTGGAGACTCCGAGCAGGTCGACGCGAACGTATCGGCCGAAGGGCTCAGCTTCGAAGACCTCTTCGCCGAACAGCACGCGCGCCTCTACCGCGCCTGTACCTCATCGTCGGCAACAGCCATGAAGCCGGAGAGCTGATGCAGGACGCGTTCGTGAAGGTCCTCGAACGCTGGGACCGGATCGACAACCACGCCGGCTACCTGTATCGGTCTGCCCTGAACTCGACACGCAGCCGCTTCCGGCGGCTGCAGTTGGCAGCGAAACGAACCCTCTCCCCTGGGGAGCCGGAGGACCCGTTCGCTGCCGCCGATCTGCGCGATCAGGTCGTCCGATCGCTCCGAGGACTACCGGAGCGCCAGCGCGCCGCGCTCGTGCTTGTGGATCTGCTCGACCTGCCGAGCGAGGAAGCCGCGGAGGTCCTCCAGGTGACGCCCGCCACCGTCCGCTCGCTCGCCTCCCACGCGCGAGCGGCGCTGAAGCTCTCGATGGAGGTCGAGGATGACGACAGCCAGGGGCGTGAGCAACCTGTTCCGATCTCCCGATCCCGAACGAGAGGATCTGTTCGGTCCCGTCTGGGACACGTTCATCGCCTGGATCGCGAGCATTCACTCGGAGGACTTCGGGCTCATGTACGACCCGGTTGCGGGCTATCCGCTCCTCGATCCCACGTCGATCGAACTCTGGCAGCCGTACACGGACGAGTTCGTCGATTCGGAGGTCCTTCGTTCTCTCGCGGAGAGCTTCGAGTTCCAGGCTCGTCGGATCTGCAAGAACGCGACCGATGCGTTCTGGGCGACGGTACGAGCGGGTCATCTGCGTGGACCGGAGTTCTATGCCGCGCTGGCGGATGCCTCGGAGGAGCGGCTCGCAGCGCTGCTGGCCATCCCGCTCGAAACGGAGGCCGATCGCGCCACGATGCGCGGCTTCACCCAGTTCTCTGAGGACTTGACCGAGTTGTTCAGGGACCAAGCAGCCGGGAAACCTGGCGAGGCGTTCGTCGGGGGTCCCCCCGAACGGGTGGTTATCGAGAATCAACTGAACCTTGCGATCCCCGGATGCTGGTTCGGCCTGGGCGCGTGAGGCATCGACGGGGCCACACCGGCCGGCGTGCTGGGGACAGCTGATGGCGACGAGCGGGGACGACCAGGAGACGGTCAGGACGCAGACGCTCGCCGTTCCAGGCTGGCCGCTTCGGGCGTCCGGCTCGTTCAGGATTCCACGAGGCCCGAGCACCGTGACCGCCCCGGCGACTCGGTTCACGCTCCCGAGGAGCGCAGGATGCCGCAGGAACCGGGCGCCATCCTTCGGCGTACTCCTGAGTAAGATGATTGGTCGCTCTGACCCTAGGCAGCGTGGAGACGGGCACCCGGAGGCACCCGTGGAGGCCCTCGAACCGGAGGAACGTGTGGAGGCCAAGGAGCAACCCACCCTCGACTGGCGGGGATTCGCCGAACGGTTCCGCATCATCGAGGAGAACGTCGAGAAGGTCGTCCAGGGGAAGCGGCCCGAGATCCGCCTGGCGATCGCCGCGCTGGTGGCCGAGGGCCACATCCTGATCGAGGACGTACCCGGCGTCGGCAAGACGATGCTCGCGAAGGCCATGGCCCGGTCGATCGACTGCTCCTTCCGCAGGATCCAGTTCACGCCGGATCTGCTCCCCACCGACGTCACCGGCGTGAACGTGTTCAACCAGGAGCGCGGCGACTTCGAGTTCAAACCCGGAGCGATCTTCGCCAACATCGTGCTCGGGGACGAGATCAACCGGGCCAGCCCCAAGACGCAGTCCGCGCTCCTCGAGTGCATGGAGGAGCGCCAGATCACCATCGACACCGAGACCTACCAGCTCGGAACGCCGTTCATCGTGATCGCGACGCAGAACCCGATCGAGCACGAAGGCACCTATCCCCTGCCCGAGGCGCAGCTCGACAGGTTCATGATGAGGATCGGCATCGGCTACCCCTCCGGCGACGTCGAATCCGAGATCCTCGCCACGCACGGCGTCCGCTCGACGCTGCCGGACATCGGTCCCGTGGCCGACGCGCTCGCCGTGCGCGAGATGATTGAGCAGGCGCGCGGCGTCCACGTCTCGCCCTCGGTTCGCCGCTACATCGTCGATCTCGTCGAGTCGACCCGGACCCACCCCGACGTGTACCTCGGCGCGAGCCCGCGGGCCTCGATCATGCTGCTCCGCGCGGCGCGCGCGATGGCGGCCGCCGAGGAGCGCGACTACGTGATCCCCGACGACGTGAAGGCGCTCGTCACGCCCGTGCTCGCCCACCGCGTCATCGTCACGGCGGACGCGGTGATGGGCGGACGGACGGCGCAGGCCCTGCTGGCGGACCTCGTGAACGAGGTCGCCGTCCCCATCGCCGGGACGGCCTGATGCCCTCCGGGCGAGGGGTCCTGGTCTTCGCGGCCGGGATCGCCCTCTGGGCGGGCGCGCGGCTCCTCGGCTCCCCCACCCTGCACATGGTCGCGGTGGGCCTCGTGCTGCTCCCGTTCGCCGCGGCGCTGTTCGCTCGCTGGACCCGGCAGCGACTGCGGATCCGCCGGCGGATCTCGGACACGCGCGTCCAGCCCGGTCAGCGCGTCCACGTCGAGCTCGAGATCGAGAACCAGGCCCCCGCCCAGACCTCGTTCTTGCTCGTCGAGGACCGGCTGCCTTCGCAGCTCGGGCGTTCGGCGCGGCTCGTGGTCGCGTCGCTCCCCTCGCGGGGCCGCCAGCGGGTGCGCTACTCGCTCACCCCCCACCAGCGCGGCCGGTACACGCTCGGCCCGCTCACCGCGGACCTGTCCGACCCCTTCGGGCTCACGAAGCTGCGCGTCGAGTTCGACGAGCGGGACGAGCTCGTCGTCGCGCCCGAGGTGGAGATCCTGGGCGGTGGGCCGGACTCGCCGTTCGGCATGACGAGCGGGCTCGCGCTCGCCAAACACCTGTTCCGGACCGGCGACGAGTTCTACACGATGCGTCCCTACGTCGAGGGCGACGACCTGCGCCGGATCCACTGGCCGAGCGTCGCCCGGAGCGGCGAGCTCATGATCCGCCAGGACGAGTCGACCCGGAAGTCGACGGCGGTCCTGTTCATGGACACGCGGGACGCCGCCGTTGGGCAGACGCACACACCGTGCTTCGAGAAGGTGGTCTCGGTCGCGGCCTCGCTGGGGATCCTGCTCGTGCGGTACGGGTTCTCGCTGAAGCTCGCGACGACCCAGATGTCGCCCCAGCGCGTGAGCGAGGAGGGTCTGCTCGAGGTGCTCGCCGGCGTCAGCCACCACACGTCCCGGGCCCTGTCCACCGGCCTCACCCGGCTCCGGATGGTCGCGGCGAGCGACACCACGCTCGTCGTGGCCGGTGCCCCGCCCGCCCCGACCGAGCTCTCCTCCTGGCTCCGCGTGGGGGCGATGTTCGGGCCGAAGGTGGGCGTGTTCGTCCATCCGACCGATCCCGACACGCTGCCGCCCGACCGCCGGGCGCAGCTCGAGGGGCGCGCGTCGCAGGCGCGGATGTCCCTGTCGCGCTCGGGATGGGAGATCGTCGTCCTTCCGCCGTCACGGAGATTGCGAGAGCTATGGCAGGTCGAGCGGACCCAACCCCTGGTCACCAGCGGCTCCTAGGGCTCCTCGCGGTCGCGGGGCTCGCGGCGGCGACCGCGTTCGCGTTCGGTCGCGTTTTCGCCGGGCGCCTCCCGACGTGGGAGCTCGTGGCCGCTGCGCTCGCCTCGGTCGCGATCGCGGCGCTGTTCGAGCGTCGCGGGCTCCTGCTGGCCACGCTCGCGAGCCTCGCCGGGCTCGTCCTCGCGATCACGTGGATCGTGCTCCCGCAGACGGCCTGGTACGGCCTGCCGACGCTGCGAACGCTTCGAGCGCTCGGCCGGTCGCTCGAGTACGTCGGGCAGCAGGCGCGGGTACGGATCGCCCCGACGCCGCCACTGCCGCCGCTGATGCTCGCGGCCGTGACCGCCGTGTGGACGGCGTCCTTCTCGGCCCACGCGCTCGCGATCCGAGCCGGAAGCCCGCTGCTCGCGGTGCTCCCGCCGATCGCGCTCGTCGGCTTCGCCGACACGGTGCTCGACGACGGGGCCCGGCCCGTCTACGCGATCGTGCTGCTCTGCGCCGCCCTGGCGGTGATCTTCGCCGACGGGTTGCGCCGGATCCGCCAGTGGGGCCCGGTCTGGTCCGGTTCCCGGTCGCACCGGCTCGGATCCTCCGTTCGGGGTTCCCGCCCGGTCGCGGCGGCCGTCGTGCTCGCGGCGGTCCTCGTCCCCGGGATCCTGCCCGGGTTCCGCTCCGGCCCACTCGTCGACCTGTCGACCGAGGCGGGCGAGGGGTTCGGGCTCGACCCCTTCATCTCGATCCACTCGCAGCTCGACGAGCAGGAGGCGCGGGACCTGTTCGAGGTCACCGCCGAGGAGGGGACGTACTGGCGGCTGTACGCACTGGATCTGTTCGACGGGGGGACGTTCTCGAGCAGCGACCCGCTCGCGGACCAACGAGGGCTCGAGTACACCTCTCCCGCCGAGCTGGAGCAGCAGGTCGGCAACGACACCGCGAAGGACGCCCCCCGTTCGTACCAGTTCGAGATCCTGACGGAGCTCCAAGCCCCGTGGCTCCCGATGCCGCAGCGGACCGAGTCGGTCACGCTCACGGACGGCGGCTTCACCTACGACCCGTTCCTGAACCAGTCGGTCGTGGCCGGCGGGCTCGACGAGGGGTTCCAGTATTCCGTGAAGGCCCCGCTGGTGTTCCCCACGGCCGGGGAGTTGGACGCCGTGTCGGCGGAGTTCCTCACGCCCCAGGAGTACGGCGTGTTCACGTCGCTCCCCGACTCGATCGAACCCCAGATCCAGGCGATCGCGGAGGAGTGGACCGACGACGCCCCCACGGCGTATCGGCAGGTCCTCGCGATCCAGCAGCGGTTCCAGAGTGAGTTCGGATACGACCCCGGTGTCGATCTGGTCGAAGGCGGGGACAGCGACGCGCTCATGCGGTTCCTCACGGAGACCCGCGTCGGGATGTGCCAGCAGTTCTCGGTGGCGATGGCCGCCATGGTCCGGTCGCTCGGCATCCCCGCGCGCGTGGCGAGCGGCTACCAATCGGGGACCGAGACCGAGGACGGTACGTTCGTCGTGCAGACCAAGGACGCGCACGCCTGGGTCGAGGTCTACTTCCCGGACTACGGGTGGCTGGCGTTCGAGCCGACCCCGGGCAGGGGGGTCCGCCCGGCGGCGATGCCGGACACCTACCTGAACCCGTCCACACCGGCCCCCCAGGGCCCCGATCCCAGCGTCTCGGAGGGGGGGCAGATCTCCGGCGGCCCGGCGGGGCAGGGATGCGAGGGCATCCCCGGCCAGCTCTGCAACTCGGACATCCTGAACCCCGGAGCCGGCGCCGGTGTGGACGCGCTGCCGCCGGGATTCCTCCCGGGGACGGCCCCGCCGCCTTCCCTCGAAGACGAGTCCGGCTACTCGGTCCCCTACCGGTGGATCCTGCTCGGCCTGCTCGTCCTCGCCGGCATCCTGCTCATCGTGATCCCGATCGTGAAGGCCGTTGCCAGGAGCGTGGTCTTGCGCCGATCGCGCGAGCCTCGGGAGCACGTGCTCGCCGCGTACCGCGTGTTCGACGGCGAAGCCGCCGACATCGGGATGGGCCGGCGCGAGGGCGAGACGCTCGAGGAGCATCGGGTCAGGCTCATGGCCACCGTGGCGTTCTCGGACGGACACCTCGGCAGGCTGACCGACGCGGCTGCCCGCGCCGCCTACGCAGCCGAGGAGCCGACGCGGGAGGAAGCGGACGCATCCGTCGACGACGCCCACGCCGCGGTGAAGGACCTGCGCAAGCAGGCCGGGATGCTGCGCCGGATCGTCGGGACCTACCGACCGGGCCTGTAGTCTGCGCCGGGTCGTGACCTGCGGTCAGCGACCGGTCTGGGCGTGCGCGGCCGCCTCGCGAAGCGCGCGGACGAACCGCTCCCGGTCGTCCTTGAACTGGCCGACCTTCACCTCGACGCCGGTCGCGATCTCGTCGATCGCCACGAAGAAGGCGAGCTGACCCTCGCGGAGCGCGTCGATGATCTCGCCGTTCCGCCTCGCGATCTTGAAGATGCTCACCCCGTCGGTGATCAGCTTGACCTCGGACAGGTGCTTGTCCAGGGCGGCCCGGCGGTTCAGGTAGTCCCACGCGCGGCGGACGCGCTGCAGCGACATCCCGCTGTCCAGGAGCGACCGCACGACCTTGAGCGCTACGAGGTCACGGAACGAATACAACCTCGGGACGCCGGGTCGCCCGCCCGTCTGCTGGACCGAGGGCGTG
>Ga0209382_10013149_pt1 | contig 10182 bp, 6 predicted proteins | sample SoiMetdeltSBSDD5_FD_187599 | JGI IMG/M metagenome (GOLD analysis project Ga0209382, IMG submission 187599) | Bulk soil microbial communities from a Populus tree surrounding site in Tennessee, USA - Soil MetaG P. deltoides SBSDD5 (SPAdes) (version 2) | ecosystem: Environmental > Terrestrial >...
GAGGCCGGGCCTAACTGCCTCGCATTGAGGGAGAAATTCCTGACTCGGCCCGGACCGCGGCCTTGCAGGCCGCAGCGTGTGGATCGGAAGTTCAGCGTTTGAAGGTCGAACGACGCACAGTTTGACGGAGCGGCTATGGATGCAGCGACGCCACGCCCTCTCTGAGCTGATACAGTGTCCGAACCTCCTGGTCGGCCAACGCGCGGTTGAAGATGGCCAGTTCGTCGAACAGACCGATGTAGTTCAGTCCAAGCATGACCAGCGCCTTGGACGGGTCCCAGCCTGTCGCGACCAAGCCAGCCATGAGAACAAGCGCCAGCCCGGCGCCGTGGTGGTTGATGAACGAACGCAGTGCATCCATGGCTCTGCGTTTACCAGAGGTCGAGGTGGGTTGAAAACAATTCTCTTTCGCGACGCGACCTCGGAGCGCGGGCAGCTTGCCCACCCGGTCATTCTGCACCCAAACCATCCGGCTTGACCCTGTGGGCCGTTGCTGACAGAGATTAGACATGAACAAGCTCTCCTTCGCCCTGGCTTTTGCTTTGTCCGGTTCAGTCGTCGCAAACGCTGCCGACTTCGCACTCCATTCCTTCAAAAAGATTCAACTCACCGACAAGTTCTGGGGCGAGGGCGCCAACTTTGGCGACTTCAACAAGGACGGCAAACAGGACGTTGTCTCAGGTCCCTATTGGTGGGAAGGGCCGGATTTCAAGAATCGCCATGAATACTATCCGGCAACAAAGACGTTCAAGCTGAAGAAAGGCGAAGGGGCGGAGGATACAGTCGAAGGCTTCGAAGGCGCGCTCGGAAAGAACAATACCTATTCGGATAATTTTTTTGCTTTCAGCCACGACTTCAACAAAGACGGCTGGGACGACATCCTGATCCTCGGTTTCCCCGGCGCCGATTCGTCCTGGTATGAAAACCCGAAAGGACGCGAAGGGCACTGGCAGCGGCACATCGTACTGGACGTGACCGACAACGAATCACCGACGTTCACCGATATCACCGGCGATGGCAAACCGGAGATTGTTTGCGGCTCGAAAGGTTCCTATGGCTACGCGGAGCCCGATTGGAGTGATCCGCGTCGCCCGTGGAAGTGGCACGCCATTTCACCCAACAACAACTATCACAAGTTCACGCACGGCCTGGGCATCGGCGATGTGAATGGTGATCGCAAACTGGATCTGCTGGAAAAAGACGGATGGTGGGAGCAGCCGAAGTCACTCGACGGCGATCCGGTCTGGAAGCATCACAAGTTTACCTTTGGGATCGGCGGCGCGCACATGTACGCCTACGACGTCAACGGCGACAGCCGAAACGACATCATCACGAGCCTGGCAGGTCACGGCTACGGCCTCGCCTGGTACGAGAACGTGGACGACGGCAGCGGCGGGATCACGTTCAAGGAACACATCTTCATGAACAAGGAGCCAAAGGAGAACAAATACGGCGTCAAGTTCTCCCAGCTCCACGCGATCGATCTCGTGGACATGGACGGGGACGGACTGAAGGACATTGTCACCGGCAAGCGGTTTTGGGCGCACGGCCCGACCGGAGACGCCGAGCCGAACGCGGCGGCCGTGCTCTACTGGTTCAAACTGGTTCGAGAAAAGGACAAGAGCGTGGATTTCATCCCGTACCAGATCGACGACAACTCCGGGATCGGCACGCAAGTTGTGGCCGGCGACATCAATGGCGACAAGAAGCCGGACATCGTGGTCGGGAACAAGAAGGGGACATTCGTCTTCATTCACCAGACGAAGAAGGTGAGCAAGGAAGAGTGGGAAAAGACCCAGCCGAAGCCGAATCTTTGACCGTTTTGTCCGGGCCGCCGCGCCTGCAACCTTTTGTTGCATATGCAACAAAAGGTTGTCATGTCAGACAAAGACGGCGGACTGGCTAGGGTGCCCGGGAGATTTGGAAGATGGTCGTCGTGCCGCTGATTTCATTGCCGACCACGAGCAGCGGTTCGCCAATCGGACTCTGTTCCTCCGGGATGAACAGCAAACCTTCCGGACCGAGGTCGCCGGCTTCGGGCGATTCCGGATCGGCTGCGAAATCCCGATTGTTCGCGTAGGTCACGAAACGCGGGGCGTAAGGATCGGTCAACTCGTAAACCGCGATTCCGCCGATGCGTTCGAGGCCGATGAAGGCAAATTGACGGCCAAAACACCGGCCCACAACCACTCCCTCCGGCTCCGGTCCCTTGTTGTCACTACGGTTGTCGAACGCGCTGGAGGTGTTGTTGGCGTTGAAATTACTTGGAAAGAACGCGGCGGTGATCTGCTCCAATTGTTCCCCGCTGTCGAAGGCCAGATTCCCATCCGGCGTCCAGATGCTGAACGACCTGCCGCCGAACGTGTAAAGCTCATCGTAGTCGCCGTCGTCGTCCACGTCTCCCAGGGTCGCCGTGACGGTGAGTCGGCCAAGCCTTGCGTTGTTTGTCAGCGTCTGATCGGGAAACGCTGTCGGATCGAGCTTGAGTCTTGCCACAGTGGTTTCTTCGGCGAATGCGTCGTAATCCCGCGCGTCACCCTCGTTGGCAGTGATCAAATAGGTCTGCCCTTGGACGCGAAAGGAAGCGATGGCGTCCGGCTGGTACATGCCGAACACCGGCCAATTCGTGATGTTGATGGCACGGTCACGATCACTGGCGTCGAGACCGTTTCCGGGAAGCAAATGATTCTTAAAACCAAGGACCGTGAGCCGGGTTACGGCGCCGGACCCGATGTCGATTGTGGCAATGGCGTTGTTCTCCTGGAGCGTGACCCAAGCCTTCCGGGAGTCGTGCGAGACGGCTATGAATTCCGGTTCCAGGTCCTGGGCAACCGTGGCGCCGGGGCCGAAGATGCGAAGTCCGGGCGGAAGCGTGATGTCGTTGAATGCGGTGAAATCAACCTGTGCGACGTTGGCTTGCGACAGGTTGGCCACGCCGCCGGAAAGGTCGATGATGCTCACTGTGCCCAGGGGATCCACCGTGTAATCGTCGTTGGGTTCACCTTCATTCGCGATGAGAACCTGCCGGCCATTGGGAGTAAAAGTGACCATATCAGGAAGTGATCCGACGGTGACTGACGTCAAGAAGTTGCCATCCGTGTCAAAGAAGACGGCTTGGCCGGGATCGGTCTTCTCCTCCGCTTCGACGGCCACGGCCACCAAACTTTCGCGGACCGCGACGCTGTTCGCGACGCTTCCGTACGGGGACGCGTCGATCGTAAACGACAAAGTCGGTGCAGCCGGATCGCTGATATCGAGAACATCCACGGTGGCCGCCTGGGCATTGATGACAAAAAGCCGCTGGGTCTCCGGATCATGGGCGACGATTTCCGCGGCGCCCTCCTCGAAAACGCCCGTCGCGTAAGTTCCAAGCGGGGTCAAAGTGAGATCAACCCCTCGAGCGGTGAACGCGGCGGCCGCGATTATGAAGAGAGCCAGGTTGCTTAGAATCCTGGAATTGGCGCCGCACGAAGGAAGAAGAGGTGGATTGTTCATAAGCATGATCACTGTTCGCACTGTTTGTTACGGGACAATGAAGTTTCCTTTACGAACGTGTCAAATCGCAAAGCAATGTCCGAGGGGAGCCGGGCGGAGGCTTAAGAGCACAAGCATTTGTCCCGAGTGAACGGCCAACGATGGGATGGCGGCCGTTCTGAAAGTTCGCTGGAACCCGGCCCGCAGAGCTTCCGCCCGCTCCAGCACGACCAGTCTGTTGGTCAATCGCGCACCGGGGAGGCTTCGCGCGGACCCGGCTGGCGGGTCAGTTGCGGCAGGGCATCCGGACCTGGTTTCCTGACGGCCATAAGCGCCCGCCAGTGCAGTTTCCGACCGAGATCGTCGAGGAACGAGTAGGCCACCGGAGTCACAATCAGTGTGAGCAGCAGGCAGAGGGTCTGGCCGCCAATGACCACGACCGCGACGGCACGGCGCTCTTCGGCGCCGGGCCCGCTCCCCACCGCGAGCGGGATCATGCCGGCAACGAGCGTCAGTGTCGTCATCAGGATCGGACGCAACCGGTCGCGATTCGCCTGCATGATGGCCGTCAGGCGTTCCATGCCCTGCGCCCGCAGGTTGTTCATGTGGTCGATCTGCAAAATGGCGTTCTTCTTCACCACGCCGAACAAGACGAGCAGACCCAGTGCGGAGTAGAGGTTCAGTGTGTTGCCCGAAATCCAGATCGAGAAGAGCGCGAAGGGCAGCGACAAGGGCAGCGAGAGCAGAATCGTGAACGGATGGATCACGCTCTCATACTGCGACGCCAGGATCATGTACATGAAAATGACCGAGAGCAGGAATGCCCAGAGGAATTCCTTGAAGGTCCGTTCGAGTTCGCGGCCGCGGCCGGAAACCTGAGTGGTGTACGCGGGCGGCAGGTTCATTTCCTTGAATGCTCCTCTCAGGGCTTCCAGCCGGTCGGCGAGCGCGTAGCCGGGCGCGATCGAACCGCGCAAACTCACCTGCCGTTGCCGGTCCAGGCGGTCGATTCGCGACGCGGTCGTACCCGGAACGATCTTTACCAGGTTGTCCAACCGCACCAGACCGCCGCCCTGCCGCGGCACATACAGGCGCGCGATGGTCGCCGGGTCGTTGCGGCCGCCTTCGGCCAGACGAAGCTGCACGTCGTAATCGTCGCTCACACTCGGATCACGGAAACGTGAGACACGATCGTCGCCGCCTACCATGATGCGCAGCGCGTTGGCGATGTCCTCGGTGTTGACACCGAGCGTGGCCGCGCGGGAGCGGTCGATCTCGACGCGCAGCTCGGGCTTGTCGAGCTTCAGCGTCGTGTCGGCGTCGAGGACCCCGAGTTCGGGCGCTTTCTTGCGGAGTTCCTCCGCGTATTTCGCCAGTGATTCGAGGTCCGGGCCAAGAATAGAGAAATCGATTTCGAAGTTCGGACCGCCCAGACTGATCGAGGCCTGGCTGGAGCGAACGGACACGCGGACGTCGGGGACGCTTTTCAGACGACGACGCACCTCCTGGACCACGTCGCGTTGTGTATAGTTTCCGCGAAAGGCGTTCCACGGCTTGAATGAGATCAATCGCGCCCAGGAAAACGTCCGTTCCTTGTGCGGCGCGATCCGGAGGTAAACCCGCGCATAGTTGACGCCGCCCATCCGGCCGGCGCCCACCGACGCGAGCATCACGCGGACTTGCGGCATGGAGCGCAGTTCCGTTTCGACCCGTTGCACCACTTCGTTCATCGCAGTGAGGCTCGTTCCTTCGCGCCCAGTGAGGCCGATTTCAAACTCGCCTTCGTCAGTGTTGCCCGGTGTGTATTCCTGCCGGATGACGTTATACAGGGGCACGGACGAGAGCATGACCAGGCCGGCGCTGATGACCACGAGCAACCGATGGCGCATGGCGAAACCGAGGATCGAGGAATAGTTGCGGTCAATCCAGGCGTAGAATCCGCGTCGGGATTTCGGACCGTGCTGGCCGCCGCCAGCCAGGGCGCCAAGGCTGAACAAACGCGCGCTCATCATCGGAGTCAGCGTGAACGAAACCAGCAGACTCACCAGCACCGCCACGGCCGCCGTGAGACCGAATTGGAACAGGAATCTCCCCGCAATACTGGACATGAATGAAACCGGAACGAAGATGACGACAAGACTGAGCGTCGTGGCGAGGACCGCCGTGCCGATCTCCTTCGTCGCCGCGCGGGCCGCTTCATACGGGTTCATTTTCTTCTCCTCGACAAACCGGAAGATGTTTTCGAGCACGACGATGGCATCGTCGATCACGATGCCGACCATCAGCACGAGCGCGAGCATCGTCACACTGTTGAGCGTAAAATTGAGCGCCCACATCATGCCGAACGTGGAGATGACGGAAGCGGGAATAGCGACGGCGGCGATGACAGTCGATCGCCAGCTCCGCATGAAACAGAACACCACGAGGCTGGCCAGAATACTGCCGACAACCAGATGCAGCTTGATTTCGTGGAGCGCTTCGTAGATGTAGCGCGACTGGTCTTCGATGATCTCAAAGCCTACATCGGGAGGCAGTTGAGCGACGACGTGCGGCAGTTTCGCTTTAACGGCTTCAACCACCGCCACGGCATTCGCGTCGGCTTGACGTTTGACCTCCAGCGTCACCGAGGGCCTCCCGTTCAGACGCGCAGTCGAACGCTGTTCTTTCGTGCCGTCCTCCGCCCATCCGATGTCGCGGATCCGGATGGGCGATCCGTTGCGCGTGGTGATGACCAGGTCGTTGAATTCCTGCACGCTGGTGAGCCGTCCCACCGTTCGCAAGGTTTGCTCGCGCAATGGCGAGATGACATTGCCGCCCGGCACGTTGGCGTTTTGTCGCACAATCGCCTGCCGCACGTCGGTGATCGGAATCTGATAGGCCGCCAGCCGGTCGGCATCGATCCAGACGCTGATGGCGCGTTCCATGCCGCCGCGGATTTCGATTTCGCCGACGCCCAGCGTGCGTTCCAGCTGAACTTTGGCGACTTTGTCGGCGAGCTCGGTCAGCTCGCGTTGCGACCGATCGCCGGTCAGCGCGATCGTCATCACCGGCGAGCGATCCGTGTCGAACTTCGTGATGACCGGCGGATCCGCCTCGCGAGGCAATTCGCCCAGGACCGTTGCCACACGGTTCCGAACGTCTTCGGCGGCGATGTTCACATTGCGCCGGAGGTCGAACTGTACGATGACGAACGAGGAACCGATGCCCGAAATCGAGCGGAGTTCGGTGATGCCCTCGACGGTGTTGACTACTTCCTCAATCGGCTGCGCGACGAGCGACTCCATTTCCGCCGGCGATGCTCCCGGCAGCCGCGTGGAGATGAAAACGGTGGGGACATCGACCGGCGGCGAGCGGTCCACGCCCAGTTTGAAGTAGCCCGTCGCGCCCACGACGACCAGCGCAAGGACGATCATCGACGCGAAGACCGGCCGGCGAATCGAGATTTCGGCTAACTTTTGCATCGGGAAGAGGGCATCGCCGTCCGATTGTCAGGAACCGTTGCTGGCAGCCGCGGTTCCAACAGAGGGGTGTTCGATTTTCACCGCTTCACCAGTCTGAAGGTTACCCGGACTGACCACCAAGATTTCACCGACCTTTACGCCAGTGACGACTTCGACCCAATTGGTCCCGCGCCGGCCGGTGTTCACGGGCTTCTCGACGGCCTTGCCATTCTCGACGACGAAGACCTTTTCGATGCCGGCGAAAGTGACGATGGCATCGGCCGGCACGCTTAAGGACTGGTGATCGTCTCTGGTGATGATCTCGGCGCGCACAAATGAACCCGGACGCAGTGATCCGTCGTTTTTGATGTCCGCCTCGACCACGAGCATGCGGTTCTGCTGGTTGATGGCAGGGCTCACGCGGCTGACGGTTCCCACGTGCGGCCTTTCGTCGCCTTCGAGATGAATGCGCACTTTTTGTCCCGTCCGGATGGCCGCCGACTCGCGCTCCGGGGCTTCGACCCGTAAGCGCAGCGGGTCGGTTCGGACGATGGTAACGACCGGTGTTCCGGCGGTAAGATACTCTCCCGGGCTGGCGCGGCGCTCCTGGATGGCACCGTCGAACGGGGCGTGAATGGCGGTATCGTCGAGTTGCTTGCGTCCGATTTCGACTTCGACTCGCCGCTGGGCAAGCTGGGCGCGGCGATTATTCACCTCTTCGAGCGCGTCGCGGTAGCGATTGGCGGCAACCTCGTACGACGCATTGGCCGCCTCGCGCTCGGACTCGGAAAGGATTCCCTGTTGGGTGAGGCTTTCGATGCGCTCGCGATTTTTCCGCGCTTCCTCAAGCCGCGCTCTGGCCTCTTTGACCGTGCTGGCCTGGTCCAGCTCAATCTTGTCGTCACTGCCTTCCAGCGGCAACCCCAGTCGGGCGCGCGCCTGGGCCAGCAACGCTTCGGCCTGTCGAAGCTGGAGTTCATAATCCTGCGGTTCCACCCGGGCGATGAGCTGTCCCTTCTTCACGGTCGTGCCGAGGTCAACGGCAATAGTTTGAAGCCGGCCGGCGACCTTGACGCTGAGTGTCGCCTCGTCCTGGGCGGCCAGCGTACCGATGACCGCCACAGTGTGCTCCATGACCTGTTCGACGACGACGGCGGTCTTGACCGGGCGGACGGTGTCACCACGCCCGGTCCCTTTCTTGCCCGCCGGGTCGTTGCGGCCGCAGGCAGTGACTAGGATGCTCAGGAACGTTGCACAGACCAGGCCTCGCATCCCGCCGGGGAGGCGCGCGCGTCGGCCAAAGCCAGGCATGCACGAATCGCTCATTTCAATACGCGGTCCAGGTAGTCGGCGATGTGCAAGGCTTCGATATCACCGGCGCCCGCCTTGCGCAAGCCCGCCTGAATCTGGAGCAGGCAACCCGGGTTGGTGGTGACGACTATCTGCGCGCCCGTCTTCAAAATGTTTTCGATTTTGCGCCGTTGCAGGCGTTCGGCCATTTCCGGTTCCGTCAGGTTATAGCTTCCGGCGCTGCCGCAGCAAACATCCGATTCCGGCAGTTCGAGGTAATTGCCTCCGGCGACGGCCTTGACCAGGTCCCGGGGCGGTCGTGTGATGCGCTGCGGATGCGCCAGGTGACATGCGTCGTGATAGGTGACACGCAACTTCCCAATCGGGCTACACGAATCGCGGGTCTCTTCAACGGTCTTCCCCTCAATCACCATTTCCGGGCCCGAGACTTTGAACCCGATCTGCACGAGCCACTCGGTCAAGTCCTTCACTTTCGCACTGAACTGCCGCGCGCGTTCCGCCCATAGCGGATCGTCGGCGAGCAGGTGCCCGTATTCCTTGAGCGTCGAGCCGCACCCGGCCGCGTTGATGACAATGGCGGCGAGATTGTGGCGCTCGAACACTTGGATGTTGTTCCGCGCGCACGCGCGGGCGCGCTCGAGGTTCCCGCCATGCGCGTAAAGCGCCCCGCAGCACCCTTGCAGGGGCGGAGTGATGACCTCGTAACCCGACCGGGTAAGCAATCGAACGCTTGCTGCGTTGGTTTTTCCGAACATGACACTCATCACGCAGCCGCTGATGAAACCGACACGGCCTTTCCGCGGCCCGGTCGCGGACGGGGAAACCATCGGCAGTTTGACGGCACTGACGTCGTCTGGCACCAACGCCAGCGCTTCGCGCGCGAATTTCGGCAGCAATTTTTCGACGCCAAGAGCGCGAATGAATCTCGCGGGCAGCAGCGCCAGTTTCATCCGGCCAGCAAACGGAAAGATTTTCTCAATCAAAAAGTGGCGCAGAAGGACTTGAAACCACGTGCGGCGAAAGTGTGTTTCGATGTGGTCGCGCGTGTGTTCGAGCAGCTCGCCGTACTGCACGCCGCTGGGGCACACCGCCTCGCAGGCACGGCAGCCGAGGCAAAGGTCGATGTGTTCGACCACTGTGTTGGCGAGCGGCAATCGCCCGTCCTGCACCGCGCGCATCAGGTAAATGCGCCCGCGGGGAGAATCATTTTCGTTGCCGGTCTCCAGATACGTGGGGCAGGACGACAGACATAGCCCGCAATGGATGCAGGCGAGCGACTTGTCGTAATCGAGAAAGCGGTTGAGTTGCGACGTGGCCTGAGTCATTCGAGAATCGTGTCGCTGCGGCGGCCGGTGAACGGCACCGAGGCCCACCCACCCGACGCCGCGACTGCGGGAGCACCCTCTCCCCCGCCGGAGGAGAGGGATGGGGCGAGGGGGCGCGGGTTACGGCCAGGGGTTCTCATTCTTTTACCGCTCACAAAAGCAAGTCCGGCAGAATGCGCTTGGGATCGAAGGCGTCCTTCAAACGCCTCGTGAGTTTCACGGGCGCGTCATTCTTCGATGGCGCCGGACCGCCGCGATAGTAAATCACGCCGTTGCCCGCACGGGCAACGAAACGGATGTCACCCAGCCGACGAATGACCTCGGTGGTTTTCGATGGCAAAACAGAAACCCGGTTCGGCAGCGCTTCATCCCTCCAGAAGCTTTGCTCGTAATCGAGGTCTGACGCCTCGTTGAATCCGAGTTCGCGCGCTTTGGCCACTTGCCATTCAACCTCCTCACCTGTTCCGGCGAAGCCGAGGACGAGCGCAGTTCGCGATCGACAATTGTGCAGGTCGATGACCACCGGCGCCAATTCCGAGTCCAAAACAGCCTCGATCCGAAGGCTCACCTCTTCCAGCGATGCGCATCTCGTGCTGACGGTGGCCTCGACCTCGGGCAGTGGCCGGAGTTTG
>Ga0209382_10013151_pt1 | contig 10181 bp, 9 predicted proteins | sample SoiMetdeltSBSDD5_FD_187599 | JGI IMG/M metagenome (GOLD analysis project Ga0209382, IMG submission 187599) | Bulk soil microbial communities from a Populus tree surrounding site in Tennessee, USA - Soil MetaG P. deltoides SBSDD5 (SPAdes) (version 2) | ecosystem: Environmental > Terrestrial >...
GTTATCGCGATTTCGGCTCGCTGGTGTCGCTCGGGCACTATTCGACGGTCGGCAATTTGATGGGCAAGCTGGTCGGCGGCAATCTTTTCATCGAAGGTCTGTTCGCGGGCTTGATGTACAAGTCCCTCTACAAGATGCACCAGCTCGCCCTGCACGGGGCCGCCAAGGTGGCGCTCGACACGCTCGCCCGCGTCATCACCCGCCGCACCGAGCCGCAGGTGAAGCTGCATTGACGGGCTCATCGTTGTCCACTTGGCGCCGCTCGCCGAGCCAGCCGCGCAGGCGGTCTCTCTACCCTTGGCGCTTAGAGGCTGAGTGACTTGGCCTCCTCTTGGAATGCCGCTACAGATGTTCTACATCTGCCCGTACCGGCGCGTGTCGAGCCGCAGGCGAGCAGGAACCGTGCGGCTATGCGGCTCTCCAGTGGCCGAAGCAACATTGTGCCGAGACCTAACTTCTTGAGACCACAAGAAATTGGGGGATAGTTCAACGGCAGAACAGCGGACTCTGACTCCGTTAATCTAGGTTCGAATCCTAGTCCCCCAGCCAACGATTTTTTCCAATCAAATCAACAATATGGACCAATGCACTGGCTCGGCACTCATGTTGCACCGGTGTTCCCGGCGATGCAACACGGTGCCCATCGTTCCCAATGGGTTACACCCAATCCCGGCGACTCCATGCAACACAGAATGCAACACGCTGCATCTCCGGCGTCGCGCAGCACGCAGGCAAAAATGGTTCGACGCGATGGGAACCCACCACTACGGCCTGCATGCCTTGCTGTACTTCTGCGGTTGAGAGCGCGCGGCTTGAGCCAAGAAATTCTGTTGCGCTAGTCCAATAGGTCAATGCTCAGGTCCAGGCAAATGCCACTTACTACCCAAGCGCGCTTTTCCGATCTGAAGGGCAACAAAAGCCGCCGATAGCGAGTGCGCACCCGACCGAAGCCGGTCCAGTGGGATACGGCGTCGAGTTCGTCTGCGCTTGGAGCGAACGTGTTAGCGACCTCACGATAAACGAGGCCGCACGCCTGCAATACTAAACTACCGACTTCCGGCCGCAACGGCCCTTGCGCGTGCCTTGTCAGCCATCTCCTGACGTGATCGGTGTGGTAGCGCCCGAACCTTGCTACCGCAAAAGCCGGGCAGGACTTCGTACAAGATCCACCGGTCATCCAAGAGCCGACCCAGCACATCCATGGCTGGTTCTACTTGGAAATTGTCGCGATGCTCGCGCCAGAACTCTATGGCTCGCGCAGATCGCCCTCCTACGGGACGAGCATGCCGCCGCAGATTGCAACTCGTCGCTCCACCATGCCGTTCAACAAGTTCTCTCAACCGCCTGGCGGCGAGACTTGAGCTTCTCAGATACTCGTATTGCCATTCGCCCATCGCAAACCATGACAGCAGCACGCGCTCGGGCTGATGACGTGCCAACCAACCCATTAAGCGCGCGTAGGCTGCGTGCGAGACTAGCGACGGGCGTAGTCGCACGCGCACATGTCCGTCACGAACGAGCCACTCTATTCGGCCGAGCTCCCTGACCGCCGACAGCGCATCATCGTCAACGTTGTCCGATGCCACCCATCGGGACGTGCGGCCGAATTGCACGCTCCCGGTGTCATCAACGAGAAACGACACCTCAGTTGCCAAGGTACAACCTCACCAGTGCCCACCCATCCCACTTGCAAGCCTATCGGAATGATCGATCAACGCATACCGTTCGCGGGCCAGGGCATCGGCCCCGTTCAAATACAACGAAAACGGCTTCATCAACGGCAACCCGGCTCGGCCCGCGCTGAAGATCGTCGATTGTACCAACGCCGAAGGGTTAGCTTCCTTGGCACTCTTTCCTTGACTCTGCTAACAGCTTCTTAGACCATTGGGCGAAGCGCACCGGTTGACCTTCGAGGATCTCGGGCCCGGTGCTTGCGCTGGCTGGAGAGTGCCCAATCTGGCACCCCGAACACGTTGAACTCCGTTCTGATACAGCGAGGTAGGGACCATGAAATTTCACCCCCTGCACGACCGAGTCGTTGTGCGTCGCATCGAAGAGGACACAAAGACCGCAGGCGGCATCATCATTCCCGACACCGCCAAGGAAATGCCCATGCAGGGCGAGATCATTGCTGTTGGACCCGGCGCCCGAGACGAAAGCGGCAAGCTCGTTCCACTGGACGTCAAGAAGGGTGATCGCGTCCTGTTTGGAAAATGGTCCGGCACAGAGGTGAAGATCGACGGCGACGAACTCCTCATCATGAAGGAGAGCGACATTTTGGGAGTGATTGAGGGAAAAGCCTCGGTGCGCGCCGCGGCCTGATCGCGGCCCTCTCCGCCTTCATCCTGGGTCTTATCCCACGGATGAACATCTCTACGCGCGCCGAGGTCCGCGGATGAGGGATTAGCCGAATACGGCATTCGATCGCCTATCGGAGATCAGCAGCAACATCTGGGGACATACGTTCGATCCCTTAGAAACCCGGAGGAACCGTCATGGCAGCCAAAGACGTCAAGTTCTCCCAAGATGCCCGTGATCGCATGTTGCGTGGCGTCGATATTCTGGCCGAAGCGGTCAAGGTGACGCTCGGGCCGAAGGGCCGCAATGTCGTGCTCGAAAAATCATTCGGTGCTCCGCGCGTCACCAAGGACGGCGTGACGGTCGCCAAAGAGATCGAACTCGAAGACAAGTTCGAGAACATGGGCGCGCAGATGGTGAGGGAGGTCGCAAGCAAGACCTCCGACGTCGCCGGCGACGGCACCACGACCGCCACCGTGCTAGCGCAAGCAATCGTCAAAGAGGGTGCCAAGTCGGTTGCGGCGGGCGCCAACCCGATGGACCTTAAGCGAGGCGTTGATCAAGCGGTGCATGCCATCGTTGAACATCTCAAATCAAAATCCAAGAAGGTGACCAACAACGAGGAGATCGCCCAAGTCGGTACCGTTTCGGCCAATGGCGATGCCGAGATCGGCAAGATGATTGCTGAAGCTATGGACAAGGTCGGCAAGGAAGGTGTGATCACCGTCGAGGAAGCCAAATCGATGGAGACCGAACTCAGCGTCGTTGAGGGTATGCAGTTCGACCGCGGCTACATCTCGCCTTACTTCATCACTGACGCGAACAAGATGGTGGCCGAACTTGAGGACCCCTACATCCTGATCCACGAGAAGAAGCTAGCGAGCTTGCAACCGCTCCTACCCCTGCTCGAGGCGGCGGCCCAATCAACCAAGCCCCTGCTGATTATCGCTGAGGAGGTTGAAGGCGAGGCGCTGGCGACACTTGTCGTCAACAAGTTGCGCGGCGGCCTCAAGGTGGCCGCCGTCAAGGCGCCGGGCTTTGGCGATCGGCGTAAGGCCATGCTTGAGGACATTGCGGTGCTAACCAGCGGCCAGACGATCAGCGAGGACCTCGGCATCAAGCTCGAGAACGTAACACTCAACATGCTCGGGCGTGCCAAGCGGGTGCGCATCGAGAAGGAGAATACAACGATCATCGACGGCGCCGGCAAGAAGAAGGAGATCGAGGGGCGCATTGCCCAGATCAAGGTACAGATCGAGGAAACAACCTCCGACTACGACAAAGAGAAGCTGCAGGAGCGGCTCGCCAAGCTGTCGGGCGGCGTAGCGATCATCAAGGTCGGCGGTTCGACCGAGGTTGAAGTCAAAGAGCGCAAGGACCGCGTTGAGGATGCGCTACACGCGACCCGCGCGGCCGTGGAGGAAGGTGTCGTGCCCGGTGGTGGGGTTGCGCTCCTGCGGGCGGCCAAGGCGCTCGATGAGCTTCAGACGGAGAACGACGACCAGAGGATTGGCATCAACATCGTCCGCAAGGCGCTATCCTGGCCAGCCCGTCTGATTGCGATCAACGCCGGCGAGGACGGCTCTGTCGTGGTTGGCAAGATCCTCGATAGGGCGACGTATGGCTTCGGCTACAACGCGCAGTCAGGTGAATACGGTGATCTCACGAGCCAGGGCGTCATTGACCCAACCAAGGTGGTGCGCAATGCCCTGCAAGGTGCGGCATCAATCGCGGGTCTCTTGATCACGACTGAGGCAATGGTTGCTGAGCGGCCGAAGAAAGAAGCAGCTCATCCGCCGATGCCTGGCGGCGGCATGGGAGGCATGGACTACTAGAACTGTGCCAATAGAAGGACTGTTGGGGCCGCTGGGTCAACTCGGCGGCCCTTAGTCTGCCTTCTTGGTTGAGCCCTTAGCTTCCAAGCGCTCCAGCCTTCTCAGCAAGAGGCGGATATTCTCAGGCAGGTCCTCGCGCACAGTGTCAGCAGTGGCTTCGCGCAAGGACGCGCCGAGCCGCCCGACAAAATAGACGTTGTCGATCTGCGCGATGTACCTGGCCTTCCGGTGCATGGCTCCTTTGATGCACCGGCCAAGGGCGGTGTGCTGTTCCGCACGGAACTCGATAGTCGCGAAATCGGCAATCGCAGGGAAGTGAACGGAGTTGTTCCAACAGCTCAAAACCGGCGGAAGAGATCGCTCGTACCTCGCTCACATGTTGGCGTTCTCGCAACGTGCGAAACAGCTAACAGCGGCAGCGGAACTAGCGTTGAGAAGGTCGTGGCATGGAAGGAGATCGGTTTTTCTACCTGATGGTCGTGGTGATCGCACTCATCGGGGTTGGCCTATTTGCGATCCCGGTCAAAGCCGGCGACTTCGCTTTCGTCACCGGCGATGCCACCGGCAACGCGAGCCCGCCAGCCAAGCGGCAAAGCCAAAGCTCCTTCACCGTTGCAACATGGAAGCACAAATTTTGAGTGGTGCAGCGTCACGAATGGCTCTAAAGCGCAGCCCTTCACTGCAGTTACGGGGGTGCTGCATGTCTCCAGAAAAATTGGCCATCTTAAGAACACTCGCAATTCGCCCGAGTTCATCGTTGACCGAGTCCCTCTTGCCTACCGTTATCAGTCTCGAGCAAGGCGGACTTGTCACCAATACTCCTACCGGCTGGATAGCGACGGCAAAGGGTTGTGAGGTGCTCGAAGGGCAGCGACCTGCGGGTATCAAACGAGGGAACTAGACTAAGCGCTAGGCCGTTGTTGGCTATGGCGCAGGATGTCGAACGCCTGAAGAAGCTGCAACAGCTGGTCGCGGAGCAGGAGAGGCTGATCCGGCGCATGATTGCGCGCGGCACTCCAAACCAAGCCGACGAGGACCGTCTTAGCCGGCTCAATCAGGAGCTGGCGCAAATTAAAACTACGAAATGAGCACGACACCCCGTCACTGCTGGGTGACCACGCCTCCAGGTCCCGTGCAGCCAGAGCTAGGACGTGAACTCATAAAACGGTGGTTAGATTCCGCACTGCTGCGTCGCAACAAGTCGGCAGCTTTTGGGGGTTGAGCGGACGTAACTTAGTCGCGTCTTCTCAGGCGAGCTTTTGACCCATTTCGGTCGTCGGCTGCCGGTGGTCTGTTGCCACGCAGCATTGGCCTCACTGCCTCATGCGACAACTGGGAGCCTGCTCCCGATAGGCCTGCTGAGGTCTCAACGAGGCGTTCGATTGTTCGGAGGCCTTTTCATTCGTTGGGGAGATGGGTCACTACTGGGGCGCTGTAGACCTTCGTAAGTTGTTGGACAGCGGCACTGTCATGGGTCTCGCGCCAGTGGAAATAGGCGGATGTCAAAGAGACGGTGAGCAAGACGATTGCGCCCACGAAAATGATGATGTCAGTCCAAAAGTCGGTTCGGGACTGCTTAGGCTGCATGTCGGTCTCCAGAGACCGAACGCTTAGGAGGAAGGCCTGGTTCCCGCTACGCTCAGGATAGGTACTTCACAGAGAGGGCGATCGTGATCCCGACGAGGAAGAGGGAGAGGCCCGCGCCAAACGTAGGACTGCCACTTCTCCAGCAGCGTGACCCGACCGTGGGTTCGCGCCTTGCTTTACGTAGCGGCTAATGGCCAAGGTGTCGCAGAGAGGTAGCCGTTGTCTTGGCGGCTCGCACACACTACTCCTAGGAGTTCTTCCTAATACAGGCGCAAACACGGCATGTGTGCTGAACGAACCGCATCCAAGGCGGCAACCGGTGTTCCGGGCTTGGACGACGTTTTGTCTGGCGGCCTCACACGCGGAAGCCTGTTCCTGCTCGAAGGAAACCCCGGAACCGGCAAGACCACCATTGCCATACGGTTTCTGATGGAAGGCGCGCGAGCGGGAGAGACCAGTCTTTACGTCACCCTCTCGGAAACGAAAAAGGAGCTCTTGGACGGTGCGGCGTCGCATGGCTGGGATCTGGATGACCGCATTGAGATCTTCGAGCTGCAGCCGGCAGATGCCGTCATCGATCCAAACAGGCAGCAAAGCTTGCTGTACTCCTCCGACCTTGAGCTGGGCGAGACCATCAAGGTGATCTCCGAGGCTGTGCAGCGGATCAAGCCCGCCCGCATTGTGATCGATAGCCTCTCTGAGATTCGCCTCCTCGCCCAGAGCTCTTTGCGTTACCGGCGCCAGCTGCTGGCTCTTAAACACTATTTTGCTCAAAACGAAGCCACGGTCCTGGCCTTGGACGACCTCACGGCCGAAGCGCTGGATAAGACCGCCCACAGCATTGCTCATGGTGTAATCCGGCTCGAGGAGCTGTCACCCAACTATGGTGCCGAGCGCCGCCGCATGCGCGTTATTAAGTATAGGGGTCAAGCGTTTCGAGGGGGATACCACGATTTTACGATTAAGACGGGTGGCGTTCAGGTGTTTCCTCGCCTGGTCTCGGCCGAACACAAATCAAACTTCAAGGTCGAGGTGTTGAGCAGCGGTCTGCGCGAATTGGACGCCCTGCTTGGTGGCGGGATTGAAAAAGGAACGAGTGCACTTGTCTTGGGTCCAGCGGGAAGCGGTAAGTCGTTGCTGATGTTCCAGTTCATAGCCGCCGCCGTCCGGCGTGGCGAGCACGCTGCCATTTTTGTGTTCGACGAGGAGCTTGGCTTGTTGTTTCGTCGCGCGAGAGGCATGGGCATCGACCTTGAAGCGTTCAAGAATGATGGGAAGCTGCTCGTCAATCAGGTTGATGCTGCGGAGCTTTCACCGGGAGAGTTTGCTCACAGCGTCCGGGCGTGCGTGGATGCCGAGAAAGTCGGAACCGTCGTCATCGATAGCCTTAACGGCTATCAGGCCGCCATGCCGGAGGAGCAGTCGCTCATCCTGCACATGCATGAATTGCTTCAATACTTGAACCGGCAAGGCACCATGACCTTCCTGACAGTTGCTCAACATGGGTTGGTGGGTGATATGTCGACACCTGTCGATGTTACCTATCTCGCCGATACGGTAATGCTCTTGCGGTACTTTGAGGCGTCCGGAAGTGTTCGCCGCGCAATCTCGGTTATCAAGAAGCGGTCCGGATCGCACGAGGACACCATTCGCGAATTCCGGATCACTAACAGGGGGTTGGCGATCGGATCGCCGCTCGTGGGTTTCCAAGGCGTCCTGCGCGGCGTCCCGGCATACCTCGGCGTCTCCGAACCGCTCCTGAAAGAAACCAAGGGCTGATGGACGGAAGCGCAAACTCAGAACGCGCATTGGTGTTTGCGCCATTCGGCCGCGATGCAGAAGTGGCTCGCGCCCTTCTACTGGAGGCTGGTTTTACGGCTGAGACCTGCAGCAGTATCGCGGCGCTGTGCCTCGAAATCGAGTTGGGGGCAGCCCTCGCAATTATTACCGAAGAAGCGCTTGCCACACCGGATTCCCGCGAATTGGAGGCTTGGGTCAAGCTCCAGCCGCCTTGGTCCGACTTTCCTTTCATCCTGATCACAGAAAGGGGAGATGCTCCTGGACGCGCTCCGTTGGCACAGCTTCTTCAGGACCTGCTCGGCAACGTAAGTTTTCTCGAACGGCCATTCCATCCCACGACGCTTGTCAATCTTGCCCGCTCGGCATTGAGGGCGCGGCGGCGCCAGTACGAGGCACGTTCAGTACTCGAGCGACAAGCGATGCTCGGCCGTGAGCTTCTGCATCGGACCAAGAACCTTATCGCGGTCATCCAGTCGATTGCCTCGGGCAGCTTTCGCGACGATACCGTCAACGGAACGGAGGCTTTTCAAGCGCGCCTCCACGCTCTCGCCAACGCACAGAACATCTTGGTGGAAACTGACTGGCGAGGCGCTCCGATGCGGGATCTCGTGCAAACCGCGTTGGGAGGCCTTGGGGACCGCGCCTCATTGCAAGGACCACCCATCTTCATAAAACCCGCCGTCGCCCAAGGATTATCGCTCGTAGTACACGAACTCGCGACGAACGCGGCGAAGCACGGCGCCCTCACCACCCAGAAAGGTACGGTTTCCGTCCGCTGGTCGGTTGAAGACAGCGCCTCGGAGCCGATCCTCCACTTTCAATGGCAAGAGCGGGGCGGTCCAACGACGAGAGAACCTGAGCGCAGGGGGTTCGGAAGTGTGCTGCTTGAGCATGCGGTTGCAGATTCGGATACGCCGCCACGCTTGGAATATGCCCCGGAAGGCTTCACGTACGAGCTAAGGGCTTCGTTCGCGATCGCGCCGAACCCGGGTGAGGAATAGCGGCGGCGCCCGCGTCTTGCTGCGGCGCACGAGTCCGAAAGTGACCGATTTTGTTGCAAAAGTCGGTTGCTGTTGGCGGCGAACAATGATTCCGTCCCCGCACCATTGAGCGGCGGGGGCTTGCGATGATGGGGCGGCTGAAGGGCGATCAAAGCCAGCTGTTCTATGAGTTCCATCTCGATGACGTGGTTCCGGCCGATCATCTTGTGCGCCAGATCGAGCGGTTCTGGATTTGTCGTGGGTGCACGCCGAGCTTGCGCCTCACTATCCCTCGATCGGTCGACCGTCGATCGATCCGGTGCTCATGATCCGGATGCTCATTGTCGGTTACGTGTTTGCGATCCGCTCGGAGCGGGCGCTTTGTCGCGAGGTGAAGGTGAACCTGGCCTACCGCTGGTTCTGCAAGCTCGGCATCGAGGACCAAGTCCCGGACCATTCGGCGTTCTCCCGCGCCCGCAACGAGCGCTTCCGCGACAGCGATATCTTCCGGGGCGTGTTCGAGCGCGTGGTGGAAACGTGCATCGCGGCTGGCCTGGTCGGCGGCCAAGGGTTTGCGGTCGATGCCAGCCTGATCGTGGCGGATGCCAACAAGCAGCGCTCGATCCCGGGCAAAGAGTGGGACAAGGATCGCCACCCGGAGACAGCGAGCCGGGCGGTGAAGGAGTACCTCGCGACCCTCGACGATGCGGCCTTCGATGCGGCGAGCGACGTGACGCCGAAGTTCGTGTCACCCTCCGATCCGGCGGCACAGTGGACCGGAGCCATGCGCGGGCCGGCCTTCTTCGCCTATGCCGACAACTATCTGATCGACGTGACGTTCGGCGTCATCGTGGATGTCGAAGCCACCCGCGCCATCCGCCAGGCCGAGGTGGGCGCCGCCAAGACCATGATCGATCGGACCGAGGAGCGCTTCGGCCTGAAGCCGGAGCGCCTTGCTGGGGATACGGCCTATGGCTCGGCACCGACACTCGATTGGCTCGTGAACGAGAAAGGGATCGCTCTGCACATCCCCGTCTGGGATCGCTCCAGGCGCGAGGACGGCACCTTCTCGCGCGAGGACTTCACCTTCTACAAGGAGGGCAACGTCTACATCTGCCCGGCGTTCAAGATCCTGACCACGACCGGCAAGATCATGAACGACGACATGCTCTTCTACCGAGCCAGCACGCGCGATTGCGCAGCGTGCGCCTTCAAGACGCGATGCTGTCCGAAGGAGCCGTCGCGCAAGATCCTGCGCAGCATCTATGAGGAAGCCCGCGACGTGGCGCGAGCCATCGCCAAGACCGAGGCCTTCGAACGATCGTGCCGTGAGCGCAAGCGCGTCGAGATGCTGTTCGCTCACCTGAAGCGCATCCTGCGACTTGGCCGTCTGAGATTGCGCGGACCGCGCGGAGCCCAGTTCGAATTCACGCTCGCAGCCATCGCCCAGAACCTGCGCCGGCTTGCCAAGCTGGTCGCCAGAGCGCCGCCCGAGGCTGCCGAGTGCGTTGCGTGAGCGTCGGGTAGCGTCCAAGTCGCGTGGCGGGCGTTGGTACCAGAGCGTCGCAGCCGCCGCTCCCGCTGGAGCGACCGGCAAGACGGGGCTCGCAACCATGCTTCCCGCCAGCCCGTACCGCTCGCGCCGGCGACTTTTGCAACAAAATCGGCACGAAACTGCCGA
>Ga0209382_10013155_pt1 | contig 10179 bp, 10 predicted proteins | sample SoiMetdeltSBSDD5_FD_187599 | JGI IMG/M metagenome (GOLD analysis project Ga0209382, IMG submission 187599) | Bulk soil microbial communities from a Populus tree surrounding site in Tennessee, USA - Soil MetaG P. deltoides SBSDD5 (SPAdes) (version 2) | ecosystem: Environmental > Terrestrial >...
CCGGAGGCGACCGCGCCGGGCAGGTTGGCCGTCCGCGCCGTGCCGACCTGCTGGTCGGCGCCGCGCTCCAGCAGGTCGATGAACTGGTCGCCGGCGATCTGCCCGGCGAACCGGGTGCAGCGCTGGCACAGCACGCAGCGCTCCCGGTCGAGCAGCACCGCCGCGGTGATCGGGATGGGCTTGCGGAACGTCCGTTTCGGCTCGTGGAAGCGCGAGTCGGCGCGGCCGTTGCTCATCGCCTGGTTCTGCAGCGGGCACTCGCCGCCCTTGTCGCAGATCGGGCAGTCCAGCGGGTGGTTGATCAGCAGCAGCTCCATCACGCCCTGCTGGGCCTTGTCGGCCACCGCCGAGGTGTGCTGGGTGCGCACCACCATGCCGTCGGCGACGGTGAGCGTGCACGACGCCTGCGGCTTGGGCATGGGTCGGCCGCCCAGCTCCACCTCAACCAGGCACTGCCGGCAGGCGCCGGCCGGGTCCAGCAGCGGGTGATCGCAGAACCGTGGCACGTGGATGCCGAGCCGCTCGCAGGTGCGGATCACCAGCTCGCCCTTTGGCGCAACGACCTCGATGCCGTCGATGGTCAGCGCCACGTGGCCGGCCGGCACCGCGATCTCGGCCCGCTCTGCCGGCTTGTCGGGAGCGACGGTCATGTCAGTGCGCTCCCGCCATGGCCGTTGCCGCCGTTGCCGTCTGCCGCCGGGACGCCGGCGGCCGCTGCCGCTCGCACAGGTCGAGGAACTCCTGCCGGAAGTACTTGATCGCGCTCAGGATCGGGCTGGTGGCGCCGTCGCCGAGCGCGCAGAACGAGCGGCCGAGGATGTTGTCGCAGACGTCGGCCATGGTGTCGATGTCCTCCGCGGTGCCGTCGCCGCGCAGCATCCGCTGCAGGATGCCGACGAGCCAGTAGGTGCCCTCGCGGCACGGCGTGCACTTGCCGCACGACTCGTGCGCGTAGAACTCGGTCCACTTCAGCACGGCCCACGGCACGCTGACGGTCTCGTTGAAGATCATCAACGCGGTGGTGCCGAGCATCGAGCCGGCCTCGGCGGTCGCCTCGAAGTCCAGCGGAACGTCCAGGTGCTCCGCGGTGAACAGCGGCGTCGACGAGCCGCCGGGGGTCCAGAACTTCAGCGGGATGCCGTCCTTCATGCCGCCCGCCAGCTCCAGCAGCTCGCGCAGCGTGGTGCCGAGCGGGGCCTCGTACTGCCCGGGCCGCTCGACGTGCCCGGACAGCGAGAAGATCTTGGGGCCGGGCGACTTCTCGGTGCCCATCTCGCGGAACCACGCCGAGCCGCCGTTGACGATGTAGGGCACGCTGGCGATGGTCTCCACGTTGTTGACCACCGTCGGCGCGGCGTACAGGCCGGAGGTGGCCGGGAACGGCGGCTTGAGCCGGGGCTGGCCGCGGCGGCCCTCCAGCGAGTCCAGCAGCGCGGTCTCCTCGCCGCAGATGTACGCGCCGGCCCCGGCGTGGATCACCACGTCGCAGTCGAAGCCGGAGCCGAGGATGTCCTTGCCCAGGAAGCCGGCCTGGTAGGCCTCCTGGACGGCGGCGTGCAGCCGGCGGATGCAGTGCAGCACCTCGCCGCGGACGTAGATCGCGCAGAAGCTCGAGCGGATCGCGTAGCAGGTGATGATGCAGCCCTCGATGAGCGAGTGCGGGTCGGCCATCATCAGCGGGATGTCCTTGCAGGTGCCCGGCTCGCCCTCGTCGGCGTTGATCACCAGGTAGTGCGGCTTGTCGTCGCCGCGGCCGTCCGGGCCCTGCGGGATGAACCCCCACTTCAGGCCGGTCGGGAAGCCGGCGCCGCCGCGCCCGCGCAGCCCGGAGTCCTTGCACAGCTGGATGAGCTGGTCCGGGTGGGCTTGCAGGGCCTTGGGCAGCGCGGTGTAGCCCTCGAGCTGGCGGTACGTGCGGATGGTCCAGGAGCGCGGCGAGAGCCAGCGCTTGGTGAGCACCGGGGTGAGCGGGGCTGTGGTGTTCTCCGCGGTCATCGCCTCTTCTCCGGCACCTGGGGCAGGGGCGCGTCGTCCGGCATCGGCGGCGCGTTCCAGCCGCGGTCGTTGGCCAGCTTGGCGCCGCGCAGGGTCTCGACCGCGGCCGATGGGCCGTCCACCTCGTCGGCGAGGGACCGGCCATCGCGGTCGAAGAAGCCGGCGAGCTGCAGCTCGACATCGCGGAAGTCGGTGAGCGCAGCGCCCCTCGTCGGGTGCGGCCGCTCGCCGCGCTGCAGGGCCCGCACCAGCTCCAGGGCGCTGTCCGGGGTCTGGTTGTCGAAGAACTCGTAGTTGACCTGCAGCACCGGTCCGAGGTCGCAGGCGGCCAGGCACTCGGCGTGCTCCAGGGTGATCGAACCGGGGGTGCCGGGCTCGCCGGCGGTCTCGTTGTGCCCGACGCCGAGGTGCTCGCTGAGCGCGCCGTAGACCGCGTCCCCGCCGAGCACCGCGCACATCGTGTTCGTGCACACGCTGACCAGGTGCTCGCCGCACGGCCGCCGCTTGTACATGGTGTAGAAGGTGGCGACAGCGCTGACCTCGGCGGTCTCCAGCTCCAGCAGCCGCGCGCAGAACTCGATGCCGCGCTGGCTGACGTAGCCCTCCGCGGACTGCACCAGGTGCAGCAGCGGCAGCAGCGCCGAGCGCTCCCGCGGGTAGCGGGCGATGATCTGCCTGGCCCTGGCGGCTAACTCCGCGCCGAACGTGTCCCGCTCGGCGGCCTCCGCGGTGGCATCCATGGTGCTCACCGGTCAACACCCCCCATCACCGGGTCGATCGAGGCCACCGCGGCGATGACGTCGGCGAGCAGGCTGCCCTCGCACATCGCCGGCATCGACTGCAGGTTGACGAAGCTGGGGTCGCGCACGTGCACCCGCAACGGCCGGGTGCCGCCGTCGGAGACCAGGTGGTAGCCGAGCTCGCCGCGCGGCGACTCGACCGGCAGGTAGACCTGGCCGGCCGGCACCCGGAAGCCCTCGGTGACCAGCTTGAAGTGGTGGATCAGCGACTCCATGGACTGGCCCATGATCTTGCGGATGTGCTCCAGGCTGTTGCCGAGCCCGTCGTTGCCGAGCGCGAGCTGGGCCGGCCAGGCGATCTTCTTGTCGGCCACCATGACCGGGCCGGGCTCCAGCTTGGCGACCGCCTGGCGCACCAGCGACAGCGAGATGTGGATCTCCTCCAGCCGGAGCAGGAAGCGGGCGAAACAATCGGCCTCGGTGGCCGTCGGCACCTCGAACTCGTACTCCTCGTAGCCGCAGTACGGCTCGACCTTGCGCAGGTCCCACGGCAGGCCGGCGCTGCGCAGGATCGGGCCGGTGACGCCGAGCGCCAGGCAGCCGTCCAGCGGCAGGTAGCCGACGCCCTGCAGCCGCCGCTGCCAGATCGGCTGGCCGGTGAGCAGCCGGTCGTAGTCCGGCAGCCGCTTGCCCATGACCTTCAGGAAGTCCGCGATCCGCTCCTCCGAGCCCGCCGGCAGGTCCTGGGCCAGCCCGCCGGGCCGCACGAACGCGTGGTTCATCCGCAGCCCGGTGAGGAACTCCAGCAGGTGCAGCACCTCCTCGCGCTCCCGGAACCCGGCGGTCATCGCGGTCAGCGCGCCGAGCTCCATGCCGCCGGTGGCCAGCGCCACCAGGTGCGAGCCGACCCGGTTCAACTCCATCAGCAGCACCCGGACGACCTGGGCCCGCCGCGGTGCCTCGATGCCGAGCAGCTTCTCGACCGCCATCGAGTACGCGACCTCGTTGAAGATCGGCGCCAGATAGTCCATCCGCGTCACGAACGTGACGCCCTGGGTCCAGTTGCGGTACTCGCAGTTCTTCTCGATGCCGGTGTGCAGGTAGCCGATGACGGACCTGGCCTGGGTGACCGTCTCCCCCTCCAGCTCCAGGACCAGCCGCAGCACGCCGTGCGTCGACGGGTGCTGCGGCCCCATGTTGATCACGACGCGCTCGTCGTGCTGGGTGTCGTCGAGCAGGGTGTCCCAGTCGCCGCCGGTGACGGTGTACGCCCGGCCCTCGGCGGTCTCCCGCGAGCTGGCGTACGGGTCGGTGGTGGTCATGAGTACGTCCTGCGCTGGTCGGGCGGCGGGATCTCGGCACCCTTGTACTCGACCGGGATGCCGCCGAGCGGGTAGTCCTTGCGCTGCGGATGGCCGTCCCAGTCGTCCGGCATGAGGATGCGGGTCAGCGCCGGGTGGCCGTCGAAGACGATGCCGAACATGTCCCAGGTCTCCCGCTCGTGCCAGTCGGCGGTCGGGTACACCTCGACGACGGACGGCACGTGCGCGTCGTCGACGTCCACCGCGACCTCCAGCCGGATCCGCCGCCGGTAGGTCATGGACAGCAGGTGGTACACGGCGTGCAGCCGCTGCGGCACGTCGGCGCCGTTGTCCAGGCCGTAGTCGACGCCGGAGACGCCGGAGCACAGCTCGAAGCGCAGCGCCGGCTCGTCGCGCAGCGCCTGGCACAGCGGCACGAGCTGGTCGCGGCGCACGTAGAAGGTGATCTCGTCGCGGTCCACGGTGACCTGCTGCACGGCGTCGGGCGGCAGGCCGCGGGCGGCCATCGCGGCCGCCAGCGCGTCGGTGACCTCGTCGAACCAGCCGCCGTACGGCCGCGGCGAGGGTGCCGGCACGTGCGCGGGCAGCCGCAGCCCGCCGAACCCGGAGGTGTCGCCGGTGCCGCCGGCGCCGAACATGCCGAGGCGGGCCCGGCCGGCGACCACACCCCCGCGGACCTCGTGCTCGGCGTGCTGGGCCGGGGTCAGCTCGGCGGAGCTGTGCTCGCCGCCGGGTGCCGGCGCGCTGTCGTGGTCGGTCACTTCTTCTTCCCGTAGCGCACGGAGGACGGGATCAGCTCGGTCCTGGCGCCCCGCGCCGCCGCGGCGGCGGCCCTGGCCGGGCCGAGCGGCTCGTCCATGATCTTAGCGTGGATCTTGAGAATGGCGTCGATGAGCATCTCCGGGCGCGGCGGGCAGCCGGGCAGGTACATGTCGACCGGGACGATGTGGTCGACGCCCTGCACCACCGCGTAGTTGTTGAACATGCCGCCGGAGGAGGCGCAGACGCCCATCGCCAGCACCCACCGCGGCTCCGGCATCTGGTCGTAGATCTGGCGCAGCACCGGGGCCATCTTGTTGCTCACCCGGCCGGCCACGATCATCAGGTCGGCCTGCCGCGGGCTGGCCCGGAACACCTCCATGCCGAACCGGGCGAGGTCGTAGCGCGGGCCGCCGGTGGTCATCATCTCGATCGCGCAGCACGCCAGGCCGAACGTCGCCGGCCAGAGCGAGGACTTGCGCGTCCAGTTGACCAGCTTCTCGACGCTGGCCAGCAGGATTCCGTTGGGGAGCTTCTCCTCCAAGCCCATGTCAGCTCCAGTCCAATCCGCCGCGCCGCCACACGTACGCGTAGGCGAAGCCGACCGTGAGGATGAACAGCGCGATCTCGACGAGCCCGAACAGGCCGAGCGCATCCGCGGCCACCGCGAACGGGTAGAGGAACACCATCTCGATGTCGAACAGGATGAACAGCATCGCGGTGAGGTAGTACGCCACCGGCATCCGGCCGCCGCCGGCAACCGGTCGCGGCGAGGGCTCGATGCCGCATTCGTAGGCGTCCAGTTTGGCGCGGTTGTAGCGGCGCGGGCCGATCAGCGGCGCCATCGTGACCGAGAACAATGCGAACGCCGCAGCCAGGGCGAACATCAGCACCAGCGGGACGTACGGCGCCAGCATGTGCTCCCTCGCAGTGGTCGGTCGAGTCGTGGGTCGACGTCGTCGGTTGACGTGGTCAGCAGGTCTTCTCGAAATCGTTTCGCACCCTACGGGGTGGATTGCCCGCGGGCCCTGGTTAGGCGACCCTAACTAGGCGCTCACGCGCTGGGCGCGAGCCGGGTCATGGCCGTGATCACCCTGTCCATCGCGTCACCGTCCCTGGTGTCGTAGAGGTTGGCGAGCAGCTTCATCACGAACCGCATGAGGGTGGTGCGCGGCATGCCGTGCCTGGTCGCGGTGCGCATGATCGCGGGGTTGCCGATGAGCCGGCTGAACGCGTTGCCGAGCCGGAAGTAGCCGCCGAGCGACTGCTTGAGCGCCACCGGGTAGTGCTGCAGGGCCCGCTCGCGTTGCGGCCCGTCCGGGCGGGCGAGCGCCTGGATCGCGCATTGCGCGGCGATCGCGGCCGACTCCATCGCGTAAGCGATCCCCTCGCCGTTGAACGGGTTGACCATGCCACCGGCGTCGCCGACCAGGAGCAGGCCGTTGCGGTAGTGCGGGGTGCGGTTGAAGCCCATCGGCAGGGCCGCACCGCCGATCTTGCCGGTGGCGTTGGCCTCGCGGAAGCCCCACTCCGGTGGCGTGCCGTCCAGCCAGCTGCGCAGCAGCGCCCGGTAGTCCGTGCGGCCGTAGGCGCTGGACGTGGACAGGATGCCGAGCCCGACGTTGGACGTGCCGTCGCCCATCCCGAAGATCCAGCCGTAGCCGGGCAGCAGCCGGGGGTTGTGCGGGTTGCTGCGGTCCCACAGCTCCAGATGGCTCTCCAGGAAGTCGTCCTTGGACCGCGGGCTGTGGTAGTACCGGCGCACCGCGACGCCCATCGGCCGGTCGTCGCGCTTGCCGATGCCGGCCGAGAGCGCGACCCGCGCGGACACCCCGTCGCAGGCGACCGTGAGCGGCGCGCGGTAGCTCGCCGGCCGCCTGTCCTCGCCGTGTCTCGCGTGCACGCCGGTGACGCGGCCGGTGCGGGCGTCGGTGATCACCTCGGTGACCGTGGTCCGCTCGCGCAGCCGCGCGCCGGCCTGCTGCGCGTGGCGCACCAGCAGATGATCGAAGTCCTGGCGCGGTCGGACCACGCCGTACGGCGGGAAGCTGGCCAGGTCGGGCCACTGCAACTCCAGCGTGACGCCGCCGCCGAGCACCCGCAGCCCGCGGTTGTGCAGCCAGCCGGCCTCCTGCCTGGTGTCGACGCCGAGGTCGATGAGCTGCTTGACGCCGCGCGGGGTCAGACCGTCGCCGCACACCTTCTCGCGCGGGAACGCCGATTTCTCCAGCAGCAGCACGTCGAGCCCGGCCCGGGCCAGGTGGGTGGCCATGGCGGAGCCGGCGGGCCCGGCGCCGACCACGATGGCGTCGGCGTCCTCGCCCGGTGCGCGTCGCGTCGCCACGGCGTGCCCTCCCGACCTTGTGAATCCGTTCACGAGCTCAGGTTGGGAGTGTAGGTGCCGCCGGCGTCGCCGGGCCCCCGGGGGCACGTTGCGCAGGCCGAACGGGGCCGGCCGGACGGGGCCGGCCGGACGGCCCCGGTCAGGGGCGGATGGCGTGGTGCAGGGCGACGATCCCTCCGGTGAGGTCGCGCCACGTCACCGAGGCCCAGCCGGCGTCCGCGATGCGCGCCGCGAGCTGGCGCTGCTCGGGCCAGGCCGTGATCGACTCCGCAAGGTAGCGGTAGGCCTGCGGGTTGGACGACACCCTGGCCGCCACCGCCGGAAGCGCCCGCATGAGGTAGCGCCGGTAGATGACGCGGAACGGGCGCCAGGTCGGGGCGGCGAACTCGCACACCACCAGCCGCCCGCCCGGCCTGGTCACCCTGGCCAGTTCGCGCAGGGCCCGGTCCGGGTCGACCACGTTGCGCAGGCCGAAGGAGATCGTGACGGCGTCGAACGACGCGTCCGGGAACGGCAGCCGCAGCGCATCCGCCGCCACCCGGGGCAGCCGGCGGCGTGCCCCGGCCCGCAGCATGCCCAGCGAGAAGTCGGCGGCCACGCAAAATGCACCCGAGCGGGCAAGCTCGGCGGTCGACACCCCGGTGCCGGCGGCCACGTCGAGCACCCGCTCACCGGCGCGCGGGGCCAGCAGCGTGCGGGTGGCGCGGCGCCACCTGCGGTCCTGGCCGGCCGAGATGAGCGTGTTCGTCACGTCGTACCTGGCGGCCACCCGATCGAACATCCGCGCGACGGCGCGCGGGTCCTTGTCCAGCCCTGCCCTGCTCACCGCCCCAGTGTCCGGCCCGCGGCCACCGCCGGCGGGGGCGGGGCTGTGGACAAGTTCTGTGGACAGGTCGTGAGTGGTGTTTGGTGTTGGGGCACCAAACACCACTCACGGGCGGCGCAGCCACATCCCGAGCGGGGCGCAGACCACCCACCCGCAGACGGCGGTGACGGCGGCGGGCGTGACGCCGATGCCGGCACCGCGGCCGGCGATCCTGACCAGGTCGGGGTTGCGCACGTCGTACTCGATGCGCACGAGCTGACCCGGCTGCAGCCCAGCGGGGTAGAGCACGCCGGTCGGCGGGCTGTGCACGACGCCGTCCGGCGTGGTGAACCGGATGATGGTTCTGGTGAAGGACACCGAGACCACCTCGGCGGTGGCCTTGCCGGTGTGCGTGGAGATCGCGACATCGTCGCGCCAGGCGCCGATCAGCACCATCAGGCACAGGAAGCTGAGCAATGCGGGGAGCACGAGCAGGGTGGCGCCCAGCGCGCGACGCACCCGCGCCGGCCACGGTCGGGTCACCGCACGCGGGGTCAGCTGTCCCACCTGGCGCAGCGTACGGCCGCGACATCTCATTACCCTCATGGGGTGACCACCGCCCCGACCGCCGAACGACTGCAGGTCAGCAGCCGTGTGCTGGCCGGCGTCGGCGCGGCACTGCCGGACCTGCTGCCGACCGCGGCCGGCGCGCTGTGCTGGGTCAACGGCGGCGAAGGCATCGTCGGCTGGGGCGAGCTGGCCAGGATCGAGGCGAGCGGGCCGCTGCGGTTCACCCAGCTGGACACCTGGTGGCGGTCGTACGCGGCGCGGATGCGGGTGCGCGACGATGTGCGGTTGCCAGGCACCGGACCGGTGGCGTTCACCAGCATCTCCTTCGCCGACGGGCCGGGCCGGTCGGTGCTTGTCGTGCCGCGGCTGGTGATCGGCCGGCGGGACGGCGTGACCTGGGTGACCGAGCAGGGCACCACGGACGCCACGGTCGAGGCGAGGCCGGTCGGCCACCCCGGCCAGGTGCGGTACTGCGACGGCCAGCTGCCGGTGCCCGCCTGGCGCGCCGCGGTGGCCGCCGCGGTGGCCAGGATGCGCGGTGGCGAGCTGGCCAAGGTGGTGCTCGCGCACGACCTGGTGGCGACCGCGGACAACAGGGTCGACCCGCGGTTCCTGCTGCGCGGCCTGAGCGCCAACTACCCGAACTGCTGGGTGTTCTCGGTGGACGGCATGGTCGGCGCCACCCCTGAGCTGCTGGTCCGGCGCCTCGGCGAGCGGGTCGACGCCCGGGTGCTCGCCGGCACGGCGTGGCCGCACGACGGGCTGGCCGGGGAGCGGCTGGCCGGTGAGCTGCTCTCGTCGGAGAAGAACCGAGCCGAGCACGCCTACGCGGTGCAGTCCATGGTCGAGGCGCTGCGGCCGTTCTGCTCGCCGCTGAAGGTGCCAGCCGAGCCGTCCGTGCTGCGCCTGCACAACGTGCTGCACCTCGCCACCGACCTGCACGGCCGGCTCTCCGGCGGCCAGTCCGTGCTGCGGCTGGCCTGGCTGGCGCACCCCACCGCGGCCGTTGGCGGCACGCCGACCCCGGACGCCCGGCGGCTGATCGACGAGCTGGAGCGGATGGACCGCGGCCGCTACGCCGGGCCGGTCGGCTGGGTGGACGCCGCCGGCAACGGCGAGCTGGGCATCGCGCTGCGCTGCGCCGAGGTGAACGACCGGAGCGTGCGGCTGTTCGCCGGCTGCGGGATCGTCGCCGACTCCGACCCGGACAACGAGGTCCGGGAGGCCGCCGCCAAGCTGGTGCCGATGCGCGACGCGCTGGATGGCGTGGTCAGCGGGGTCTGAGCGGCTGCTTGCTCAGGCCAGGGCGGCCGCGACCGCTGCCCGGATCCGTTCGTGCAGCTCCCGAAGCGACCCGCGACCGGCGCGGACCTCGACCACCGAGATGCCGGCCGCCGGGGCGAGCAGGGCGGCTACCAGTTCGCTGGACGTCCCGACCTCGGTGTGCTGGACCGCGGCCGCGGCGCACAGCGCGGCCAGCCGCACGCCGTGCGGGGTGCCGAAGATCCGCTCGAACGCCGCGGCGTGCCGCGGCTCGCCCTGCTCCAGGAGCGCGAAGATGCCGCCGCCGCCGTCGTTGAAAACCACAATGGTCAGGTCCGGCCGCGGCTCGTCCGGCCCGATCATCAGCCCGGTGATGTCGTG
>Ga0209382_10013156_pt1 | contig 10178 bp, 8 predicted proteins | sample SoiMetdeltSBSDD5_FD_187599 | JGI IMG/M metagenome (GOLD analysis project Ga0209382, IMG submission 187599) | Bulk soil microbial communities from a Populus tree surrounding site in Tennessee, USA - Soil MetaG P. deltoides SBSDD5 (SPAdes) (version 2) | ecosystem: Environmental > Terrestrial >...
CCACATGACAACGAAACGGCTCCGTGCGAGCCTCAAGGGAGCTTCTCCCATTGGCCAGGCTACCGACCTCCTGGCGGGTCTGGATGCTGCCCTGCAGGCGGTGGAGGCGCAAGCACGTGCGCTCCTCACGCACCTCGTCCACGATGAGCGGACGGTCTCTGGGACAGTGGAGAGCGTGTTGGAGGACCTGCGGCGGCTGCGGATGACGCCCGCTTCGGCTGTCCTGGATCTCTTCCCACGCATGGTCGATGATCTGGCCCACGAGCAAGGCAAAGAGGTCGAATGGGTGGCCCGAGGCACAGACCTGGAAGTGGATCGGAAGGTCTTTGAGGCTATGAAGGATCCCCTGATCCATCTAGTGCGGAACGCCATTGATCATGGGATCGAGGCGCCGCAGGCCCGCATGCAGATGGGTAAGGCACCGCGGGGGCGGGTGATGGTGACCGTCGCAGCCCTGGAGGGAGGGCGTCTCGAGCTCTGCGTGGAGGAGGATGGGCGCGGCATTGATCTAGCCCAGGTCAGGGCGGAGGCAGTGCGCTCGCGCGTCCTGAGCGCTGCAGCGGCAGCGACCCTGACAGACGCCGCCGCTCTGGACCTCGTCTATCGCTCCGGTCTCAGTACGAGTCCCATCATCACGAACGTCTCGGGGCGTGGCCTGGGGCTGGCCATCGTCAAGGAGCGGGTCGATGGTCTGGGGGGCGAGATCCACCTGGAGACGCGCGCTGGGGCAGGGACGATGGTACGTATGCTCCTTCCCGCCACGATTGCGACCTTTCACGGTTTGTTGGTCCAGGCAGGTGGGCAGCTCTTCCTCGTGCCCACGGAAGCGGTCGAGCGGGTTATCCGCATTGCCCGTGACGACATCGAACCTATCGAAGAGCGCGACCTGCTCCGCTACAACGGGCATCCCCTCGCTATCGCTCGGCTCAGTACGCTGCTCGGACTTCCGGAATCGACCGAGGGACCTGAGCCTGGACGCAAGGAGTGGGGAGTTGTCCTGCGGTCCGGGGAGGAGCGGGCCGTGTTCATCGTCACGGCAGTCCTCGGCGGCCGAGAGGGACTGGTCAAAGAGTTGCGGCCGCCGCTCGTACGCGTCCGCAATGTGGCCGGTGCTGGTCTCTTGGGGACGAGCCAGGTGGTTCTGATTCTGCGCCCGGCGGATTTGCTCCGGTCGATGCGCGTGAGCCCTCGTGCACTGCCACCTCTCGCTCCACGGGAGGCCGAGAAGCGTCAGCCAGTGGTCCTCGTCGTGGACGACTCTATCACCACCCGGACGATGGAGAAGAACCTCCTAGAACTGGCTGGCTACCAGGTGCAGGTTGCCGTGGATGGGGTGGAGGCCTGGACCACCCTCAAAAGTGCGGCGATCGATCTCGTCCTCTCGGACGTGGACATGCCCCATATGGATGGTTTCGAACTGACTACCCGTATCCGAGCGGATGCGCAACTGACCAACCTACCGGTCGTTCTGGTGACGGCTCTGGCATCCCGAGAAGACCAGGAGCGCGGTGTTGAGGTGGGCGCCAACGCCTATATCGTCAAGGCGAGCTTCGACCAATCGAACCTCCTCGAAGTCATTCGCCGACTCGTATGAGTCCCAAGCTGTGGAGGAGGACATGGTCCGGGTATTGATCGCTGAAGATTCGGCGGTGATACGCGACATCTTGGCGTACGTGCTCGATGAGGACCCTAGCATTCAGGTCGTGGGCACGGCTCGAAATGGCCTCGAGGCCACGGCACAGACCGAACGGCTCAAACCCGATGTCGTGGTCATGGACGTGCACATGCCGCAGATGAACGGTTTCGAAGCAACGCGCTGGATCATGGAGCGCGTGCCCACGCCCATTGTCATGGTGAGTGCCAGCCTCAACCAGGATGAAGTGGCTATGACGTTCAAGGCGCTCGAGGCCGGAGCCCTCACGATGCTCGACAAGCCAGGTGGCTTCGATCATCCGGAGCATACCGAGAGCACCCAGCGGCTTGTGACCACCGTGAAGCTCATGGCCGAGGTGAAGGTGGTCCGGCGCTGGCCGCGGCGAGAACACCTGGTCCCACCTACTCCGCCCCCTCCTGTCGTGAGCCGGACGCTTCGGCTCGTGGCTATTGGCGCTTCCACCGGTGGACCGCAGGTTATTGCGGAGATCCTGGCCAATCTCCCTGAAAATCTGGGAGTCCCCCTGCTCGTCGTGCAGCACATCGCTCCGGGTTTTATCGTAGGGTTCACCAAGTGGCTCGATCAGCAGTCGCGCCTGACAGTAAAGCTCGCTGAGGCAGGCGAGTCAGTCAGGGCTGGGGTAGTGTATGTCGCTCCGGATGGCTCCCAGATGGGCCTCACGAAGGCGGGACAGATCCTGTTGACCAGGGGGGCAGCAGGGTATGACTTCTGCCCTTCGGCGTCCTACGTCTTTGAGTCTGTGGCAGAAGCTTACAGCAGATCGGCCATGGGTATCATTCTCACCGGTATGGGGCGCGACGGTGCCCAGGGGCTCTTGCGACTCCGAGAAGTGCAGGGGATAACCATTGCCCAAGACGAGGAGAGCAGCGTGGTCTTCGGGATGCCGGGGGCGGCTATAAGCCTGGGGGCGGCTGAGCACGTCCTTCCCCCGCTACAGATCGCGGCGATGATCCGCACCTTAGCAGGAGAGTGAGGCCCATGGCACGCAAGATTTTGGTGGTAGAGGACAGTCCCACCCAGGCAGAACGGGTGCGCCTCCTGCTGGAAAGCGCCGGGTATGAGGTCGCTGTGGCGCGTAATGGCCGCGAGGGACTGCTGAGCGTCCAGGCCGCACCGCCGGACCTCATCATTGCCGACGTGGTCATGCCCGAGATGGACGGCTATGCCTTCTGTCAGGCCGTGAAAACTGCCCCGGCGACGCGGCGGCTGCCCTTTGTGCTGCTCACCGACCGCCGCGCCCCAGCGGACATCCTGTTGGGCCTGGAGCGTGGGGCGGATAATTTTATCACCAAGCCCTTCGAGGACGAGTATCTCCTGGAGCGGGTCCAGCGCATCATCGAGCAGCTAGAGCTACGCCAGCAGGGAGGCTTCGATATCGAGATTGCGGTACGTGCGGGCGGTCGTGAGATCCCCATCTCCGCCGACAAACAGCAGATCATCGAGCTCCTGCTCGCTACCTTCGCCGAGCTGCATATCGCCCACGAGCAGGAGGAGAAGAGCAATACAGAGCTACGGCAATTAGCGTTGGCGCTGGAAGACCGTGTGGCGCAGCGCACAGCGGAGCTACGCGAGGCCAACGAGCAACTCCAGCGCGAACTGGAGGAGCGCAAACGGGCGGAGGAGGCGCTTCAGCAGAAAGATGAAGAGCTGCGTCTGATCTCGCAGCAACTCTGGCAGGCCGCGAAGCTCGCCACTATGGGGGAGTTGGCGGCGAGCATCGCTCACGAACTGAACAATCCGCTGGCGACGGTGAGTTTGCGGGTCGAGGCGCTCCTGGCGCACGTGCCCGCGCCCGACCCCAGGCGGCGTGCCTTGGAAGTTATCGAGCAAGAGGTGGAGCGCATGGGGCACCTGGTCGCGAACCTGCTGCAATTCAGCCGTCGTGGCTACCCGCAGATTGCTGCCACAGACATCCGCGAAGAAATCGAGCACACGCTGGCCCTCGTGCACTATCACCTGCGCAATCACCGCATCACGGCAGTACGGGAGTACGCGCCTGACGTGCCACTGATTCCCGCCGATCACCAGCAGTTGCGGCAAGTGTTCCTCAATCTGCTCACGAATGCGAGTGATGCTATGCCACAAGGCGGCACGCTAACCCTGCGCGTGACCGGGGGAGCACTCGATACAGGCGCGCCGGCTGTCGTGATCGAGTTTGCGGACACGGGCCTTGGCATCGCACCTGAACATTTGCCGAAGGTGCTGGAGCCCTTTTTCACCACGAAAGCGGAAGGCAAGGGCACGGGATTGGGGCTAGCGATCTGTAAGCGTATTGTGCAAGAGCATCATGGGACGTTCACCCTTGCGAGTGAAGTCGGCAAGGGAACGACCGTATGCATCGCACTGCCCCTCACGCATGCCATGATAGGGTCTCAGTAAGGGTGCCCATAGCAAGAGTACAGGGAACAACGATCCGGTCACCTGGCGACACTGCCCAGGCAAACTCTACGATGAGCGCGCTATGGTGTTTTTGGGGAGGGCTTACGACCTCTCCCCTGTTCACACCAGCATAATGTTCCGCACTCAAGTTGCAGGAGGGCCGTTTCTCTCCTTTCCCCCTGGCGGGGAACGGGCCGCCCTTAATGAGGCGGCCCTCCGCCGACGCAGTCGCAGGGAACGGTTGGGATGGGGGGAGCAGCCTGTCAGGTAGGTGCCACCGCCCCTCACCCCCACCCTGGCCCTCCCCCATCGAGGGGGAGGGGCCCCTGGAAAGCCGTGGGAGCAAAATTTGTACTGAACAGTATTGGTTCACACCGCTGCATACGGGACACGCATAAGGCGGGCCAGTCACTCGCCCCCGGCCCTCTCAGGAGACATCTGCAGTCGACGGTGCCGCCGTGCGGAGACGATTGACCGCACTGACGACGGCCTTGAGGGACGCGACCAGAATGCTCGCATCGGTCCCCACACCCCAGCGGATGGTACCGTCTGCGGCCCGGCCCTCGACGTAGGCCACGGCCGTGGCGCTGGCCCCAGCCGACACCGCATGCTCCGCATAATCGTGGACATCGATTTCTATCCCGAGGACCGTCTTCAGGCCATCGACAAAGGCCGCAATGGGGCCATTCCCCTGGCCAGTCACCGTGCGGGGCTGGCCATCGACGAGGAGCTGCACTGTGACCTGCGCCCGTCCCCCGTCGGTCACGGCTTCGTGACCCAGGAACTGGACTGGGGCATTGGCCGGAAAGTAGGTGGCGGCGAATGCCTGCCACATGTCACTTGGGCTGATTTCCGTGCCGGTGTCCTCGGTGATGGTCTGGATGGTCTTGGAGAACTCGATCTGTAAACGGCGCGGCAGGACCATGCCGTGCTCCGCCTCCATGATATAGGCGACCCCGCCCTTGCCCGACTGACTGTTGACGCGCACCACCGCCTCGTATGTGCGGCCGACGTGCTTGGGATCGATCGGCAAGTAGGGCACGCCCCAGGCCGTGTAGTCCTTGGGCAGCGCTGCGAAGCCCTTCTTGATGGCATCCTGATGCGACCCCGAGAAGGAGGTATAGACGAGGTCCCCGGCGTACGGATGCCGGGGATGGACTGGCAGACGGTTACAGTACTCGGCAACGCGGCGCAGGTCATCAATGTTGCTGATGTCGAGTTCGGGGTCGACGCCCATGGCAAACAGGTTCATCGCCAGATTGATGACATCGACATTGCCGGTGCGCTCGCCGTTGCCAAACAGTGTCCCCTCGACGCGCTCAGCCCCCGCCATCATGCCGAACTCCGCGGCGGCCACGCCGCAGCCGCGATCATTGTGCGGGTGCAGCGACAGAATGACCTGGTCCCGCTGGCGGATGGTGCGCAGAAACCACTCGATGACATCCCCATACACATTGGGGGTGTAACACTCCACCGTGGCTGGCAGGTTCAGGATGATCTTGTTAGCCTGGTTGTCAGGCTCGATAACATCCATCACGGCCTCGCAGATCTCCACCGCGAAGTCGGGCTCCGTCAACGTGAAACTCTCTGGTGAGTACTCGTAGCGTATGAGCGTGTCTGGAATAGCCTTCTCCAGATTTCTCGCGAGTGCGGCAGCACTGGTAGCGATGTCAATGATCCCAGGCTTGTCCAGACCGAAGACCACGCGACGCTGCAAGGGATTGGTCGAGTTGTAGAAGTGCACGATGGCCCGGGGGGCCCCCTGGATGGCCTCGTACGTGCGCTCGATCAGCTCCTGACGGCACTGCGTGAGCACCTGGATGGTCACGTCCTCGGGGATGAGATCCTCGTCAATTAGCAGGCGCACGAAATCATAGTCGGGCTGGCTGGCCGCTGGAAAACCGACTTCGATCTCCTTGAATCCCATCTGCACGAGGACGTCAAACATGCGCCGCTTGCGCTCGACATCCATCGGATCGATGAGCGCCTGGTTGCCATCACGCAGGTCCACCGAGCACCACAGCGGCGCCTTCTGAAGGCGCCGATTGGGCCAGGTGCGGTCGTGCAGTACAATTGGGATCCACGGCTGGTACTTCTCGAATGGCATCTTCTTCGGGGTAACGGGTTTGCGAGGCATACGACGTATCCTTTTGCTCAGCAGTACATCAGTTACAAAGCGTGCGCACCAAGCGCTGATGAGCTTTCTGGAGGCTCATGCGTGCCATCCTCAGCACTCTCTCCTCCGTCTCACCACTGCGGTTCTGTCGCACACTGTGCGCAGGAGAGCCGCGATAGTGCGTTGACCCTACCAGGGGTAACGTGAACCGGCTTATCACACATGACAAGCAAAAAACCATACGGGAACAGGATAGATAATCACTCAGGGATCAGGGCCGGGGGGCCTTGGGCTACCTGCGCTTATCGCGTCAGGAAGCCGCTGAGGTCCCCCTACCTAAGGGCGAGGAGAAGCACTCCGGATGCCATGGACCAGAGGCATACCCCAGTGACACACACGCCAAAATCGTCGCAGATGATCTGGCCTGGTTGCGGGGTTCTCTGCACGGTACCCATGGTATCCAATAACCTCTCAGGCATAGCGCCTTCTAAAGGAATAGACGGCATGAAGCAATTGCTGCGGATTTATATCCTGAATGACGTAAGTCTGTCAAGGCTTCATTTGCTGAGCCACACAGAAAAATTGGTGCTATGGGAGCTGCTGGAGTCGCTAGTACTCAGGCAAACAAGAGGTTACAGACTTTATCAAGATGTAGCGACCTCAGCCACAGAGCCGGCGCTATCCCTGCAGCTACTGATGTGCGAGCGCCAAGCGCACTCCAAAACCGACGAACAGTGCTCCACATACCCCCTCCAGCCATCGACGGACCGTGGACTTCAGGAAAAACCGTCGTGTCTGATCTACCACCATGGATACTACCACCAACCACAACATGCCCTCGACATAATGGATGCCAGTGAGCAGTAGGGACTTCTGCAGCACAGGGTCCGTCGGGCCGATGAACTGCGGCAGGAAGGCCAGGTAGAACACGGCCACCTTCGGATTCAATACGTTGCTGAGCAAACCTTCCCGGAAGCAGTGCTGCTGTACGATGGCGTCCGGTGTGACACAGGGCATGGTCTCGGGTGGAGGGGCTATGCCTCGCACGGCACTCCATAGCGATGGGATGCCCAGCCACACCAAGTAACACGCGCCAGCGTATTTGACCAGGTGAAAGGCTGTCGCGGAGTGCAGCAGGATGACCGACACACCCAAGGCCGAGAGCGTGGCGTGCACGAAGAGTCCCGTACAAATACCACATGTTGTGACGATCCCGTCCTGCCGGCCACCCCGCAGGACATTGCGCACGACTAACATGGTATCCGCGCCAGGGGTGAGTGTCAGCATCGCGGCGACGCACATGAAGGCTATAACTTGTGAGTCAATCATGCTCTCTCCTGTGGCACAGTGTTCCTGACACCCCCATTGGGGAGACAGTGCACCTAACGCTACGTCGATATCCGAAAGGCTTTGGCCACTGTCTGACAGCGTAAGACCTCATGTCTCGCACGCTGCGTGCTGTTCTGGAGAATTATATAGGCTTCTTCAAGACGTTGTGGGGCCTTGCTGCAGATAAAAAAGCCGGCACGGATCGCTAAACGAGAGACATCATACCGAAAGGTCTGCTATGGACAAGCCAGCATCAAGGATCAGGGCAATTTCTCGCTCCGTGTAGCCTCATCCCCGGCACACCGCATATGGTTCTAGGCTGTTAGGCATCTCGCCGCAAGATGTTGGAGTGCACTTTTGATGTGGATAGTGTGCATAAAACATGGTAAAAGCAGACGGTAACGGCTTAGATCCTCCCACGGTTGCTTAAGGCGGACGATGGCGGCCATAATAGATTTAGACGGATGACAGCGGTCTTTGGGGGCTTTCTGGTCTCTTAGGCCGCGGGAAGTAGCACACTCTATAGTTAGCCCACGCAGGGGATTTCGGAGCCTTTAACAGATGGATATACACGAGTTGCCCCGCCGAGGGTATTCATCACTGACCGTCCACAGGGACCGGGGCGTGCTCTGGGTGTGTGACATCTCCAGCTCGTCGAGCTTTATTAATAGCGACGACTTGGCCGAGCACATCGAGGCGTTCCTCCCCCGCCTCCACTGGGTCTCGTCACTGGCGATCCAGGCCATCCATGGCGAGATCATCCAGTGGACGGGCGACGGCTTCATCGCGTGGTTCCCCCTTGAGGTCGAGCGGCAGCTCGGACGGACCTGCAACCGGATCTTGGAGGCGATCTGGCACTTCACCGCCTTCATCAACATCACTCAGCTCTGTGTTGACTCCCCCCGGCCGTTCCGCATCCGGCACGGGCTGACCTACGAGCCGGACGCGCTCGTGACGCTCACCACCCACCAGGACGGCCACGTCTCTAAGATCATCAGTGGCCGTAACGTCGTCCTCGCCTTCCGGATCGCTGGTGTCGAGGCCGACTTCCCCAACGTGGCGACGCAGCAGAAGATCGTCCAGACCCTCTCCAGCCGGACCAAGAACTTGATGAACCTCAAGCGGTGGACACTTACGGAGGCGCAGCTACTGAAGTATTTCAAGGGCGAGAAGATGGGCACCACCAGCCTGTACGTCTCGGGCCGCCCGAAGGTGAGCCAGTCGCGCGCTGACACGTGGATCACCCGCGCCGAGAGCCTCTTGGCCCGCGCCGAGAGCGGCCGGCGGCGGATGCCTGTCGAGAGTACTTTCGTCGAGAACTTCTTCCCCGACCTCGCCCGGTCGAAAGGACAGGACTGGTGCGAGGAGTCGCTCGACATCTACGTCCGCTTCCTCAAGGAGAACATGCTCGGCTCGCTCCAGAAGGCGCTTGACGTCATCAACCAGTCTTAGCCCAACAGCCGCGGCGCTGACGGGCCGCGCCGCCGAGACCTGCCAGACGCCCGCTGAAGAGATCGCATCTCGCACTGGAGCCGCCAGCGTTCGGTTGCTTCTCCGCGGCCATAGTGAAGGAACAGATCATGCCGCAAGCGATTCTCTTCGACCTCGACGAAACACTGACCGACCGCACACGGTCCATCATCTACTATGCAGAACGTTTCCAAGGCGATTTTGCGGATCACTTGGCGTCTACCACGGTCTCCACTATTGCCGCCGCCCTGCTGACTGCCGATGTGCGGGGCTACCGTCCGCGTGACGGAGTTTGGCGAGACTTCGCGCAACGCCTCCCCTGGCGCAGCGTGCCTGAGGTCTCGCACCTGCGGAGGCATTGGGAGACGTATTTTCCGCGCTCGGTGGTGGCACGCGTGGGACTTGCAGAGACGCTGTCTGCACTCCAGGCGCAGGGCATTCACCTCGGGATCGTCACGAATGGGGAAGTACAGTTCCAGGAGCCCAAGATCACACAATTGGCGATTGGCCGTTATCTCTCCACGGTGGTGATTTCCGAGGCTGTGCAGGTGCAGAAACCCGACCCACGGATTTTCGCCCATGCGCTGGCCGCGCTCGGCTGTGCGGCCTGGCACACGTGGTTTGTGGGGGATCATCCCGTCAATGATGTGCTTGGTGCGGCCGCTGTCGGACTGCGGCCGATTTGGTTGACCGGGGTGCAGCCATGGCCGTCAGAATATCCTGCGCCCACCTGGCAGATTGCCGCACTCGGCGAGCTCGTGAGCATGGCGCAGCGCACCAAGCTCGACTTACACGTCATGGCAAGATAGAATGGAGCGTCAGCAGCAAGGAGAGATATCTCGAGGGTTTGCATCTGCACGTGGACGACATTGCCTATGCAAGAATCGCTACCGCTTTTGATCGTCGAAGACCTGAAAACCTACTTTTACACGCGCCGCGGCGTCGTCAAAGCGGTAGATGGGGTGAGTTTCACGCTCAACGCTGGAGAGACGTTGGCCCTGGTCGGCGAGTCGGGCTCAGGGAAGTCGGTGACCTGCCTATCGCTGGTGCGGCTTGTTCCCGAGCCGGCGGGAAGAATTGTGGGGGGGAAGGTGCTCTTCGCAGGGGAGGATCTGCTGCGTAAGAGTCCAACAGAGATGCGCCGGGTGCGGGGGAAGCACATCGCTATGGTGCTGCAAGACCCCATGACGTCCCTGAATCCTGCCCTGA
>Ga0209382_10013157_pt1 | contig 10178 bp, 9 predicted proteins | sample SoiMetdeltSBSDD5_FD_187599 | JGI IMG/M metagenome (GOLD analysis project Ga0209382, IMG submission 187599) | Bulk soil microbial communities from a Populus tree surrounding site in Tennessee, USA - Soil MetaG P. deltoides SBSDD5 (SPAdes) (version 2) | ecosystem: Environmental > Terrestrial >...
TCCAAATAAGGCATTTACCTACAAACGAGAATCAGTCAAGGAAAAAAAATTGAGGAAGCTTAAAACTCTAATTCAAAGTATTCGAGGCATCGGGCTAGATATAATATCGATAGAGGAAATGAATCAACTATCATGAAGCTTAACCCAATGTCATGAACACATCTTATCACTGGGAAATAAACTGAAGCTGATCTGGCGATTCATTGTCATATATTGAAATTTGAGCATGTACGGAAATGACTGGGACCTTGACAGAAGATATTTGAGATTTTAACCGGTCGAGATATGCCTCTATTCATAAAGTTAGGCTATCGAGCCGAAACACTCCTCCAATTATTCTTTGTTTTTCTTGAAAGTATTATTATCATGACCCTCCAGAATATTCAAAAAGACCTCTTCTAGTGTTGGAGGTGTAATAGCAATGTTTTTGATTTCAATCCCTGCGTCAGAGAGTAATTCTAATGCCTTAAAAATTGTCTTCGTATCCTCGAGTGGCCCTATTTTCACGCTCTCAGGATCGGGAACTTCTATAGAGAGGCTTCCAATCCGAGATCTTATCAGTGAAAGAACATCAAGAGTAACTGGATTTGATAGTTTCAGTTCAATGCCTTTCACTCCACTATATTTTTTCTTCAAGTCTTCAGTTTGGTCTAAAGCAATAAGAGTACCGTTATTAATTATAGCAATTTCATCACAAAGATATTCCGCCTCTTCCATGATATGTGTGGTAAAAAAAACTGTTAACCCGTCTTTTACTTGCTGCTTTACGTAATCCAAGAGATTTCTCCTGGAAGTAACGTCTAGCCCTACTGTGGGTTCATCGAGAAAAAGAAGCCTCATGTCATGCATGAATTCCCTGGCAACCTGTAAGCGCCTCCTTTGTCCCTGCGAAAGTTCATCATATCTTATATTTTGAATAGTTTTCAGGTCAAAGTCCTCTATGAGTTGGTTTGCCCTCTTCTTTCTCTCACTTGACGGGACATTCCATAAAAAGCCATATAGTTCAAGAGATTGTTTGACTGTTAACCCAACCTCTGCACTCGGTTGTTGCAGTACAACTCCAATCCTATCCCTAATCTCGGAAGAGAATTTCACAACATCTCTTCCAAAGATTTTCACAGAACCTGACGATGGAGGAATAAGGGTTGTAAGGACCTTTATCATTGTAGTCTTTCCAGCTCCATTAGGTCCTAGAAAGCCGAACACTTTCCCATATTCTACGTTAAATGAAATTTTATCGATCGCTTTAAAGGAGGAATAATAGTGAGACAAGTTTGACACGGAAATGCAATGTTCGCCTTGTGTATTCAAGTCCATGTTAGGTAAAAATGATATGCAATTTGTATGTGTCGTTGATAACCGGGGAATCTCTCGGTAAAACACCCAACAAAGGTTTCCATTTCTCAAAAAATACCGAAATGATCAGTGATGATACACCTCAAATAAGGGCTCCCACACCAGACACACATTTTCCTATCCTAGTCATTGAGAGTTGATGTGACTCTTTGGAGGAACCATTCTTGGTTAGTTACTGTTTTAGAGCAGGAGTAACAGCAGGCAGAAATACATACTTTACGAGAGATTCAAATCGGTCCTTACGACTCAAACACGAAGAGAGCCTTATCGTGGATTTGCTCTAGCCTAGTAGTTAAATTGCGTGCTTATTCATGGGTAAGACCCTGACCAGAACTGCTGGAGCCGCTCTTGGCTAGAATCAACGGCCTAGGGGGGCCCATTCTATTCTGAGTTATTCTGAATAATTCTGGCAATTTACCTGAATATGACTCCTAGATCTTTTTGGTCCCGTAATAAGAAACATAATTACTTTTGTAAAATTACAAATGACTCGTCATCTAACATGTTTGGGACTACATCATATCCGATGATTTTGAAATATCTGCTGTAATTATCGAAAACATACTTTCTAGATCGGGTAGATGTCAGATACCAGGAAGGAACTTTCCCTATCTTATCGTTCTTGATTCTGTACCTAAGTTCACCCAATTCTTCAAGCTGTTGTTTCTCATCATACACGGTTAGGATCAAAATTCCACCTGGTCGGAGCACCCGCCTAAGTTCAACCAACCACTGAAATTGCCTGTGTTCATCTAGATGTGTAAAAACTGATACCGCATAGACCAAATCAAATTTGCTATCATCATAGCTGAATGGTGGCATTGTATCATTGGTGTGGAAGTCGGCAAATTTTAGATTCTCACTGCACCATTTAACTGCTTCAGGATCTATATCTGTGCCATAGAGATTTACCTTCTTGCCAGCAAACCAAATAATAGTTCGACCACAACCACATCCGAAGTCCAGGACATTTTCAAAAGACTCTAGATTCTTTCCCATCCCAATAAGACATTTTTCTATACCATCTGCACGTTTTTTACCATGCTTCAGAAATAGGTCAATATTCGGGGTACCATTCACACGATAGCGCAAGGAGGGTGGCGGAAGTTTCTGAAAACCGCTGTTCCTGACACTCCAGGTATCTATCAAGTCATAATATCTACATAGGGACGGGACATACAATTTATAATAGGCAAACCAGAGAATCGGTTTTGCTTTCTGGGAGAGAATTGATCTAATGGTAGACCTCTCGTTCACCTAAGCATTTCTCCCCATATGCAGGACTATGATTCACTGTACGTCTTTAAAGGAATTGCTATTACTTAAGAGTCATAGATGAAAATGATCTGAATCCTTTATATTGCGTAGGTTGTCGTACTTTGAGATATTGCCACATTATGATCAAAATTGAACCCGATAATTGCTTTGCTATATCGAAACATCTTCACTTCCATAAGTAAGCTACTGCTGATCTGGATTGTTGTATTTCCTATCTTTCTGCTCTATACTGCTGGCTTTTCCTACTCCCCTATAGTCAACGATGAAAGTGTGAGAGTTGGAGATTTGTCCGTCAGTTATCCGGTTTTCTTGGCCACTGGGATGATCGGTTTTAATGTAATGAACGTTAGTACCGTCGCAGGAAGCATAACTTGGAGAGATAAGAGAAGCGGCATGTTGGCACAACTATTCGTAATGCGCTTCAGCAGGACCGAATACCTTGCAGGCAACCTTCTTACAATTATTGTCATGGGATTTGCTAGTGCAATCTTCATTACTATCGCTGGATCTCCGATTACGGTTGGAAACGTCAACTTTAGCATTCTAAGCGCACCGTATCTTGCCTTCGCCATTATCTGTGGGTCCATATTTTTCGGATCTGTCACTAGTATTTTGTCTGCAAAACTTAGGACGAGCGAGGGGTTCGACACAATTGTGAACGGCATTTTTCTTTTTTTCTCGTTTGCCAGTTCAGCTTTTTATCCTACGCAGGATGTTCCCGAAGCATTGCGAGTTCTTTTCTATCTGAATCCCCTAACATATGTCGTGGATATATCGCGCGCAGCCATCTTTTCTCAATTTAACACTTTTACAAATATTGAAGTCATATCCTTAACCGTTATCTCTGCTGTGGCTTTAGGAATAGCGATTCGCTCCATCATAAAGATGAACGATTCACAGATATCAAGCCAGGTGTAAATGGATCGTGCGGTCAGTCTGTTGTGATATTCCAACTATTATGCCTCGAATTGTATTCTTGGGACAGTTGGTTGATAATATAAAAAGAGTAGATTCCCTTATCCCTTCGCACTGCACGCAAAGCCAGGAGTTATCAATAGAATTGAGCGCTGAAAAGCCGCTGATAGGCTTTTAGGGCCAACTGTGACGGTCAGTTTGAATCTGTTTCAAAGTTCACTATTATAATATGGTTGCATAAATGGACATCAGAAGCTGACAAATTTGCACTGGGAAATTTCAAAAAGGCTACCAAGATTATAACTTCACAGTTCTAGATGTGCTACCTTATGTGGATTCGCCATCATCTAGGGGTTGCGTTGCATTTATACACCACTCATTTCTGGAGGATATACTATTACATCAAGATGATTCTAGAGATCAAAATTATAATAACACTATTAGAAATACAAAAACCTTGCCGTACAATAATCAATATTTTGACAGATTGATAGTTTGAACTTTGGAAATCTCCATAGATAAAAAAGGAGTTACGCTGAATGCCCGATAACAAGAGTACGAGTCAATGGTCAAGTAAGATAGAGCACAGAAATGAAGTTCCAAATTATATCAGGTCTGAATCCAAAGTGATAAATCAGAACGAGGATATGCCACTACTGAATGTGGGATATTATGCGAGTGGGAAGATAAGAAATACTATTTACTAATCCAAGATGACAAATTAGATCTCTCCGAAACACCTGCTCCCAAAGGTCGTTACGTTATTGGAAATCAACAGGTAAGTCTGGATAAATGGATCCCATACAGTTTGAAAATATCACTTTTGGGAGATAATATGAATGCATATGTGAACGGTATATCTTAAAGTATCAAGCAGTCTATTGATAACAATATGCCAGTCTCAAGAGACGAGATAAGATGCCATCGAAATTTCACGCATCCCCGTCCTAGAATCTCTTGACAATAATTACTACACTCATGGGATTTCCGATGAAGGACAAGAATACCAGTAATATAAGAAGTAGTCTAATAATAATATTCTTATAATATCAGAAGGATTGTTTTATAGTGTTTCTTCCAAAAAAGATTAGAACAAATATGTCTTTTCTCGAAATGATAAATAGTTACTGGAAGACTTATTGGAATAATATCTGCGAACGAATTACCTTCGTGTTGTTATGTCGCAAAAAATATAAAAATTATTCGACGGTTTTATTGCAAGCTTTCAAAAGAGACTATCCTGTCTATGTGATATTACGAAAGGGACAGGAAAAAGTAGTCATAAATAATTTTTACGAATTGTACAACAGCATTATGAATTCGGACCCGCGTACGATTTTGAAGTGTGAGATCGATAATGACCTAGTATACATAAATGACTTACAATTTTATGGTGGGATAACAAAGGGAGATATTTTTGGTGTTTTTCTTAAAGATGAATATAGATTTCTACCCGTTAGGGATAAAGTAATTATCGATATTGGTGCTAGCATAGGAGAATCTCCAATCCTTTTCGCTTCACGAGGTCCTACAAAGGTTATCGCACTGGAACCTAACCGAGAAAGTTATGAACTAGCTAAGAGAAATACAGAAGCAAATAACCTTTCTGATAAAATAGAAATAATATGTGCAGCCTGTGACTTTGGATATTAGTGATCCTGTTTTTGGGAACCCTTCTGTAATGACACTGCAAAGTATTAGTAACAGATATCAACTAGATCACGCTATTCTAAAAATTGATTGTGAGGGATGTGAATACGCAGTTATACTCTCCACACCAAATAATATATTAGACAAATTCGACTATTTGCTGATCGAATATCACTATGGTTATAAAAATCTAAAGGAAAAACTAGAAGCATCTGGATTTCATGTCGACTTAACTAAACCTACATATTATAAACAAGATCCTAGTCCACCAGCCTCAGAGACCCTTTTTACTTTAAAAAATGTAAAACAAAACAATCATGATAAAAATATGTATTTTGGTTATTTGTATGCTGAAAGGATCAGAAATTCAACTGAAATCTAGACGTCAAGATGTCTAAGTTATATTCAATTTTTATTTCATCCAAAATAATAATATGCAATAATTTCAGCGGATTAACAAAACATGACACTTAGACTAGTTTATCCGGGCACCTCAAAATAGAACTAGAGTATACTATCCCCCTTTTCTCTAATTCCTCGAAACAAAAAATCTGATCCTCCAGTTGGTAATGATTCTCTGTATCGAGGTAACTAATTCCTCAAGTGATTCGAAGAACGGCTCGAATTTGGTAATCTTCTTATCTTTTATATGGTTAAATATTTTCATTATCTTTTCCGTCGTTGGAAAGCCATTAGACCACATTAACCATGTTACTGGGGACGCCTGAAACAGATATATATTTTTGTTAGGTCTCATGATTTGATCTTGACCGGATTATGTATAGTCGGAACATAGTTGAGCGCCTTCTAAGACGAGAAACCAGGGATTCCATTTCATGAGAGCAATGATACCTCAGATATCATTGATGAAAGATGCTGGCAACGAACGGTCATCAGGTCACTTATTAACAGCCTACCTTGCCTTGCTGAAGTCAATCATATATCTTTTATCCTTCCCTTCAGCAGGGCTGTTAGAGTATATAATATTGTACAAGTTACCAGTAATACAGCTCCTACAACTCCTGAGCCCACTGAGACCATTATAAGATTTGTAGACACATACCCGTTTTTAGAGAATAGATCTAGCGCAGTATTAGTAAACACCGCGGCTATTATTAGTAGAATGACACCAGGTATTCCATATGATGCCAGTGGATGATGTAATGCAACGAACTGCATTAAAGTAAATACTAGTCCTGTGCCATGTAAGACTGGATTCTGAGATGATGCTGCTTCGACATCATAACTAACCTCTATAGGCACTTCCTTTAAGGTAAGGTTCTTTTGCTTAGCATTCAGCAATATCTCTGTAGATACGGGCATGCCATTTTCAAACAGGTTCAATTTCAATACTGCATTCTTACTGTATGCCCTAAATCCATTTTGAGAATCAGTAATGTTGCTATACGAGGCAGATTGCGCAAGCTTCGTTATAGCTTTAATTCCAAGGGTTCTATATCTGGGGACCCTTTGAGTATCCTTCAGACTCATGAATCGAGAGCCAATAACCATGTCGATGCCTTCTTCTACTATAGGTTTGATAATATCAGGAATTTGCTCAGGATTGTGCTGACCATCGGAATCCATTGTAACCATTATATCGGATTTCTTCTCCCTAGCGGCTTGAAATAGAGTCCGAATAGCAACACCGTAACCATTGTTCACAGGGCTCCGAACTACATCATCTGCTCCGGCTGCTTTTGCCATATCATATGTGTTATCCGCGGAGCCGTCATCATATACGATGACCTCATCAGCATAATTCTTTGCCTTTCTAACAATGTCTCCTATCGTCTTTGATTCATTGTATGCGGGAATGCATACTAGAACGCGCAGACTTTGATTACCGAAATCCATGGAGCATTATATAAACAGTGAGTGAATCATAATATAAATTACGATAAATTCGAATCAAGAATTCTGACATAATTATTGACAGAATTTTTGTATCGAGGTTGAAATATGTATAACTTTTGTTCGAAATGAGTAGTCTACAACAGATAACGTTGTCATTTAAACAAGCGACACTCTGATAGATCTGATGATTGGAAAAAGCATTTTGCAATATAAAGAGTGACCGCGCTCCCTTGAAAAGGTAGCTCTAAATATTTATTTCTCTCGAAAGTTCTCAATATTTTTTATTTTGTACTGCCAAGAGTTTCTGACGATGGTTTCAGCACATGCAGGCGATAAAAAAAGTCATTGTTGAGAGATGAGCTCCAAAAAATATGAAGCGTTAAGATGGGGGTTGTATTTCTCTCACGCTAAGGTTCTTGATGTCAACATCGGACGTTCCATCCCATCTAAATGTGGCGATAGGGCCTCCCCAGGTAATTATCTGGTCTGGCTCTCCACCGCATTCTTCTCCATTATCTCCCCATCCGCCTGCATCAATATTTTCATCTACTTTTTCCCATGGCCCATCCTCATTGCCATCTTCATTCTTGTCAACCCAAATCTCCATTTTTACCGCTGTCTCACCATTTTGTTCTATATTGTACATTATGCCTTTGAAGCCAACCCACCTATCCTCAATAGAGCTCATAGCTCTTTTATGATCCGTAAATACGTAGGATACGTGCCATTGTTCCTTCGCAAATCTCACTCTGCCGTCATAACCCAGATCTGCTTTGATAGACGAACCTTCGCAACCCTCAGGGTTGCCATTGCCGGTGTGTCGTCCCCCTCTAGCATACCATGCAAAATTCTCATCGGATTGACCAGAGTTCATTTTAACATATCCTGTAAGTTCGACATCCCTCCAATCATTTGGTGACTGCATATATCCTCTTTCAGCCAAGACCCCGTGGTCTAATTCAACATCCTCTGGATTGTATCCGGAGGTGGTAAATACCCCCCACCGGACTTGGTCGCTTCTCACTTTAAAGCTTCCATCACTGTTCTTTGTTAAAGGTGGGGGCCTTGATCTCGGGTCTTGACCATCAGACATGTCCATAAACCAGTCATCATCTTCAGAACCTGCTTTTGTTGGATAAATCTCTTCTATTCCAAAAGGATCTGAACCGCTACCGCCTGTTTGGCAACCCTCGTCAATCTGTCCATCGCCGTCATCATCTTGTCCGTTTCCGCATATCTCCCTTGGAGTAGGGGGAGGAGCCTGAGAATCACCGTTGATATCGACTTCTGTTATGCTAGACCAGTCATTTTCAGTATTATCAGTAACCGTAATTCTCACAAATCGTCCCATGGTGTCTGGAACATTATATGATTCCAGTCCCGTAGTCCTACCGCTGCTTTTTTGTCCTGAGAAGATAGGTGTGAAATTGGTTCCATCATTTGATACAGAGATTGTAAATGTATTTACTCTGAGATTTCCTCTATACCATGCTATATCTACATTGCATATGGGTTGAGATTCACCAAGGTCATACCGAATGGATGATGGAAGTCCAAAGTTTGACCATCTGGTATTGAGATTGTTATCTAATGTATTTTGAGGTACGTTGCCATCATTGCCAGTAGCTGAGACACCGGATATTTGCGGGGAATTGCATTCCATTATTGCTCCTCCGTTTATTCTAACTTCTGTTATGCTAGACCAGTCATTTTCAGTATTATCAGTAACCGTAATTCTCACAAATCGTCCCATGGTGTCTGGAACATTATATGATTCCAGTCCCGTAGTCCTACCGCTGCTTTTTTGTCCTGAGAAGATAGGTGTGAAATTGATTCCATCATTTGATACAGAGATAGTAAATGTATTTACTCTGAGATTTCCTTTATACCATGCTATATCTACATTGCATATGGGTTGAGATTCACCAAGGTCATACTGAATGGATGATGGAAGTCCAAAGTTTGACCATCTGGTATTGAGATTGTTATCTAATGTATTTTGAGGTACGTTGCCATCATTCCCGGTTGCTCCTACTGCGGATATTTGAGGTACAGAGCATGTCCTCCCATTTATCGACATTTCTGATATAGCTGCAAGGTTATTCTCGCTGTTACCGTTTACCGTAACTCGAACATATCGAGCACTTACGTCTGGAATATTATACCTCTCTGGCGATTGGGTTGTACCTGTGTTTTTACCTGACACTACATCTCTAAAGGTTTGTCCGTCATTTGAGACAGATATTATGAAGTTGTAGGATCGAGTGTCACCTCTAAACCATGCTATATCAACGCTACATACCACATCTGGTGACCCTAAATCGGCTTGAATATATGCACCTTCACCTTCATAGGCCCACTTCGTAACTAGATTCGAGTCAATGGCTTTAGTAGCCTCATTTCCACTCCTCTCAAAATTCGCAGAGATTCTGGGAATAGCTACTCTGGCACATCCTTCAGAAGATTGAGCATTAGCAGCTTTTGAACCCACGGAGCTGACAAAAATAATAGAAATAAATAGCATTACTATACACATGACCGCGCTATATTTTCTCAGTAAACCTTTTTGTGTAGCTTTCATTTTATTCCTCCATAATAGTTTCAAAAGTTCCACGGTAGACAATCGAACCCTGCAACCGTAGATCATGATGTATGCTTTGACGGAGGGCATAAGATCCGTATGATTCCAAAAAAGATGGAACTACAAAGAAGAACTTACAATTCATTTATATCTGCCTTGAAACTTTACTATTTATACCGAACTTCGGTATGTTAGTGGTCTTAGCTAAAGTTACATTGAATATAAGTAATCATTTATCATGTCGATCATAAGTATGTCAGAGCATAAGTAACACTTTTAATAGTCAATTCATCTAGATATTTTCTCAATTCTATAGTAGGAATACAAAAACTGCGGTCGACGCAAAAGGTGAAATTTCAACGACGAGAATATGTAACTGATGTATTAGATTACCTTTGGGGCATTGCTAGTATCGGTTCTGAGAACCTGAAATCATAATAGGAATATGCGATAATTCTTATAATACCCCGATCAAGGATTTGGAATCCAGTCCCGCTTATAATCAAAACATTTGTTCTATAAATTCCAATATCAAAGTTAA
>Ga0209382_10013158_pt1 | contig 10177 bp, 10 predicted proteins | sample SoiMetdeltSBSDD5_FD_187599 | JGI IMG/M metagenome (GOLD analysis project Ga0209382, IMG submission 187599) | Bulk soil microbial communities from a Populus tree surrounding site in Tennessee, USA - Soil MetaG P. deltoides SBSDD5 (SPAdes) (version 2) | ecosystem: Environmental > Terrestrial >...
GCCGGGCGAGTCGGGCGGGCCCGACGTCAGGTCAGCGCGCTGATCACAACCACCAGCACCAGCAGGGCGAGCGCCCCGGGGATGATCCAGCGCCGGTCTCTTGGGTTCACGGCGCCGAGGTTAGCTCAGCACCGAGGTTCCCACCGCTGGCCGGGTCGGCGGTCGCGTGCGACCATCCGGGTTAGTGGCAGCGACGTCGTCTCCGGGTGTGGCCGCGCGAGCGCTCGAACGGGCGACGCTGGCGGCCGGCTCGGCCGTCAACCGGGTGCTGCCGGTCCGCGCGCCCGAGCGTCCCGCGAGCGGCATGCTCTGCCTGTCCGACCGGATCCGGCTGCTGCGCGCGACGATCCGCAACTGGCCGCTGGTCGCGGTCGACCGGGTCGGGCCACGCGGTCTGGTGGTGACGTACCGCACCGCGGCCGGGGACCGGGTCCGATGCCGGGCGCGGTCGACCGACCTGTTCGAGACCGTGCTGGTGTCGTCCGGGTACGACTATCCGGCGGAGTTCCTCGGCCTCGACCGGCCGGGCGATCCGATGGTCGTGGTCGACGCGGGCGCGCACATAGGCACGTTCCTGCTCTATGTCCGGTCGCTGCTCGGCGATCGGGACTTCACCGGGATCGCGATCGAGCCGATGGCGGCGACGTTCGCGCTGCTGGAGCAGAACTGCCGGCTCAACGGCCTCACCGGCGTGCACCTGGTGCATGCGGCGCTGGCGGCGGGGCCGGGGACCGCGGTGTTGCGCACCGACGTGCCACCGGACGGCGCGTACCTCGATCCGGCCGGCTCGCCGGCGCCGGCGAGCGGCCGCGGTGAGCTGGTCGACACGGTCGAGCTCGGCGCGCTGTGCGCGGATCTCGGCGTGACCGAGGTGACGCTGCTCAAGCTGGACATCGAAGGCTCTGAGTACGACGTGCTGGACGCGTCCTGGCCGTTCCTGGTCGAACGGGTGCGCACCCTGGTCATGGAGGTGCACGAACTACCGGACGGGCGCGGCCTGCACACGGTCACCCGCCGGCTGGCGCCGGCGTTCGAGGTCACCGTCGTCCAGCGCGGGCCGGGCGGCGGCGTGCTGGTGGCGCACCGGCGCGGCTCCGGCACGGCAGACGTCGGCGACGGGTCCGAGGGACCACGACCCGTCTAGGCTGCGGATGCATGTCGGCAGCTGACCTGGTCCTTCGCCCGATCACGCGGGACAACTGGCGCGATGTGGCCGATCTCGAGGTGCGCGAGGCGCAGCGGCCGTTCGTGTCGCCGGTGAGCCGCTACCTGTGCGTCTGCCTGTACGGCGGCCAGTGGAACCCGGTCGGTGCCTATGACGGGGACGACGCGGTCGGGTTCGGGATGTGGGGATTCGACCCGGAGGAGACCAGCCACTGGCTCGGCGGGGTGCTCGTGCCGGCCGACCGGCAGGGCCGCGGGTACGGCCGGGCGCTGGTCGCCGCACTGATCGACCTGGTCAAGCAGCAGGCCGGGTGCCACGAGATCGCGCTGTCGTACCAGCCGTCGAACACGATCGCGCAGCGGCTGTACGCGTCCTTCGGCTTCAGCGAGACCGGCCAGGTCGAGGGCGACGAGGTGATCGCGCGGCTGCGGGTGGCCTAGGACTGGGCATCGGGCGGCGCCGCGCGGCAGGTGAATTACCGCGCCGACATGCGGCCTCACGCTGCGCGACGAGCACGTCCGGGTGGTCCCCGATCGGGTTCCGAGCTACTAGTCTCGGGACATCCGTCCGATTCGTCCGACCTGATCGCTGCTGCGTTTCGGGTAGGGAGGTGGAGCATGCGGCTGACCGAGGTGGAGCGCAAGTATGAGGTGCCGGTCGACTTCGGGCTGCCGGATCTGGGCGATGTGGACGGCTCGGCCGGGCTCACTGTCGACGATCCGGTCACGCATCGGCTGACCGCCACCTACTACGACACCGAGCGCCTGACGCTGGCCCGGCACGGGGTGACGTTGCGCTACCGGACCGGCGGCACCGACGCCGGCTGGCACCTCAAACGCCCGGCGCGAGCGGGTGCCCGGACCGAGATCCGCGCGCCGCGCCCGAGCTCCGGCCGCAACCGGGTGCCGGACGCGTTCGCGGACGAGTTGGGCGCGCTCCGCCGCGGGCAGGCGCTCGAACCGGTGGTGCGGATGACGACCCGCCGAATCGAACGGACGGTACGGGACGGCGCCGGCACGGCGGTCGCGATGGTCGCCGACGATCGGGTCACCGTCCGGTCGCCGGACGGCCAGCTTCCCCCGGCAAGCTGGCGCGAGATCGAGGTCGAGCTCGCGGACGGAACCGAGTCCGTGCTAGACGTGTTCGACCAGCGGTTGCGGGCGGCCGGTGCGGTGCCGGCGGCCGCATCGTCCAAGCTCGCCCGGGCGCTGGGCGCCGCGCTGCCGCCACGGCCGAAGTCCGGCCGGGCCTGGCGCCTGGTCGCCGACTACGCCCGCGCCCAGCGGGACGCGCTGGTCGCACTCGATCCGGCCGTGCGCCGGGACGAGCCGGAGGCGGTGCATGACTTCCGGGTGGCGGCCCGGCGGCTGCGCAGCACGCTGCGGACGTTCCGGCCGCTCCTGCCTGTCGACCGGTCCGAGCCGTTGCGCGAAGAACTACGCTGGCTGGCCGGCGAGCTCGGCGAGGTCCGCGACCTCGAGGTCATCACCGAACGGCTGACCGACGCGGTGGCCGCCGAACCGCCCGAGCTCGTCGTCGGGCCGGTGGCCGAGCGGATCACGCAGCGCTTCACCGGCCGGCGCGACCAGGCTCGCGCGGCCGCGTTGGCCAGCCTGGACAGCGACCGGTACCACCGGCTGCTCGACGACCTGGACGAGCTGCTGGATGGGGGGCCGCAAAGCCGGCCGGTGACCGGCGAGCTGCGCGGGCTGGTGCGCAAGGCGGTGCGGCGGACCGAACGGCACCTGGCCGGCGCCGTCAACGGCTCAAGCGGCGCCGCGTCGAGCCCGGACGAGGTGGCGCTGCACGAGGCGCGCAAGTCAGCCAAGCGGGCCCGGTACGCGGTCGAGGTGCTGGCCCCGGCCGATGGCAAGCGCGCCGGGCAGCTGGTGGACCGGCTCAAGGACCTGCAGGACGTACTCGGCGCACACCAGGACACGGTTGTCGCCCGCGAGGTGCTGCAGGCCGAGGCGGCTGAGGCGGAGGCGGCCGGAGACAGCACGTTCACGTTCGGCCTGCTACACGCGCGACAACACGAGGCGGCCGCCGGTGCCGTGGCCAGACTGCCGGCCGCGCGCCGTAAGGTCCGGACCGCGGTCAAGCGCTGGCGGGAGTAGCTCGTTCATCCGCCGGCAAGATCCTAGTTAGTCGAGATTCACCTGAATGAGGCATCAATAGACAATGAGCTCTGATCCCGTCTCCGCCGTACCCTCGCTGGTCATCGACACGTCCGGGCACTTCATCGACCGCGAGGAGAGCTGGCTGGCGTGGAACGAGCGCGTGCTCGAGCTAGCCGAAACCCAGGAGCTCCCGCTGCTCGAGCGGGTCCGGTTCCTGGCGATCTTCGCAACGAACCTGGACGAGTTCTTCATGGTCCGCATCGCCGGGCTCAAACGACGGCTCGCGACCGGCGTCGGCACGGTCAGCCTGAGCAGCCAGGTACTCCGGCCGCGGCTGGAACGGATCTCCAAGCTCGCGCACCGGCTGGCGCTACGGCACAGCCGGGCGTTCCGGCGGGACGTACGCGGTGCGCTGGCCAAGGAGGGCATCGAGATCGTCCGTTGGGTGGATCTGTCGGCCGGCGAGCAGTCGCGGTTGCAGACATTCTTCCGGACCCGGATCTACCCGGTGTTGACCCCACTCGCGGTCGACCCGGCGCACCCGTTCCCGTACATCTCCGGGCTCTCGCTGAACCTGGCCGTCGTGGTCCGCGACCCGGTGACCGGCCGCCAGGTATTCGCCCGGGTCAAGGTGCCGCCGTCGCTGCCGCGGTTCGTGGCGGCCGGCCGGCAGCGGTTCGTCCCGCTGGACGACGTGATCGCCGCGCACCTCGACCAGCTGTTCGCCGGGATGGAGATCGTGGAGCGGCACGCGTTCCGGGTCACCCGCAACGAGGACTTCGATCTCGACGACGACGACACCGAGAGCCTGCTCGCGGCGCTGGAGCGGGAGCTGCTGCGCCGCCGGTTCGGCCCGGCGGTACGGCTGGAGGTCGAGGACTCGATCTCGGCCGACGTCCTGGCCCGGCTGGCCGCGGAGCTCGGCGTCGAGGAGACCGACATCTACCGGGTGCCCGGTCCGCTTGACCTGAGCGGGCTGCACGGGATCGCCGACCTCGACCGCGCCGACCTGAAGTACCCACTGTTCGTTCCGGCCGAGGTGCTGCCCGCCAACACCCCGGTCGCGACCGTGCTGGACCAGCGCGACGTGCTGGTCCAGCACCCGTACGACTCGTTCGCCACCACGGTCGAACGGTTTGTCGAGGAGGCCGCGGCAGACCCAAAGGTTCTGGCGATCAAACAGACGCTGTATCGGACCAGCGGAGACTCGCCGATCCTGGACGCGCTCATCGACGCGGCCGAGGCCGGCAAGCAGGTGCTGGTCCTGGTCGAGATCAAGGCGCGGTGGGATGAGCGCGCCAACATCCGGTGGGCGCGCAAGCTGGAAGAGGCCGGCGTGCACGTCGTCTACGGCGTCATCGGGTTGAAGACGCACTGCAAGCTCGCGCTCGTGATCCGGGCCGAGCCGGACGGCACGCTGCGCCGGTACTGCCACATCGGCACCGGCAACTACAACCCGAAGACCGCTCGGCAGTACGAGGACTTCGGGCTGCTCACCTCGGACTTCGAGGTGGGCGAGGACCTCACCGACCTGTTCAACCAGCTGTCCGGATTCGGCCGGCACCGCGCCTACCGGCGGCTGCTGGTCGGGCCCCACATGCTGCGCGCCGGACTGCTGGAACGGATCGAGCACGAGGCGCGCAACCACGAGCAGGGCCTGCCGGCACGCATCCAGTTCAAGGTGAACTCGCTCGTCGACGAGGTGATCATCGAGGCGCTGTACAAGGCGTCGGCGGCAGGGGTCCCGATCGACATCGTGGTACGCAGCATCTGCTCGCTGCGGCCGGGCGTGCCTGGCATGTCCGAGACGATCCGGGTCCGCAGCATCCTCGGTCGCTTCCTCGAGCACTCGCGCATCTTCGTGTTCGAGAACGGCGGTGAGCCTGAGGTATGGCTGGGTAGCGCCGATCTCATGCACCGCAACCTGGACCGCCGGGTCGAGGCTCTGGTCAAGGTCATCGACCCGGACCAGGTCCAGGGGCTGCGCGAGCTGATCCAGCGCGCGATGTCAGGCTCCACCGCGTCGTGGCGGCTCAGCTCGGACGGCAGGTGGACCCGGCGCCGGCGCAGTGGCCGCGGCGCTCCGCTGATGGACTTGCAGGACCATCTGGTCGAGACTCGGCGCTGGCGGTTGGTGGATGGCTGACGACGGCGTCGACCTGATCCGGGCCGCGGGTGCGGTGGTCTGGCGCGGGTCCGTCGATCGTCCGGAGATCGCGCTCGTCCACCGGCCCCGGTACGACGACTGGTCGTTGCCGAAGGGCAAGCTCGACCCGGGCGAACACGTGCTGCTGGCCACCGTCCGCGAGGTGTGGGAGGAGACCGGGCTCGAGGTGACGCTCGGGCAGCCGCTGCCGGCACAGGGCTATCTCCGCGGCGACCGGCCCAAGCGGGTGGACTACTGGGTGGCCACGATCGGCGCCGACACCGGGTTCCACGCCACCGACGAGGTCGACGATCTGCTCTGGCTGGACGTTCCCGCGGCGCTGGAGACGCTGACGTACGAGCGGGACACGGTCACCGTGGCCGGGTTCGCAGCCGCCAGCCCGGAAACGATCCCACTCGTCTTCGTCCGGCACGCCCGGGCCGGTGACCGCCGCCGCTGGTCGGGCGCCGACAGGGATCGGCCGCTGGATGCGGTCGGCGAGGAGCAGGCCGCACTGCTGTCCGAACTGCTCGGCTGCTTCGGCCAGCTGCGCGTGATCAGCGCACCGGCCATCCGGTGCGTCCAGACCGTCGAGTGGTACGCCGACTCGATCGGCGTCGAGGTCGAGATCAGTAAGGCGCTCGCGCTCCCCGACGAAGCGCGCGGTGACGCTCGGGAGCTGGCGCTCGAGTTGCTGGAGGAGCAGGTCCCGGCCGTGCTCTGCGGGCACGGCGAGGACCTGCCGGACTTGGTGGCGTGGCTCCACGCATACCTGGGCGCGCCCCCGCCGGCCGATTCGTGGCTGGGCAAGGGCGAGTTCGAGATCTTCCACCTCGCTGACGGCAAGCTGGTCGGCACGGAGCGGCACGGGACCGACTAGCGCCGGCCGCCGGTGACCGGCTCAGCGACGGACGCGGTAGCGGATGTGGGTGGCCTCCGGCGTGTCGATCACCCGGACGATCTCCAGCTCGATGCTCGACGGCAACACGTCGAACTGTCGCTTGCCGCGGCCGAGCAGCACCGGGATGTGGTGAATCTGCAGCTCGTCCAGCACCCCGGCCTCGAGGGCCCGTTGCGCGGTGTAGGCGCCGTGCACCAGCACGTCGCGCTCTCCGGCGGCAGCCTTCGCCTGCGCCATCGCGCTGGCGATCCCGTCGGTCACATACGTCACCGACGGATAGCCGGCCACCGAGGGTCCGGGTGGCCGGTGACTGGGCACGAAGATCGGCACGCCATGATGATCGCCGCCCCAGTGATCGACGACCTCGACCGTGCGCCGTCCCGCCAGCACGGCGCCGGTCGCGTTGATCTCGTCCATGAAGTGCTTGGCCGGCTCGTCCTGCCGGAAGCCTTCGCCGTCCGGCGTGAGGCACCACTGGTGCAGCCGGTTGCCGTCGTCGCCACCCAGTCCGTCGGTGGGATCGGCGATATAGCCATCGAGCGACATCGACATGTAGAGCACCGATGTGGCCATCTCGACCTCCAGTAGGCACCCGGGAGAAGCAGCACGCTACCGCCGCCGGTCGCGGCCGAACCGGCCCGGTCGTAGCGCGCGCCCTCGCCCTAGACCGGCCTAGGCCGGCGGGATGTTCTGGTTACGGCGGAACAGGTTCCCCGGGTCGTACTGCCGTTTGATCGCGGCCAGCCGGTCGTACGTCGCCGGCGGGTAGGCGGCGCGGATGCCGGCCTCGCCCTCGTGGACGAGGAAGTTCACATACACCCCGCCGTCCTGCGGCAGGGCGGCGCTCAGGTCGTTGACCCACGCCTCGCGGATCGGACGATCGTCCGGCCCCTCGTAGAACGCGGCGACGCTGGCCATGATCGCGCTGTCGCGGTGGGCGAACGCGGTCGCGTCGGACGGCACGCGCGCCATTGCGCCGCCGAGCCTGCGCAGCTGCGTCACCCGCATCGCGGCATCGGAGGCACCCAGCCGCTCCATGATCGTCGATGCGGTGGCGGCGTCGACTCCCTCGATGAACAGGGTCTTCGCGATCGCGGTCGGGCGGTACTCCTCGTCGTCCGGGAAGTACATCCCCGGGTACGGCATCGCCTGGGTCAGGTCCGCGATCGGCTCGCCCAGGCCGCGGAACCGGTCCAGCACCTTCTGCCCGTCGGCGACGTCGCCCGCGTACGTGAGCAGGCCGAAGATGACCAGCTCGCCGTGCTTGGCCTCGGGCACGAACGGCATCGGCGGGCACGGCATCACGTTCGCGATCGTGGACAGCTCGTCGGGCGCCGCGTCTGCCTCGGCCATGAACCCTTCGACGGTCTCGGCGGACGCCGGCAGGATCATCATGCCGCCGACGATCTGTGGCACCTCGTGCAGCCGGAACTTCAGCCGGGTCGCGACGCCGAAGTTGCCACCGCCGCCACGGATCGCCCAGAACAGGTCGGGCTCGTGCTCCTCGTCCACGAGCCGCACTTTGCCGTCGGCGGTCACGATCTCGGCGGCCAGCAGCGAGTCGATGGTGAGCCCGAACTTGCGGACCAGGAAGCCGATGCCGCCACCAAGCGTGAGGCCGGAGATCCCGACCGAGCCGGTGTCACCGAATCCGGTGGCCAGGCCGTGCTCACCGGCCGCGTTCGTATAGGCCGCAGCGGTGACGCCGCCGTCGGCCCATGCGATGCGGTCATCGAGATCGAACTCGATGCGGTTCAGGTCGCGGAGGTCGAGGACGATGCCGCCGTCGGTCGTGCCGTGGCCGGCACCGTTGTGCCCGCCGCTGCGCACGGCCAGCTCGGCATCCGCGTCCCGGGCGATGTCGACGGTGCGGGCCACGTCGTCGGCGCTGGCGGCACGGACGATGACGGCCGGGTGACCATCCACGTCACCGGCGAACACCCTCCGCACCTTGTCGTACGTCGAGTCGTCCGGCGTGATCACCGGGCCACTCACTGCGTTGCGAAGCTCATCGATCACTGCGCTGCTCGTCGTCTGGCCGGCGGGCATGAACGGATCTCCCTCACTGAGACTGCGTGCTTCTCGAATACACCCGAGGCTAGCGGCGGGCACTGACAGAACCGTGCCGGGCCTAGATCACATCCAGGCCGAGAGCCTCGAAGACCCGGGCCCGGAGTAGCTCGTACTGCTCGCGGCAGCGGCGGGGTGGCCCGGCCGGTCGGACGACCACCGCGCCGCCCACGACCGACTCGTCGGGTCCGAACTGCTCGCGGGTCAGGTCCAGCTCCAGTCCGCTCGGCAACCGATTCCAGTAGTGCACTCCGACGCGGCGCGGTCCGACATACGCCTCACCGCAGATCAGGTCGCCGCCGACCAGATCGTGGAGCACCAGCGCGGTCACTCCGCACTGGCCGCGAGCCGGGTTCGCCGGGGACCGGTCGGCCCGGTCGTCCGGATCACAGGTGTCGTCGCCCCAGGCGCGCCGGATCGCCTGTTCGATGGTGTCCAACGTCCATGTCGTCGCCATGCGCGCACCGTAGCGAGCGGCACCGACAACACAGGTTCGATCACGAACGTGATGGACACCACATACATACGCGCTACGGCTGCTTCGGGACGGGCAGCCGTTCGGTGTACGCGGAGCGCAGCTCGTCCCAGCCGTATTGCAACGCCTCCTGACCCCGGATCGGCCCGACCGGGCTGCCGTCTAGCATCCGCTCGGCGACGTCCAGGCAGATGTGCCAACCGGCCGCGACCTGCGCAAGCCAGTCCCAGTCTCCGACCGTGTGCCGCAGCGTCAGCCGGGTGCCGGTACCGGTCGCGGCGAGCTCCCAGCGCAGCAGGTCGGTGCCGAACGTGTGCTCGAGCAGCGTCGGGGGCTCGGCGCGGATGACCTTCGACGGCACGTCCTCCGCCGTGTCGCCGTCGATCATCGTCAGCGTCACGTCGCCGGCGGTGCCGAGATCTTGCTCGGTGACGTACGGCGCCCACTGCCCGACCTGCGCCGGGTCGGTCAGCGCCGACCACACCTTCTCCGGCGCATGCCGCAGGTCTCTCGCGAACACCAGCGTCCAGCCCTCGGTCGCGGGCTCCACACTGACCGGGACCAGCGGGCCTGGCTGGTAGGAGATCCGGTTCATCGCTCCTCCTGGTTGTCGAGATGGCGCTCGAGTGCGTCGAGGTGTCGCGTCCACAACTGCCGGTACGGCCGCAGCCAGTCGTCGAGCCGCTCGAACGGACCGGGCTCGATCCGGTAGATGCGCTGCTGCGCGGCCACCCGGCTAGTGACGAAACCGGCCTCGCGGAGCACCTTGAGGTGCTTGGACACGGTCGGCTGCCGGACGTCCAACGCCGCCACCAGCTCCCCGACGCTGCTCTCCGAGCCACGGAGCTCGTCGAGGATCCGCCGCCGGGTGGGTTCGGCGAGAACCGTGAACGAATCGCTGAGCACAGGCTTAATATGCCCCTGTAGGCATATTCCTGTCAAGGCATAGACCAGCCGGTGGACGGTGCCGAGCCCTCTTATGCCTCGCCGTAACGCGGCGGCTCGTCGGTCCTAGCGCCGGCCGTCGGCTAACCGTATGTGGGGTGCTGCGGCCAGCCGGGCGGCGAGTCCTCCCATTCCTCCTGCCGGCCATACGGGGTCAGGTCGAGGATGTTGTGGCTGAACAGGATCCGGTCCACGCCGCGGGCGGTCGTCGAATACGTCCGGTAGATGTCCTCGCCATCACGCAGGAAAACGCTCAGCATGAAGCCGCCATTCGCACCGCAGTCGTCCGAGAACGACGTGCCGCGCGAGGACACGAACGGCACCGTCCACTGCATCTGATCCTTGTACGCCTCGA
>Ga0209382_10013159_pt1 | contig 10177 bp, 5 predicted proteins | sample SoiMetdeltSBSDD5_FD_187599 | JGI IMG/M metagenome (GOLD analysis project Ga0209382, IMG submission 187599) | Bulk soil microbial communities from a Populus tree surrounding site in Tennessee, USA - Soil MetaG P. deltoides SBSDD5 (SPAdes) (version 2) | ecosystem: Environmental > Terrestrial >...
AACCAGCCGGCGTTGCGCGCGCGGCCACTGCCGTCGCCAAGCAGCGGGTGGGCGCGATGCTCGGCCAGCCATTGATCGAGGTCGAAGTAGTAGAACTGCTTGGTCCACAGCATCCCGGCGAGCGCCTGGCGGTGCACCAGGCGCTGGTCGTCGGTGTTCCGCTCAGGGATGATGCGTGCGTACAGCTCGTCGGCATCGGTGATGCGGCTCGCGAAAACTTCATCGAACGCCGCGCCGAACTCCTCGCGGACCTCCCCGGCATAGAGCCGCAGCCGAAGGACGCGCTTGTCACCGGCCGGCACGTCGAGCGCATAGTGGGCGGCAGCCTTGGTGCCCATGTTCTTCGGGTTCACCGCCTCGGCGTTACCCCCAATCAGATACTCGTGAAATGAGTCCTTGACGTAGGGCGTCTCGTTGGGCTGGTTCCAGAGCCGCTGCCGATTGGTTTCGTTCTCTGTGAACAGCAGCGCGTTCGGCTTTTCGCACGCCAGCGTGTAGTCGCCGAGCTTCTCGTGCGATGCGCGGATAATGTTCGGGCGCAACTGGCGCAGCGTCGGTTTCGATGACCCATCGCCCCACGACCAGGTGTTGCGGAACCACAGCGTCGGCAGCACGTGGAGACGCGCCGGCTCAGGACCGCGATTGTGAACGGTGACCCGGATGAGGACGTCCTCGGGGGACGCCTTCGCGTACTCGAGAAACACGTCGAAGTAGCGGTCCTGGTCGAAGATTCCGGTGTCGATCAGCTCGTACTCGAACTCCTCGCGTGAGCGGCTGCCGTTCTCCTGGACGAGATTGGAGTAGGGGTACTCGGCCTGGGGATACTTGTACAGCCACTTCATGTAGGAGTGGGTCGGCGTGCTGTCGACGTAAAAATAGTACTCCTTCGGGTCTTCGCCGTGATTCCCTTCGCTGTTCGTCAGGCCGAACAAACGCTCCTTGAGAATTGCATCGCGCTCGTTCCACAGCGCGAGGGCGAAGCACAGCTGCTGTTTGTCGTCGGAAAGCCCGCCCAGCCCGTCTTCACCCCAGCGGTATGCTCGCGAGCGTGATTGATCGTGGCTGAAATACGACCAGGCATTACCGTCGTCGCTGTAGTCCTCGCGGACAGTGCCCCACTGGCGCTCGCTGAGATACGGGCCCCACTTCTTCCACGGCACGTTCGTCTCACGCGCCTCGTTCAAACGCTTCTGTTCGGTGCTATCGGCAGCGTAGCCTTCCACGGATCCCTCCAGTCCGGTCCGGGCGTATGCGTCGTACGGATCCGGGTACTCCCCTTCAGTGGTAGAACCACTCATCTTGTGCAAGATCGCTCGCAGGCTGGAGTGATGGATTTGGGCGGAAATACGCCGTCGGCCCGCCAACATTCCGCGACATTGAGACGCGGATATCAACCGGCTGTGAGTGGACCGGTGTGGAACGCGAGGTGCAATCGATTCACACGGACGAGACTCGCCCCTCGAGGAGGTCCTATGAATCGCGTCGCATCGTTGCTCGCGCGCTGGTCGGCTTCGGTGGGTGCATTGGCGGGATGCATGCTGCTCGTCACTGGCGCCAGCGCGCCTTCCCAGAGTTCCACGTCCACGCTTCCGTCGCGAATCGAAGAATACGTCGCCACTCACGTCAAGCCGACAGCGGACGAGCGGAAGAGCCTGAGCGAAGGGGAGCCGGTCACGAAACTCCTCGACGCAGACAAGACGAAAGAGATTGCAGTGTTTGGAGCGATTTGGATCGCGGCGCCGATCCGTCGCTATATCGAGGCGGTCTCGGATATCGAGAACTTCGAACGCGGTGGTGCGTTCAAGGTGACGAAACGCATCAGCTCTCCGCCTAACCTCAAAGACTTTGCGCAGCTACGCCTGCCAGACGAGGATCTGCAGGACCTGCGCACCTGTAAGGTGGATGACTGCGAGGTGAAGTTCGGCGAAGAGGCGCTGGAACGGCTTCGTACCAGAGTCGATTGGAACAGTGCGAAGGCCGGAGACACTGCGAACGCCATTGCGCAGCAGCTGACGTTCGAATACGTGACGAGCTACCTGGCGGGAGGAAACGAACGATTGGCTGTGTATCGGGACCAGTCGCGGCCCACGTTCGTGGCGCAGGAGTTTCGCTCGATGATCGACAACATGCCCGAGCTGACTGTGTACCTGCCGGAAATGCGACGGTATCTGCTCGAGTTTCCTCGTTTCACTCCGACCGACATCAACTCATTCCTGTACTGGCAGGAGACCGAGTTCGGTCTCAAGCCACTCATCCGCATCAATCATGTGGCCATCCGCAACGGTTCGGACGGCGCCATCGTAGCGTCGAAGATGCTCTATGCGAGCCACTACTTCTGGACCGGGCTCGAGCTTCGTGTGCTCCTGCCCGATTCGGCACGGGGCCAGGGCTTCTGGTTGATCACTGTGAACCGCAGCCGGTCGGATGGGCTCAGCGGATCCACCGGGTTCTTTCTTCGCAACGTTGTCAGAGGCAAAGTCGAAGAAGGCATGCTCGATGCGCTCCGCAAGACGAAGCAGATGATGGAGTCCGTCCGCTGAACGAAGCGTCTGTGAGCGTTGCGGTCACTGGAACGTGCGTCCGATGGCCAGATAGGTCCGCCAGCGGCCGTCGAAGCTCCACGAACCGGCGACAATCACCGGCCCGAACAGTGTGTCCATGACGACGCCCGCGCCGCCGTTCGATCGCCAGGTCGCATTGTGCCAGCGTTCGAAGGCGTCCCCGTTCTCCAGCCATGCGCCGGCGAACACGGGACCGCCGACGAAGTCCGGGAGTCGGCCGACCCGTCTCAGGTAGCCGGCGGTTGCGACGTAGTAGTGAGCGCCCCTGATCTCGCCCATGTCATACGCGCTGAGCGCGAACGGTACGCCGAGCGCGTATTGATGGGGAGGCAGCGGTGTGGAGTCGAATGAGGTGCCCAGCCCCCCGTACACGAACACGCGACTTGCCCCACTGAGGCTCCAGAACTGGTTGGCCGTGCCTGAGAACTGCGTCGGTGCTGTGTCAAAGCGCGATTGAGCGCTGCCGACAAGATCAGGGCCGTTGAACACGTGCCACAGCCGGACGGAGGATCGCACGCCTGCGGAAGGAACCACCGCACTGTCCTGCGTGTCCACACGCCACACCAGTTCTCCTCCGGTTTCTTTTCCGTGTATTTCCGGGAATCCGGGATCGCCCGTTTCAATCGACGCTGACGTGTGCTGAAGGTAGGCGCCGACTCGGACGTCGCTTCGCGCGCCGATGTTGACGCCCACGTTGAGCCCTGCCCGCGGCAGGGTCTGCCGGTACCGCGCAAGAATGACGTTCTGGGCGACGAGGTCGAACGTCTTGGTCTGGACGCCAGCATACGGAGCGACGAACAGCGGCGTCGGCCCGATCGGGCGATACAGCTCGATGCCGGCGCTTGGATCCGATCCGATCGTTCCGTCGATGCGGAGCTCCGAGCCCGAGCCGACCGGGTCGTAAGACAGATAGCGGGCCGTCGCCGCGATCCGAAAGTCCCTCGACGTCGCGTTCTCGAGATATCCCCCCAGCATCATGAAGGGAGGTGCGTAGGCCTTGACTGTGCCGCGGACGCGCAGGCCGACTCCGCGTGCCGGATCTCGCGTCAGCAGCCACGTCACCGACTGGTAGCGATCGAGACCAGAGATCGCGGCGATGTCTTCTTCAACGGCGTCGATATCGACAGGCGCGCCGAGGTGTCGTCCGAGCAGCACCTCCAATCGCCTGGCGTCATTGGTGCCGAACCCCTCGAGCTGAATGAACGACGCCGTTGGTACCGCCGTTCGGCGCCGTGCCTGGCGCGCGGCGCGCCAGGCTGTGAACTGTTCTTCCGTCACCGCCAACGGCAGCAGTTGATCCCGCATCGCCTCGGCGGCCCGGTAGCCTTCCTCGATCAGGCTGCTCGCACGGCGCCAGTCGAGCGATCCGTACCCCTCGAGCGGGACATTGATGACAACGTCCGCCGACGCGAGGGCGCGCCGCGTCGTCGCCCGCATCATCGCATCCATGGTCTCGCTCGCCAGGCCGAACATGGTGGAGTTCACCCCTTCACGAGTGGAGAGGTCTCCCACGTTGACGGCAATGACGCGCGCGGCCCTCATCTCCCTGACGACGTCGGCCGGGACGTTGTTCATGGCGCCACCATCGACCAGGATCCGCCCATCGATATCCATGGGGGGAAAGATGAACGGCAGTGACATCGTCGCTCGCATCGCGTCGGCAAGCGATCCGCTTCTCATGACGACGGGCTGTGCGGTCAGAAGGTCGACCGCGACGGTTCGAAATGGCGTGGGCAGTTCGTCGAAATCTTCGATGTCGAAGTACGGCGCTGCGATGCGTGTCAGCAGCAACTCGACCCCTTGGCCGTTATTCAGGGCGGTGGGTGGGACGATGCCGCCTTTCAATCCGAACTCGAGCCGCGAGGGATAGGCTCGCGCATCGGCCTTGCGCCGGATGTTCTTGTATTTGAACGACGAGGCGCCGAATAGTTCGTCCCAGTCGATGGAGACGATGAACGCCTGCAATTCATCCGAGTCCATGCCCGTCGCGAACGCACCCCCGATGAGCCCGCCCATGCTCGTTCCAGCTGCCACATCGATCGGTATGCGATGTTCTTCCAGCCAGCGAATGACACCGACGTGCGCGATGCCGCGTGCGCTGCCGCCGCCGAACGCAACACCCACCCTCGCTGGCTGAATCTTCTCGCTGATCGGCGGCGCGGCGCCGCTCCCTCGTGGAACAGTCGTTGTCCGTTGGAGTGGCGCGGCGCACGCGGCGCACACGAGCGCGCAGAGGGGAAGCAGTCGCAAGCACTTCATTGAAGCGGACCAGCGAAAACGGATGTCAATCCCGTCAGACTCTCATTGCGTTCGCAGCTCGCGCCATCCGGCGAGCAGTTCCTCGACGATGGTGGAGGTCTCCTTCCGCAGTCGACGCTCGAGCTCGAGGACCGACGCAAGCGTGTGTGTCCGGAGGGCGTCGACTTTTCCGGCACTCAGCTGCACGCCCGAATCGAACGCGATGTCGCCAAGGTCGTTTTGCGACCGCAGATCGCTGAGGTGAACCTCACGATAGGACGGCTCCCAGGTGGACACCCACCAGTCCAGCCAGGGTTCCGCACGGTCTGCGACTGCGGGCGTCAGCAGAGTCGGGCCGATAGCAAGGATGTCGTGTTTGAGGCGACCGAGCTGTCGCGTCCCGTCAACAACGCGAAGGGCCGATGGGCTCATTGAACCTTCGAGGCAACCCAGTCCGTCGAGATTGGCGACCTCTTTGGCTTCGATGAACACGTCGTCTTCGGGGCCAGCCGTCGGCCCCTGCACGCGAATCAGGACCTTCCTCGCAGCAGCACTGCCAACGCCGATGCGCAGCCACCCGGTGCGGACAACGGCAAAGTACCCCGGTGCCAGGTCCGGGCGCTGGGGACGAATGAAACGCTCAAACGCGTCCATGCCTGCGTGGACGGACGTCACTGTTGCGTCAGCCATCGGCTGCATCAGACTCTCGCCCCAGGCGAGATAGTCGCCGCGTGTGACGGACGCTTGCCGACGCAGTTCGCGAACGAGGCCGGGTTCGGGTGGGCGGTACTCCGGATCGGACAGACCGCGTCGATATCCATCGAAGAAGCGATCCCACAACGCGTCACGCCCGCGTGTCCAGCTGCCTTGACGCGCAGCGAGATCCACCGAGCCGAGAAACCGGACGATGTCAACGTACAAGGGGCCACGAGCGGAGTCATCGAAATCGTCGAGGCCCCATGCATCCTTTGTCACCGCGAACTGCTCGACGTGCGCGTCGCCGTGAAGACGGACGATGGCGGGGGTCGTCACGTCGGCGAAGGCCTCGCAGACGCGCGCGGTCCACGCGCGATTGACGAACCGAAAATAGGTGAAAGGGTCAGCGCGCAGCCGCTCGATGAGCTCGGTCGGCGCGGCGGACAGCGCCTCAGGAAATGGTCGGAGCGGGCGTTGCGCCGAAGGCGACGCCGTAAGAACACCCCAGAACGCCGCGACAACGATGCAGAAAGAGAACCGACGGCCTTTACGACGACCGCGACGCATACTGTCAATGCCTCTCTGGCGCGCCGGAGATTCTAGCCGAACTCAGGAATGCATCAAGTCGGCCTGTGTGACAGCCGCGCGGTCCGTCTCGCCGGCGGCAGCGAGGCGGTGGTCGTCAGGCTGGGCGCGCATGTAGACGAACTGCGTCGGGATCGCAAACGCGCTGCCCGACGACTCGATGATCTGCGCGACCTGAAGCAAAAGGCCTTCACGAACTTCGAGGAACTTCGGGTATTCGGACGTCGTGACGAACGCAAACAGCTCCAGCTCGATCGCCTGCGCACTGAATGACGTCAGCCTGATGCGAGCGCTGTCTTTCTCGAGAGAGGAGTGCCTGGCGAGAAGCTGTCGCGTCCCCTCCAGCACGGCTTGCAGCTGCTCGCCGGTCGTGCCATATCGCAGCCGCAGCACGCTCTGAAGGGGAATCTTGCCCCGCGTCGCGAAGTTCTCGATGCTGCCCTGGGCCAGAAGCCCCGCCGGCACCGACAGGAGCGTTTGCTCCAGCGTGCGAAGACGTATCGATCGCAGTGTGATGTCCTCGACCCAGCCCTCGCGATCTGACAACCGGCAGTAATCGCCGACCGCCAGCGCCTGGTCGGTCAGGATGAAGATGCCGCCAAGTAGGTTCTCGACAGTTTTCTGCGCGCCGAGGGCGACCGCCACCCCGGCGATGCCGACGCCGGCGAGCGCAGTCGTGAGATCGAGTCCAGCAACCGACAGCAGACCGAACACCGCCAGGAGCGCCACCAGCACCTTAACCACACGTTCGCCAAGTGCGATGAGCGAGCGCGTATCGGATCGCCCGCGGCGCAGCGCCATGAGACGCGCCTGCCGGCATGAGATCGAGATCAGGCGCCAGACCAGCATCGCGGCCGTGAGGATGGCGACCACCAGCCCGACGCGCGCGTACGCCAGCCGTGACGTCAGGCTGAACCCGACTACCCGAATCGCACTCAGATGAATGGCGAGTGTCAGGCCGATGACGAGCGGCCACCGCAGGCTGTTCCACCCCGACAGGAATACTGCGCGGCGGGTGACATCTGCGATGCGCGTACGTCCGATCGCCACGACAAGGGCGGTCAATGGCCACAACACGAGGATCGGACCCAAAATCGACGCGGCCCACAGGGTCCACTGTGCCAAGGAGAGTCCGAAATACGACTGCTCGAGGAGCGTTGCCGGCATGACGCGCTCGAGCCAGGTGGCTTGCTGCGAACGCTGCAGTCTAGGTATGCGCGCGAGCGATTCAGACGAAAACAACCAGATCGAACCGCCTCCAGGTTCCGCCACCCGCGTCAGGAACAGATCGACCGAGGTGTCCCCAATCACCAGCGGGAGACGCTCGCGGTCGGCGCCCAGACCATCGGCGACATCGCCGGAAGCGGACCTGCTCAGCGCGGCGAGCGGCTGTGTGTAGTAACGGTCGAGCAGATCGTTCAGCTCGCGCGCGAGCGTCTCGAGCTGCTGTTCGCTTCGTCCACTGGCCTGCAGGAACTGTGCGGCCACCGCGAGCTCACCCCGTTGAGCCGAGGTGCTGAAGCTGGTGACCGTGCCGAACGGCGAGTCACGGCCGAGCGGGTCTCGCGCAGGCGTGGCGGGCTTGCCCGGCGATGGCGCTCCTGGTACCTGCGCCGCCGTCGTCGTGCCGAGGACGAGCAGCAACGCACACACCGCAGCGGCACAGTGACGAACCCAGGTCCGGGCCACGAAATCCCGTGATCTGACGAGAGCCGCGTCAGCCATTGGCACAAACATTTTGCGGCAAAACGAGTATTGGCGAACGGAGGTGGAGTGCGCGGTGCACGCTGTGTACCAAGCAATTGCCAGCGGACGAATCAGCCGCTGATGGTTCCACGATGAGGTTCGCTAATGGGTACCCGCCATCCGGTGAAACAGGCGGCGTCGGTCCGCCTCGAAGTGATAGAGCTTGGCCACCTCGATGCGTTTGGCGAGGGAACTGCAAACGGCGACGGCGAGCAACATGCCGACTATCGGGCCCGCCCAGTAGATCCACCATCCGTCCCAACGTCCGGAGATCAACGCTGGACCAAACGTGCGCGCGGGGTTGGTGCTCGTGCCGGAGATGTGCGCTTCCAGCGGGACCATGACGGCATAGAGGAACGGAATCACGAGCGGCGTGTACGGACGCAGTTGCCGGAACCCGAGGCAGATGCACAAGGTCGCTATCAGGCCGAACGTCGTGACGGCCTCACCCATCAGCACCACGACGGCGGAGTAGTCCTTGCCTGGAAGCGTCGCACCGAACGCGACGCTGTGGCCCATCGATCCCCAGGCGAGCAGCGGCAATGCGCCAAGTGATGCGCCTGCCAACTGCGCGACGATGTAGCCAGTGGCCGCTCGCAGGTCGAGCTTGCGCATCAACCAGAAGCCGAGGGTGACGGCGGGGTTGATGTGTGCGCCGCTTTCCTTGCCGATTCGCGACACGGCAATCGCCGAACCGATTGTCCCGAAGAGCAGGGCGGTCAGGATCGTCCGCAGTGGCTCGTTCGGGATCCACTTCATGAGGGGACTTCCTTCGCCGAACATGACAATCACAACGGACAGGCCGCCCAGGACTAGCAGCGCGGTCCCGATGAGTTCGGCGAAAAAGAGCCGCCAGCGTACGCGCCAATCTCGTGCGGCTTCCGTTTGCATCGCCGTTATTGCGGACCCTGGCTCGGCTCGGTCAAACGGCGGTCACGTCAAAAACGTGATATCCCCACGGCGGCAAATCCAGGTAGAGACCTCGCACCTCGAGGTCGGGGCTGTCCCGATCGAAGGTGTGCGAGCCCATCAAATCCTTGAACCTCACGTGGCGAGTGCCAGGCGCCGGCAGCCGAACGTAGCACTGGCTCTGGTTGCCCGCGTAATTCACGGCCACGAGTCGCCGCTCGCCGTTCTTCCCCGTCCACATCGATGCGAAGTAACAATCCGACGTCCAGTTGCCGTCCCATGCCGGGGCGCATTCGAGCAGATGCCACTCGCCGTCGCGAACCGTCTGTGCGCGGAGCACCGCGAGTAGCCGATCGTAGAACTGCTGCAGGGCGGTATCAGTGGGTTCGTGCGGCGCACGAACGAGGTGCGGTGAAATGCGCTTTCTGCGGCCTTCGAACTGACCTTGATGAAAGAACCGTAGGCCGGGCGACAGATAGGTGACGATGGCAGCGGCCTGATGCATGTCGGGTGCGAACGTGGCGGCCGCCCGCGGCTCGTCATGGTTCTCCATGAAACGCGCCAGCTTGTCCTGGTAGTCGAGGCCGGCGAACAGATGCTCGCGCGCCGGCCGCGCATGGCCTTCGCGCAGGCGATCGTAGAGTCGCTTGTCGTACGCGTAATCGAAGCCTTGCTGCTGCATGGTCCATTCAAGGTCCCAATAGACTTCAGCCATGAAGCAGAATCCCGGTACCCGGTCACGGACACACGTGGTCGTATCGGGCCAGAAGAGCGGAGCGCGCCGGCCCCAGGTGCGCTCGAACACCTCGGGCAGCACCAGCATCGCCATGTCACACCGCACACCGTCGCACTGCCCGGCGATCCTGAGCAGCTCGCCGCGCATCGCCGCCTGCGTCGCCGGATTGCCGTAGTCAAGCTGCAGCGTATCGGGCCAGCCGGAGAAGTACGGGTCGCGCCCGTACGCCAGCACCCGGTCGCCGTGGCGCAGCGTGATACGTGTGTAGTTCTGGGGCTGCTCCGCCAGCAGGGACTCGGTCCCGCCGACGAAGTACTCGGGATGTTCATCAACCCAGGGATGATCGGGTGCGGTGTGATTCGGTACGAAGTCGAGCATCAGCCGCAGACCCCGATCGCGCAATCGCTTCCGAATCCGCGCCAGCGCCGCGTCTCCGCCCAGACCCGGATGCACCGTGTAACCGGTAATCGCGAACCCCGAGCCAGCGATGTCGTCCTCGCGCAAGTCGGGAAGCGTCTCCTGAAACTCGTGGCGCCATTGCGGATTCGCGCGTGAAATCCGCTGCGCCACTGCACCGGTGCGCCACACGCTGAGGAGCCAGATCCAGTCGAAACCTCGTGCGGCGAGGCGATCGAGTTCGTCATCGGGCACGTCGTCGAGCGTCGCGGTCCGGCCGAGCGTCTGCGACAGCTGCGTCAACCAGACG
>Ga0209382_10013162_pt1 | contig 10174 bp, 9 predicted proteins | sample SoiMetdeltSBSDD5_FD_187599 | JGI IMG/M metagenome (GOLD analysis project Ga0209382, IMG submission 187599) | Bulk soil microbial communities from a Populus tree surrounding site in Tennessee, USA - Soil MetaG P. deltoides SBSDD5 (SPAdes) (version 2) | ecosystem: Environmental > Terrestrial >...
GCCCTCCTCCTCCAGCCGGCGGAGCAGCGACTCGTCCAGGGCCTCGAAGGTGGCGGCGGCGCCGGAGAAGAAGAAGTCGAAGGCGCGGCCGAAGGCCTCCAGGTCCAGGTCCCGCTTGACCATGGTGGAGCGGAGGACGGAGCGGAACTGCTCCCGGTCCGCCAGGCCGGTGAGCGACACCGCCTGCTCGGCGTCCACCACCTCGGCGGTGGAGACGCGGACGCCGTTCTGGCGGAGCACCTCGGCGAACTCGACGATGCGCGCGTCCACGGGGGGAGAAGCTACCCTTGCCGCGGGCGGAGCTGGAACGCCATCACCGCCTCCACGTGGTGCGTCTGCGGGAACAGCTCCACCAGCTCCAGCACGCCGGGGACGAAGCCGTGCTCCACCAGCCCGCGGGCGTCGCGCGCCAGCGAGGCCGGGTGGCACGCCACGTAGATCACCCGCTTCACCCCCAGCACCTCCGCCCAGGCGCCGATGCCCAGGGCGCCGGTGCGCGGCGGGTCCGCCACCAGCACGTCGAACCGCTCCCCGCCCTGCGCCAGGCCGGGGGTCACCTTGCGCGCGTCCCCCAGCACGAAGCGGACGTTGCCCACCCGGGCCTCGGCGGCGGCGGCGCTCGCCAGGTCCAGCGCCACCGGGTGGGACTCCACCGCCACCACCTGGCCCGCCGACTGCGCGAGCGCGAAGGTGAGGTTCCCGTTCCCCGAGTACAGCTCCAGCAGGCGGTCCTCCGGCGTGGGCGCGGCCAGGCCCACCACCACCTCCACCAGCGCCCGGTTCGCCGCCCCGTGCGCCTGGGTGAAGGCGTCCGGCCGGAGCCGGAGCGTCACCCCCTTCGCCAGCGGGGCCTCCTCGCGCAGCAGCGGGTCGCCCAGCAGCTCCCGGCGGCCGTCGAAGGCCACCAGCACCGCCCCGCGGGCGCGGGTGTTGCGCAGCGCCGCCGTCACCACCGCGCGGTGCCGGTTCTTCAGCCCGCGCCGGAGGTGGACGGAGAACGCCGACCGGCCGCCCGCCTCCAGGAGGTGGACCTCGGAGAGGTCGCGGAGGATGGGCAGCAGCGCCTGGGACAGCTCGCCCGGCATCCCCTGCGCCCCCAGCACCAGCGCCGGGCAGCGCTCCACCGGCACGTGGCTGTGGCTGCGGCGCCCGAAGAACCCCAGCGCCTGGGCGCTGGAGTGCAGCACCGCCCGCCGGCGGTACCCCATGGCCGGGTCGGCGGTGCGGGTGGGACGGAGCTCGAACGAGTCGCGGGGGATCTTCCCGATGTGCTCCAGCGCGGAGAGGACGATCTCCTTCTTCGCCTCCAGCTGGGCCGCCTCGTCCACGTGGAGCCAGTCGCAGCCCCCGCAGCGGTCGGCCAGCGGGCAGGCGTCGGGGACGCGGCGGCTGGGGCTGGGCGCCAGCACCTCCACCAGCTCGCCGCGGAGCACCTTCCCCGCCTCGCGCAGGCGGGCGCGGACGCGCTCGCCCGGGAGCGCGCCGTCCACGAACACGGTGCGGTCCTGGTAGGTGGCCACACCTTCCCCCATCAGGGAGAGGCGCTCGATGTGCAGCTCGGCTTCCATGGCGGAAGCGCTCGCCGGGCTACTTCTTGGGCGCGGCGGGCGGGGGAGACGGGGTCAGCTCGTCCGGGAGCTCCTTGCGGAGCCGGTCCACGAACCGTTCGATGCGGGCCTTCTTCTCCTCGTCAACGTCCATGAACTCGATCGCCATCCCCGGCACCTGGTTGGAGGGGTTGTCGAACTCGTTCACCCGCATCACCCGCCCGGTGAGGTCGAACGGGAAGGCGGTGTCCGGCAGCGAGATGATCAGCCGGATGGTGGTCCCCACCGCCAGCGGGTTGCGCGTGTTGATGAACAGGCCGCCCTTGGAGATGTTCACCGCCCAGTCGGTGATGAAGCCGTCCACCGTCCGGTACGCCACCAGAAGCTCATGCTGAAGCCGGTCGGCTCTGCGAGCGGTCTTCGGCTTCTCCTGCTTCTCCGCCATGAGCGCAGTCTCCCTGGGGAAACGACGGCGCGACTCTAGCACACGGGACTAGAGGCGCATCTCGGACAGCTCCGGACCGACCCGGAGCGTGGGCTCTGTGATCTTCTGGACGTCCTCCGCCTTCACCCCCGGCGCCACCTCGCGCAGCAGCAGCCCCTGCGGGGTGACCTCGATGAACGCGTAGTCGGTCACGATGAACTGCACGCACCTCTTCGCCGTGAGCGGAAGCGCGCACTGCTTGAGGATCTTGGGCTTGCCGTCCTTGCTGGCGTGCTCCATGGCCACGAACACCTTCCGGGCGCCCACCGCCAGGTCCATGGCCCCGCCCATCCCCTTCACCATCTTGCCCGGGATCATCCAGTTGGCCAGGTCCCCCTGTTCGGAGACCTCCATGGCGCCCAGCACCGCCAGGTCCACGTGCCCGCCCCGGATCATCCCGAAGGAGGCGGCGGAGTCGAAGTAGGAGGCGCCCTTGACCGCGGTCACGGTCTCCTTGCCGGCGTTGATCAGGTCCGGGTCCTCCTCGCCCTCCACGGGCCAGGGGCCGATGCCCAGGAGCCCGTTCTCCGAGTGGAGGAGGATGTCCATCCCCGGCGGGATGTAGTTGGCCACCAGCGTGGGCATCCCGATCCCGAGGTTGACGTAGTACCCGTCCCGGAGCTCCCTGGCGATGCGCTGCGCGATCTGCTCTCTGGTCAGTGGCATTGGCCTTGGAGTCTCCGGTGGTCACGCGCGCGGGCGGACGGTGCGCTTCTCGATCCACTTCTGGTAGCCCTGCCCCTGGACGATCCGCTTCACGAAGATGGAGGGGACGTGGATCTGGTCGCCGTCCAGCTCCCCCACCTCCACCAGGTGCTCCACCTCGGCGATGGTCACCTTCGCCGCCATGCACATCAGCGGGGAGAAGTTCCGGGCGGTCTTGCGGAAGACCAGGTTGCCCCAGCGGTCCGCCTTCCACGCCCGGACGATGGCGAAGTCCGCCCGCAGCGGCTTCTCCAGCACGTACTCGCGCCCGTCGATGACCCGGGTCTCCTTGCCCTCGGCGATCTTCGTCCCCACGCCGGTGGGGGTGTAGAAGCCGCCGATGCCGCAGCCGCCCGCCCGGATGCGCTCCGCCAGCGTGCCCTGCGGGTTGAGCTCCACCTCCAGCTCGCCGGAGAGGTACTGGCGCTCGAACTCCTTGTTCTCGCCCACGTAGCTGGACACCATCCTCTTCACCTGCTTCGCCTTGAGCAGGATGCCCAGGCCCAGCTCGGTGGTGCCGCAGTTGTTGGAGATGATGGTGAGGCCCTTCACGCCCTTGCTGTGAAGCGCCGCGATCAGGTTCTCCGGGTTGCCGCACAGCCCGAAGCCGCCGCTCATCACCACCGCGCCGTCCTCGACGTCGGCGATCGCCTCTTGTGCGCTGTGCACGACCTTGTTCATGGGCTCAGCGCTCCACCAGCAGCGCGATGCCCTCGCCCCCGCCGATGCACAGGGAGGCCACCCCGCGCTTCTTGTCCATGTCCTTCAGGGTGTACAGCAGCGTCACCAGCACCCGCGCGCCCGACGCGCCGATGGGGTGCCCCAGCACCACCGCCCCGCCGCGCACGTTCACCTTCGCCGGGTCCAGCTTGAGCAGCTGGTTGTTGGCGATGGAGACCACCGCGAACGCCTCGTTGATCTCCCACAGGTCCACCTGTTCGGCGGTGAGGTTGGTCCGCCTGAGCAGCGCAGTGACCGCGTCCGCCGGGGCGATGGTGAACTCCACCGGCTTGCGCGCCGCCTGGGCGTGGCCGGCGATCCGGCCGAGCACCGTCCTCCCCTCCGCCTTCGCCCGCTCCGCGCTCATCAGCACCAGCGCCGCCGCCCCGTCGTTGATCGAGGAGGCGTTGGCGGCGGTGACGGTGCCGTCCTTTTTGAACACCGGCTTCAGCCCCGGGATCTTCTCCGGCCTGGCGTTCTTGGGGCCCTCGTCCTCCAGCACCATCACCGGGTCGCCCTTCTTCTGGGGGACGGGCACGGGGACGATCTCCGCCTTGAACTGGCCCTCCTTCTGGGCGCGGATGGCGCGGCGGGTGGACTCGAGGGCGTACTCGTCCTGGGCGGAGCGGGAGATCTTCATGCTCTCCGCGCACATCTCGGCGCAGCTGCCCATGTGGATGTCGCTGTAGGCGTCCCACAGGCCGTCGAGGATCATCTCGTCCTTCAGCTCCACGTGGCCCATGCGGGCGCCGCCGCGCATGGCGTGGGTGAGGTACGGCGCGTTGGACATGGACTCCATCCCGCCCGCCACCACCACCTCGGCGTCGCCCAGCGCGATCGCCTGGGCGCCGGCGATCACCGCCTTCAGCCCGGAGCCGCAGACCTTGTTGAGGGTGGTGGCCGGGACCGTCTCCGGGATCCCCGCCCCCATGCCCGCCTGGCGCGCCGGCGCCTGGCCCACGCCCGCCTGGAGCACGCAGCCCATGATGGTCTCGTTCACCTGCGCCGCCGGGACGCCCGCCCGCTCCAGCGCGGCCCTGATCGCCACCGCGCCCAGCTGCGGCGCGGTCAGGCTGGCCAGCCCTCCCTGGAAGGCGGCAATGGGGGTCCGTGCAGCACCTACAATCACCACGTCGCGAGCCATGATCCGTCTCCTCCGCCACCACAAGGATGGTGGCCGGCGGGGCGGGCTTATACCCGCGCCCTCCCCGACGTCTAGCGCCGGGGGTCCTGGACCGCTGATGGATGCTCGTGGGTGCTCTAAAGGCGACCGATGAGCCAGAGGACGGCCCGCGAGGCCCAGGCGAAGGGGCCGGCGCGCGGGCGGACGACGCGCCTGGACCAGCGGAAGTCCTCCTGCAGCAGCGCCTCGAGCTGGCGGGCGAGCGCCGGGTCCTCCACCACCAGGGAGCCCTCCTCCATCTGGCGGAGCGAGAGCGGGTCCAGGTTGGTGGAGCCGATGGCCACCAGGTGGCTGTCCACCACCATGGTCTTGGAGTGCATCATGGACGGCTGGTACTCGTAGATCTGGATCCCCGCCGCCACCAGGTCCGGGTAGCCGTCGCGCTGCGCCGCCCGGATGGAGCGCCAGTCATGGATCGGCCCGGGCGCGAGGATGCGGACGTCCACCCCCGACCTCGCCTTGGCCGCCAGCATGGAGAGGATCTGCGCGGAGGGGACGAAGTAGGAGTTGGCGATCCAGATCCGCTTCCGCGCGGAGCGGATCAGCAGCTCGGTGGCCCGCTCGGCCCGCGTCTGCTCGTCGCCGGCGTCGAGGTCGGCGGCGGAGCTGGCGACGAACGCGGCCGGCGTCTTCCCGGCGCGGGGCGGCTCCTTGAAGTCCTCCGGGGGGAGCGGCAGGCCGCCGGACTGGATCCAGTTCACCTCGAAGGCGCGCTGGAGGTCGCGCACCACCGGCCCCTCCACGACGGCGTTGCTGTCGCGCCACTCGTCGCGCTTGCGCCCGCCGCCCTCCCAGCTCTTCCAGATCCCGAAGCCGCCGGTGACCGCCACCGCCCCGTCGACGACGACGATCTTCCGGTGGTTGCGCTCGATCACGTCGTCCTGGCGGGGCTGGTGGTAGCGGACCTCGCAGCCGGCCGCCTCCAGCTTCGGGCGCACCTCGGCGTCGAAGCGCCGGCTCCCCATCCGGTCCACCAGCACCCGGCAGGCCACGCCGGCGCGGGCGCGCTCCAGCAGCGGCGCCAGCACCTGGTCCGAGGGCCTGCCGGGCCGCCAGATGAAGGACACGATGTTGACGCTGCGGCGGGCGCGGCGGATGGAGGCGGCGATGGCGTCGAAGACGGCGCCGTTCTCCGCCAGCGAGACCCGGTTGTGCCTGCGCAGGTTGACGCCCACGTCCTGCTCGAGCGAGCGCTGGAAGCTCTCCGGAGGCTCCAGGAGGGAGGAGTCCGGGGGCAGCGCCGGGATGTGCGCCGCGCATCCCCCCGCGCAGCTCGCGCAGACCAGCGTCACTGCGAGCGAAAGTCCAAGCCAGCGCTTCATTCCGGAAGGATGCGCACCACCTGGCCGCGGCGCCGTCCGCCTAGAAGTACGCCGAGCCTGCGAGCGTGAAGGTGCCGGCCAGCCGAGGGTCCGCCACGCTGTACACCCGGACGCGGGCGTGGAGGTCGAAGCCGCGGGTCACCGCGGCGGTGGCGGAGACCTCCAGGGGGAGCACGAAGCGCTGGACGAAGAACGCCTGCCAGGCCAGCTTGAGCAGGTCCGTCTCCACCACCACCGCCACGGAGGAGGAGAGCTGCGCGCCCATCCCCAGCCTGAGCGCCGCCTGGGGCAGCGCGGGCCACAGCCAGACGCGGAGCAGCTCCGCGCCGAAGGTGAGGAAGAGCTGGTCGGTGAACAGCAGCCGGCCGGGGAGGGCCAGCGAGACGGCGGGCGAGAGGCCGCCGGCGAACGGGGTGAAGTCCAGGCCCAGCGCCACCGCCAGGTCGGCGGTGGTGCCGTCGATCAGGAGCAGGGCGCCGGAGACGCCCACCCGGTCGACCTCCAGCAGCGGAGCCAGGCCCAGGGAGGCGGCCGCGCCCAGCTCGATCCGGTCGAACAGCCCGTAGCTCCCGGCGATCCCCAGGCCGGTGGCCCAGGAGTAGGTGCTGAGCCGAATGTAGTCGAGGTCCAGCGCGGCGCCGGCGCGGATCATCCCGGCCGGCAGCGCCAGCGGGCGGGCGCTCACCTCGCTGGGGTAGGTGTCGCGGGTGAACGGGCCCTGGCGGCGATCGCCGGAGCTGTGGGGCTCGGGCTGCGTCTCGGGCGGGAGCGGCGGAGGCGAGGGGGGCGGCGCGTCGGCGAGCGCCGCGCCTGCCAGGAGGGTCAGGAGCGCCAGCATCCGCGCGAGTCGAGTACAGGCGCCCGGGCCTGGCAACTTGTCTCGGCGGGCGGCGGCGCCGGGGACAGATTGGCCGGGGAGGCCCGGCCGCTTCCTGTGGGCGGGGGCGGCACCGGGATTGCTGGAGCGAGCGCCATGCTCCGCGCCACCCTCGCCCTCCTGATCGCCGCGACCCCTCCCCCGCTCGACCTGGCCCGGCTGGCGCGGCTGCTGGGGCTGGACCCGCCGGGCGGACCGAGGGCGGAGCTGGTGGGCATGCCGGCCCCCGTCGACTGGCCGGCGCAGGTGCTGGGGACGATGGTGTCGCCCACCCCGCGCTTCTCGCTGGCGGCGGTGTTCTACCTGCCGGGCCGGTCCGTGGTGACGCTGGCGGTGGGTGACCGCCTGGCCGGCTCGGAGGTGGTGGGCATCTCGCGCGGCGCGATCACGCTGCGCACGGCGGAGGGGCTCCGGCGCGTGGAGGTCAATCCCAGGGTGCCGCCCCCGCCGCCCGGCGGCCCGCGCGCGGTGGTGAGCGCCGAGCGGACGATCCGGCGCGACGCGCTGGACCTGGACCAGCTCAGCACCGGCGCCCGGGGGGTTCCCGCCTTCAGGCAGGGCGCGCTGGTGGGGATCCGCCTGTTCGCGATCAGGCCCGGGTCCGTCTACGACCAGGCCGGCCTGCGCGCGGGCGACGTGATCCAGCGCATCAACGGCCACCGGCTGGACTCTCCGGACGCGGCGCTGGAGGCGTACCAGGAGCTGCGGACCGCGCAGTGGGTGGAGGTGGAGGTCCACCGGGATGACTCGGTGCTGATGCTGCGCTACCAGCTCCAGTGACGCGCGCGCGAGCTCCCGCACGCCTGGAGGCACCCCGGCCCCTCGGACGCCTGCTGCACGGCCGGACCGTGGCCAACGTTGCGGGCGATGATCGATCGACCGCCAGAGCCGGCGCCCCCGGCCCCTCTCCCCCTCGACCCCGGCTGGGAAGCGCCGGACGAGGTGGAGGTGTCCGAGCGCCTGCTCGCCCGCAAGGAGGAGCTGGAGCGGCTGTTCCAGCACCGCATCCGGCAGGCGCTGCCGGCGGCGCAGCTCCAGGACCGCCCCACGCTGCTCGATCACCTGCCGCAGCTGCTGGACTCGCTGGCGCGCCAGCTCCGTTCGGCGGTGCTGACCGAGGAGGACCGCCGCGCGGCGCTGGAGCTGTCGCGCCTGCACGGCGAGCAGCGGGCGCGGATCGCCAGCTACTCCATCGAGCAGCTGCTGGCCGAGTACCGGGTCTTCCGCAAGGTGCTCTTCGAGGTGCTGGAGCGGGACGGGCGGCTCCTCCCCCGCGAGCGCGACATCGTCCTCGACTTCATCCAGCTGGGCGCCAAGCACGCCGCCTCGCAGTTCCTCCACGTGCGGGTGACGGAGGCGCGGATCCTCAGCTGGCTGCCCGCGGACCGCCTCACCCGGTACCTGATGTCGCTGGGGCTGGTGGCCGCCGGCGCGGTGCTCCAGTGGCTCGCCTGGCCGTCCATCAGCGACTCGCCGTACATGGCGTTCTACCCGATGGTGGTGGCGTCCGCCTTCGTCGGCGACGGGTTCCTGGTCACCCTCCTCTCCGCGCTGGTCGCCCAGGTGCTGTTCATCTCGCCGGACCATTCGCTCTCCATGGGCTGGCCCGGGGACTACATCCGCGCCGCCATGTTCCTCTTCAACGGGACGCTGATCTCGATGGTGACCCGGACGCTGCGGAAGGCGCAGGTGCGGGCGCACACCGCGGCGCGGGAGCAGGAGACGGCCAAGCACGAGGCGGAGGAGACCTCGCGCAAGCTGGCGCGCGAGCAGGAGCTGCGCGGCCAGTTCGTGGCCACGCTCAGCCACGACCTCCGCGGGCCGCTGAGCACCGTCCGCCTGAGCGCGCAGCGGCTGATCCGCTACCCGGACAAGGTGGACCTGCGGGACCAGCTGCAGCGGCGGATCCTCCAGGGCGCGGACCGGGTGGACGAGATGATCAACAACCTGCTGGACGTGAGCCGGATCCGCAGCGGCCAGGAGCTGCCGCTCAACATCGGGCCGTGCGACCTGGCGGCGCTGGTGAGCGACGTGGTGGAGGAGCTCCGGCTGGCGCACGGCGCCAGGTTCGCCGTCACCGGTCCGCCCTCGCTGCAGGGCCACTGGGACGAGGGGGACCTGCGGCGGGTGGTGGAGAACCTCTGCACCAACGCGCTCAAGTACGGGGCCGACGGGCAGCCGGTGGTGGTGGCGCTGGAGCGGTGCGACCCGTGGGTGCAGCTGGAGGTGCGCAACGCGCTGGCCGGCGGCGCGCCGCTGGGCGACGCCGAGCTGGAGGCCGCCTTCGAGCCCTTCCACCGCACCCGCACCGCCGAGGCCAGCGGGCACAAGGGCTGGGGGCTGGGGCTGACGCTGGTGAAGGGGATCGCCCAGGCGCACGGCGGCGCCGTCCGCGCCCGGAGCAACCGGGCCGAAGGCACCATCTTCACCGTGCTGCTGCCGCTGGACGCCCGCACCCGCCCGCGGCCGGAGCTGCCGCACTAGAAAGCGCGGCAGCCCAGCCTGCTTGCGTGGCTACTTCTTCAGCTTCTGGGCCATCACGTCGCCCAGGCGCGCCTTGGAGCCCTCCGCCTGCTTGCGGAGGTACTCGCGGTAGTCGTCCTCGCCCTCGTGGAGCAGGGCCTTCATCGACAGCGCCACCTTCCGGTCGGTGGTGTTGATGTCGATGATCTTCACGTCGACCTCCTGCCCCTCCTGCACCACGTCGCGCGGGTTCTCCACGCGCTCGTCCTTCAGCTCCGAGACGTGGACCAGGCCCTCGATGCCGGGCTCGATCTCCACGAAGGCGCCGAAGTCCGCCACCTTGGTGACCTTGCCCTTCACCCGGCTGCCCACCGGCTGCCGCTCGGAGAGCGTCTCCCACGGGTCCTGGGTGAGCTGCTTGATGCCCAGCGAGAAGCGCTCGTTCTCCACGTCGATGTTGAGGACGACCGCCTCCACCTCGTCACCCTTCTTGTACAGCTCGCCCGGGTGCTTGATGCGCTGGGTCCAGGAGATGTCGGAGACGTGCACCAGGCCGTCCACCCCCTCCTCGACGCCCACGAACACGCCGAAGTCGGTGACGTTGCGGACCTGGCCCTTGATGACCGACCCGATGGGGTACTTGTCCTCCAGCAGCGTCCAGGGGTTCTGCTCGATCTGCTTCATGCCCAGCGCGATGCGCTTGGCCTTGGGATCGATGTCCAGGACGACCGCCTCCACCTCCTGGCCCACCTCCAGCATCTTCGACGGGTGCTTGAGGCGCTTGGTCCAGGACATCTCGGAGACGTGCACCAGGCCCTCCACGCCCTGCTCGATCTCCACGAAGGCGCCGTAGTCGGTGAGGCTGACCACGCG